>JAABUU010003325.1_pt1 | contig 20654 bp, 25 predicted proteins | sample 5559301 | NCBI WGS metagenome assembly JAABUU01 (sample SAMN10711884, study PRJNA513360) | rock metagenome | isolation source: Antarctica rocks | place: Antarctica: Victoria Land, Richard Nunatak white | reverse complement strand
AATCTGGGCCCGACCCGACCCGACGGCCACCCTAGTTTTTCTTTACAAGATTGCTTAAATCTATGATTTATCTCAATTTACTTTATAAACTCATTAAAAAGAAAGACAATCAGTAAAGATCTTTTAGATAAATCAACAATGACTGTCAGTATATGAGAAGAATGCTTTAATTTAATAAATTAATATTATAACAGTTTGAAGATGATCTTCACAGATTAAACAGCTAAAATTTATGATAAAGCATTTAATGATGATTAAAGACAATCTGAATTCTTTAAAACAACATTGATATAAGAATTTTCTGCATTGACATTCAGACTTTAAGACACAGTATAGCTGCAATCTTAATTAAAATTGAAAGAATCTTGAGAATCTTGAAATCATTTAAAAATAATTTAATTTATACAACTTCACATGAATTCAGCATGATATTTTGAAGTCAGATATATATAATATGAATGAAAAGAAATTTGCAATAAGCATTATAGACAGTTTTAAAATTTTAATATAATGCATAGAAGCACAAGCTTTCAGTATTTAGACTGATAATTAAAACTGAATATTTCTTATTGAGTATATATTGTTTAATAACATCATTTTTTCACTCTATTTTATTTTCAAGAATAAGCTGATACAACAGACATAACTAAACTCTGTTAAGAATGATTAAACTGTTCTATAAGTCAGTGACAATGACTAAATTATTAATGTGATAAAGCTTTAATAATTTAAGATCTTCAATCTACACATTAAAACTTAGACTCAAGACATTCATTAACTATTAATATTGAATAATTATAAAAGTTATATTTTTACTGACTTTATTCAATATTATTGTGATCACAGCATTGTGATTTTGTGTCTTTCTTCACATTTAATTCATTTGCTACAATCATTGAATGTTGAAGTCTTTGAGTCATTGAGTAAGATCTATAAGAAGTGTATTTATATTCATTTACATTATAAGATCATCAATATTAACAAGCTAAACTTTCTACATTACTATCAGAAAATTAAATTGACAGCAATTATGACTTAAAACATTTTAAATACATAATAAGATGTAGATCTTATTCTGTTTAATTCTTCTATTGTTATTTTAAAATTATCTTAATTAAAGATTTTACTTTATGTCTTTTTTACAAATTTTCAATGAAGTTCAAGTCAACATCACTGTTACATTTAGTACAGCAATCTGAATCAATCAGTTTGTAAATGAAATCATAGTAAATATGACATTATCATTATATATATATGTCTTAGATCTAAAGGACACAGCTTTAACAGCTATGATGAATAAAACAGTTTTACAGTGAATTAATTAGAAGTTGCTTGACAAGCAGAAGCAACAGTAAAAGAAGTAGTCACAAAAAAATATTAAAAATGTCTGAGTTCTTACTGTTGACAAGGATAAAGCTATGATGCAGAAGACAGAGAAGAAGATGAAGAAATTGACTGATAAAACAGTTAGATATTATGCATTAAAAGATAAAGTTAAATTTGCAAAGCTGATCTGAAAGAAAATGTTCATGAATAATTCAGTTTTCATGTAGTTAGTCTAGAAGGGTGGTAATCTCAATAATTCAAGATGTTTTGACAAGAATTAATTAAGTGACAGTGAGGTGGCTTGACTGGGTGGCTGGCTCGACTGGGTGGCGATTACGTTATGCAGCAACAGCATCAAGCAAGTCTGAATTTGGCTTAGCTTTATTGATAATGCTACGCGGTTTATATGAGTACCTAACTCAAAGGTATTATTTGATTAATTATTGACAGTTTGGCGCGATACTTAATAAGGCTTAAGTATTCTTGACGACAGAGGCCTTGGTACCAGGGCAAAGCAAACCTCCTTTCCCTTCCAGTCATGTCCTTCAGACCAACCGGTGTGCTGACATAGTTTACGACTGGCGCAAGTACCATAAGGTATGTATGCGTCAGGGTGATCGAATCCGACCTTACCTAGGGAAATGCTTGCTACCTACTATACTATAACATCGGTCCACCTGTCTCAGCTCCCTTCTGGCCACGCGCTCACCGAACCGTCTCTGCCGCCGGGCTGTGAGACGTGCAATGCGTTTGAGTCCACATTGATTCCAATCGTGCGCATGATGTAGCTATCAGGATGACTTGGTTCTTCTCCCATCAAGATCCTGTCGACCGAGCCTTCACTTGAACAAAGCAAAAGTTGGTCGTTTGGCAGGGTCTGGTAGAGCTTCGGCCGCTCTCTCGCGTTACGAGCAATGGAGCCGGGAGAGATTCTTTGCCGGCCAGTCAAAGGATCATCGATGCTTCTTCGATTCGTGTGAATGGTTAGCTTGAGTACGTAGTTTATCGAGGATTTGATCCTGGAGTAGAGCCACGTCTGTCCGAGCCTTTGGAAGAACTTGGGTGAGACCGGTAAACACGCGGCAATGATCTCAGACGTCATTTCCGGATAAGTCCAGAGTCCTGCCACCCAGGAATAATAGGTAATTTGATGAAGAATATGCAGATTCCATACATAACGGAGCCAACATGGATTTACTGCAGGCTGTGTCAGTCCAGATGCTTCAATCGACAATCGTGCGCTATACATATCTGTATGATCCAAGGTACTTGAGTCGTAGGTCGCATTGATGGACCCCGGCGGCAGCCTTAGATGCAAGCCAGCCAGGGGCAAAGTAGCCGGCGAAAATGGCCTGTAAAGTGTTACCCAAGGATGAAGTCGAAGCCTATGCACATACCCATGCCAAGAGTATCGCACCTAGCCCAGATTAGCACTCTACCAACAGCTGAATGATGGAACACTATACGAACAGTCGGCAAGGACGACCTGACGGATGATGCGAAGCTTCGTGTACATGCGCATGCACAACGCGATGGTTGATAGAGCAAGACAAACTATCAGAACGGCTGTGCCCGTAGACCTCATATTTGGAGCCGGGCCATCAAGCAGAGCCTGGATCTCTTTGTGTGTTGGTGGAGACGACATGACTGCGAAGAGCGTTCAATTCGAAGGCTGGACTCGCTATAGGAAGGCAACAAATGCGCAACATGAATGGATAAAGCAGGCACAAGATGATATGGAGACGTTAAAGAATTGGAAGCTTTCATGGTGCAATTTGTTGAGCTTCTTTGCCATGCACGGCGAGTGTCAGCAATCAACAAGTGGTGCTGCTTTGAGGTATTTGTTGAACCAAAAGAAGAGGGCGGCTGTGAGGTCACCTTGAACACCTCCACCGTCACCACCAGTATTATACAAAGGTTGAGCTGACACCCTGTCAGCATTTGATGCCTCGTACTGCTGTGCGCACCCAGCCTTCGTGCCACCCTGCCAAACACCAATGCATATGACAAAGGTAACAGCTAACATCACTGCATGCAATAGCAATCTCACCATGGGGCCATTATTGTTGGGGGCCATGTAACGACTGTGTGCGGGTGCAAAATAGATTGTTGTTGAAATTTTTCCTAACTGTACGGACCGGAGTTACACTAAGTTATGACGACTTTCGCCTCTGTGCTCAGAAGAGTTATGCACTCATTTACTACTGACTCCTTATCTTTACGGAAGCACTCGGGCTCTCGCCCATCACCACGCCACTATTCTCATTGGAAAATCTTTTAATTGTATGGACCCCTTTCAAACATCGCAGCACTTCCAAAAGCCCCGAACCTCCTGAGGGCGCTTGGCCGCTACGATGCCTGGTCGAACTCTTCCTACGATTCTGCGAGCCGATGTAGAATCCCGCAACACGGCCAAGTCATGCTATGTCACGCTGGGGACGAACGTCTATGATATTACTACATTCCTCGAGGACCATCCTGGTGGCGGCGAATTGATTCTCGAGTATGGTGGGAAAGATGTGACGGGGATAATGAAGGACGAGATATCACATGGGCATTCGGAGGCCGCGTATGAGATACTCGACGAACATCTCGTTGGCTTCGTCGTTACGGAGCCGGTCCTGAAGATGGCAACAGAGAGTCACCACCCGGATAGCTTTTTGCCCTTCCCCCCTACCAACGCCGTGCTCGAGCAGCTGCGGGCGAAAGAGACTGGTGACGGACACACCAAACCAACATACGCGAACACTGGAGTGTCGTCGGCTGAGGATCTGTCCATCGAAACGGACCTCACCTCGGATTATCGTACTCATAAGTTTCTTGATCTGAATCGACCGTTATTCCTGCAAGTCTGGAATGGTGGTTTCAGTAAAGCCTTCTATCTGGAACAAGTCCACAGGCCTCGACATTACAAAGGAGGCGAATCTGCCCCATTATTCGGTAATTTCCTCGAACCGTTAAGCAAGACCCCGTGGTGGGTAGTCCCATTGGTCTGGCTGCCACCTATGGCCTACGGCACGTCCCTCGCTGTCGGAGGGTTGCCAACGCTCGCAGCAGCTGCACATTGGCTGTTAGGCCTGTGCTTGTGGACACTAATCGAATATATCTTGCATCGGGGCTTGTTTCACATGGACAAGTCAGTACACCATAACACTACTCTTAGAGCTTACTGACATTGAAGTGTCATTAGATATCTTCCTGACAATCGCGTTGGCATTACTGTTCACTTTGTGCTCCATGGCATACATCATTATCTCCCGATGGACAAGCTCCGACTGGTCATGCCACCAACACTGTTATTCGTCCTCGCCATCCCGTTCTGGCACCTGGCCCACTTACTCTTCAGCTACAACTGGTACGCTGCTACAGCTGCGTTTTGCGGTGGGCTTTTGGGGTACATTATCTATGACTTGACGCATTACTTTCTACACCATCGAACGTGAGTTGGCGTTCTACTGCTCACGGCTTTAATTTTGACTAACACGACCGACAGTCTCCCGTCCTATTACAGAGAGTTGAAAAAGTACCACCTTCAGCATCACTTCGCCGATTACGAGAACGGTTTCGGAGTCAGTAGTCGCTTCTGGGACAGGGTATTTGGCACCGAGCTTGCCCCTCCCAAAGCAGCGAAGGCAGCCTAGGGTCTATCAATCGTGTTATCATTCTCAAGGCGTCGTTTGATGCCATTCAAGGGCGGTTGGCTCTCTTCTCGGCCAAGGCGTTCGCCGGGTCTTGCTTGGCAAGACTGTTCCTGTACAACGGTAATGACGCTATAGATGGCCTGTTTATACTGGGTTCAGTAGCGACGCGGGTATGGGCTGTTATAAGAGTACCGTAGACTAATCTTAATTACAACCACGAACCTTTTGTTATGATATGTGCATGAATTCTTTGATAAGATTCTCTGATAGATATTTGTACACTGTACATACAGTTACACTACAGTAGGTACGGTACGAAGTACAGTACCTTACCTTACCTGATGCACCAGTCGGGAATTAAAGCACGTGATGTAAGTTATCTTCTTCTACGAATTAATGTTGAATCTTACCTAGTTCACTCCGCCTTCTGCACTACAATACTTCGTAATGTGAGAGTTGATGCGACACTGCCATCTCAACCGTACCTTATGCAATTGTTACAGCTCTGAACTCTCAAGTCACAGTTCGCTCACTTGCCGTATCAGAGAATAAAAAGGGTTCGCTGCTTCGCATCCGCAACCGTGTCCAATCTAACCCCGGCGAAAGTGAAATCTCTTTCCTTGACCTACAGCATCCGTATTCGGTAGGGACAGTGTCCAACATTCGCGAACATGTCAGGTCTCGATGTTGAAGCGCTTCTTGATTCAACCGCCAATGCAGCCCCTCATGCCTCGAAGGAGTCTCGACCCAAGGATCGTGACGATCGCCACAGCAATGATCGCGGCGACCGGCGCGACCGAGACCGTCATCGAGATGGTAGCCGGGATCGTGATAGAGATCGCAAACGACGGGACCGGAGCAGGGACAAAGGGAGAAGGGAGAGAGATGGCGATGGTGATGAGGGAATGAAAAGCCCTAAAAGCGAGCGAGGCAGCGCAGCTGGCAGTCATAAGAGTAGGAAACGCAGCAGCAGCCGAGACGGTGACAGACGTCACTCCCGCCGCGATCGTCGGCGTAGCTCCCTGGACCCGAATGAAGACTTTCGCGCATCTGGTGGTGACTATTATCGTGGAGGGGGACGTGCTCGCAGTCGATCAAGGTCACCTGACGATGACAGATACTACAGGCCTGGAGGACGTAATCGGCGTGATCGCGATGAACGTGAGGAAACTAAACCTGGGGATAAGTACCAAGGCCGGCATGAGAGAAACGGTGGCCGAAAGCGCACTCCTAGCCCAAAGCGAGCGAGGACCAAGTCACCAACCCCCCAACCTACCGAGGATGAACGTGACCGTCGGACAGTTTTTGTTCAACAACTGGCGGCGCGTCTTAGGACCAAGGAGCTGATTGCTTTCTTTGAGAAGGTCGGACCCGTGAAAGAAGCGCAGATTGTTAAGGACAGAGTTAGTGGAAGATCTAAGGGGTATGTGTTCACTCCAACACCAACCTTGTATGGAAATGGCTCATGAATTGCAGGGTTGGCTATGTCGAGTTTAAGCAAGAAGAATCGGTTCAGCTCGCAATTCAGCTCACAGGCCAGAAGCTCCTAGGCATTCCTATCATTGCTCAGCTCACAGAGGCAGAAAAGAACCGACAAGCTCGCAATCCGGAAGGCACCACCAGTAACAATCCAAACCAGATCCCGTTCCATAGGCTGTACGTTGGCAATATTCATTTCAGCATCACAGAGAGTGACCTGCAGAATGTGTTCGAACCATTCGGCGAGCTCGAGTTTGTTCAACTGCAGAAGGAAGAGCAAGGGCGGAGTAGGGGTTACGGTTTTGTGCAGTAAGTTCCACTTCGTTGGCTTGCTGAACGATCAATTAATAACTCTCCACTTCAGATTCCGCGATCCAAATCAAGCTCGGGAAGCTTTGGAAAAGATGAATGGATTTGACCTTGCTGGTCGACCGATTCGTGTTGGTCTCGGTAACGATAAGTTTACTCCTGAATCAACCGCCAATCTTCTGCAACGATTCCAAGGCCAAAGCCACCAACACAACTTCCAGGGATCTGCTTTCTCCGGCCATGGTGGGCGAGGCTCCCAAGCTGGCGGGGCTGGCGGTGCCTTCGATCGCGCTGGTGGCCGCGATAACGACAAGGGTGCGGGTGGTGCGAGTGCCTTGGATGATACAGACGTCGCCGGTGTGAACTTCAATAATTATAGCAGAGATGCGTTGATGAGGAAACTTGCAAGAACAGATGAACCTGCAACAGAGGCGAACGGGGTGGACGAGAAGCGCAAACTCGTCAAACCGAAGACGGAAAATAAGCCGCTGCCTGTCACGGTCAACATGGCAAGCAGATGTGTGTTGCTCAGGAACATGTTCAATCCTGCCGAGTCAGTCTCCGTCCATATTTATGTATCTTCGAGATGCTAACTAATTCTGCTAGGGAGGAGGGAGAAGCATGGATCAAAGAGCTCGAGGACGACGTTCGAGCTGAGTGTGAAGAGAAATACGGTCATGTTGTTCACATTGCTCTAGATCCAAACACCCAAGGCGATATCTACCTCAAATTCGACCGAGTCCAGGGAGGCGAGAACGCGATCAAAGGTCTCAACGGCAGGTTCTTCGGCGGCCGTCAGATCAGTGCTCAGCCTGTCGTCGATGCTGTCTACAGCAGTTTGTTCTCGCGCACCAAGGCAATCTAAGAGGCTGTCGGGTACTTGAGCTTACGTACCTACATGGCATTGATTGGTAGGTACAGAGCCTTTGCGACGGGTCCGAGGCATGCTAAGGGTCTTACTTTAATACATAGAGTAGCTTTTATTTTTCAGAAGGGGACTGATTTCGCCTGGCGCAAACTACATTGACTCTGAGACGGTGTACAAACCTAGAGTTGCACCTCCATTCGAGAAACCGTCCCATAGAGATGCCGGGAGTGAATGTGGCAGGGAGATCAGTCGAAGTTGAGAACCTGTTTGTCCGGCTTGCCTCCTTAGCCACCTCCCCTTGTGAACCGTCTCACAAATTTAACATCAACGCCACTATCGGGCCCATTGACTTCAAAGCTTTTAGGTCTCCTTTATATCTAGCAACAAGTCTTTATTGTGGTTTGGAGGCCGTGCAAGTCGTCGGGTATCAGAAGTTTATTCGCTGTCGGCGGCCAAGAGCAGCGGGTATCTACTAAACGTATCTAGTCTCTCACGCACACCATTCGTCCCAATACGATTGTAGTTCAGATGAAATATCATATCTATCTACAGGCAGCATCATTTATGTGTGAAACCACTGGTGAAATTCATTGATTTGGGAAATATAAATGTGAAAATGACAGGATGTCTGCTTTGTGATTTGACGCTAGAGTGGGTGTGACTGCGCTTCTAATACGCTAGTGACCTTACCCTGCTCTCATCGATGCGCCGATTTCCTATCGCTCATCAACTTTGCTAACCCGTTTGCTGATTGTCAATGGCTTTTGCTGGCCCTTGTCTCAGGAGTATGTGAATACCTGCAGTGCGCCGAGAGCCCGCCGAGAGCCCGCCGAGAGCCCGCCGAGAGTTGTGCTGTATCGCCGACTAAACTGAACCTCCACGAACGACTCTCATCCAACCTTGTCAACGTCCCACGTGTGAGCAACAACTACCACCACATGACTCTGCGTGAACTTCGCTGCAGCTCGAGGTAGTGCTACGCCTTCAAGGAACTGATACACATCACTTACATCGCTGCCGTTGACACGTCCTGATGCCGCCTGCCGATCCCGTCACCTCATTCCGCCAAAGCTAGGGATTTTCCATCTATAAGTGGCACGTTGGTAACCCCAAGTGTTCATTGTAGATGCCTTCACCATGACCTAGCTTCTCATCTTCGCCGGCTCGCCCACCTGCGCGGACATCAGGTCATCTTATCTCTAGATCATCAGCGTCAGGGCTCTGCGGCCAAAATCTGAGGGGCTCTCAATAGTTCTCCCAGTCGCCACCGACCGTCTACCTTGCCGTGAAACAGCTTCAACGGAGTTGACAAGATGATGCTAAGGCGTTGAAGATTGACGGGATTGCTGCCTGCTTCTGTTGAAGGTGACGTCTGTGATTCAAACCTGCGGGTAGCCTTCACTGACACCAAAACATCACAGACTGCCTTGCCGGCCTGCTCTTGCCCCTCGCCCCACGGGCTTTGGCTCTCGTCAACCAAGCATGCGGGACGTACATATCGCTAGAGGTTATCATCTCGCATGACGGACAATGAATAGACGATGGCCTACAGCGGAACGTGGCCTCAGCCGTTTATTGCTATTCATTGTGGAGTCCTCGGTCCAACTAAGTGCTCTTCCCGTATCGTTCAAGACTTGTACGGGATTGCCCCTGGGGAAGGTGTCATGCATATTCTGGAGCTGCTTCATCCCACAGTCTCGCTTTCTCAGGCCACAGGTGGTTGTTTCCCAGTTGTTCCCATGCCATGGCAGCACCCCATGGTACGGTCCTATACCAACGAACATGGCCCTGACTCCGGCAGTATACAACGAGCTCTGAGTGGGAGGACTCAGACCTAAATCCATAAGAGATGGCCAAGCCAGGAAGGCTTCAAGAAGATTAAAGGCTCTATCGAAGAGATGCGAGAAGATGGATACGATTTCTTCAGTAGAAGATGACGACAAGAAGAACCATGCGTTAAGAGGCTCTGCCATCACTGAGCGTATTGCATCCCGTATGCTCTGGGTTTGAATCGCGAGGTACCCAAGACAGAATTCTCTAGGGCTTCCATCCAATTTGAGCAAGAGGACCGACTGAGTCTCTGGATTGGCTCCGGTTGGATGTACTGACGACCTAAGGAACTAACAACGAACCCCGCCGCCTTTTCTCGGGAGCTGCTGTTAAGACTACGTGCTCGCTCTCATTGCGGTCCTTCCGGGAAGAATAAGTGACTCGTAGAAAGAGTGAAGCTGGAGTTTCAGATTTCTCAACCACAGCACATGCTTCGAGTATGCGAGTGACTTGAAGAGGTAGCCGTGCCCGAGCCACTGGGGCAGGCAGGATCTGATGTGTCCGCGGTACTTCAACCGTGAAATGCATATGGAGAACATGCTCTATACCTTGAAGGGTTGTACTGCACTCCTAGGGCTGGTCCGAACTCGGCGTACCGACTATGCAGCGGACTCTGATCGTTGTTGGTCCTCCCGTCTCTTTCGAACCCTCGGGACGATTCCACATACTGTCCTGAGCTAGAAAGCTAACTGCGTTCTTTGTGCTAGCACCCTATTCTTGGCTGGGTAGCTTGAACGTTCGACTGGTGTATAGCTCCTAAGCCTTTCAAGCTCTACTTTTGGCATGCCACCTGTGGCTCCGTTCCTCCGAGATACGAGCAGCCTGCCTAAAGAGACGTGTGGTGTGTCTGTCAGCGACCAAATTAGAGGGACTCAGCTGGTAGGTTCGTGTTCCAACTGTTTCAGGGGCTGAGCTTACATGGCAAAGTCATTCCCAGAGGTAAGAGCGCTTACTTCAAAAGGGAAGGAACTTCCGTGGCTTTCTCTTTGTTCGTCTGAGTTGCTTCACTGCTGCAGCGTCCTGTTGAAGCTAACAATGTCCGTACTAGAGCACAGGATCACTGTCCGGTTGAACAAACATTGAGAACTGCCTACAGCCCTTTCGACTGCGTGCTTTAAGATCATTGTAGGGCAAGAATTTGGAGGCATCGACAAACAACCTCCCTGTTCAGTGAAGGACAATCCTGCTGGGTGAACCCTTTGTCTTACGGCGGCTGGAACACTCCAGAGCTCATCTCACGTGATAGGGTTTCAGGTCGCACACACACAAATCTCAAAAGTTCTCCTCACACACTTCCTTAACACTCTTGTCCTACACCGTCACTCAGCACTCTTCCATTCACATCCAGCTACTAAGACCTGATTCGTCTCAAGACCCTTAACCGACGTGTTTACTCTTGATCTGGACTGAGAAGAGCTTGATTCACAGCTTCCACAATCATTCACCCACTGTCACTCCGCACTCTTTTATCCAGACCCAGCTACTAAGATCAAAGTCGTCTCAAGTGACCTTTAACCGACGTGCTTAACCCATCTGGATTGAGAAGAGCTTGACTCGCATCGTTCTACGACCATTCACCAAAGGACTGTCATTATATATTCAATACCTCCTCAACCACAAAGATGTCGATGAGCTCTGCAGATACACCGAACACAGCTTTTCGTCAACCTTTCATGACGGGATCATTCCATCAAAGTGCTCCACCGCAGAATACAATGGCAAACCTTCGTCCTCAATCATCTCATGGCGGCGTCTCTCTTTATGTAAGTCGTCACTTGATTTGTATCTATCAGTTTTGATGCAACAGAGAATAACTATTCTTTCAGCATCCCACGGTCGTGGAACTTCATCAACAAGTCAGAAACCTTCAAGCTCAGCTCACCGAATCTGAAGATGCACTTGATCGAGAGAGACGACGTACGCAGCGTATCCGAGCCGAGAGGGACGATCTCAGACGAGAGTTCGGGCAGATGAACCAGAGAATCCAGCAGCAGGAATGGTCCATCGTCGAGCACAAGAAGAAGATTGCAGAGCAAGCGCGTGATATTCATGAACAGAAGATCCAGCTAGATAAACAGACAAAGACTATCAAAGTCCAAAGTGACACGATATCCGGCAAGCAGCACATTCCAGACCGTGGCCCATTCATGACTCCAGCTCGCAAAACTACTCAACGCGACCTTTCAGATGACACTCCCTCAGCTTCTGCAACGGCTGCTCGTCGAGCTCACATCAATGATCTACCACCTCCGTTATTCTCTCTCGGTCGCCCACAGCCGAAAGCTAGTTATGGTCTGCCTCTTCGATCACAGGGAAACTCACTGAGTCAAGCTTTGGTCCCATTTGGCCAACCTGCTTCGTCCCGCCCACATCATGAAACGAGCTCGGTTATTGCATCACACCAGAACACCACTTCTCCTGGAATCGACTACATGGGGAGTCTCCAGTACATCTTTAGCTTGGCCGAATCATGGACGCGAAATTATGCCAACATTCCTAACGTCAGCCGTGACTCGAAGCTTTCCACATCATTCCTGGAGACGTTGGCAAGGCTATCCGGATCTAGGACACCACTTGACCTTCTCGGCGACACCCGTACCCGCCACTTCGTCATTGCCGCTTTCATCAACCGTTGCCTCGTGAAGAAGGCCTTCGACACCGGCGCTTTGAACGGATTCGACCTCGATGCCGACAACAAGCTGAGGGTCGCCTGGAGGCAGTCGTCCGATACCAGTAAGTAATATTCACTCAACAATAACTCTAGCCCAACGACCTTACTGATACGGTTTTCTCCTCAGCCGCCCCGTTGCAAACCCGCGTCGCCGCCCTCCACTCCGCGGCCTTCATGGTGTCCACCATGAAGGTCACGAGGGGCTTCAAGGAGTTCCTCAAGGAGAGGGCGGCGGGGCGGGGAGACCGTCTGTTTGGGGAGCTGCGGCTCACCATGCACGAGGGGGCGAACGTGGAGGCGGCGCGGAGGGACCTGGTGGAGCTGATGACGGTGGGGCACGAGCTCACCGTCGGCATGTACAGCGTGCCCTTCGAATTCAGCTTCGCCTTCCCTCCCGCCGGCACCCGCTTCGACCCTTCGCGCATGGTGAGCCACGACCCGGTGGTGAAGGGGGACCCCCTGGCCCTGCAGAGGGCAGGGGTCATGGTCCGGGTCGGGGTGTCCCCCGTCAGTTTGAAGCGGGAGTTGGGGAGCGCGGCCAGCGTGCCGCAGACGGTCCACTACGCCAAGGTTTTACTGAAGGCGTAGGGGACTGGCTGCGGTACGTTGGCCGGTGGGGGGGAGGCGGTGGCGTTGGCGGCGGCGGCGGTGAGGGCGGGGGCCGGGGCGGGGGTGAAGACTTGGGAGAGGAGACGAGGGGGTCGGTGTGTTCTCGGCGTTTGTTTGTCTGTTTTTCTTGCTCTTTTGTTTTGTTTTTGCTGCATTTTTGCTTAGATCCATAGCACCAGGGGCTTCTCCCTGACGAAAAGTTCTTGACCTTGCTCCGTCTCGTTCACTGCGAAGTCCTTGTGAGGACGTGTCACACGAAAGGCCTCCTTAATGGTGTATGAACTGTTCAACGAGAATAATTGATACTGTGGTACCCTCCCTGTCACGCTACTAATCAACGCCTTTCCGCGGCCAGAGCGAGTCTGTTGCCTCGTCCTGCCAATTTCTTGTATCCTGCGGGCATCAAATGTATTGCCGAAGACCTACATGCCTGACTAACTCCGCACCCAAAAATTGCATATCGGCCAAAGGACCCTCAGTCCGAAGCCCTCCAAAACGCGCGGATACCGCTTCGACAACCGTCACTGGTCTCGGCGGACCCATAAGGTGAAAGTCGTCGAGCTGTTCGACAGGGCAGACCCCAAAAAGCCGGCTTCAAGGAAGCACCGACGACCTCCAGATGGATCGACAGAAGAGGATCATGAGGGTCCCGGTCCTTGGAGCATACCCTGTATCCAGCGGTTCTTACAAGAATATCATACTACCCATAGCTAGACGGAATGCTCTACCTCATTTGAACATCCCTATTGATGAAAAGGTGACAGCCGGGTCGACGATGGAAGACGGCGAGCTGATGTCGGAGATCCAACGATTACTACACGTGTGTACAATTTGAGAGGAGAGTACGGTCGACCATCCGTTCACGGATAGGGACACTCCAAACAACTACTGTGTTTTTAATCGGATGTGTATGGCGAGGAGGAGAAGAGAGTATTTAATTGTAGCGTTAGGGTTTCTTTGCGGTAGTTGTTTTGTACCTCATCCAGTTCTATATCAACGAAATGAATGGGCTTGGAGGATTCTACACTCAAGGTCGACTACAAGTGCCAATACATGGTACCGCCACTTCACCCGAGTTGTCCGGAGTTTCAGGTCTTCCCGTGCCCGATCCGCCTTAGGTATTTTGCGCTGAGGATTGGGCCATGATGAATCCTGAAGGATTCCGTCCCATGGGTGGATTTGCACCGCACTGCAGTAGTCATGTCAACAAACTTCCCAATCGTTGGCAAGCAGCACAGGGTCGTTACTCATTTTCAAGTTTACTTCTCAAATAGTCCATGTTTATCTCTCATATATAGACTGACTTTGCCACCGTTACATTTGACTACTGTTCATATTCACCCTGAGTTGTACATGATTTCGCGCAATTGACAGATGCTTGAATACGATGGACGAGCTTGAGAAAAGGCTTCAAACCGCAACGGCCGAACGGGAGATAGCAGGTGCCGTGATAAGTGCAACAGACAAGGCTGGTATGACTGGAAGGACCAACTCGCACTCAACTTCAAGCAGAGAGAAACTGACCCCAGCGGCAGGCAAATTCCACTATACAAAAGCGTTCGGATCGCACTCTGCTGAGCCAGATTCCAAGCCTCTCGACCTCGAGACCACTTTCTGGCTCCTCTCTGCCACAAAGCTGATGACCGCCGTGGCTGCGCTACAATGCGTGGACCGGGGCCTGATCTCGCTAGACGATGATGTAACTCGGGTGTTGCCCGAATGGAAAGATCCCGATCTGTTGGAGGGTTTCGAGACTGGCTCGGGAAAGCCGATGTTGCGGAATGCTCAGAACATGATTACCTTGAGGTACCCCTAAGCACCGCGAGGCTCGGTCTGTGGAGCTGACGATGCTGGTCTCCTAGGATGCTGATGTCGCATTCGAGTGGTCTTGGATATGATTTTCTCACTCCCGAACTGCTGCAGTACAAACAGTATACGAAGGATGAAGAGAACCCTCTCGTAACGTTGGTAAGAGGATACCATTCTCTGCTTCACGATAACTCCAGCTGATGGTTTACACGTCTAGAAAGTACGGCCACTCCTATTCGAACCCGGCGAAGGCTGGGAGTACTCGTGCGGGCTCGACTGGGCCGGGCAAATCGTAAGCCCTTACTGTTCGGCTTCGACGAGACCGCCTGCACTAAATATTAGAACAGGTAGAGCGCGTCAATGGCGGAGTATCATTGGAAGAGTACATGCGAGAAAACATCTGGAAACCCCTAGGCATGGATTCCACCACCTTCCGTCTCCGCAACCGTCCCGAGATCGGGTCCCGCCTATCAGGCCTGACCGTCCGCCTCCAGAACGGGGAGTTGATCAACATGCCCGCACCATACCCGGACCCTGCGCCGCGCGACATGGGCGGGGTGGGCGCTTACACCAGCGTGTCGGACTCCATGAAGCTTTTGACGTCGCTGCTCCGTAAGGACGAGAAGATCCTACCCAAGCGGAGCGTGGCCGAGCTGTTCAAGCCCCAGCTGCGAGACCCGAGTCACCTCATGGCCAAATGTAAGCCTAGAATCGATGCAAGCGTCTGGCCTGAAGGAGTCCCTCTCAGTCACTCGCTCGGTGGCCTGGTGAACATGGAGGCTTTTCCTTCGGGCCGGCGGAAGGGGTCGATGTCGTGGATGGGTGGGATGAATCTTTTCTGGGTGAGTGAAGTTGCCAGCATCTCGAAGCCATGAACTTATAGCGGTGTTAGTGGATCGATCCCGAAAGCGAGCTTTGTGGCTTCTACGCCTCGGCAACCATGCCGTCGGAGCAGATTGGGGACACGAGGTCCATCGGGCTGAATAATTTGTTTGAGAGCGCGGTGTACGAGCATGTCGCCGGCCTTCGCTGAACAGTGGCGGCTTCTCGTGTGAGGACGGCGTTGTAATCAGCGGTTCTCCGATCATTGCTGGTTATGGGTCATAGCGGGGCTAAATAAACGGGCTTTTGACGCCATCCATGTTATTTGGCTTTCACACTGCTATTGTGAGATGAAAGACAAGAGCGGGCTCTGTTCCTCTTGAAGGAAGCATATCATTATCGGTTGTACTTGATTGATCTATATGGGAAGGCCTTTCCGCTCGACTTCAGAGACAAGTCATGTCACAACCAGACCATTTGGATTAACGTCTGTCAATATTGACGCCCTTACTAAAGAAGATAGTATTGCATAACGTTGCGCTCAGAGCTGCTGCTGCTCTCCTTTCCATCGTGATTCGTGAGCCCCTATACAAAAGAATTAGACTTTCCGGGAGACTTGAACCTCTACTCCAAATACCTTGTCTGACGCTGAGATGTCCAGCATGTATATGATAGTAGTGTAGATTTTTATGTAAATTGACACTGAAGGAAAGATGGGAGTCCGAGTACGCCGGGAGTCGATGAGGGGAGCGAAGAGCGAAGGAAGGGATTAGTAAGATTGTTACGGGTACAGATACGGTAACTTAGGTAAATATTACAATTCAAGCTGGTCCTGGTAGGTATCCATTTATAGGTACGAACGACAATAAGAATGATAATGATAATAATAACATGAGGAAAGTTTCCCATTGTCACACCAACCTGAAGGATCATCTGAAGGGTCATCTGTTGATTGATGTGCACATGCACAGATGGACAGACAGGTATTTGAAAAGAGAGGACGTCAGAGGGAAGTCTGCGGCCTTACCCGTCCCTGGATGATGATGGCAATGATGGTTTCTCTATATAATATCAATATTAATGACAGTATTGACACTGTAACGTTAACAATAATCTAATACAGATTTGTAAATGGTGTACCTGTTTATTAATTGATATATGCATGCGACTGATGCACCATTGTAAGTTACCTTACTTGTAGGTGCGAGTTTGAGCGGAAATGAGGAGAGGCGAGAGAAGACCCTCTCACGCTAAAAGTCACCGTCCACTGCAACTGTAACAGCGAGAGTCTGCTCAACGTCGACAATAATGCTCCTCTAAGCTCGCCATCCCATAGCTTCGACGACCGAGAATAGCCTTTGTCAATCTATCCTGTTCGGCTTCTCTCCTAAGCTTATTAGTTGCAATGCCATAGTTCTGTTCTTGGCCCATCCACCAACGCACAATCTGACATTTGAGAGACCGACTCCGCCTTCCCGACTGGACGCGACCGACCTGGCTTTGCACGCTCTGCAAGCTGGTCTTAGCCATCTGTCGGAACGAAGGGGATAATCATCTAATGGTAATTCATATGTCCGCATCTCCATTAATTGACAAGATCTGTCAACTCGAGTTGGACGTCAAACTCAGCAGTTGGCGTCAGGTTCCGTCATTTTCACGCCCACAGGCCAGTCTGCGACCTTTGCAGAGTTCTGCTTCGTCGCTCGATGAGACATGTCGACTCCTTCGACGGCCACTGCTACCATACCACAACCTCACTCACACTACGGATACCCACATCATCAAGCATATCAAGCAAATGTCGGATCTTACGCTTCTAATAACATGGTGCTGAACGGGCCACCTCGATTACCTGCTTCCTACAAAACTTTTCCCACGAGCAATTCATCCTCCTCTACCATTCATCGAACGACAGCAACACAATCGAGCAGACAACCTCCACCGTCATCCAACATGCCCGCCTCACAATCTTCATCATCTCTCGCGGAGTCGAGAAAGCGCGATAAACGTCCCGACTGGAACGAGTTTTACAGGAACGGCCCACCGAAAGAGATTATTGTCATCGATGACGACTCTCCACCTCCGAAACCTCATCCTGAAGACGGCCGAGCAAATCATACAACTAGAACCGTCATGGGGAATACAAACCCACAACAGCGTGCCAACAAGAAACGGAAGACGGGCCAGTCAACGACTTACGATTCCGCGTACGACCAGCAACAACCTTACTCTGCTACCCAAACTCCTCACTACCGCGATTCTCCCTCAGCCACCACGATATCCACTGATCGAACGACCTCTGCATTAAACACCACCGCGGCTACGTCATTGGGCTCACAAAGCGGCGGTAGCAACGGGGCCTACGCAGACAACGGCATGGTTGGGCAAAAGAGGAAAAGGGTAACTCGAAAGACACTTGCGGATGAGGCCAAAAGGAGGGAGATCGAAGTCAACGGTGATGCTTATGATAGTTACATTCCGCCACCGAAGCCGCCGATCAAGGCCAAGGACGTCTTCGTGCCTCCGGTGCTCGATGTGAGTGGTGTCCACTTCCATAATAATCGCGATAAGAAGCTCTAACTAGTGACAGCTGCCGCCGCCGGTGCTTCAGAAAGTGGATGATGATGATGGTCACTATATCGTCGTGCCGGACGTCGATCTCACACGCAGATGTAAGTACAACACCATAACACGCATCATAGTCCTTGTACCTGATTCTCTGTAGATCAAGTGTCACGACTGCTCGGACAGGGTACGTTTGGCAAGGTCGTCGAAGCCTACGACAAGCAAAAGGGAACGAAATGTGCCATCAAGATTATACGATCAGTGCAAAAGTATCGAGACGCCTCTCGGATAGAGCTACGGGTTCTCTCGACCCTTTCCCACAACGACAAGGAGAACCGGAACAAATGCATCCACCTACGAGATTGCTTCGACTTTCGAAACCACATCTGCATCGTAACAGATCTACTGGGACAGAGCGTCTTCGATTTCCTGAAAGCAAACGTTTTCGTACCCTTCCCGAGTAGCCAGATACAAAGCTTTGCTCGACAGCTTTTAACCAGTGTGGCTTGTAAGTGTCCGCAACATGAACGTGGTCTATTTGCCACTGATAGGGGGTCTGTAGTTCTTCATGACCTCAATCTCATCCATACCGATCTAAAACCAGAGAACATTTTACTGGTGTCCAACTCGTACCAGACCTTCACCTACAACCGGGCAATACCATCGTCGTCGACCACCGTCCAACGTCAAGCACGGCAAAGACGAGTTCTGCTAGACACCGAGATACGACTCATCGACTTTGGCTCTGCCACGTTCGACGACGAGTATCATTCTTCAGTAGTATCGACGAGACACTATCGAGCGCCAGAGATTATCCTGAATCTGGGGTGGAGTTTTGCTTGTGATATATGGAGCATTGGTTGTATCCTGGTGGAGTTCTACACCGGCGATGCATTGTTCCAGACACATGATAACCTGGAGCATCTTGCCATGATGGAAGCCGTGTGCGGCGGTAAACTCGACACCAGGCTAGTGAAACAGGTGCAGCAGAGTGGTAGAGGAAACAACGGCAATCAGGCCGCCAAGTAAGTGTATGAACGTTGCTTTAATCCTGTAGCAAAGCTGACCGGCTCACAGATACTTCGTCCGAGCCCAAAGGCTCGACTACCCGAACAACGAGACGTCGAGGGCTTCGAAAAGATATGTCAAAGCCATGAAGCATCTGCACGTAAGTCTTCCTCGACGTTGGTCACTAAATTTGATCCTATGCTTACGGTCGATGTAGGAAATCATCCCACCTACGACGGTTTTCAATAAGCAGTTTCTGGACTTACTCAAGAAGATCTTCGTCTACGACCCTAAACAACGCATCACCGCCAAGCAAGCGCTGCAGCACCCGTGGTTCAAAGAGAGCATCATCGACGACGGCACCGAAGCCGCTCGCATCCGCGTGGAGCGGGAAAGGGAGAGGTTAGCCAACGGGTACCACTAGTGTGGTTGAAACCTCGACGGCTTCCATCTACACCTTCTCGCTGCACAGAAGATCTAGCGTGTGCTGGTTGATGGGTTACGAAACGCATCATGCTCGACGAGCTCCTGGGTTGCATCACATTGTCCTACTGTGTTTGTTTAAAGCGGTTTGCTCAAACCCCTCTTTCTTACGGGTAGAGAGGAACCAATTATAGCTAAAGCACCGTGGCATCCATCTCAGTGCATAGAGATACTCGGCGTTTCTTGTATTGTTTCTTTCCCGATGCATGCATGGTATGGTTCATGGAGACGTGGGCACTACGAACGGGATGGCATGATCTTTTACTTTTATGGGAAATCGATCTGATCTCATCTCCTCTACGATCTGACGAAAGGAAGGAGAAAGAAGGCCATCTTTCGCCAAGAATGATCATATGTATCCTTACCCTACGAACCTTGCAGTGCATATTCCGTCTGCTCCAGATGTCGATACGTTTCTAGGTTCTCACGCCGCAACTATGCCAGAATAGAGTTTGTCTCTATGGCAGCCGTCATATGCATCCCTCTCGCACGCGACTCTCCAACTTCAAACAGCCGCCCAAAAATAACCAACTCTGCCCCTTCCAGCCTTCTCCGCCTACCGTTCTTGCTCTCTCACCCATTGACCCACCTCACCCTTGAAACTCTTTACGCTCTTCCTCCATATACACATACGCGCAGAATCAATAATGGTTCGTCAGACCGCAATCTTTGGCTACAGTATGGTACAATAGCAGAGTCAGCTAGCTTCAAACGGTGGTTTTCTGACGTGATCCTCTACTGATTGTCGAAAGCGGAAGGTAAGGGGGTGACGCGATCTTTATCTCCTGGCTTTACCTCCGGATGGCCGCGTCGCGGAAAGTGGAAGGTTTTATGGTTAAGGAAGCCTGGTGCTTTTGGTGTCTGTGTGGTAGGGAGGGAAGGAGGGAGAAGGTGGGACGGGTTGTGCTGGGGATGCTTGACGGTTGCCTGGATGAGGTGGTGCAAAGTGCTCTTGAAAGAGATGGGAAAGCTCCGAAGCCCGGTTTTCATGATATATATTAGACAGTTCACGACCCAACCGGCACTTAATGGCTGCGTCATGTGGATTCTACTACTAGTAGTCCATATCACCAACTACCCACGCGCGTCTTGTCGAACTCATGCTGCCATCCATGCCGCCCCAGCCCACCCCAGACGCCCCCCCAGCGCAGCGCAGCACAGCGCACCCTACCCTACCCACTCGACATCTCGTCCTCCTCCCACACACAACCACCCTCACCATCGCCACGCCACA
>JAABUU010003322.1_pt1 | contig 20665 bp, 20 predicted proteins | sample 5559301 | NCBI WGS metagenome assembly JAABUU01 (sample SAMN10711884, study PRJNA513360) | rock metagenome | isolation source: Antarctica rocks | place: Antarctica: Victoria Land, Richard Nunatak white | reverse complement strand
TGCAGTTCTCAATTAATTTTCATGAATCATCATCTTTTTTTATTATTAATTTGTTTAATTTCAATCAAACAGATCTGTTCATCTAAATATTAATTCTTCTTCTCTACAATCTAAATAGCAGCCTAAATCTCTGCAGATTTCTGTTCTTTAAAAATCATTTAAATCTCAATATAATTAAAGAATAACTCTATTTCATTTTGCTGACTTTTAGTCTGCATATTGTAATGTAATGAATTGTCACTCTTTAAAAAGATAAAGTTGTTAAAATTGTAAATTCATGAGTCTCTTATCTATAAGAGGCTGATGAGTAAGATATGTAATAATATAAGACACTATGTTATGATAGCTATTTAATGAAGTTCTGATGTTAAAATCTTGTATTGATGAAGATTAATAATTAAGAAACTCAAAAGATTTATATGTAAAGGCTGTCTATATAGTACTTTGCTTATCAATTGTTGCATAAGAAATTTGACTATGATTTAATATGAGTACATAATGATATCATGACAGTTGTTAAGATTCATCTCTAAAGAAATTAAAAAGAAAATTATTCAAAGTAGTTCTGTCTTGTTTTGTAGTTCTGTGAATTTCAGCTTTTTCATTTATTTTAGAGTAAAAGTGAAAATCTAACTTGCAGCTCTGCAATTTCTGATTTATTTCATCAGTTTTCATAATTTCTGAGAATTCTTTAAGATCATCTCTATTCATTCTCTATGACTCATTCTCATTAATTTTGTCAGTGTTAGATATATAACTCATGATAGCTATGCTATTGGTGTAATGTCATCTTTTAACAGATTATGAGCTCAAATTAATGCAGTAATTTAATTTCTTGTCTAAAACCTCAGAGAGATATGCATTTAGATTATCTTGTTGATGATTTAAGTTCATGATGAGAAAGTAAGCTTAAAGATTATGAATTTAAACTGCTGTCTATGCATACTCTTTACATCTGTGAGCTGATTGTGAGCTGATTGTAGATTAAAGAAAGTGTTAAATATATAACTTATAATAGCTGTGCTATTAGTGTGATGTCATCTTTTAACAGTCAGCTTCTTTTCTTTTTCATTGTAAACTCAGCAGTACATCTCTTAAATGTGCATGCTCTGCTCTCTTTATCAACAATAACAAATTCTATTTACTTTTCTCATCATCTCTTTTGCTTCTGAGTCAAATCCTGACTTTAATTATTTACTAAAAGTTAACATTGATATTATTGTCTTCACTGTGATCTGAATTGTCTCTGTAATGATAGTTATATATTGCTTTATATTGAGTTCATTGTAGTTATAAAGTGATGTTGATAGTTATTCTATTAAAATCTGTTGTAAAAGCTTTATGTTTACTTTATTTTACTGTCAATAAAATTGTAATGTGATCTCTGCTGCAGATAGCAGAAGATAAGTGACAATAAAATAGTGATTAAAGTTATAATGTTATTGTTATATTTTGCAGTTAATTAATCATTAAGTAATGTCTAAGCTGTTTAGCATTAAATCTATGATGCTGTATGCTTACTGAGATCTTTATGTGACTGAGCTCTATAATAAGAACAGAGAGAGCTGTTATTCATTTATTATTTGTATTAGTTGCTTTATCTGTAAATTCTTCTTCATTCTCAGATCTCTTCATGTTAAATGATGCAGATTGAAGTCTCTCACTATAATGTATTGTCAGTGATCATTCTTTAATAGATTATTCAGTTGCTTCAAAGTTGCTGTGATGTTCAGATGAATGAGGTCACTTATAGAACTTAATCAAATTAACTTACAGTGCTATTAGAAAGTGTATGTTAAAATCTTGTGAGCAGGTTCTCTCAACCTGTTTTTTAGATATGATCTCTCATCATAGAATCACAACTACACATAGAGATTTTTAGCTGCAAATTCAGAATGTAGTAGCTCTGACTGAGTGCATTTGATGCTTAACTTTTGTAGTATGCAGACTGCAGTCACATAAGTTGATTGAGATTTTTTGTGATGCATGTTAAGCATGTTGAGTAATTTATTTTGTATTCTTGAATTTTTTAAAATTACAATATGTAATATATTTTGAAAATTTCAGTGTGTCAAGGTTCTGCAGCTGAAAACTTTCAGACATTGATATCTATGATTCTCATATGAATCTCACTGTTTCTGGTAGCTGTTGATGTGAAAATCAATTGTACTCAGTGAGATCTATTACATTCTGAATTTGCAGCTAAAAATCTCTATGTGTGATTGCTTTTCTATGGTGAGAGGTCATATCTTAAAAAAAAGTTGAGAGGGCCTGCCCGCAAGATTTCGGCACACACTTTCTAATAGCACTGTAAGGTACCTAAGGTAGGTACCAACTCACGAAGTAATTCATAATTTGATTGAGTTGACATTGAACAACTACCCAGATACACAGTCACAAAAGAGCTTCTAGCAACAGAGCTTATTGCCAGACGCCCAGGGACACAATATAGTGTTCGGGTTAAAGCAATGCTTTGTTCAAAGAATTATGTCCAACCTCTCGCAGCATCCCAAATACTCGGAGGACCAGATCCTGCGTTATTTGGAGCATATTGGTCTTCCCCAACCAGGCTCCTTCTCCCTCTCGTCAATCAAGGATGAAATAGCAACGGACCCTCTCCAATGGCTGACGAAACTTCAGAGGCGCCAGATGGCAAGGGTCCCTTTCGAGAATCTGGCGTTGCATTATTCAACCAATCATAGCGTCATCTTGGAACGAGAATTTCTGTTTGACAAAATCGTCGTGAGGGGCAAAGGAGGATATTGCATGGAAAACAACCTTTTCTTTGCAACAGTCCTACGTACGTTGGGTTACACGGTTCTTTCTGGCGGCGCCAGAGTCAGTAAAGCTGTCACCCTCGGCCAGGTCGACGGCAGCTACACAGGATTGTATGCGCCATGACATGGAGCGATGTCGAATCCCACCAGAAGCACTGATACCTGCTGTAGCAGCCATATGGTTAACATTGTCACCATCGACGGGAAACGCTACATGGTCGATGTGGGGTTCGGAGGGAACGGTTCCACACATCCTCTCTCACTGGTAGATGGGGAGGTATCTGTAGGTATCGCGCCTGAAGAACTACGACTACTCTGGACGAACATCGCACAGCATAGCGATCCGTCGCAGAGGGTTTGGGTCTATCAGCACCGTAATGACGCGCAAAGTCCATGGCAAGATGCGTACTGCTTCACGGACATAGAGTTCTTCCCAGCAGATTACGAGGTTATGAGCTTTACGACTTCCCAGTCCCGGACGTCGTGGTTCACGTATATGGTCGTCTGTGTGAAGCACATCCTAGAGGTGAAGGAGAATGTAGAGGAACCCATCGGTGTGGTGATGTTAGTCGGTAACGCGGTCAAGAGGAGGATTCGAGGGAAGTCGGAGCACTTGGCAACTTGCAAAACGGAGGACGAGAGAGTTGCGGCTTTGGAGAAATGGCTGGACGTTCGGTTGAACTTTGAAGAGAGGGCGGGAATCATGGGTATGGTGACACAGTTGACAGGAAGCTGATAGACCGGCAGTCTTGAATGCCCAATGTGAATCGCATATACATGGCACGTAACCTAAGGCGTAGAAGATCTGCTAGAACCTTCTTCGATTCTCGTCCATTACATATACCGCGTCTCAAGCTGCATCCGGTCAGCGTAGTACGGCGACAAGGCAAGAAGCAAAGCACCCACCCTCCATGGATTGTTCAGTTCGAAACCTTCCGGTGCCTCCACATTGTCCGTCTGGCCCCTCAAAAATCCAGTCAGTCGCCTATCACGGTCCATCACTGTGTATGTTTAGCATATAGCCTTCACTGATTGGCGTCAACCATGTACTTTGCTAAACAGAGTCAGCCACGATCCACAGACCAGGCGGGGATATCCCGCTCGACCTACCCTATCCCATTGATCGATCGAATGCCTTGCCCTCTTCCCTCCGTTCTGCATGTGTCTGATCTTCGAAAGACCTGCCCCGGTCAAGCCAAACATCTACCGTCATTCAGCAGCGCAATCTCTTTGGCTTGGGAAACCTTGACATACTCCTAGCATGATCGCATACGGAAGCAGCGCTTCGAAAGGAACACCCATATTGAGGGCTTGCCGCTCGGCGCTACGTACTTCGTCAGTTTGCTCTGGTACAGACAGCGACAATGGTCACACACAGAGATTTTTTGGAGCTTGTGGCCTTCACAGCTGCCGTTGGCGATGGAGGGAGGAGTGAGGTTGCAGCGACCGTGGACTGGTGCCTTAGTAAGCGACTTTTGACGAGACCTCGTCAAGCCCAAGGGGTTGCGGCGATTATCATCACCAAAACTCCAGTAACGATTCCTGCAGCATCTTAGGGGCAGTTTACGCGTCGGATACTATTCGTGGGTATGTCAAGTCGCACGTATCCTCTCAAACTCTTGTCGTTGCGCTTCAACATTCGCGCTCTTTCGTGACCGAGCCGTCAGAGACGAGCTTCGCTGAATACTGACAGATTGTCTCTAACTAGATAAACTCATCCGGTAGCTACGATGCGTTCCTGAGCTTCTATCTCGCGACCATCCAGAAGCTCGGTCCCAGGAGCCTCTAGTACGTCCCAACTCGTGAAATTCGAAAGCGTCAACACTCCAAGCGTTACCGTCGAGCGCGACCTGACTCACCTCATGACCTCTTCGTTATTCCAGCGATAGCTGCGCTCAGCAAACCACGTTCGCGCAACAACAGTCCCAGATTTGATCCGCGACCATCTTTCAGGCTGGCTACGGTGACATATACCATGACTGCGGTGGCGGCAGTGGAGCCCACCCAGCTGAACAGCGGAAATGAAGAACTTGGCTACAACATGGCTGACAGTGACCTGGACGCGGAAGGTGAAGACGACCCTGAGATAAACTACCCGGTGCAAGAGGTGCGGCCAAATACGACTGAGGATGATTTCGAGCTTTCCGAGGCTGATGCGGAAGGCGAGGAGTTGGACGACGAGGAAGACGACGGTACGGGAGTCGGAGCGGTCAAGATACCGGACGATCGTGCCGAGTTAGGAAGTGATGAAGAAGTCGAGTTGGACGATGCAGCCTCGGAGGAAGAAGATAGCGCTGTTGAAGAGGAAGAAGACGACTCAGAGAAAGATTCAAGCGAAGCTGAGTCAGATGTGGAGGATGGTTGGGAAGCTGTCAGTGAGGGTGCCGAAGAAGCCTCAGTAGAAGTGTCAAATCGCAACAACTGCATGTGGGTTTGACTCGGTCAATCAAGGCTGCTTGAGCTTACTTGATGCAGATTCTGTAGCCAGGATGAGGAGCATGATCCAAGCGAGGAATTTGAGGAATACATGGCATGTGCTGTTTGTGGGGATAATTGTAAGTTGCGGGATTGAGAGGCTTAGCTTTGTCGATCGTTCGGGTTTGCTAATCGCCTCGCAGCACATCGCCAATGCGCACGGGACGCTAGGTCATTAAGACAAGACGACGGTAAGCTAACCCGGAACCCTGACGATAGCATGAAAGACTATTGATGTTAATGAGTTCATAAAGATGCCGAACAATGGCGATGTCCGAATTGTGTCGAAAATGCCCTCGAGCCAGACCATCCCGATCCAGAGGAGCGTATCTCCCAACGACGAGCATCTGCCCCAAAGCTTGCCAGAGACTTACTTCCTGCGCAACGTGGTGCCCCCCGACCTGGATCACATTCCGTCTTCAACAATCTCATCCTTGACGATGATCCTATGGATGGATCCCGTTCTTTGCGAAAGCGGAAAGCTTCTTCTGAAGCAGTTGAAGAACAAGTTCCCTTCCCAAAGAAGAGGCGGAGAAAACGGCCCAATGCAGGATCCGATTCAGATGAGTCTGTTTCACTTACCATTCCTGGCGAAGAAGCTGGGCCGAATCAGGTCCGGCAGCAGACGGCTGTACAGGCGGCGGGCGTTGGTTTGGAAGCAGAAAATGGACAACCTCTCCGTGATCCGTCTCAATTCTCCAGGCCTCGAAGACCAAAAAGAGTGGGCAATGGACTAGTCTCTGTTTTGAGGCAAAGAAGAAACAGTATCATCCTCGCACTTCATATCGATCCATCCAAGCTTGCTACCTTTGTCGACTCACAACCAAAGAAAACCCGACGACACCCTGGGAGGCGCCAAACGTCTGAAGTGCATCATACTCACTTCGCTTCACCCTTCCCGCCGCAATATGCAACTGGTCTTTACTCGTTCCACGAAAAAGAAAACGACGAACTGAAGGCGAAACCATACGGCGGCATCTTATCTGAAGCTGATGCAGATACATCCAAGACTCTGCCCCAAGCGAACGATCGTAAACGCTTCGACGATGCGCGTCAGCAAGCGGAAGAAGAGTGGAAGCAAAAGGCAGCTCTTTTGAGCGCGACACAGGGGGAACAGACCGGCCGAACCTCCCAAAAGGTCTCAGGCCCCCCTAGTAAGATCAAATGTGTAAGTTTCGGAGGATGGGAGATCGATACGTGGTACGCCGCGCCGTATCCGGAAGAGTACAGCCGCAACCGGGTACTCTACATCTGCGAATTCTGCTTGAAATACATGAACTCGGATTATGTCGCGTGGCGGCACAAGCTGAAATGTCCAGCCAAACATCCACCAGGCGACGAGATCTATCGTGATGGGTCGATATCGGTCTTTGAGGTGGACGGACGCAAGAATCCCGTCTACTGTCAGAACCTTTGTTTGCTGGCCAAACTGTTCCTCGGATCCAAGACGTTATACTACGACGTCGAGCCGTTCCTTTTCTACGTCATGACTGAGTATGACGAACTCGGCTGTCACTTTGTCGGGTACTTCTCAAAGGAAAAACGCCCGAGCAGTCAGAATAATGTGTCCTGCATCCTCACGCTACCCATCCATCAACGGAAAGGATATGGCCACCTTCTCATCGACTTCTCCTACCTGCTGACCAGGGTCGAGCGCAAGACGGGATCCCCGGAGAAACCGTTGTCAGACATGGGTCTTGTCTCGTACCGCAATTACTGGCGACTCATCCTCTCCCATCAACTCCTGGGCCAGAAAACGCCTCTCAGCATCGCCGACATATCCGATCGGACAGGCATGACGGCCGACGACATCGTCTCCGCTCTGGAAGGTCTACGTGCGCTCGTGCGCGACCCGGTCACGAAAACGTATGCGTTGAGGCTGGATCACTCTTACTTCAAACAATGCATCGAGAGCTGGGAAGCGAAAGCTTACGTCCGCCTCAACCCCGAATCGCTCGTCTGGACGCCATACATCATGGGCCGAAACAACCGGTCTCATTACGAGCGTGCGCCACCCTTGCAGACCATGGCGCCCCGCGACAGCGAAGACGACAAGGTCTCTCCAGCGGCAGGCGAGCAGCTTGGCTCTGCACTAGAAAGTAAGGACATGGATATCAAAGACGCCAACGTCATCATTAACGGCGCCCTCGACGATCAAAACCACCCACAACGACCAAACTCCAACCCAGACGAGCCCACTCCCACCGCCATCCCTACGCCTCAAACAACCAAACTCGCCGATAATCCGCCTTCCCAAGACCCCGATCCCACCAACGCTCCGACGACTTCAACACCCATCCCACATCCTCCACCGGGCCTACCACCATCCAGCAAGCGCTCCTTATCCCCTCCCAAACCCCATCCCATCTCCGACCCCCACCAACCGAACGGCTACCAACCTTCACCCCTACCTCAACCTCAACCTCAACCTCGAACCCCCACCACCGCACCCACCACCACACCATCCATCCCCCCAACCCGCTTCGAGATCTTCCCACCCGTCCCCGGCACCGTCACCCGCCGCCGACCCGGCCGGCCCTTCGGCACCAGAGGCGGCCGCCGCACCACGGGAACCAACACCCCTGTGCGACGAGGGGGCAAGAATCTAGGGATGGGAAGTCCTGTGGCTGGGGGAATGAACGGGATTGCTAGGGACGGGGCTGTGGTCGGCAAGGGGCAGGGCAAGGCAGGGGGCAGGAGGACGCGGAGTACGTTGGCTGAGGCCGAGGCTGTGGGTGGTGTCGTGGGTGAAGGCGAGGGTGACGATGCGACGATGGTGGGCGGTGGAGATGGTGATGACGTCGACGACGCTGGAGTGGGAACGGGCATGGGCAAGGGAAAGGGAAAGGGAATAGGGAAGGGCGGCATCAACGGCGTAGACGTCGGTCATGGCATAGTCGATGACACCAGTCCACCGCCGTCGGGGGCGGGGGACGGGGCAAGGAGGGAGTCCGGACCGGAATTCGATATGGATTTGGGATCGGACGGCGCGCATGACCGACCGGACGAGACGCCCGAGCCGCTCGACCATGTTGTTGATGGTTCTCCCGGCCCTGCGCTGGACGTCTGAGTGCGGGTTTTTATCGTGTACGAGTAAGTAGGGTGGTGCGAGCAGCGTTAGGGGTCTTGGCAAGGCAAGGCTAGGCAAGGCGAAAGACCTCCTCATGGGAACGAGAACATAGGTAGGTAGTGTATTGATATCAGCAAGCCAATCATTTGAGAAGGGATTCATCCCAGTCTGCTTTCTTGCTTGTCCCCGGTCCTCTATCAGTGTCATGGACTTTGCGCCATGCAAGCCGACCAACTTTCTGGCTACTGACCAAGAAGGTGGGATCTGTACGTACGCACGTCTGTACCGTGCCGGACAGCCAGCACTGATGATGGCGCTCCGCGAAAGACTCTCGCTGCAGGCTAATATCTGTCCGCTGCCATTCATTCATCATATCCTACGTGACCGAAACCGCCGCTCCTGCTCTCCACGAGACGGAAGGAATCACTCCCCTCCCATCCCGTGCAACAAGCTCGTTGTTTCGTCTGGTGTGAAGCAGAGTGTGGGGGGAGGCACGACGAGAGGTGACGACTGCTGACGTATCGCGCGCACCCTGATGAGGGACCTTGCGGACCGGAGAAAGAGCCGGGCGGAAGAGATCTATCTGTATTGTCCCGCCGATCGAGAGAGTGACGACAGCCGCGGTGAGATGGGAGCCAAGTTGTATATGGTCTCTCAGATAGGGTTTGTTCCCCAGTCGCTTGTTTGTATTCTCTCTTGATGGGTCCCGCTGTGCAGCAGTGAGGAATCCTCGAGGACAGAGATGCGAATGTGGTTCAGAAGAATGGGGGAGATTGCGATTGCGCGTGGGATGAAAGGATGGAGGGAAGGAAGGAAAGAAGGAAGGAAAGGGAGGGAGTTAGTTAGTAGGGGCGACGAGGGCTGGATGGTATGGTATGGCAGAGGTCGGCCTGGGACGTGGGTCGTGTGTGTTGCTGTACTTTTGTTTCTTCTCGCCTCATTGACGCTGTTCATATCCTACTGCCACGCAGATAGTTCGATAGAAGATGCGCTGGTCTGTCAATGGGACCAGAGTGAGGAAAGATGATTGTGGGTAGGGACTAACTGGCTGAATATGGTACGGTTAGTTCGGTCAGCTTGGGCCCGACTGGTCGGGCTGGAAGAGTAGATATTGATCAGTGGGGAATATCAATGTGAGTGAGACACTTCTCTATGGCTTTCGAACTAGTTCCCCCTTCGTCCTCCCTCGTGTGATTGCTCGTGTTGTGGCTGCCACGACTTGGGCTGGACATCGAAGGTTGGTGTGGCTTGATGTGGCGTAGATGGAGTTTCTATGCTGGATGCCACGTGTTTCGAGTTCGAGGCCAAAGACAAGTGCAAGTGCAAGTGCAAGTGCAAGTGCAAGTGCAAGGGTAAGCGACAAATGATCTGCAAGCGAGCGATCTGAACCGTGGTTGTCAGACACAATCCAGTCTTTGCTTTACCCTGGGCCGGGGAATGATCGGCCTTTGCCATGTGAGACTGAAAGTGCACGGATTCTACCGTATCGCGCTTTCATGCATGCGAAGTATATAAGGTATGTGTCTTACTCGAACTGTCGCCTTGCCCTGCCCTGCCCTGCCCTGCCCTTTCACGCCCTGAGGCTGAAAGCGGGTGAAGGGCAATGGTGAAGATCGTGAGGCTGCATGCCGGCATTGCACACCGCACATCACACACCACGTGGCTTGTATGTTTAGGCTTAGGTGAGTGCTAATGCATCGATCGGTCTTCCTATGGAGTATCTAGTGGTTAGCAAGTGAGCGAGTGGAAGTGAATGTGAGCTAGAGGTGATTGTTATCAGGCGGTGATGGATGGCCCATATCTAAGACTTCTCAAGTCGAACAAACTTACTCAAATCAACAATCTTTTCTCTCGCAATTTGAAAGGAGGCTGTTGAGCCTCTGTATATCGAAGAAGAAAATGTGATATGGAACGAGGTATTCCTCTCGTTTTGGAAAGGCCCAGATTTGTCGCGGATCTCCGAGGCAGAGCAGGGTAGACGGAAACGAATAAAATTGTTCCAGAGCACCCAAAAGTAAAACACAAGGCAGTGCCCAGAAAACGGATTTGTCTTTCGCTGTTTCAGGCCCCACGATTACTATTGCTCGTAGTACTCACTTCTCCTCTGCTCTCTCGAAATCGTGTACATTGTTGCTTTCCTTTATTACAGGAAGGCAAAGAGAAACTGGGGGTCCAGGTAGGACTCGTGTCTCGAACTGCAGCAGCAACCTGTCGGGTTGAGAGTAGCAGTCGATACTTTCCGGCCAGCAAGGCAGGGTCTTGTAACGGTTTCGCGAGTTTTGCGTTCAAGATTCCATTGGCCGGACTGGGAAGGATCCCAAGCTATCGTGGTGCTTCCTCAACCGCATCGTCCCCGGCATTTCCGACTTCTACGTAGGTAGTAAAAAGCTGTCGCTCATCGTCCAGAGATTAGGAAATGCTACCCACGCCTACGCGTAGGGAGTAGGAAGCCATTTGGAATCGAGGATGTTGTAGTCGTTTTGTCTCTCCATGTACTGTGTGGTTTGTGGGAGATGGATCAGTAAAGGATCCATGGCTCTGGTACTTTCACGTGGCCCGGTGAGACAGGTCTGGGAATAAAGAAAAAGAGAGACAGTTCCCGAAAACCCCACGAGAGACACACACAACAAAAGAGTGTGTGTCGGCAGTTTGTTTTGGATCGGGGCAATAAATATTAATATTAATATTAATATTAATATTAATATTATCAGATAATTGATTAATAAAATAACAATTAAGATACTCATAGAAGGTGTTCATTCAAGCCAACTCGCAGCAGCTCATGTGGTCGTGGTCTCACCAGGTGTTATATCTTAGGTAGCGTTAATTGCAACCAGGATAATCCGTAGGATCAGGATACAGGACACAAACAAAAACTTTGGAACTTTGGAACATTAACATTGGAACCTTGGAACAGGGCAGCAGCCTTGACAGATGCAGGATTAGTGCATGTACGGGCACAGACACTGCTACTGAGAGCCGTGGTTCGGATGTATGGATCCTTGCATTCCATGCATCCCATGCATCCCGTGCATCCCATCATCTCTGCTCTGCTCTGCTCTGCTCTGCTCTGCTCTGCTTCGATCTGGCCACCCGTAGTACGCGGGGCTGCCGACATATCACATTCCCCTGATTGAGGACGAATATCGACCGAGGAAGAGATGTTTGAGCTTGAGATATGTGTTCGACTTGACAAGCTATTTGGATTCGTTCTCGCACAACACGAGCTAGACTCCGGGCTTAGGTGGGCCACGTCGGTGAAGAAATTGAGTAGCATAGCATGTACTCTGAAAGATGTGGGATCGAAGTCGGGGTGAAGGATGAGGAACATGGATGAGGGGGGACTAACCACTGTAAGTGATCAGGGATATTGGAGTCGCGTGTTGGACACACCGGGTTTGACTGACGGGAGCCAAAGCTACTGTAGTTGTTGTTGCGTAAGTCAACAACTAATCGGACCGTCGATCACACTGGTGCCAGATCCTAGCCCAAGGTGTTATACCTCATACAGTATCAATGACATTGGGCTGAGGACAAGACGCCATTACGGAGATTGAGATGGAGATGGATGGGGAGACTGGACTTCTTTTGGAAAGGTCAGGTAGATTCCTAGGGAATGGTTACCTGGTAGTTTGTGAGCTATGAGCATACCGCTCGACTAGGAGGCACCAAGAGGAGTTCCTGAGGCAAGATTGACTTACTAAGTACCGTACCCGGGTACCCATAGGTAGGTCCTATCGATCCACATACCTTAGGAACAGATACCTTGTGTTGCTTACATGTCAATAATCATTCCGAAGAAAATTTTGAGTATGGATGGGTAGGTAAGGAATTCTTACCTACCTAAGTTATAGGTACTCTACAGTACCATTGGGCAGCAAGGGGCGGCACGAGGAGACCGTTCCACAATCTGTGATTACCAGGTAATCTGTAACCAAGGTTCGGACAGGCATGGACTGCAGTGGCGAGAAGACAAGCAAACGGTCCTGGTCCGGGTCCGGGTCCCATCCCATCAAGTTAAACCCGACCTTGATCTCTCGCTATTCGGGCCATGGGATGAGAAAGGCAAAGGAAATCGAGGGCGAACCAAAATGAGATACTCCCAGCTCTAGGCGGGACGCCACGATTCCTCTTCGGGTTGCGCTCAGGGCCTCTCACGCCTGAATACGGAGTGGTGCTTCAGCCACGAAGACGACCGAACTGGAAAAATAACAATAGGGGAATGTGTAGACGGGCCGATGTCTTGGACTCGGACGAGACATCAAGCAAAGTGTCAAGCCCAAGTCCTCGTCCGCGTTCACGTCCAAGCTTCTGCTCCTGCTTCTGCTCCTGCTTCTGCTTGCTTCTGCTACATGCTCATGGCTGCTGCTACTGCTGCTACTGCTGCTACTGCTGTGTAACGATTAATACATCATGTCCTGTGGACTTGACATGACACTTCCTAAGGTACTTGAAGTTTGAAAAGTTGGCACAACAAATGGGAAGGCAAAACGACAGCAACATTGCAGCAAGCCTCTTTTCTTGCTGCCATCGCCATCGCCCTTTCATCTTTCATCCGTAAGCCAGGGTGCCCCCCCACAAACTTTGTATATTTGGTAAGTTAGTCCATGCAGCCGCCGGCCCGATCCTGAAATAAAGCGGACCTCTGCTAAGGTACCCGCGTGGTATACAGCACTAAGGTGTCAACCATCTTGGAACCATGTGTTCTGGTAAGGTCCCTACAGGGGCTCGTAAGGTAATGTAAGGGATGTAAACATTTTGCCGGTGCCTTTGCGACAGGGTTATTTCTTCAATACTTTAAGGAAATAGGTACGGCATGAGTCCGACAGGGAGTAAGGTATCGGATATAGGCTGTACCAGGTAAGGTAAGGTAAGGTACTGTAGGTAAGGTACTGTAGGTAAGGTACCTTGTAACTTAACGAGCGTTGACACACCCGGTCCCTGTTCACCTTGGCCGCTATTATTTCTCTCCTCCTTCTCCTTGTCTCTCTATACTCTACTCTCTCACACTCACACTCACACTCTCTCCCTCGATGGAGTGGAAAACCCAACTTCAACCCAACCCAGTCACCACCATTCATCTTTTAGAGGAAACCCAGGGAAACCTTCCTTGAAAGTCTGTGCGTTCAATAATATCACCTCACCTTAGTGCTTCCCTGCCTTCCTTCCGTTCCCTTCCCTTCCCTTCCCTTCCCATCCCCTTGTCTCCTGTTCCTTTCCTCACCCCCGTCCCCCCACCCTCCTCCATTTTCCCTCCAAGCCCTTGTCTCTCATCAATTGTCCTTTCTCATCGCTTCCGTGTCGGTGTTCGGTCTCTACTTGGTCCTACTGTCACGGTGGGGTGGGGATGGTTGAAAGACGGAAATTGATAATATGATGTGATGCGAATGCTTTTCCTATCTACCTTACCTTACCTTACCTTACCTTACCTTACCTCTACCGATGACTTGGATATCCCTGCACGGCCCCGAGATGCGCCATCCCTTCTTCCGTTGAACGGATTGCTCGAAACGTGCTACCTACATGTAAGGTACTCTGTACTCTGTCCCTATTGAGGACCACCTTGATTCAGGTCGAGTGCGAAAGCGATCTCTGTGTTTCCGGCCTCCTTCACTATTTAATTGGAGCTCTCATCCCACCTCATCTGGACCACATTCTCTTCCTACGCCAGACCTGGATTGGTCCCAGCAATAGAGACTTGATCGCGGCCATAGCTATAGCAGCATCATCGCCCGCTCACCCACAACCGGATCGTCCAAGGCAAACGCCAACGGTCCGAATCTCTTACCACGGTATAGTCGACGGGCCCTTTCCATGCTTGGAGGATAGCATATCACGGCGTCCGTGCTCACGAATGCGACGAACCTTTCCCGAGACATCTCGCGACCAGCCTTCGAATTCCCTTGATCTACCTGGACCCACGACGCAACCGGTTGGAAGTGAGCGCGACCGGGCCAATTGGTCCCAAGGAGCCGGAGGAGGACAACCGGAGTCCAGCCACGCCACCACTACCCTCTGTCCCTTTGGGTCTTCTGCCTGACACCGAAGGAGCTCAACTCAGCTTGTTTGTCCACTTGACCCAGTCCAGACCCACCAACGGACGCACAACCTGGAGTCTGGGGATATCCTCGAGGCCCAGGGATCATCATAGCGCCAATCAAGCTACCGAGATACACATCTCACTTCATCCCTCGACCGTGCCTGTGATAGGTAGTCAGAGGGAAAAGGAGATATACGACGACCGGACCAGCAACGCTTCCGCCATCACGTTACCCTAAGTCCCTTACCCTTACCTTTACCTTGGCCAGGAGTGATCTGGTTTGCTTGATCAAGACACGGCACCTTCCTCGACACATCAGCAAGAGCTCGCTTTCCAATACCTTTAGGTAACTTCATTTCCGTCTATAGTACTACTTACTACCTTACCTACGATACCTAAGGTACCTTACCTTATACAGTTCCCGCCTTACTGAAGGCGTCGCGCACAGACTCGAGTGCAAAAGCACAGACCACCACAGACCAGAGACCAGAGACACCAGCGACCACTGTCCACTGTCTATCGATCACGTTTGTTATCATCATCAACATCATCAACATCATCAAACATCATCAAACATCATCAACATTAACATTATCTTTATTATTATCATCATAATTATTATTCTTATTCACTCCATTATATCTAATATATTTATTCATTCCTCTCTTCTGCGCCGAGATTTTATCATTCTATCCTTTTTATTTGTGAATCTCACCTTTACCTTTTACCTTTGACGCCAATCTCTACGATCCCCCTCCTTTGGAAGCTAAAAGATTCATACCTCACGCTATCCGTGTCGTCGTCGTTGGTTTGCTCCGGTCTTGCCTGATATCCCGGTTCCCGTCCAAACTCAAACCTCCGCCTCCCTACCTTACCTATCGGAGGCCTTCAGCTTCAACGTTAATTCTCCTTAGGAAGTCGCCCTACCAGGTACTTCTCCGCTCGAAGTCAGAAAGGGCCACCGGCGGTATCACGTACCGGGTAAAAAGATCATTACTAAGCCACTAATCTTTCAAGCCAACCTTTAGCCATCTCACTAAGAGAGCTTACTTTTCTCTGTTGCGTGACTTTGCCTTTGCCCTTTCCTCGCCGAGAGTCACCGAAGTATTTACCCACCACTGTACTCTACTCTACCCCACCTGTATCGTCTTCGTACCTTACCTCACCTCATCTTGTGGTCAATCACGAAGGTGTCGGTGCGGTATCGGATATCAAGTAGGGTTGGTGCAAAAGGCCGGGGAAGAAGTCTTCACTATTCCGGGCTGAGAGAGGAGTTTCTGGTTCAGCTCGGGTGGAAGTGGATGTGTGCATCTCTGGGTCGACTTGGATGGATTGGATATCCTTCTGGCGGATCTCCGGCTCCAGTGCGTAGCTTGCTTCGAACGAACTCGATTTACCACAGAATCACCAGGATACGTCTCATCACTTTCACAATCCCTTACCTTTCCGCTCCTCTACCTCACCTACGGTAGATATTCGTGGAAGGCCAGTTGGGTTTAAGGTTACAGACGGCCAACCCTGGGACTCGTACCTTCCTACCTTCACCTGTCGTATCAATCAATACCTGGTAGCCGCCTTCGGTCTTGGGAAGCATCTTTCTACCTGGTTTCCTACCTACCCAACTACCTTAGGTACCTTGCCTACACTAAGCTTTTCACCTAAGGTCGCGTTTGTCTCACCTCCCTTAAATGTCCTCGCATCCTTATCGGCAAACGGTTCTCTTCAACTTCTCTTCCCATCTCATTGCACCGCACCGCTCTTATGCAACTTGTCCGAGAGAGCCTTACCTTTCCCAAAAACCTCAAGTTCTGCTATTTCCGCTTCGCTGCAGGCTGCCTTTAGATCCGGGGATCATCAGTTGAACGGTCTTGATACATCGGCAAGAGGATCGAAGAAGTCGGCATTTTGTCTCAACTCTGCAGCTGGTATGCGAAACATTTCCCGGCATCGGTGACCGCTCTTGTCAGTCAGCCAAACTAGAAATCTCCGATAGCGACTCCGGTACCCTAACCACCTGGTCGCGTTTAGCGCACACTTGGATTGGACCGGCATAGCCATCAACCTGTCGAATCTCTACTCTGTCTCCCATTTCTGTCGAGATCACCGACGGATTCCACATATTGCGCTCTCTGCTTCGGCCAAGAACACGGTCAACAACGACATCACAGTTGAAGCGATCGTACCCTGCGACTTTCAGTGTGAAAGCACGAATTGACGGCACTCTTGCACGGCTCGGCTGAGTTCCGAAACTTATCGTCTAGTCAGTGAGCGTGGTGGAAGACCAGGAAGGTCATCCTTACACGAAGGGTGGTCGAGAAATCAGGAACCGTTGGGCTTGATGAACGCACATACCTTCGTTGACGCGGCTCCTTCACGGGTGAAGTTGAGAAGGTGCGCCACAAACGCATTTACCCGAATACCCATCTCTTACTGTTCGTTCTAGGGCTTCGACTAACTGACCATGTTGGCTATTAGCGATGACTACCAGCTGAGCATCCGCCAAGGCCCGGTGAGGGCTCGGGTGGCTGGGGTCAAGGAGAAAGGTATGCTCGTGATTGCGACATTCCATCGAACCCATTCTGACAATGCGCCTTCGGGTCCGTGTAGATCGGAAACCGGTCGACCCTCCACCAATCATCCAGCTGAAGATCAAGGATGACTCGGATCCAGCGCAGTAGGTCTGGCGGTGAGGCTGATCTTCGTCGCATCGCGCTGACGTGCCGGTCAGGAACTACCTCCAGAGCCCTTATTACTTCATGTGTTGCAATCTTTACGACGCCAGTCATGACCACCCGACGCAGGTAGCCCCACAGACGGCACTCGCAGGAACCTTGGTTTCTTCTCTGCACAGACTGAAGGACGTCGACAATAGTGGTTGGTCTTCTCCACACGGTCCATAGATCATCCGCTCATCTCTTGCTCCAGATGGTGGCTTTTTCGTTTTCGGGGACCTCTCGGTGAAGGTAGAGGGCGAATATCGTCTTCGCTTCAGCCTTTTCGAGATGCGCAAGTACGTGATGCCTCTTGGTCCCCGCTCTGCAAGCTCGACTGACTGTTTCAGAGCCGAGGTTTTCCACATCAAATCGATCGTCTCAGATCCTTTCACTGGTGAGCTCGAGATCGTCAGACTGACAAGCCCAAGGAACTGAATGTTGCCAGTGTTTGCTGCGAAGAACTTTCCTGGAATGTCCGAGTCGACCTTCTTGTCTCGATCTTTCGGTGACCAAGGCGTGCGACTTCGGATCAGGAAAGAACCCCGAACCCTAGTGTGAGTGTTGTCAGGCGGACGCAGACGCAACGCTCACTGACCCTGCAGTAGGAAACGTCCAGCTCCACCAGGCTTGCGGCCCGACACATATCCACACCCCTATGCACCCCAACCTCCCACTGACCCGAGGACGCCTACGGGTCTAATGGCACACGCACAACATAGGGGCTATGTGGCTGCTCCAGACCCTGAACAAGCTGCTTGGGGGGACCCTTCAACGAAGCGCTCGAGGACGTCCGTTGACTATGGCTCCAATGATCCTTACGCAGGGGGCCCAAGGTTTTCGCACCGACTTTATCCAGACCAACAGCCACCATATAGCGCCTATCCTCCGCAGCAACAATCCCAGCCTATGTTCGCCATCAGTCAACCTCAAGGTCCTCATTCGGCTCCGGCTGGTATGCCGGCGTATTCGTTCCGACAACCCAACCTTGAATCGTCCGCAGGATCATCGCCTTACACTTCTCCCGGTTCGCAGTTCACTGGGAGACTACCCTCGGGTACAGTGCCCTCCCATCACCAAGAGTCTCGCTATCCTCAACACCCGTACCATCCTAATCAACAGGGTTCACTTACTCCAATGACCATATCACATCACACTGAACCGCCGCATACAATCCACCAGCAACAGTCACAGGCATATCAATCTAATTACCCACCCGGACCCCCATCACAGCACTCGAATCCGTTGCCAGTACTCGCCACCGGACCGCCTCGGACGGCCTACGGCCAGTCAGCATACCAATCCTACCCGACGCCAGCCATCTTACCGGGTGGAGTCATGGCACCTCCTCCTCTCGGCCAGGAACAGCAACAACCCTTCAATCTCTTACCGCCTTTGCAGACATCAACGTCTCAAAGTCAACCTAGTTTTGCCGTGGCTGGACCAAGCTCCTATTCGGCAGCCGTCGGTGCAGGACAGCCGGCACCGTCGCACTTGGGGAAGCGAGAAAGGTATGCACCAGTCCCAGGACCGCCGACGAGTTTCGACACCGCGGCGCAACGACAGAATCAGTCAGGCTGACCGACCATCACCGACAACCGTGATGTGTTTCCTTCCCCTGAAAAGCTATTGCATGAAGGGAATTTTCCATCCTCCTCCAATTCTGCCTGTCAATATTATCGAAAGATGATGTACCCATAGATGAAGCATACCGGTGGCGTTGCCCGGGGCATTCTTGGCTCTTGCGCATAGGATCTCATTCATTACCCAGCATACGTAAGGGTCACGGCAGATAAAAGCGGGCAGGCCTTGGTTAAGCGGCTGGCGAGGTGGACGGGTCTATCACGTATATCACGCATGTTACAGTGTGATCTAATCGACCAGCAATTTTTTGAGAATGTTGACCTTTGATGTTTGTATTCCAGGCGGTGTCCAACCCCTTTCGCGCATTGACAGTCACGTCCGCGAGCCATCTATACCCCCACCCTACCTCCCTTCAGACCTACCTTAGTTATGATAGATCATACTCTCAGCCCAGCCTACACACCAACTCCGTTCTCGGATTATACTACGGCGGCACCTTGTGCCCCACTGATCATTTCTGAGGAGTAGGACGGGGATATGTTACTGAGCCCTGGGCGATCAGATGGATGCTCTTTAACTTATGGTCCGTTGGTGCCGTGTGTGAAGGCTCGATAGCAACTCGAGATGAAGGCTGATCCGATTGACCGTTCGTCGCATTATTATTGAATTGAAAAGTTAGGAAGGATTTGCACGTTCAGGCAACAACAGGCTAGCCTGGGTGGCTGTCCATTCACATTATTTTTGGTTACTTTTGTCTGCGGAGGAAGGGTCACGTGTGCAGATAAGCCAAGGTCTGACCTAAGCTTACCTTAGCGCTGGCGTCGGCGCTTATGCATGACCATTCACCTTGCAGGTCGTCTTGCCGTGTCGTGTCGTCTTCCCCACTGCTGTGCATCCTATTTACGGGCAGCCGCCCGCATGAGTGCAGTGAGGAAACCCTCTGCTTTCCCTTCCGAAGCACCTGTCTCGAAGTTTCATCTCGATCGCATCTATCATGAGAGCTACAATGGCAGGATCGTTGGCGCTGTCACTCCCCCTCGCACTCCTCTCCGCTTCAGCAGCGACAGCTGCCAGCATCTGGCACGTCAGCATCGACAACGGTCCCGCACCCTCACCCGACAAAGGCCCTCCGCTGTCTGTGAACGCCTCCCGCGACAGATCTTTGCTTCCCATCCAGATTGGCAGCATCTTCGGAGCATACTTCCTCAGCGTCCTCGTCGTCGGCATCGCGATCCTGCTGGTTGGGCATCGGTTGCGTCGTGCGGCGCAGGCGTCGCCACGGACCCTCGATATGGAAATGGTCAAGCCTCGTGGGCCTGCGAGTACTTTCGACCCGTCGCCCGTCTCGCCTCGGAAGAATCGGCCGTTCGAGACGAGCCCCATCAGCGTCGCGGACAGCAAACTGACCTGGCCGAGTCCGGACAAGGCCAAGGGTAATTTCAGCTGGCCGAGTCCCGCGAACGGACAGAAGCACACTTCCAAACAGGGTAGCGTCGTGACGTTCGACGAAAGCGTCATCGAAGACGACAAAGCCAAGGGCCAGCGCGAGATGGAACGTCTCTACGCAGCGGTGATGGAACACGACGCCCAGTCGTCAACCGTGGTGTATGACGCCAATCACGAAAGGCTACCGGACAATCCTCCAGAGCTCCAGTACCTGCGACAACCGGTCTCCCCTCCACGCATCTCATCACCTCCAACTGGCCTAACGACCGCCTCCCCACCGCGCCATCTTCCCCCGAAGGCCTCCAAACCCTCCACGCTCTCAATCAGCGGTCTGTCAACGCACAGCCGCGCCTCCTCGCGCACCTCCCTCGGCAGCTTCAGCAAAAACCGCGGCATCCGCAGCCTGCCCATCTCCCCACCCATGGGCTCCCCGGACCTCGCCCACTACTACGGCACCAGCGCCTACGGCGACGAGGAACCCCTCAGCCCACGCTACCACGACCCCGGCCCGCCCCCCCCCCCCCCCCCCCCCCCCCCCCCCCGCCACACACACCCCCCAACC
>JAABUU010003321.1_pt1 | contig 20671 bp, 23 predicted proteins | sample 5559301 | NCBI WGS metagenome assembly JAABUU01 (sample SAMN10711884, study PRJNA513360) | rock metagenome | isolation source: Antarctica rocks | place: Antarctica: Victoria Land, Richard Nunatak white | reverse complement strand
CCGGGGGCCGAACGCCAGCCAGCCGAGAACCATCATGATCGGCACGATGTAGTGGAAGACGGTGTTGGTGAACGTTTCCATCCAGCCGTGCGGCTCGTGGATCTTTGCAAGCACGGTGGCATAGACGATGCCGGTGACTGTGATGCCGATTAGCGATGCCAGGCGCACGGCCCGCCATGCCCGCCCGTCACGGTCGGGGGTCCGCGCCAGCAGAGCCGCGCTCACGCCACTCAAGATGTTGCTCTGGACAGTGAAAAAGCTCAGGACCCGCACGACCCGACTGGCGAGCGGAACACCGGCAAGGGTGCCAACGGCGTGCGCGCGGGGAGTGCCCGCCACGCCGACCGCGACCCACAGTTGGATGACGAAGGCCACCAGCACAGCGGCGGCGATCGAGGCCCACCAGCCGCGGGCCGTCGTCCGACTCACTGGCACTCCCATCCGCCGGGTAGCCAAAGCGTAGAGGAGCGGGGTGAACTCGCCCGCGAGGGTTGGGCCTCCGGTGCTGCTGCCCCTGGGCGGTACCGCGGCGGAGGACGGTCACAGAAGAGCCAGGGCGAAACCGGCGGCGGCAGCCGCGAGACCGGCGACCAGGCTGCCAGCGAGGTTCAGCGCAGCCGCGCCCAACGCGCCGCCCTCGGCTAAGGACAAGGACTCCCAGATGTAGGTCGACCAGGTGGTGTAGCCGCCGGCGAACCCGACCCCGACCACGGTGGTCGGATCCGCAGGCAGGCCGTGGTGCACAGCCAGCCCGGTGGCCAGCCCGAGCAGCAGCGAGCCGGACACGTTGATGACGAAGGTGCCCCACGGCAGGCTCTGGTCGTGCTGGTGCTGGATCACCTGGTCCAGCAGGTCGCGGCAGACCGCCCCGGCCGCTGCAGCAACACCGACGGCGAGAGCGAGGATCACGCCGGCTGCACGGGCTCGTCGGGGAATGGGGTGTGCGTGGAGTAACGGACGACATCAACGTCGTCGATGACAGCCAGGCCCTCGGCTATGACGCCGTCGAGGGCGAGAGCGAAAGCCTCGATCCGGTCCGCGTCGTCGACCATCACGACGACTAACGGCAGGTTCTCGGTCAGCGACAGGATGCGGGTGGTGTGCACGTGCGAGGAGGTTCCGAACCCCTCGATGCCGCGCAGCACGCTGGCGCCGGCCAGCCCGGCCTGATGGGCGCGGTGCACGATCTCGGCATACAGCGGCCGGTGGTGATAGCGGTCGGACTCGCCGACGAACACGGTGAGCCGCTTGGCTGGTCCCCTTGCGTGCACAGCTACCCCTTGGTCTTGTGGTGATAGGCGGCAATGGACCGGCCGGCCAGTACTCCGACCGACGCACCAGCCAGCCCCGCCAGCAGACTCGCTGCCAGATAGCCCGCTGCTAGCCCCGGGTGGCCATGGACGGCGAGCTGGTCGACGGCGGTCGCCACTGAGCTGAAGGTGGTCAGCGCACCGCAGAAGCCGGTTCCGAGCACTGGCCGCAGGTAGGTCGACGGGGGCAGCACCTCGAGTACCAGCACCAGCAGCACCGCGAGGATGAAGGCACCGGCGGTGTTGACCACGAACACGCTCCACGGGAAGGTACCGACCCGGGTCGGCCACGCCAGCCCGGCGCCGTAGCGCACAATCCCCCCGGCGAAGCCGCCGCCGGCGACGGCGGCGACGCTCGGCCAGTGCAGCTGCGGCCAGCGGCGGCCACGACCGCCGCCGATCGCCCCACGCGCCCTGGCGGCTGGCTCCGGTAGGCCCTGGACCGCGCCGACCAGGTCGGGGTCGAGCGGCAGGTCGCGCGACTCATCCACGCCGGTTGACGCCTCCTGCGAGTCAGGCGGAGGTCGCGTCAACACCGACCTCCCGTCCGGTGGATGCGTCGAAGCTGCCAGCCAGAGCGCAGGCCTGCTCGAGTTTGGCCTCGCCGGCGATCTCCACCGGCAGCGCCCGCGCATCCAGCCGGCGCACCAGCTGGGCAACCCGCGGTAACGCCACCCGCTGGGACAAGGGCACGGAACTGCACCAGCAGCGGGACGAGTGCCGCCTGCGGCGTCATGGCAGCCTCCTACCCGAGTTCGGGTAGGGACCGTTGGCCGCGGCTGCGACGGTTATCGGCGGGCCCCACCGCCGTTGACGCAGGCCTAGGGTAGCGCCGCGGCGCCACCCATGACCAGACCTCTGCAAGGCCAGCGGCGCAGGCCCTGCGCTGCTTGAGTAAGGATCCAGCTGTACCTACGTCAGGAAGGCTCCCGAGGGGCATCCGGAGGCGCTGAGGCGCGATTGCGTATAACTCGACTGCCGTGTCGCCGTCCATCCGGTAGACGTGCACCGAGGCAAAGGCGGCGTCGAGCTAGGCCGAACCGGACTGGTCGAAGCCGGGCGACCCTGGCGGCCGGCACGTCGGAGCCAGTCACCAATCAGGGGCCGATTGCGAACCACAACCCGATGTAGTGGCAGGTTGCGGCGACGAGGGTGCAGGCGTGGAAGACCTCATGGAAGCCGAAGCTCGCTGGGTAGGGGTTGGGCCACCGGATGGCGTAAGCGAGTGCGCCGAGCAGGTAGATGACGCCGCCGGTGCACAACAGGGTGAGTGCGACTGTCCCGCCGTGCTGCAGCAACTCGGGCAGGACGAAGACGGCGACCAGGCCCAGGGCGGCGTAGGACGGGGCACTGAGCCACCGGGGGGCGTTCGCCCACAGCAGCTGCAGGGTCACGCCGGTGAGGGCGCCGGTCCAGACGATGACCAGGATGATCGTGGCGAGAAAGGGGGGTAGGGCGATCGCGCAGTAGGCGGTGTAGCCACCGGCGATGGCCAGGAAGATCATCGAGTGGTCGAGCCGTTTCCACAATCTTTGACCCGCTGCCGACCAGCGTCCCCGGTGGTAGGACGCGCTGGTCGTGAACATCGCGACCAGGGTCGCTGAGTAGATCGTCAGTGGGGTCCGATAGCCGTTGGCGACGGTGACGAGCACGATGCCGGCGGCCAGGCTGACGGGTGCGGCCACAGCGTGCAGCCAACCGCGCAACCGAGGGCGTGGCAGGTCACGCGGGTGGGGCAGGGGCGAGACCGAGGGCGCTGCACCCGCCAAGTGCGGCAATGTCATGTGTTGCATCTTCCTCGAGGGCCAGGTTCAGGCGCTCTCGTTCCCCTTCGGAAAGAGCAACGCGGGCCGGTGCGGTGGCCGCCGGCCGACGTCGTGTGCCTGTGCTAGCCAGGGCCTGGTTGGGAAATGCTGGCGAGGTAGTGCCGGTGCCCAAGGTGCGGGCGAACTCGGGTAACACCTGCGCCCAGTTGCTCAGTCCGCTCGCTGTCCACGGCAACCGTCCACCCCAGCGGATGAGCGCGAAGCGCCGCGGCCGTCTTTCGGCCGCACGTGGCGTCTGTGAAGGTCCGTAGGGGTTGCGGACAGCTGCACCTCGGGATAGCCGCCATTTCGGACCATAGGTGTATTTCCTCTCGAAAGGGGCAAAAATCACCCCATCGGGTGATCAAGTCCTGTCCTGGTCGTCCGATGTGCAGAGCGAGCATCTCTTCCGCCAGGAGGTAACCGTGTCCACAACCCTGCGTCTGCTGTCTATTCGCGTGCTGCTGATGTTGCTTTGCGCCGCGCTAGTCGTCGTGGCCCTGTCCACAGCCTCGGCGCCGTCCGGATCCGGACGCCACGCCGTCACCGTGGGGTCGGCGCACCAGACCGGCAAGGTGTCACCCACCTACGTCGATTGGGAATGACACCGGCAGCTGACTGCTGACGTCGGCGTCGCGCCCTTCCTCGGACTCACCACCAACCGGGGCGGGAAGGTTCCGGCACGTCCCGGTGCAACTGGGCTTGGATGAGGCTTGCCGGTACTCTCTGTTACGTTGTGCGGCGTAGTTGACTCGTACTTTGGGGACCAGAACGAACGACACGGAGTGGCTTACACCGTTCTAGATTCACCCGATTGGGTGTACATGGGACTAGTCAGCCCAGATCTGTCCCCGGTGACGTAGGCGGTCTGCATGGCGAACACGTTGATGCCGTGACGCGGTCCCGTGTCCCGGTGCGGTCGTGGCCGCTGTGGTCAGCCCCCCCAGTGTTCGTCGGCTATCTGCTATGCGTGGTGGCTGTCTTTGTGGCAGTGGGCGGGATGGCGATCGCCACCACGGTGCCCACGCTCGCGGACGGTGTGACCTTCGCCGTTCTGCTGGCCTGCGCTGCGCTGTGCGTGGAGGTGACCCGCCGGCAGGGCAAGGCAGCCGGGCTCGGCAGAGACCTGCTGTCCGCGTGGGGACTACCCATCGCTCTGCTGCTCCCACCGGCCTACGGGCTCCTCGCACCCGTACTGCTCAAGGCGCTCAGTCAACTGCGCGTGGGCCGAGGCCTTGTCTACCGCCGGGTGCTGAGCGCGGCGGCAATCGGTTTGGCGAACTACGCCGCCTTCAAGGTGTTCCACCGGCTGCTCGGCGTCGGCGCAGTCCGCTCCTTGCTGCTGGCTAGCCCCGCCAGCTCAGTCATGAGCGCGCTCGTCGCCGCAGCAGTGTGCTACTTGGTGAACACAACGCTGATCACGACTGGCGTCCGTTTGTCGAAAGCCGGCGTCATGTGGCGGCAGCTGCTGCTGGACCGCGAGTCGCTGTACATCGACCTCGTCGAGACGTCCATGGGCATCGTCGTGCTGAGCGCCTGGATCGTCACTCCACTGCTGGTCCTGACCCTCCTACCGCCCGCGGTGCTGCTGCAGCGCAGCCTGACGTACGCCCAGCTGCGCGCCGCAGCGCGCACGGATTCGAAGACCGGTCTGCTCAACGCAGCAGCCTGGCAGGAAGAAGCTGATCGAGAGATCGTCCGCGCTGCCCGCGATCGCCGCTCCCTGGCTGTGCTAATGATCGACATCGACGGCTTCAAGGCATTCAACGACGCCTATGGCCACCTCGCCGGTGACCAAGCATTAGTCGCCGTCGCCAGCAGGCTGGTGGACGGCCTGCGGGTCTATGACCAGCTCGGCCGCTTCGGGGGCGAGGAGTTCAGCGTTGTGCTGCCCAATGCCGACCACCGCGAGGCCCGGCGGGTCGCTGAGCGACTCCGCGAAGCCGTCGCTGGTCTGGCCATCCCTGGGCTGGACCCCGAGGTCCGGCTCACGGCCTCCATTGGAGCTGCGGTGTTGGGCACTCATGGTGACGCTCTGATCGACCTGCTCGCTGCCGCCGACCTGGCGCTGTACCGGGCAAAAGCTAACGGACGTGACCAAGTCGCTCTCGCCCCCGGTATCCCGGCGATGCCGTGACGCCGCTTGCTGCCAGCGCGTCCCGCTGCACCGACGCTGTGTTGACGAGAGACCACCGGGCGAGCACGTGGAGGGCCTCAGCCACGGCGAGCGTACGGGCGCAACGGTGACGAACCCCCGCACAGCTGAGCGCCGCAGGATCCGCCGCACGGAGCTGGTCGACGCGGCCCGCAGGGTCTTCGTCGACCGTGGCTACTTCGAGACCCGCGTTGCCGACATCGTTGCTGCCGCCGGCTGCTCGCAAGGCACCTTCTATCTCTATTTCACTTCCAAGGACGATGTGCTCCACGCCTTGCTCGAGGTGCTCGTGGAGGACCTGTACGCCGCCTCACTGGCTCCGCGACCGCGGCCGGAGGAGCCCATCCGCGCTCTCGAGGCGACCATCCGGCAGTTCATGCACGCCTACCGCGACCGGGCCGGTCTGATCCGCATCCTCGAGCAGGTGGCGAGCTTCTCGCCCGACTTCCTGACGCTCCGCCTGGAGATCAAGAGTCGCTTCACGGCGCTGATCGAGGCAGGCGTGCGCGGGCAGGGACACGCGGGCGCTGGACGGCCCGACGCCCGCTACCTGGCACAGGCCCTGGGGGCGATGGTGGAGGACATGGCTTACACCTCGTACGTCCTTACGGCTCCACTGGACGAGCAGGAGGCTGTCTCGACGATGGCCTTCATCTGGCTGCAGGCGGTCGGGGCAGGCGCGCCACTGCCGACGTCGTGACTGCCAGTTTTCCGCCAGCTTGTTGACGCTGACGCCAGCGTCAGCAATGGTGGGGTCACCCACCGAGGAGACGACATGACCGATGTCCAGGCCCGCCCTGCGCTCGACCTGACCAACGGCCAGCAGGCCGTCCGGACCGACCCCCTGCGCACCCGCGTTGCCGAGCGGATGCTGCCCAAGGCCCGTTACCTGTCGGCGGACATGCACCGGCTAGAGGGGCAGCGGCTGTGGCCCAAGGTCTGGCAGTGGGCCTGCCTGGAGGAGGACCTGGCAAAGCTGGGCGCATTCCGCACGTACGAGATCGGCGACCAGTCGGTGCTGATCACCCGCGGGGCGGACGGCCAGCTGCGGGCCTTCTACAACGTCTGCCTGCATCGAGGCAACCGGCTGCGCACGGGGGCCGGCGTCACCCGCGAGATCGCCTGCATCTACCACCACTGGACCTGGAACCTCGACGGCACCCTGAAGTCGATCCCGGACCGCGACCAGTTCAACCCGATGGACGACGCCTGCCTGGCCTTGCGGCAAGTGCGCCTCGACACCTGGAACGGCTTCGTGTTCGTCTGCCTCGACCCCGAGGCTCCCGAGCTGGCCGACTACCTCGCGCCCCTGACCGAGAAGCTCGCCGCGTACCACTCGAGCAGCAGACCTGCACCCGCAGCGTGACGATGCCGATAGCGGCCAACTGGAAGACAGTCGTCGACGGCTTCGTCGAGGTCTACCACCTGCAAGGGATCCACCCCCAGCTGCTGCGCTTCCTCGACGACGTCAACACCACGTATGAGGTCTGGGGGCGGCACAGCGCGATGTACATGCCGATGGGCGTGCCGAGCCCCCGGCTCAAGGCACCCGACGACGACGTCACCCTGCGCGAGCTGTCCGCAAAGGGCTCCGGCTACCACGGCAAGGTACTGCGCAGCTCGCGCTACTTCCGCGAGGTCGACGGCAAGGCCGAGCTCACCGATGGCGTGAGCGTGCGCCAGGCGCTGATCGAGGCGGGGCGGGCCGAGGCAGAAGAACTCGGCCGCGACTACTCCGGGCTCACCGATGCTCAGGTCGCCGACGACCACCACTACTTCTTCTTCCCCAACGTCATCATGAACATCGACGCCGGGCACTTCATCGCCTCGCGCATCCGGCCGCACGCCACCGACCCCGAGCAGTGCTACTTCGACATGCACGTCTTTGACTGGCTCTCGCCGGAGCAGAAGGCGGCGCGCCCGCGCGCAGCATGTCGAGGTCGCGCCGGGTACCGAGGTCGGCCGGGTGCCCGACCAGGACTTCACCGCGCTGCCCACCGTGCAGCTCGGACTGCACTCCAACGGCTTCGAGAACGTGCGCCTGTCGGACCAGGAGTGCCGCGTCCTGGCCTTCCACACCAGCCTCGACGAGTACCTGTTCCCCGCATGACCGGCGCGCTGCGGGAGCGGCCGGGTGACGTCCTGGCGGCTCGCGACTTCGCGCTGCACCGGCTTGCGGCGGATACGGCGCAGGTGTCGCCGGACATGCTCGCCCTGCTCGGGCCGGCGGGTGCCGTTTCCTACGGCGAGCTGGAGGCCAGGGCGCGGCGAGTAGCGCACGCTCTGCGCGAGGACGGGGTCGCCACCGGTACGCGCGTGGCGTACCTCGCCGAGGAGGTCGGTCGCTGTCTGGAGGTCCTGATCGGCACCGCTCAGGCGGGCGGTGTCGCGGTGCCGGTCAACTGGCGCCTGTCGGCCGCGGAGGTCGCGGGCATCCTGCTGGACAGCCAGGCGCCAGTGCTCGTCACGACGGCGGACTTCTTCGCCGCGCTGACGCGTGAGCCGGAGGCGCTGACCGGTGTCCGCCTGGTCGTGCTGCTCGATGAACAGGCGGCCGCGGCACCACCGGCGGGGGCGGACGTACGGGTCATCGGCTACGAGGAGTGGACCGCGGACCGGCCGTCAACCACGCTCGCCACCCACCGCGACGCCAAGCGCGATCCGCAGGACGTTGCCCTGCAGATCTACACCTCCGGCACCACGGGGCGACCCAAGGGCGTCATGCTCACTGGCGCGAACCTCGCCGCCAGCCTGCCGGAGATCTGCCATATGTGGCAGCTGGACACATCCTCGCGGATGCTCGCCGTCCTGCCGCTGTTCCACATCGCCGGGGTCGGGGCCGCCATCGGCACCCTGTACGCGTCGGCGACGCTGGTGCTGCCCGAGCGGGTCGCGGCGGCCGGGATGGTCGACGCGGTGGTAACCCATGGCGTCACCAACCTCGTGCTCGCGTCGGTACTGCTGCAGTGGATGCTGAACGAGATCGCTGCCCGCAAGGAGCGTGGTGAGCCGGTGCCGCTGTCGTCGCTGCGCCTGGTCGCGTACGGTGCCGCGCCGATCAGCCAGCAGGTGCTGCGCGATGCCCTGCAGCACCTGCCGTGCGGGCTGTTGCAGGTGTACGGGCTGACGGAGTGTGTGGGCACCATCGCGGTCCTGCAGCCCGAGGACCACACCCTCGGGAACGGAGGAACGGAGCGGCTGCGTTCCTGCGGGCGGCCCCTGCCGACGCTTGAGCTGCGGCTCGTCGACTCCGACTCGGGTGCAGTCGTCGAGCGTGGCGACGTGGGTGAGGTGCAGATCCGCTCCCGCGGGTGATGGCGGGCTACTGGAACCTGCCGGACGAGACGGCCGAGTCCGTCACCCCGGACGGCTGGCTGCGCACCGGGGACCTCGCGCAGCAGGACGACGAGGGCTACCTCTACCTCTGCGACCGGCTCAAGGACATGATCGTGACGGGCGGCGAGAACGTCTATCCGGCCGAGGTCGAGGAGGTGCTGCAGTGGCATCCGGCCGTTGCCGAGGTGGCCGTCGTCGGCGTCCCCGATCCGCGCTGGGGCGAGACTCTGAAGGCGCTCGTCGTCGTGGCGCCCGGCAGCGCGGCGACCGAGCCGGAGCTGGTCGCATTCGCGCGTGAACACCTAGCGCACTACAAGTGCCCGAGCTCGGTCGACTTCCTGCCCACCCTGCCGCGCAACGCCACCGGCAAAGTGCTGCGGCGGGTGCTGCGCGAGCCCTACTGGGAGGGCCGGTCCCGACGGGTCAACTGAGCCTGACGCCCTGCCGCACCCGCTATCAGAAACCGGGCGGCTCTGCATCGGCGCTGCGGGCGGGACCGCCCGCCAGGCCGCAAGTGGATGGACTGTTATGCGTCATGGCAGGCGCCTGAACGCGTATCTGTGCTGAACGGGGGACCGTCCCCGAACCAGCCTGGCCCTACGGTCGCATCGGCCGTGACGCCTCGCCCACCGACCCACAAGGAGCAGCCATGGCAACCCGTGCCATCAACTACACGGCCGGACTGAACAGTGCGTGGGCCAACATCGCCACGTTCATCCCCAAGCTCGTCATCTTCCTGATCATTCTGGTAGTCGGATACTTCGTCGCCAAGGCGATCTCCAAGATCCTGACCAAGGTGCTGCAGAAGGTCGGGTTCGACAACCTCGTCGAACGAGGCGGGGTGAAGAAGGCGCTGGCCAAGTCCGAGTACGACGCTGCCGGCATCCTGTCCAAGGTCGTCTTCTACGCGATCATGCTGTTCGTGCTGTCGACCGCGTTCGGCGTGTTCGGCACCAACCCGATCAGCGGCTACCTGCGCGCGGTGATCGCCTACCTGCCGCTGGTGTTCGTCGCCATCGTGATCCTGGTGATCGGGGCTGCCGTCGCTGCAGCGGCCAAGGCGCTGATCGAGAACAGCCTCGGTGGGCTGTCCTACGGGACAATGCTGGCCAACGTCGCGTCCACGGTGATCATCGCGCTGTTCGCGATCGCCGCGCTGAACCAGCTGCACATCGCCCAGAACGTCGTCAACGCGCTGCTCTATGCCACCCTCGCGGCGATCGTCGGGGTAGTCATCGTCGCAGTCGGCGGCGGCGGGATCTCGACCATGAGCAAGCGGTGGGAGTCCGTCGCGTCTACCTACGACCAGGAGAAGGACAACATGCGCAGCCAGGTTCGCTCCGCTCCGAGCATCCGCGAGCAGGCCCAGCAGGCCAAGGCCCAGGTGCAGTCGTCCACCGGCAGCGGCGCCGGTCCGACTGGTGCACGCCGCCAGTAGGCAACAGCGGCACAACAGCGCCGCCGGTCGCAGGGGAACCACGCCTGCGGCCGGCGGTGCTGCTGATGCCGGGTTGAACTGTCACCTGCTCGGGGAAACGCGCATGGAGCGATAGCTCAGGGTTGATGCAGCGACGCTGCCGGCACCTCGAGGTGGGCGCCCTGGCTGTCGAGCTGGGCGCGGCCCTCGCCGGCCTGGACCCCATCACTGCGCGCGAAGCCAGGCCGGTGCCCCACCACAATCCCCGCAAAGCTCAGTGTCGTGCCCTCCTTAACCGGCTGGGCGATGCGCTCGGGGTTGATGACATGCACGTACACGCGGTTGCTTGGCGACGTCCCCACCCAAAAGCCGGGGTATGACACGACAGACTGCACCGGCGCGCTGACTGCCGTGACCGGCTGCCCGACAAGCCGAGAGACGTCGCCGAGCTCGACGGGAGCGCCGCCGGCTGACCGCAGCCACCCCACTCGGCTGAGGGCGGCCGGCGGGAGCCGCGCAGGCGGGGTCTGTGCTGGTGCGGTCTGTGCTGGTGGGGCCGCGATCGCAGGCGGTCGTGCGCTGACTTTTGCGGGCGGCTGCCTGCCGCCACCACCGAGCAGGACAGCAGCAGCGACGCCCCCGGCGACCCCGACGACAGCGCCCGCTTGGGCCGCCGGATGCTGGCTGACCCGAGCGATGCGTCCGCCCGCTGCGCCAAGCAGCACCAGCGGCGCGGTAGCGATCCCGGCAAGAGCGCTGCGGCGCTGTGCGAGCGGGGGGACGAGTTCGGTGCAGGCCGCGCAGTTGGCGAGGTGGCCGGCGGCGCCCAGGGCCCGCTGGCGTCGTTGGTCGCTCGCGGACACAGCCAGCAGCACCGGCCGGCACAGCGGTGTGGGCAGCACGACCCTGCGCAGGGCGAGAACGTAGTCGAGCCGTAGCCGAGCCCGGGAACGCGCCAGACGTGCAGCGACCGCCCCCGGGGTGGAGGAGCCGAGGTCCGCGAGGTCGGCGGTGCTAGCACCGTCGGAGTGGGAGACCAGCGCCTCGCGGTCAGCGGGATCGAGGCCGGCGAGCGCGCTATCCAAAGCCTGATAGCGCTCGGCGGCGAGCACCTCGTCGGGCGGCTGCGTCGCCTCGCCGTGGTCCAGGAGGCGGTGCTGGTTGCGCCGCTCCCTGGCCGCGGTGCGGTGACCGTCGACGGCCAGGTTCCGGGCGGTGGTGACAGCGAACGGCAGCCGCGCCGCCCGGTCCAATCGCGGTGCGGCGACCAGCACCCTGGCCAGGGTTTCCTGCGCTACGTCCTCGGCCGCGCTCCAGGTGCAGCCACGGGTCATCGCCGCTCGACGGGCAGCCTGCAGCAGTCCGGCCGCCTCCGCCGGGTCGATCGCCGTGGTCACCGGCGCGTGCTGCTTCGGTCGATCCACAGACTTCGCCCCTCGTGTTGCCCGCCGTCCAAAAAACGCCGTGGGTCAGACGACGCGACCTACCAGCCGACTCCACTGTAGAAGCCGGTCGCCGCTGGTCGTGAAACAGCAGCCGGAGTCCTCGGTGTCCTCCCCGCCGCGCTCTCGCCGATTCCGCGCTCCCTGCGTCATGGGCGGCCGCCGAGAGCGTGTCTGAGGTGAACGAGCGCCGCGACGGGCCTCCGCAAGCCCATACCACCAGTCAGGTCGATCGTCCTCGCTGCCCGGCAGATGGCCGGACAGCTGTCCTCGTCAAGGAGAGCACCATGTCGCATCCCCGCACAATGAACCCGGACCACCTCGAGGGCCTGCAGGTCCTCGATGAGCAGGGCGCCAAGGTCGGCAAGGTCTCGGCTGTGTTTCTCGACGCCGAGAACGGCAAACCCGAGTGGGCTGCTGTCAAGACCGGCATGTTCAGCGGCCACGAGACACTGGTGCCGCTCGTCAACGCCTCGGCTTCGGACTCGGAGCTCACTGTCCCTTACAACAAAGACATGATCAAGACTGCGCCGCACCACGACCCGGCCAGCGAACTGTCCAACCAGCAGGAGGCGGACCTGTTCTCCTACTACGGCGTGCCGTACTCGGGAGAGACAGTCACCGCCGACCCTGGCCGCAGCACCCTCTCGACGAACGCACGCACCAGCCAGCCGGCTACGTCTGGGCAGGCGACGGACAATGCCATGACCCGCTCAGAGGAGCAGATGCGCGTCGGTACCCAGCAGGTCGAGGCGGGCCGGGCACGGCTGCGCAAGCACGTCGTCACCGAGACCGTCACCCAGACGGTGCCGGTTTCGCACGAGGAGCCGGTGCTGGAGCGGGAGCCGATCACCGAGGCCAACCGCGCTCAGGCGATGGCCGGCGAGCCGATCCGGGAGAACGAGTACGAGGTGACCCTGCACGCCGAGCGGCCGGTCGTTGCCAAGGAGACAGTCCCGCTCGAGCGGGTGCGCCTGGCGACCGAGACTGTCACCGAGCAGCAGCAGGTCAGCGAGCAGGTCCGCAAGGAGCAGATCGAGCAGGTTGTCGAGGCCCCGGACGGCCGCCGGCGCTAGCAGGCGTCGCCGGCGGCGGCGCTGGGGCCGTCGCCGGCGACCTGCGCCAGCTCCTGAGCGCTCGGACGGGGTTGGCCGGCTTCGCGGTGAGAGACTGCCCACCGCAGTACGGCCCGAGCTGAGCTCGCACTGAGCTGTTCGGGACTGAGTAGACAAGGCGGGACCGTATGCCCCCTTCGCGACAGCCCGGTGGGGCTCGCCGCCAACATGGCTATGTCCCTGCCCTGGCCCTGCAGCTACTGGAGGAGTTCACCCGTTCACGCGTGCCGGTGACGCTGCTGGTGTGCTCTGGGTCGCTGACCGGTGAGGACGGGGCGCGACTACGTGACCAGCTGCGCGTGCAGTTGCGACATGGGCCGCGTCACCTGTTGCTCGACCTTTCCGAGGCCACCAGCTTCGACGACGCCGCCGCCGCGATCCTGATCGATGCACAACGACGGGCGCCGGCGGCCGGCTGCAGCTTCGACCTCGTCGCGCCCGCGGACGACGTCGTCGCGCGGTTGCGCCTGACCGGTCTGCACCGGCTCCTGACCTGGCACTCCACCCTGGAGCAAGCCCTCGGCGCTCTGCAGCCCCCGATCGACGAGTTGCCAGCGACCTAAAGAGCGCCTTCTTCGGTGTCGATGGGAGCCGACAGTCGAGGTCCCCTCGCAGCTCGAGTGCCTCATCAGCGCGCGGTCGTGCGTCATGGCGGCTGCCCGAGCGCGTATCTGCAGCAAGGCCGACTGCACGAGCCCCAGTTGCCGCCGCCAGCGTCGTCTGGACCAGACCTGCTTCATCCGCGCACCACATTGCCAGGAGAGCGTCCCATGATCCTTCTTGGACTCTTGCTGCTTGTCATCGCTATCGTGATCGTCCTCGTCGGAGTGCTCAGCAATATGGGCAGCAGCCACTTGCTGGCCCGCAGCTTTGAGATCTTCGGGCACACGTGAGCGGCTCCACCGGCCGTCTGCTGCTGATCGGATTCATCCTCGGGGCCCTGGCCATGCTGGGGCTGAACCTGCTGCTCGCCGGCCTCGGCCGGGGCATCAAGCGCCGGGTGTCCACCCGCCGCCAGCTCAAGGCCGACAGCCGGGAGAACAAACGCCTGGAGACCGAGCGAGACCAGCTCGCCCACCGGCTCGAGGACGAGCGCGCCGCCAAGCTCAGCGCAGGCGCCGCCGACCAGAACGGCAACGCCTCGGGCAGTGCGGGTGACCGCCAGGCCGGCGGCCTTCGCAGGCCTCAGTAGAACTGACCCCCATCCCGGGCCTCGCGCGCCCACGCTGTGTCAAGGAGGATCACGTGGCGTACACGCCGCCGGCGGGCTGGGTCGAGCAGCTCGGGACCCTTCCCGGGTCCGCGATGAAGGCCCAGCGCTTCCACGTCCGTCGGGACTGCCCCACAGTCACGGCAACGTCGGTGCTGCAGCGAACCGACAAGCCCTATAGCGCGGCCCGCTGCCCGGCCTGCGCGACCTAGACAGAGAACGCACCGGAAGGGCTGGATCAACGGTGTCAGCCCTGGGCTAGAGATACCGCAACCAAAGCCGATCCTGGACCGACGATCATCGTGGCCGCCGCCCAGCAACGGGCTGGTCATCGGAAAGAGCAGATCGCGGGTAGATGCAGTTGAGCAGGCGGGTAAGGCTTGTGCAGCGGTGGCTGGGTGCCGGCACCCTTGTCATCGAGGCTCGGCGGTTGGGACCCATCAGCCGCCGGGCCGTCTACAACGGCTGAAACAGCCAGCCCCTGTGCTCGGGCGCCCGAGTAGGCGCACGCCTACACGGCGGTCAGTGGGAGCACTTCGGGCAACGGGTGGCGCTGTAGGGCTTGTCCCACATCGCAAGGACGGCCTGGTTCGGTATTGCCGGGCAGTCCCGCCGGATATGGAACCGCGGCGCGTGCAACTGGGCGCCGGGGACGCCAAGGACTTGCTCGACCCACCCCGCTGGCGGTGTGTAGGGCATGCGGCCTCCTATGCCCAGGTGGCTGCGCCAACGGCGAACCACGACCGGTTCCTCAACACACCATCGTGGTCCGGGACCGGCGCTCCGCCACGAACTAGCGGTCGAGGTTGCCCGCCCGCTAGTTACATCACTACACCTTTCGGGTCTCGTGAGTTGACCCAGCCGGAGAGGGACTCGTTGCTGGCGATCGCGCCCGAGCTCAGCCATGGGGGTCAACCCGTGGCGGTCAGCCGCCACCCTCTGGTGCTTCAGATGGGCTGGGAGTGGTGCTGGGGAACGTACCAGGAGCCCGGACGCCAGCCGCAACGAGCAAGAGAGCTGCGGCGAGGAACAGGGCGGCTGCCAAGAACGCGTGCGACGCTCCGACTGTGAACACGTGGTGTGCCTGGTCGAGCGCCTTCGCGCCGACCAGCCGGCTGGCATGTCGGCTGTAGTGGCCGAAGACCGTCACCAGGATTGCCACCCCAAGTGTGCCGCCCAGCTGCTGGGTGACGTTGACGAGGCCGGAGGCCGCGCCCGCGTCGTGGGCCGGGACGCCTTCGAGCGCCGCTTGGGTCAGCGGGACGAACGACAGGCCGTTGCCGACCGCGAACAGCAGCAGGCTGCCGAGGACATGCGGGTATGAGGACGCAGGGTCCAGCTGGCTTGCGAGCACGAACCCGGTGCAGCCCAGGGTGACTCCGAGCAGCATGAGCAGCTTGCCGTTGACGCGCTGAAGCAAGATCCGACTGGTCAGTTGCGAAACGACGAAGACGGTGACCGGCAGCGGCAGGAAGGCGAAGCCGGTCTTCAGGGAGCTGTAGCCCAGCACGTCCTGAAGGAATTGCGTCAGGAAGAAGAACAGACCGAACATGCCGGCGAACAGCAGTCCGCGGGCGACGTTGGCGATGGTGCGGCTGCGGTCGTTGAACAGTCGCAGGGGGGTGATGGGCTGCTCGGCTCGAAGCTCGGTGCGGACGAAGGCGACCAGCAGGATGGCACCGGCTGCAAACGATGCGAGGGTGAGCGTGTCGCCCCAGCCGTCGGCAGCAGCGCGGACGAAGCCGTAGACCAGGCCGCCCATCCCGAGGGTGGAGAACACCGCTCCGGGCAGGTCGAACCTCCCCCGGTGCCGGGCGGTCTCCGGCAGCACCCAGCGGCCGAGCAGGATGACAACGATCCCGATCGGCACGTTGACGAACATGACCCAGCGCCAGGAGGCCCACTGGGTGAGCGTGCCTCCCATGATGAGCCCGAGCGCCCCGCCGCCCACGGACACAGCGGTGAACAGGCCCAGCGCCCGGACCCGCTCGCGGGGCTCGCTGAACATCGTGGTGAGCAAGGCGAGTGACGACGGAGCTGCTAGCGCGGCCCCGACTCCCTGCAGCGCGCGCGCTGCGAGCAGCAGGCCGCCGGAGGGAGCGAACCCGCCGAGCAGGGAGGCGACGATGAAGATCGCAATGCCGGCGACGAATGTCCGCCTGCGTCCCAGCAGGTCACCAGCTCGGGCACCGAGCAGGAGCAGGCCGCCGAAGGTCAGCGTGTAGGCGTTGAGCACCCACGACAGGCTGGCGGCGGAGAAGTGGAGCGCCCGCTGCATCTGGGGCAGCGCGACGTTCACGATGGTTGCGTCGAGGACCACCATCAGTTGGCAGGTCAAGATCACACCTAGCACGATGCTGGCGTGGCTCATGCCACGGGGCCGACGTGGCTGGTCAGCAGTGGGGCCAGCGGGCACAACAGGAGCGAGGGCCGTGTCGGAGGACATGTGCGGCGCTCCTCTCGGGGGTAGTCTCATGGTGAAGCGGAAGCCTCCTCCGGAACTATACGGAGGATTCCTCCGTTTGTGCAAGCTGAGAAGCGAGAGGGATGATGACCGGCGTGAAGACCGAGCAGGCTGTTGCCGCTCGACCCCAGCGCGCCGATGCCTGCCGCAACCGGGAGCGGCTCGTCGAGGCGGCGCGCGCGGTTTTCGCAAGCAGGGGGAGCAGCACAACGGTCGAGGAGATTGCCAGGGCGGCCGACGTCGGAGTCGGCACCCTCTACCGGCACTTCCCGCGCCGCATCGACCTGGTCGAGGCGGTGTATCGCGAGGACGTTCAAGGGCTCGTCACCCTCGTCGCCGAGCTGTCGGCCTCGACGGGTGCTTGGGAGGCGCTCGTCGAATGGCTCGAAGGCTTCGTGCGCTACGCGCAGGCCAAGCGCACCTTTCTCACCGAGCTGCACGAAGCCTTCGAGAAGAGCCCCGACCTCGCGCTGCAGTCACGGGAGCGGATCGCTGATGCGGTTGGCGCAGTACTCAGCCGGGCGCAGGCTGCCGGTGCCGCCCGGACCGACCTTGACCAGTACGACCTGATGCAGCTCGTGGGCGGGATGTGCATGGCCCGCAACGGCACGCTCGAACAGAACCAGCGGCTGCTCACCTTCCTGCTTGACGGCATCCGCGCACGTCCCGACGGCGCGTAGGTTCGATCGCCCTCACTCACTAGCCGCACTACGTGATGCCCGACGGCAGCGGGCACCGGGACCTACGACGACGTCGTCACGCGAACGGCGGCTGGCTGGCGGATCGCTCAGCGCACTGCCCGGCCCGCAGCTTGACCCAGCAACGGGCGCAGTCGCGGGCGCTCCTGGCAAGTGCAGCCGGGGCCGGTCATCGGGCGAGTACTGTGCAGGCGTCCGTGACACCGCCCGAGGAGGTGAGACCCATGAAGGCTGTATCGACGTGGGTGCTCCCCCTTCCGGTCACGGCCGGGCGACTGACATAGGTGTCGCCGGGAGCGCCTCAACCACTGGCACTCCTGGAAGGCAACACCTATGCATTCTCAGCAGTTCAACGCTGATTCATCGTCGAACGGCGGGGTCGAGCGCGACTTGATAGTCGGCGAGGTCCCCGGCGTTCTCTGGTCGCCGCCTCCCGGCGTCGATCGGGCACCCCGGGCGATCATCTCAGTCGGCTCGCCGTCCCGGGAGTCCGAGTGAACCTGAACGAGCGAGCGCTGGTCCTTGGTGGTGGCGGAGCGGCAGGCAATGCTTGGGAGATCGCCGTCATCGCCGGCCTGTTCGGTGCCGGGCTGGACGTGACCGAGGCGGATCTGATCATAGGGACGTCGGCCGGATCGACCGTCGCGGCACAGATCACGAGCGCGACCCGACCGACCGAACTGCTGGCCAACATCCTCGCCGAGCCCCAGCCAGGCACTCGTCCGGTGCGATCCGACGGTGGACGTGCGCCGAAGACGCCGGGGGTGGAGTACATGGAGACGACGGGCGCGATCATCGCTGCCGCTGAGGATGCGGCCGACATGCGCCGCAGACTGGGCGCGGCGGCGCTCGAGACGGACGCGGCGTCGGACAGCTCTAGGCAGACGCAGTGGCGCGCTACCGTCGCCGCTCGGCTGCCCAGTCAGCACTGGCCGCAACGACGGGTGCTCATTGAGGCTGTCGATGCACACACCGGTGAACCCGTCGTGTTTGACCGCCACACCGGAGTCGACCTCGTGGACGCCATCGCCGCTAGCTCTGCCAATGGCTACAGCATCGGCGACAGGACATACATCAACGGCGGTTACCGGAGAAACGAGAATGCCGATCTGGCGGCCGGATACGGGCGGGTGCTGGTGCTGTCACCATTCGGCGGGAGAACACGGCATCCGCTCGAGTGGGGCATGCAGCTCGCAGTGCAGGTCGACGAGCTACGCGCACACGGCAGCAGAGTCGAAACGATCTTCCCGGACAGCAGCTCGCGGGACTTGTTCGACGCCAACGCGCTGGATCCGGCGACGCGACTGCCCGCCGCTCGAGCCGGCTACCACCAAGGCAAAGCCCTTGCCGAGCAGCTCACCGAAGTCTGGCGCTGACGCCAAGGAGCGCGCGGGGCCCTCGCCTCGTGCGCTCCGTTGCCATCGATCGGCTCGGTGCCGCGGGCAGATGGCACCTACCTTCGACGGCGCTGCTCGCGCCAGCGAGCCTTCAGGTCCACCCTTGGCTGGGCCTCAGCTTCCTGCGGGCTGAGTTCTCCTCGGGCGCGCGCCGGATTACGGCTTGGGTGGGGCCAAATAGCCCTGACACGGTTGGGCGAGTTGACCTTGACAGAGCCATCCCCGCAGGGTCGGCCAACCACGCCCAAGCAACGGACTCCCCGCAGCGCCCGCTGCCGGGGAATACGTCCAGTTACGAGCGAGGTCAGGCGGCGCGTGGCATGACGCCGGCGAGGCGGGTTGCGTGCCGCGACGCGCTCTCGTGGGCGTCGGTGAGAGCCTCCGCAGCGGCGTCCTTCAGGTGTGCCATGGCCGGGGTCGAGTCGGCGAGGGTGAGGTCGGCGACCACTGTGTCGACCTGCATCCCGAAGTTGTCAGCGAAGATCCGCTCGAGGTAGGCGGTGGCGTGGTCCCAGCCGTGCCGAGGTGTCCCCGCGCGGTAACCACCGCCCTGCGCTATGACCAGCAGCGCTGCTTTGTCCGCCAGTGCAGTTGAGCCGGGGCCGAGGCGCGGGTCCGTGATGAGCATGTCGATCCAGACCTTTGTGTACTGGCTGACCCCGAAGTTGAACAGCGGGGAGGCAAGCACGAGCACGTCGGCGTCGATCACTTCGTCGGCCAGGGTCCGGGCGAGCTCCGTGGCGGCGCGCTGCTCCGGGCTCCAGTGCTCCTGCGGGACGTAGTTCGCTCCGATGGACTGTGCCCAGGCGTCGGCGGGGATGGGGCTCGCGCTGAGATCCCGGTGGACGACGACGCCGCCCGGGTTCTGGGCGAGCCAGGCGGTGGTGGCGCTGTCGGCGATGGCGCGGCTGGTCGAGCCGTCGGTACGGAAGCTGGCGTCGACACGAAGCAGGGTTGTCATGAGTGATCCTTTGGGCCGTGGGCGTGGCGCCGCCCAATGAAAGTTGAGCGTTCAACGAGCGTATTCAGAGTTAGTTGAATTGTCAAGTAACTCTGCGGGCTGGAGTCGTGGCAGCCGCATCAGGCCCGGGGCTCGACCAGGAGGGGATCCGTTGGCTCAGCGCCGACGAGCGGGCGGGCTCGCTCGCGCCGGCCGCGCTGGTGACTCACCTGCTAGCAGCAGCTCACTGCACTTTGACGAGGGCTAGGACTGCGCCCATGCGGCTCCGGATCGGCGGTTGTTGCGCTCGGCGAGGTGGTCCTCAGGTTGCGCGAGCGACACCGAGCGGTAGAGCGCGCGCAGCCGGCGAGGTGGACGAACGGCGACCGGCTGCCGGGCGCCTGGGCCAGCCGGTCGGCGACCGCCCAGAGCACGGCGGGATGGTGACCCAGCCCCATGTGGCTGCCGACGACGGCGATGTTCTACGCGACCGCTGAAGGCGTCTCCAGGCTCGCCCGCCAGGCCACGATCCCGTCGTGCCTGTTCCAGATCGAGGTCGCCGGCACCGGCAATCGCCTTCGGGCGCCGGTCGGGATTGGCCCATGGCCCGGTGTGTGCAGGTGCGAGTAGCGTTCGTAGGTTTTCTTGCCGCGGCTCTGTCGGGGGTCGTCCGTCGCGAACGGGGTGCCGAGCGTGACGACCTGGGTGACCAGGTCCGGCCGCTTGGACATGGCGTGTGGCCGACGCAGTGGCTGCTGACTGAGCCCAGCAGCATGCTGGCCTCATGCGCGATGGCGTTCGTGCCGCCGCAGATGCCGGACTGGCTGCCCAGCGTCAGGGCCGCCGCCCTCAGCTGTGCTCTCGGCTGTTGTACCGCGATCAGTTGGACGCCTGTGCTTGGGCTCGCTCGCCGCTCCATGGCCCTGGGCTACCTTTTAGGCAACGTTGGCGTGGAACTACGCCGGGGCGGGGGTTGCCGTGGACGAAGGCGATTTGACGGCGAGCCTGGCGGGGCTTTCCGGGATGCTGACCGATCACTGGCCGTTGTCGGAGACGTTGACCGAGATAGCGGAGTTCGCGGTGCAGGCGATCCCGCGGGCCGACGGAGCCGGGCTGACGATGCTCGAGGACGACCGGGCTCAGACGGTGGTGGCATCTGTCGAGTTCGTGCATGCCGTCGACGACGTGCAGTACGGGTTGGGGGAGGGCCCGTGCCTGCTGGCGGTCGCGACCGGGGCGACGCAGACGTCGGGGTCGCTTAGACCTGGTCTCAGAACCCGTCGGTCGTGGCGAGGCGGCGGAAGTTGATCAGAGTGGCGGCGAGGGTGAGCAGGGGTCGCAGGGTGCGTTCTGTCCTGTCGTAGCGCAAGCCGAGGCGCTTG
>JAABUU010003317.1_pt1 | contig 20685 bp, 28 predicted proteins | sample 5559301 | NCBI WGS metagenome assembly JAABUU01 (sample SAMN10711884, study PRJNA513360) | rock metagenome | isolation source: Antarctica rocks | place: Antarctica: Victoria Land, Richard Nunatak white | reverse complement strand
TCACTTTGTGTAAACGACTAACACTTCGAATCTGAGCTAAACCTATGTCAGAAGTGCAAATAAAAATTTACACTTTGCAAAAGTTCTCTACTTCACTAGTACAAGTACTATTGAGTACCGTACCTTACCTGGTTAGGTAGGTAGACGCCCGCTGTTCGGTAAGTTTAATTCGGCACTTTACCCAAACAGGAAGGTTTTCCGTTCTTGATCACCTAATAACAACTAACTTAGACGTGTGATCCTGTGATGATTCTTGACTGACCGAAACTGTACGGGCTTCTGGAAGCCGAGATCCTTTCTGACCCCTCGATAACCGTCTCATTTCTTCTCAGTTCTCCTCGTTACTCCATAATACACTTAGGTAAGGTAAGTACCGAGATTGAGGGTCTAGGTACCTTACGAAGTACATGTAGATTGACCTTAGTCTCAGAATTGGCTTGCTAAGGTACCTATGGCATAAGGCCATGACCTCCTGCTCCCCACTAAGGTACTCATATCTGTCAACCAACGGACATGTTCTTGTGCGATCCCCTGTTTTGTTGATCCATGGCGCAGAGTCCTAACACAGGCGCGGCTGACTGCGTCGGTGCGGAATAGCAAGACATTGTAAAAGGACTTCGTGGATGGTGACCAAGATGGTCTCCTTTAGCTCATACTTTGTCAGGACGGACAGTGTGCGATGAGACCACCTCTTTGGCAGCCCGCATTGACTCGAGTCCGTCTGATCAAGTGTGGCAGAATGCGTGTCCGGAGATTTGGGTAGGTAGTGCTCGGTCATATGTGAGCTAGGTAACATGTAAGGAAACCAGACGTCCCTTAATCATCCGAACAAATCATCGCTGATATCGCTGTTGTGGTTTGAAGGCTCAGGCTCTCGCTCTTCTACCGTATCTTCCCGAGTCTTTCCAGATTCGAGTTTTTGGACCAGGTCGCTGGCTCGTGCCCAGAGCTCTGCTTCCATCTGTTTCCCGACCTTGTCGTTCCGACTGTTCAGCCATCCCACGTCCAGGTTCCCCAGGCTACTTGCTGTAGTGCTGGCGTTCTTTGACACCCTCTGGGATGCTGCTTGCGACAAGGCCGTAGTGGCCGTCGCTTCCCCAAAGATACCGTGAGCCACAGGAGCCGCCGAACTCTCCTTTGCTGGCGGGTCCACTGCTATAATCTGCGCCTCTTCTAGGGCATAAATCTGGCGGCGAAGGCGGACGTCAATGGAGGAGAGGAGGGTGAAGTACAGGGAAGCTGCTGAAGTGAAGGCCGCTTTGTGACTTTCAAGGCTATCTGGCAATGTACCACCTGCATTGCCTGATCGGCGACTCTTCGTGAGAGCTTTCACTGCTAGCCCAGCGGATTGCAACAGCTTTGCTACGTCCTTTGAACAGTCACACAGATTAGCTCCTTCGACTTCGGTAGACGTAAAGTAACTTCCACACCTTGTCAATGCCGTTGAGCTCCTTGATGCGTTCTGCCGACAACGACAACTCATCATCTGCACTTTCTATACCTTGCGCTGCCATAGCTTGAGCAAGCAGTGAACGTTTGGAGTTAGAACTTTCTTCCTGTTGGATGAACTCTTCACGTGACCTTCAGAACCTGGCGGAGAGTGCCGTGGGTGGCTCTACCTTTGTGGCTTAGCGCAATATCAAATAGACTGAGGAGTTCATCGTCATGTAGCTTGCTGGCAGCCCATCAACTCATGACGGTGTGGCTCTGCACCTGGTAGTAAAGCTTTCCGGAGTAAGCAACTGGAGCGTTGGGCGAGACGTGAGAATGTCCGGACCACCAGGAGGTGGTAATGGCCCTCCAGCACCTCGAAGCTCAAGCAATGGACCACAGAACGTTGGTCTGCCTATGCCGCCACAGCATCAGGCAAATGGTGCGCAGCTCGCAGGCGCTGGATCTGGATCCGGCCCTAACGGCAACATGTCGCAGCAGGATCTGAATAGTATTGTAAGCGATGAGTTCTTAGGCGTAATCTATTGCCATTACTGCTGTCTCTATCAAGATTTTCTCCTCATTCTATCACACATATCTCATTATGGTACCGTGAGGTCTATCTTCACCTATCTTGTTGTGCGGTTATACGATCTAGCATCAGTTTCTTACAGTTAGTTCAATATCAGACAGACCCGATCTTTCTTCTGAAATAAGCACCAGTAAGAAGAGTTGAGAGATTCACGGTCTCCAATTGTTCGAAACCCATCGCTGCTTTATCGCTGCACAAATGGCGCCTCAAGCCATGGGCAGCACCTTCCATTGTTGCCTCACTAAACACACCTGCTGTTGTACTACGCCGAGAAGCTGGCGACAGAGCCGAACACCACCAATAGCCTGGCAGCCTCTGTGGGAAGACGCTGCATTTCCCTTACTGAGATGGCAAATTCTATAGATATGAACTGGGTTCGTTGTCATACTTTCTGCGCGCAAAATGAAGGATCTGCGATTTTGAATGGTCTATGTTCTTACCTCTGTGTACATGCTTTTGTTTGTATTCATGATTCACTATGTGATCAACTGTACCCTTCTTCACGTACAACGTGAGACCAGACTTTACATCTTCGTTGTAACATCTGCATTCACTTTCTCAACACTTTTCAAGACTCAGTCACGTGCATCATGGATCCTAACGTGACAGCGAAGGTTATAGAATACCTCTCCAAGAAAGGTTACAGCCGCACTGAAGCAATGCTCCGCATGGAATCAGCCAATCAAGATGCTGAAGGGCGACAACTACACTCCAGGGCTGAGGAGAGCAGCGGTGCTAAGTATGGCAGAGCATTCGGTAGGTGATATCTGGATCTTTGACCGTTAACATTCTGTGCTCAGTTGCTAAGGCTTCTCTTCCAGACATGACCAAACGATGGATAGATGAAAATTTGGAAATATACAAGGTTGGTAAAGGTCACTCCTGTCGAGCTTAGACTAACGAGGAATCAAGCCTGAGTTGAGGCGGACACTGTGGCCAATATTCGTGTACTCTTTTCTGAACCTTGTTTCCGACTTCTACCCGAAAGAGAGCCATATATTCTTCAACTCTTTCAAGGGACTGTTCGAAAAGGAACATCAGGATGACCTCCGGGCGCTGGAGCCTCTTAGTCTTCCGGAGCATGTTCTTGACAACCCCATTGCGAAGATCTACAGAAGCTCTAAATACCGGCTAACACTCAGTACCGTCGCCTTCTTTAATCTCATACAATTCCTTGAGAGCAAAGAAAAGGATGGCGGCGCAATTATCGTCAGCGTCATCCAAAATGGAATCAACGTCGTTACGATCGAGCGTGCTAGTGACAAGCGTCACAGTCTGGCAGCAATGCTAGGCCGTGCGTATGAGGGTCAGGAGTTCCCAGACGAAGACGAAGGGATCCCAGGTCACAATCCAGGATCCGCCAACACAGACGGAAACGCGACTCTTGGAGTCTTGGCGAAGCTAAAGCTAGGCCCTCTGCCAATGGAGTCAGAGCTTATGAGTGACGTGCAAGCAGAGCTTGAAGATGAAGATGCGTCTAATCCGCCAGCAGAGGGGCAGAACTCGCTTCTTCAGGAATTCGAACAACACATCAAACGCGAAGAGAGCGAGGACGCGCCGAATCGGGGTGACGTACCTTTGCCGCCATCAGTGTCTCGCGACGTCGCTATGGAAGTACAGAAGGTAAAAGAGAATCGTGACCGGTTCAAGATCGAAGGCAGAACCAATGGAGTAGGTCCCGGCGTAAGCGTGACGATGTTCACATTTCACAATACCTTTGACAGGTACTGAAGCATAAATCTTTAGGTATAAGCGATGCTAACTCCTTGCTAGTATCAACTGCCTGGACTTTTCGCAAGACAACCTATTGGTTGCTGCTGGCATGCAAGAGTCCTACATTCGCGTATGGAGTCTGGAGGGCAAAGCTCTCGCCTCGGCCCTGCCTCCGAGTCCAAGTGACCCGCAGCCATCCTCGTCTCGTCGTCTTATCGGCCACGCAGGGCCAGTCTACGCTGTATCATTTTCGCCTTCCACGGCGAGCTCCGACCCATCCGCCCCACCCACTGGACCTAGATACCTACTGTCATCCTCTGCAGACAAGACTGTTCGGCTCTGGTCTATTGATACGTGGTCTTGCCTCGTCGTCTACAAGGGGCACGATCATCCGGTCTGGGATGTGACATGGGGTCCATTTGGTCATTACTTCATAACAGGTTCCCATGACAAGACCGCAAGGTTGTGGACCACTGACCATATAAGCTGTCTACGCATATTCGCCAAGCATGATCAGGATGTTGATACAGTCGGCTTTCATCCCAACAACGCCTACATCTTCACTGGCAGTTGCGACAAGACGGTCATCATGTGGTCCGTCAGCACTGGAAGCAGCGTGCGCATGTTCACCGGCCACACCGGAAACATTACGAGTCTTGCTTGCAGCCCGAGTGGGAAAATCTTAGCCTCCGCGGACGACGTTGGCACCATCATACTCTGGGACCTCGGCCCCGGGCGACTACTGAAGCGAATGCGAGGTCACGGCAAAGGAGGCATCTGGTCCCTCAGCTGGAGTGTTGAGTCGACCGTACTCGTTTCCGGCGGCGCCGACGGTACAGTCCGCATTTGGGATGTGGTCGGACCCAGCGATGCTGGGCAAGGAAAGGTCATCGGGGAAGGAGGAGCAGGAACCAAGATCGATGGGGTCGGCCAGGTTGGAGGGCAAGGTAGTGCCGGCTTGACAGGGACGGGGAAGAAGAAAGGCAAGGACGTCGTCGTGACGCCGGACCAGATCAGCGCCTTTCCGACGAAGAAGAGCCCGGTGTATAAAGTTCGGTTCACCAGGCAGAACCTGGTCGTGGCGGGAGGGGCGTATTTGCCTTGACCGAATGTGTACTTGATAAGTTGGCGTCCGTGTGTCGGAGATCGACTCTCTTTCAGTTGTACGAACGTTGGCTATACCTAGTCCATCCACGTGTATGTAGACGCTCGTCATTCTGACAGGCGTTGGAAGGCGTTCTGAAGCCTACAAGCTTGCCTGATGATCGAAATTACTGACCGTCATCCCTAAGGCACATGTATACTTTCACAGCCAAGGAATTACAAGGCTTGGCCTACCAAGACCTTAGGCGAGACGTTCGACGGGCCAAGGAAAGACTTTGTCATGACCATGTCAAGAAGAACGGAACTGCTTCTGGAGTCTTTCTACACAAATCGCGTGACAAGGTCATTGTAGCTACCATCTTGACTTGTTGAGGATCCCAACATGGATACTGGCTTTAGTGATGCTTTAGATTCAGCATGGCAATGATCATGTCGGAACCCGAATCCAGAAAGAGCGCATAAAACATTCCCTCTGCAGCGATCAAACCTCAAGCCTCCCCGCCACGCCCTCCAGAAACTCTACAATTTCGTCCCCACCCCATCACCACCCATCCTCCTCCTCTCCAAAATCTCATCCACAATCCCCAACGCCAACGCCTCCTGCGCGCCCATGAAATGATCGCGTTCCATCAACCGCTCAATCTCCTCGATCGAATGCGCCTTGGTCAAATGCCGTCGGTAAATCTCATTCAGCTGATGCCGCACCCTCAATATCTCTTTCGCGTGGATGGCGATGTCGCTCGCCTGCCCGAAATAGCCCCCCGACGGCTGGTGCACCATGACGGACGAGTGCGGCAGGCAGTAGCGTTTCCCGGCAGCGCCGCCGCAGAGGAGGAGCGAGCCCATGGATGCGGCTTGGCCGATGCAGATGGTTGTTACCGGCGATTGGATGTAGGTCATTGTGTCGTAGACGGCTAGGCCTGCGGGGGGGGGTCACGTCAGCGGGGGGGGGGCCGGTTAGGGTCGATGTTGATGGGGTTGGGGTTGTTGGCTGAGGGGAGGGGAGGCGGGTTTGCAGCGGCGCACGCACCTGCTGTGACGGAGCCGCCGGGCGTGTTGATGTAGAGGTTTATAGGTCGCTCCGGGTTGTCGGCTTCGAGGAAGAGGAGCTGGGCGACGACCGAGGCCGAGACGGTTTCGTCGACTTGGCCGTTTAGACAGACGATGCGTTCCTGGTTGCTGTTAGTCTGGGCGGTCGCTGGCTGTGCTGGGTGCGGGGCTGTTACCTTTAGTAGGCGCGAGAAGATGTCATCTGCGGGGCGGGTTCAGCGAGTAGTCTTTCATCTGATGAGGTTCTTCTGAGGGTTGTGTAGGTAGCGTACAAGTGTGCCAACCACCTCCCTGGAAAGTCAGCTTCCGAAGAGGAGGTGGATGCAGGTCGCGCGTACCACTGTCTCCGTCACGTATGGTGTTGGTACCCAGGCTTGGGGCTGTTTCTGACTCGGAGAGGTGGTGTGAGAGCTCCAACCTCTTCTTGCAGAACTGCGGAATATCGGTGCGCTGAGCACCTTTGCTGACTTCGTGAAATTCATCCTCTGTGATGTTGCTCCGCAGCTATCAAATAACTAACGGATTCGAACATGAATCTTTCTCGGATTCGACTCTGTGCTACTTGGGTAAGGACTGCGTCAATGGACTCTGCCGTCTGCCGAAGCGGGAACTGCAAATGCGGAACGGGACCGTCAAACGATTTCAACTTTCAATGTGACGAGGCACACCGAGGGTGATGAGGCGATGCTGTACAAGAACGGCATGGCGAAACCTACGGCTATATAGTTCGACGGCTACGAGCAAGAACGAAAAGCCCTCTGAAGCTCCACGCTACCTCATCCGACGCATGGGGGGAGGTTTCAAGCGCCTGCTCGGGAATCTCACGGTAGAAGGCCAAGATGCCGAAGACGAGATGCGCGCTGAGCGCGCGCAAGAAAGGGTCGAACGACACCGTCAATCTGCAGCTCGTAGTACAGTCTACCGTCCGTTGCCGTTGTCACCTCTTATGGATCCGGTCAAGATAGCTGCGAGAGAGCGTCACCGGACGCCGAAGAAAGCCCAGGGGACGGAGTTGACGCCTTTTCAGACGAAGTTGGCTGCAAATCCATATGGTATGTAAGGGTCGAGCTCACGGCCTTAAACTAGTGACTTTACAACTGACCAAGTCCTAGCACAGGCTCTCGCGACTTCGGTCCGCAAATGCATCTACACAGGCGTACGGATCCCCGTTTTCTTCCAGGCCAAGTTCCACGCCGTCAATCACCCCAAGACTGGCGCGCCGTGGTTCGTGCCCGTCGAAGAAGACGTTCAAGATTCGCCATCCAAGACAACTACGAAGTCCACGCAAGAAGAAGACGATGACCTCGACGAGTTTGACCACCCTGAAGCACATCCCACCCCGGAGATGAAGGAGGGAGTGAAGTCCAGTCCTGAACACGTCGGACTCCGACCCCGGCCCAACGGCGCCGCAGCGTACATGCTCGCCCGGCAAAGCCTCCTCCACAACATCAGCCAGAAGTCATTGACCCACCGCGGCGAAATAATGCGAATCATCCCGCCACGCTGGAAAAGGTACACTGACATCCGCACCGAAAAGACCGTCTGGCGCGAAGACATGGACACATACTACCTCGACATCCTGCGCAAGACCGTCCTCGGCAGACTGGAGTACCTCCGCCGTTGCAACGCCGGCTACCTGGTCACCACAGCCAAGGGCCTCGACGGCATCCCAGAGATGTCGCAGATTGGCGCCGTCTTATGGCTCGGCCGACCGTCTCCGCACTCTGGTCCTTTGAGCCCCTCGTCTCCACCCGTCGAGTCCGAGCCGAAGGGCGCGTTCCCACCGGAAGGCCCCGAGCCTTACCTGATGGTCAAATTCAAAGGCCACCATATCCCGGTGTATAATATGCGGGCGATGCTCGGAGAGGAAATGCTTCAGGCGCTCGGTGTTAGCGACCACCTTTTCGCGTCGGAGTTCGTCATGCTCAAGGCGAAGAAGAATACGGTCAAGACGCGGATGATGTTGTGGAAGCTACAGATCTATACGGCGTATTTTTCCAGCATGAAGGCTAAGGATGTGGTCGGGACGACGGGGCCTGCTTCTGAGGGAACTGAGGAGACCAAGGAAGAGGACTTAGGCGTGCGGACAGTGGAGGGATTGCCGGGGATGGAGACGGCTGCCTGAAGGGCTTGTTGAGGTGAATACCGATGGACCGGACGAAGGCTGTTTAGGGATTGTGTCCTGTCCCTGAAGCGAGCGATTTTAGATACCGGGAGTTTCAGCATACCTTTGGTCACCTGGCTAGGCTTCGAATTTCTGTACTACTAAGACTATAAGTAGATGTACGGAGGAAGCTGAATATAATCCTCAAGCACAAATGCCGCTCAACCTAACAGACACCCATCCCGACGCCATGCCCAGGTATATCCCGAGAACGTGAAAGCCACATAAGAACCAACATCACCAACCCGAACCGCTCATTCCGCCCCACTCAGCATCCCAATCCTCACTCAGCAACGACCCTCCCCCCGTCCACGATAATCTGCTCATCGACTCTACCCTCCGTATCCCCATACTCAAGCCGCTTATACGTCGAGATGCGCGCCTCGTTGGTGTCGATCTCGAAGAAGCGCACACGCCGATGATAGCCGCCGTAGCCCGCATACCCGCCGAAGCCGGAGCCGCCGGCGTAGCACATCCACAGCTGCGGCTTGTCGTCGGGGGACTTGGCGAGGGCGCAGTAGTCGTTGACATGGTCACTACCGAGGTAACGAAGAACGCGGCGTTAGCCATCAGTCAACAGATGGAAGATTTTGCGTAAAGGAGCTGGGCAAAGGGGATGGGAAGGGAACAAGGGCGAGAGGGAGTGGGAGACTTACTGCCCGCAGCTAACCAGTAGCACGCCCTCCTCGACCAGGGCGTCCTTGAAGCCGGAATTGAAGCCCGGCGCCATCGGCGTCTCCCTCCACTCGCCGACTCGGAAATTATCCGCGTCGCGATACTCCGGCAGCGGGATGTGGATGAAGGCCAGGTCCATGTGCACGTGCGTGTATTCCTTGTGCGCTTTCTTCAGCCCCTGCGCCGTGTCGTGGAACCAGTCGATCTGGTTCTTCTTCAGCCAGTCGTAGCCGCGGTATTGCCGCTCGTCGGGCGACGTGCCGTGCGTGTCGAGGAGGTAGAGCGTCAGTGCGGAGTGGGTGGAGATGCCCCGGGCCAGCACTTCGACGATGTAGTTCCCGACGCCGTCGACGGTGGCGGGGCCAGCTTCGGCGAGAGAGTAGGGTAGAGTCTCGGTGAGGGACATGAGGGCCGGGCGTGATAGGGATCCGGAGTCGTCGTGGTTGCCGAAGATGGTGGCGTAGGGGATGCTGCGCCGGATGAAGAGTTCGGCGTATTTGAAAACTGCACTTTGTGCGTCAGGCGCGGTCTCCCCGTTGACTTGATCGCCACTTAGTACGACCAAATCGGGTTTCTCTTCGTCGAGAATCTTGCCAACAAATTCCAATGTCCGTGAATCGGCGTCACATTTGCCGCCGTTGTGACCTGGAGGTTCGGCATCTCGACAGGTGCCCAGTCCTGTGCTGAGATGAAGATCGGCGACTTGCATGATTTTGAACTTCCCATCCTTCCTGATTCTGAGCACTGGTTTTTCAACCTTGCCCGGCAATCCCCTTCGCACACTAAGTCTGGCCTCCTGAACCTCGCCAGAAGTGGCGAGCAGGAGCGGAGGATCCTTGATTTCCCACCCGTGTCTGGGCTCCACGGCGTCTGCCCCGAACAACACGTCCACCGCGGTAATGACTTTCGGTGAATCGCTGGCATGCCTCTTGGACGATCTCTTCAGCCAAATGCCCGCCGGTCGTGACTCCCACTGTTCGCCGCCTTCCCCCTTGTCTCCGGTAACAGGATCCAGCCGGCCCACCCGGACATCCAGGATAACTTTATCCTTCTCCGTCAATTCTTCCTCCTTTCGCCGCTGTACATTTACGTAGGCGCTCGTAAACCAACTCTTCCCAAGATACAAGTCCTTCTCGATTCGATGCCATTTATCACCGACTAGCTGACAGCTCGATAGCGGATTGAGCGTGGTGCAGGTGGTGACCGTAATGTCGGTCATGACAAAGCCAGCATGGTGAATCGGGAGATGGTTATGTATCGAGTTGGGAAGTACCCGATACCTGTTGTCGACAACGAAGACTACTATGAGGGTGACGAATGTTAGAACGCCCAGCTGGATGCCAGTGCGGACCTTTTGCTCATGAGAGAAGTCAGCTTTTCCATTGACGTCGAGGGGAAGATACATGTCCGCCTCTATAGTAGAAAACTCACAATCCGTCGAGTCATCATGCTCTGGGTTGCTGATACTGAGCTGCAACTCCTGATTCTTAGGCAGCTGCCCACTTGTACAGCTGTTTGGCGTAGCCAGACCACGTCATGCTGTGTGTACAGGGCCGTCTACATCTCCCATAGTGTGTCTAACACATAAGAAACTCTGCATCAGAAACGGCTCTGTTGTCTGTCACGGTGTGGGTATGTGGATGGGTCCCTATCAAATTAGAGTTCCAACACTCTGGGGTCAATCCGGAAATACATTCGGCCGAGCACGCGTCTTCGTTACATACTTGGGTTCCAATTCGAAGAAAGCAAAGATGCGAAGTAATTACCTCGAAGCTACCATGAAACTGCGCTCAAGGTGGTCTAATGGCGTCTGCCTGGACTGCCGCCGGTTTCTCGCAACGGCTGCAGCTACAATAGCAGGTTTGCTATCCTAAGCTTTGTCATGTCTGCGCAGATCTAAACCATACCATTTGTGTAGAGGGTGATCGTGTGCTTCTCCATGGCGGCGGCAAGGACCCCTTCCTCACGAAACCACTGCGTCGCGATTCCAGAATAGCGACGCACAGGGGTAGCATTGAGCAGAATAAGATTATTGGCAAGCAAGTGCGCGATGCCATCAAGACGGACAAAGGTGGGGAGAATAATCGCACACCAGTCTGCTAGACACGAGCTGATAGATCGTTGTCACGAAGGTCGGGCTTGCAGGATTCAATTGCCAACACTTTCCGACTATGTTACCATGACTCCACGAAGGGTCACTCCGGTAAGGCTTGACCCTCTGGGAGAAGATGAACTTGGATTGATCGTCAAGAATTAGTAGATCTATCCCGCAGATGCCGACCTGATTGTGTCACTACTGGACATCCATGCGCCCATAACGCCCGCCGGATCGCCTTTTGAGATACTCGAAGCTGGAACCGGGCATGGTGGCTTGACGTTGTATCTCGCTCGGGCAATACATGCCTTCAATCCGCCTTCACCGGATAACGGCGCTGCGCAACATGCGGCCCCTGAAACAGCGGATGATGTGTCAATGACCGAATTAGATAAGGAGAAGAACGATGCCCTTGAGACGCTACCAAGCCCTGATGAGGGGTTGGACCTCCAACAAGTGAGGCCATCACGCAGGGCTATCATCCACACCATCGACATTTCGGAGCACAACTCCGCTCACGCGAAGCAAATCGTCCAAGGCTTCCGACATGGCTTATATGCCAATAACGTCGATTTCCACGTCGGGAACGTGTCCGAATGGATCTCACAGGAGCTCGCGGTACGAGCTCAGAGCAACGAGGGCGAAGGTAGCAAACAGTTTCTGGCTCACGTCCTGTTGGATTTGCCCGTGCCTGAAGCTCACCTGGAAAACGTAGCGTCCGCGCTCCAGGTGGATGGCGTGTTGACGGTGTTCAACCCTAGCATCACGCAAATCTCTGCTTGCGTTGAAGTCATAAGAAAACAGAGGCTGCCCTTCGCGCTGGACCGGGTGCTTGAACTTGGCTCCAGCATGACTGGCGGCAGGGAGTGGTCCGTCCGCGCTGTAAGGCCACGGGCGTTGATTAGGGCACAGCATAACCGAGCGAAGGGTCTAGACAGTGATGGTGGAGAGAGCGGGTCGTCAGCGGAAGACAACACGGAGATCACCAGGGATCAGGAAGAAGCTCAAGCACTCGCAAGTCACGACGACGAGTGGGCGATGGTATGTAGACCCAAAGTGGGTGGAAGGATTTTCGGTGGCGGGTTCCTAGGTGTCTGGAGACGGATGCGACATCGTGGCGAGGAAGAAAGACCCAACGCCGGCACACAGACCCCCGACGCAAGCCCCGCAGAATAGCAACACATCCTCGCCTTACAATCAGAGTTTCGGCCTCGTCTCCTCTCCGCCCTGTGTCGCGACAGAACACCGCGTCAAGATCCAACTAGCCACGTCGTTGGCGAAAGTGATCTTGTCTTCGCCAGGCTCCGCATGCACTGTATCGCTCGCGTCAGCACCAGTCCTCCGCACGCACCACCAACACAGCAGCACCTACATTTATGAAACCACCCATCATACGCCTTAAACTCCTTATCCCTCACCCTCAACCCCTCCACCCACCTCCGACTCGCCTCAAAACTAGTAACCATATCCCTCGTCCCATGCCCCACCCAGACCCTCACCCCCTCATCCTCAACCTTCACCCGCCCCCACTCCAAATCCTCCCCCCGGCCCAAGATCCCACTCAACCCCTCCAACGTCCCCGTATCATGACACAACTCGTCCGCCACCCAGGCCTCACAAACACTCTCGTCCCGACACAGCCACTTGGCCTCCAGCCGCTGCACCATCTGCCGCTCCGGCAACCACCAGCCCGCCATCCGGCCCAGAAACACCTTCAGCCGGCTCGGTTGCGAGTCCGGGTGCAAGGCTATGAGGGGCGCTTCGGCAATGTACCCCGATATCTGGGCGCGGATGGCGGGCGGGCCGAGGGCGGCGTAGGTGAGGATTTCGGCGCCGCCCATGGAGTGGCCCATTAGGAAGACGGGGACTGGGGGAGAGGGAGTGGCGGACGAGGAGGAGGAGGAAAGGAGGACGCTGGTGAGCACGGAGGTGATGTCGTCTAGGACGAGTGACGTGGGGCCCGTGAGGCCGCGCTCGCATGGGTGCGTGACGGAGCGGCCCCAGCCTCGTTGGTCGAAGGCGTGCGTTTGGATGCCGTGCGCGGCGAGGGTGGGGAAGAGGGTGTAGTATGCGTTGCCTGTCGGGCCGATCAGCTCGTCATCGTGTTGTAGTTTTAGGGCTATGGTGGGGTAGGGGGGGGTCATGTACAGTGGTCGCTGAAGCCGTGCACGAAGACTACTTTCGCCTTGGGTTTACCCTTGGGCTAAGAACATTGTCAGGCTTTGCTCTGGAGGCTTTGTTGCGGGGAAGGATAGCTGGTGCGGGGCATTGCGGACCTTCCATGTTTTGGTGTAGAGCTTGCTGCCGTCGTCGAGCGTGTGCCAGCCTTCTTCTGTCGTCACCATTGTGGAAAGATTGGAATTGTAGAGGAACCGACTGTTGAGGATGGAGTACGATGCTGTGGACGTACTGTGGCTACCAGCGAAAGGCGGGGCAGAACCCGCGTTGTCATGCGGAGAGACCTAAATGTAGGGTTTTGTGGGGTAATTTGTACCTACCAGGTACCTACCTTGTGTACATGTGAGATCACATGTAAGCCCTAGCCGTTGGTGGTGACCTCGAGCAAAGAGGTCGAGTATCCTTTTTTTCTAGGATTGTAAGTTTGTGAGCTTTATAGGATCTTCAGGTGAAGTAAAGCTACGGGGTGATTTCGATTTGAAATAATTGGGTGTGGTTGACATTCATGAGAGCTGTGCACCTACGCTCCGTACGTTGTAGACGGGACTGGCATCAATATAGAGTAAAGACTGGATGCCTCGATTGAGATTTCGAGACAACAGGAGAGAGTTTTTTTATACACACCTCAACATAGGCAAGGAGCTGAGTAATATCGTTCCTTTACTGGGGGAAAAGGTTACCCTTCAAGGAAGTAAAGCGATATCGAATACCGCTGATTGAATTGCAGCAACAACTCGAGCATAGTCTCCCCAGTGCAAAAAAGACCCTCAACGCCCGTAATAAAGGACGTGCTAAAGAATTCGCCCATCCAAAACAGACCTATCCTAACAGAGAATATCCTCTGAAAGTGTTCTAATCGATGCTGTGGGCCCTGGTCCTATCGGTAATCCTGATAAACACCGTCTTTTCTTTTCAGCGATCACGAATCATTCACCACCACTTCTCACATAGCACTCGGTGCTCATCCATTCCCTCTGCGTGTCTCAAGACACTGACAAAGTCGTCCGTCATAGCTGGAGGCCCGCAAACGTAGCACACCACACCCACTCGGTCTTCGCGACTCCCAATAGCTTCTATCAAGTCGTCATGATTGATACGGCGCTGCTGCCACTGGGCGCGAACCCTTTCCGGCAAGAGTTGATGCTCTCCCGTGACGTAGAACTGCAACCGGAATTGCGTACGACTCAATCCAAGACAACAAATTCTCCTGAGGCGGGTGCCGAAAAGAAAATCAGAGCGACCAGACTCGGACATGCGGGACGTGTAGAGCACTCGGACCTCTTGCGGCATTTGCTTGGTGTAATGGAGATGTGCCATCATCGATATCAATGGACTAGAAGCTGTTAGTGGGGGTGGATGGCGTACACGTCAATCTCCGATAACCTACTTGATCCCGACGCCTCCCGCGATGAACACGGCTCTTTTGATATCTTTTGCAGATACGTTAGGTGGTGGCCAGACGAAGCTCCCCCCTACCCTTACTGATAGCTGAGCTCCTTGTATCCCTTCCTTGGGTCGCCACAGCCATGCTGCCGCCGGATTTGCGGGCGCATTCTGTATTGCTAACTCTACGTAGCCTTGCTCTTGATGTTTGTGGGGTATGGCATCTCCTGGGATAGAGGTGATGGTGAAGCCTCCGGGTTTTGGAATGCCAGGAATGTGTACGTCTAGCCATTGGCCCGGTAGGAACTACACTACATCATATCATTGTCAAAAGTGCTTACCTCGGAGGAAAGCTGCTGCGAGCATGCCTGGTTCGATAGGTAGAGACACACCTTTATCGGTTGTTTCTTGTTAACATGGAATAATCGTAACAGCCGCACAGTTGGGGATGCCTGCTGGATCCCGCGCAGAAGGACTTCATGTACTTCATTCTCTCGAGGTTCTGTTGCCGTGCGTTCCTCATGAGTCAACGAAGATCGGAGCTCTGTGCTCATGCCTCTGTTGTGAAGCTGGAATTGTTGGCAGCGCGGAAGCACATGGGTATGGTGCACAGTCCGTACTAAATTGCCGACCAGATAGCAGGTCCTGGAGATGGTGGAAGCTACACGATACATGAGACGGGTGAGGTAGGGTTTGGAGGTTTAACGAGATGATTCGGGTGGTGCAACACCATGAAGCAAGGTTCAACAAGCTTCAACCGACCAAATACCTATTGATAGTTCATTTATAGAGTATCTACTGACCAAGGTGCTCCATGTATGAAGGCAAGGGTCCATTTAGGGACTAACTTCCTCGGGAAAGGCCACTGTCGACGGAGTACAGCCAGCGACGGCCGCTAATGAACGCCCGCAGCCAAAGCGCAAGACGCAGCTCGATAATTGGACAATGCTTCTTCATCCATCACCCACTCCAATGCTTGTCTATGCATGATAAGTGGGCGGCTGCCGGAGCGCGATGCATGCACTATGGCCAGATGTGGATTGTGGGCGGTTGCGAAAGCCGGCCAGGGCAAAAGTGTGTGGAGGGTGTGCGGCAGACATCTCCTCCGTCTCCCTTCCATCGAACTTCGTGCTTTCAGTGTAAATCCCAAGATTATCGTCGCCATCTGTTGCGCAGTATAGGCATTGGGAAGTGCTTTGAGATATAGGCAGCTACTGTGAGAGAAGAAAGGCAACCTCGAAGACGATTCTGCAGATCCCTCATACTCGACAGCGAACCACGCATCCTCTTGTTCAAGGCGTCTCCCGACACCAACAACCAATATGTTCATCGCCCGCCACTGGAAACTACCCAAAATCCTCATCTCCCTCTTCGCGCTCGAACTCCCCCTCACCGTCGCGGCCCTCGCTCTCTTCGGCATCGCCAGCCCGGACACATACCGCACGGCGCTCTGGTCCGAAGGCGCCCAACATGGCTGGAACTCGAACCCGAACGAGGTCATCTACGCATCGGCCAACTCTCGACCCCTAACCGTCCCCATGGTCTGGAGTCAATTGTACGCTCCTCATCCCACCTACCCCCCCCGATCTCCCAACTCCGGAAAACGCAAACTAAACATCTGATTGTGACAGCATCACAAACTACAACGTCGTCATCTCCGTCCTCTCCATGTTCATCCTGATCGTCAAGACCACAATGTACATCACGCACGTCTTCCTGCCCCTCGTCTCCCTGCTCGTGCATGCCCTCCTCCTCGCCCTCTATGCCGTCAGCGTCCACGGCCAGTCCGGCTCCGACATGAGCGACCCGCGATTCCCCCAGCCCGGTGCGCCCTGGTACATTACGCGGAGCTGCGCCGTCGCCAACACCGGTGCCGTGCGAGGGTTTTGCCAGCAGGCTAAGGGCGCTTTTGCCGTTGCTATTCTCATGTGGTACGTGCACCTCCCCAGCCCCCCTTCACGAACAACCCCAACTCCAGAAACCCTCTCTAACCCTCCCTCCTCCACAGCGCCCTCTTCGCCTCGCACATCCCCCTCGCCATCTACTCCCTCCTCCCATCCCGCACAGGCCGCACCCGCCCCGACGCCCGCACCACCTCCCTCGAATCCGCCGTCGAGACCGACGCTCGCGACCCCAAGGACATGTCCCCCCAATCCCTCATGAGCTACCGGCAGAAGGAATGGGAGATGGGAACGCTCCCCCGCACGCCCGGCACCACGGGCGGCATGAAGAGTCCTATGACGCCAAGGACGGTCGCGTTCAATACGCTGGGGGGCGATCTGCCGCTGCGGCAGCCCTATCCGGGTGATCGGAAGGGGTAGGAGGAGGGAGTTGAGGAGGAGGGAGGGTGAGGGTGGCCTGGCGGCGGGGTCTGTGTGTGGAGTTCTTGGAAAGCGTGCTTTTTGTTCTTCAGTCGGTGTCTCGTGGCCTATGGGACTTGCGCTCAAGGCGTTTCGGGTCTGGTTACTGGCTTTCAATATGAATATTCGGTGTTTACGCTTCATCGTCGAGTCGTTTGTCGGGACAGTGGATGTGACAAGCTTCCCAGAGGTGCCATCTCTCGCCTTTGTAGAGGAAACATGCCTACTGAATTGAATGTCCTAAATTAGACGCTGCATCTTCCTCCCCTGGAAAACGAAGGGCAAACCCCCCTTCGACCTGAGGTGGGAGAGAGATACAAGAGGTTGCTAAGCTAATTTACCGGAAGTACCGAATGCTAGGTAGTTGACGTGCACCACATCATTGTGACGAGGGCAGTGAAGGGCAGGGGTTGGAGAAGAACGCAGTGCGTAGACATATGAGAGCGTGAGGATAGATGGGGTCACCGACGCGGCATGCATTCTTAGGCAAGGTGAACTATTTTCGATTTGGGGCAGAGAGAAGGGTGGCGGGATCCGAGTAGAATCTAAGATTATGGCATACCTACGATATGGTGAAAAAAATATCATCCCATTCCAAGCAGACCAGACCAACCCGCAAACGCCATGCCCTCTCCCTAGACCTTCCAAATGCCACGAAACCTGCCTCCCGGATAAAATGCATCCCATCACCCCACCAGAGAATAAGAATAAGAAGCACCAAGGTCGGAAACATAACCGCCTCGACGCCAAACTAATAGCCGCCAGTTCCCCCACCGGCCACTGATGCACGAACAGAACCAACCCACCCAAAGCCGGGAAATTATAAGCAGCACCAACATCTCCCTCCTCCCCCCCCTCCCACAGACAAACAAACTACAACCGCCCCCCCAACCGAACCCAACCCAACCCACTCCAACCCCCTCACCCCCCCAGCCCAACCCCCACCACAACCGCCACCACAAGCGCCACACTCCCCCCCACCGACAACGGCGCGCTCCTCTTCCCCGCGAGCGACCGCGGGGCGGGGATAGCGGCGCTGACGAAACCCGGCCCGCAGCCCATGTCGATCTGCTGGGCGGCGGCGACGTAGTCGGCGGCGATGGGCAGGGATTTGTTGGCAGCGGCGGTGGCGAACAGGGCCATGGTGCGGTTGAGGCATTCGCTGCAGGTCGGCCGCACCCCGCCGGGGAGGTCGATGCCTAGGGGCAGGTAGTAGATGTAGCTGTCCGAGGGCGAGGTGGTGTTTGTTATGGCGTCGGCGAAGCCTGTGGGGGAGGGGGTGGTTAGTGTTGGTGTTGGTGTTTTGAGGGGATGGGATGGGATGGGATGGGGGCTTGTGTTGGGGGGGGGAGCGTACAGTAGTTCCCGGTGGAGTCCTTGAGGCAGCCGGCGTGGTAGAGGGGTTCGTAGCTGACGAGGCCGTCGTAGGCTTGCATGACGATGGGGTTCTGGTTCCTGTAGTCTTGCCCGCAGTTGCCGTCCTGGCGGATCTGCAGCGCGAAGGAGTTCATCAGGTTGCTGCATGTGGAGAGGGCGACGTTGCAGGTGGCGTCGAGGGTTTGGGTTATGCGGACGACGGACTTCGAGGCCGTGAAGAAGGAGTTGGAGTTCTAGTTGATTGTGAGCGGGGAATTGCCGGTTGATGGAGCGGAGGATCTTGCCTGCAGAAGGAGGCTGAATGGGAGACACGACTTGAAGGTGCTATTACTTAGAAAGGACTGGAAGAAAGTAGGGCAACTGGGGTTGGTGAAATTGTTCCCGAGGCTGGTGTCGAACGGACTCGGCAAGGGGGAGTAAGGCGTGGAAGGGGAGACACTCATGGGCGATTCGGTCGAGGACGGCGCCGTGGTCGCGCTACTCGCTGGGGTACCGGTGGTTGAGGATAAAGTCGTTGCCGCCAACGTCGACACCGAAAACGAGGCCGTGGAGGTAGATGACACGAGACCAGACGAGCCGGAAGGGTCGCCGGCTTGTCGCGGATGGAGATCGACCCGTGCGGCCGGCGCTGGTCGCCGATCGACGAGGATCTCCCCTCTTCGGGCCATCTGCGCAAGCGTCGATCGCTCTGCTTCTCCCCACCCGCTGCCCGCCGCGAACGCTGTTGTTGTTGCACAGAGCAGCGACAGAAAGACGAGGATCGAGTGTACGATCGTGATCGGGGTCGGGATCGTACTGCGGCGACATGCGAGCTTGCGACTGGGTCGTCGTCTTCCCGGCCGAGGTCGTGTGCGGTGTGACGGTGACGAAGCAGGTGGCCGGTCCTGGGAGGACATGGCTTCGGATGAGAGGTGGATGGATCTCCGAGACTCCAGCGTCTCAATCATGGTCGTAGTAGCGTTTGTCGAAGGTCGAACATGGTCCGGCGGGGTGCAGCACCCTCCAAGTAGTTGAAGTCTTTCGCTGGCGCTCAGATGGGTGTGTGGGACATTGGTTCTTTCAGATCTCTTGTCCTCGGCACAATTGGTGCTTCCCACCTCTTCCGTGATGTGACGTGACGCTTGAGAGCCGTGAATAAAGAAGGCAGTGCAATCAAATGCCCTTGTTCCCTCAAAGTCAATTCAGCTTCCTGCCGGTTGCGACTCGGACAATCAATATGTATCAAGCGAGTGACATGAGTTGGACGTGAGGATTAAGTATAGATTATCAGCTGTATCTGCCTTCTTGTGCTCTGGTCGCCGGAAACGGAAGGATTGAACAAGCCCCAAATCAGAAGAACGCAATTGGAATCAACGAATGACTGAAGGAAGTATGTTTGTGGTAAGTATATGTACAGCCGTTGAAAAGCACGGAGGAGGGGGAATGGAGGGCGGAGGTCAATGTGGGTCTGAACAGTATGGATGTGGATGTGGTTGTTTTTGGAGGTTAGCCCGTCATCCCTTATTATTAGACGCATACACGGACAAGGTATAAAAGTAAAATGAGGGATTGCACCCGGGCACACAGCCCGTAGTGCACTCCATATAGGTATGCCCGTACATGATCGTAATTAGACCTCGCGAGTTACTGCAGTAGGCTTCAAGCACTTGCACTGGTAAGGCAAAGGCAGTGAAGGATAAAAAAAAGGCTGCAGTAGTGAGCTTCTCTTCCCGGCAAGCCACACCACTGCAGTCATCAATATTGCTGTGCCGCAAACAGCACATGCTGCAGAAATAGATCCACCTTCATTTCAACAATGATATTCCTTGTTTATGCGAATGCTCTGAAGACGGAGAAGACAGATGCACTGGTAGTACAGAGTACCTATCTCTTATACATGATATAGATATATGTTAATATATAATGACTCAGGACTTTCACTTCCCTCACGAAACCGTTCATCCCTTTGCACTCTGCACTTTGCACTTTAGCGCAGTAGTACCGAGGGCGCGGACAAAGGAAAAAGAATCGGCACGAATGGAACTTCCACATGAAAGATGAAAGATGAAAGATGAAAGATGAACTCTAATCACTACCTCAAGGTACAGGTAAGATTATCAACGAATACTGGCAGAGATGACGGCGCAAAAGTATCCCTTGTGCTTGCAGACCAGACGAACACCCCCAACGTGAAGTCAAGGACGGAAGATACAGTACCTAGGTAGGTACTTTGTACCTAGGGTACAGCTCCGTCAAGGTAAGCCGAAGCGGAAGCGGAAATTCAATAACGCCAACCGACGGATCTCGCATAAAAGCAAGGCTTCGAGGCAGGCATAATCTCCTCCTCGCAGGGCCATCATTGTCATTCATTCTCACACGGTGGTACAGTCCCTTGCAGCAAGAGGTCCTACTCACCCGTGACACGAAGAGCAGATACGTGTAACCCGCCCCCCGAGCACCTCAAGGTATCAACATCATTATTATCTACAATCTACCCAATCTACACACGAGGATTCCCTCCGTACAGTGCAGTACAGTACCATCCACCCTCCACGCCCACGGTCCCCCCTTCCCACCCCCCGAA
>JAABUU010003315.1_pt1 | contig 20694 bp, 23 predicted proteins | sample 5559301 | NCBI WGS metagenome assembly JAABUU01 (sample SAMN10711884, study PRJNA513360) | rock metagenome | isolation source: Antarctica rocks | place: Antarctica: Victoria Land, Richard Nunatak white | reverse complement strand
CGGTCCTCTTTCGCTGCGCGCGCTGGTACGCGGCGAGCACGGGACGGAGCTACCAAGCGCCGCTGCCGGAGGGCTATCACGATCAGGGGCATTATGGGCCAGGGCTCAAAGCCCTGGCGCTGCAACTCTACTATCAAGGGCAGATGAGCGAGCCGAAGATCCTGGGGGTGCTGCACAGCGTGGGCATCGTCATCTCGGCGGCCCACCTCTCCACCCTGCTGATCGAGCAACCGATCTTCGCGGCGGAGTATGCAGCGATCGCACGGGCCGGCCTGGCGAGCAGCCCCTTGTAAGTTTTCAGGATACATGGGCAGGGCGCACGCCTAGAGTAAGGTGTTTCATCACGCTCAGTAGGCCACTTTTGTCAGGGTAGGTGGGCCAATCCACGCGGGTCGTGGACGCGGGGAGCCCCGTCCGCGACGTGCGCGCGCCGGTGGTGTCAGCCGAGGATGCCGCCAGTCCGGGGCCAGTGAGAGACCGTGGGGATGCGCGCGCGTGGGATGGCCCACCTACCGCGACGCGCGTGGCCCAGCGAGCGTGACGAACGGCCCAATTAACTTGACGCCTTACAGTGTGCGGGGCTGGTGGTGTGACTCAGAGAGGGAGGTGACCGTGCGCACGCATTGTCCCGACCCGGCCCACCTGTCCACCTGCCGCTGCGCGACAGGTCCAACCCCCACTTTGTGCCCCTGCAATCGCTTCCAGCCACTACTTCTCGCGCCACCGCTTCGCATTCTCGTATCTCCCTCTTACGCTTCGCGTTGCGACCTCTCAGCAGCCTCGCATGGCGGCGTTGAGCCTGTCAAGGGTGCGCGTTTATGCAGCTGCCGTGCATGGTTATGCACCGCGCCGCCGGCGGCCTGGCCCGCCTGAGAGCCGGTACCGTGGCACCGCAGCCGCTCGCACGCCCCGACTGCCAGCGATGGGGCCACCGCGTCGAGGCCCGCAGCTCCCCGCTCTGCCTCCTGCAGAAAGGTGAGTGAGCTTGGGGAGAGCACTGAGTCTTGACCCTGCGTCTTGACTGTCGGCAACGGGTGTCCCCTCACGCCGGCATCAGGTGTCCCCTCTACGCCCCTCCCCCGTCGGCATCAGCTGGCCCCTCATCCACGAGACAGCCGCCCCCCACGGCCGCCGGCGGTGTCGAGGGCCACCCCCTGCGGCCGCTCAGGGCCACGCCGAGTGTGAAATAGCGTGGAGCCGCCCCCACCCCCGCGCCCGCGCCTCCCGGGGCGCCCCCATTGTTGGTAGCATGGAGGCATGGACACGCTCGACGTTCTCACCTACCACATCCACCCCATCCCCCCTAGCGCCGTGCGCCACCTATACGATCTCCTCGGCTGGTGGCCCCACCGCTCCCTGGGCGACATCGCTCAGGCCCTCACCGCTGGCCCCGCCGTTGCCGCCTGGGATGGCCCCACCCTCATCGGCCTCGCCCGCGCCCTCACCGACGGCCCGCTCCGCGCCTACGTCGAGGATGTCGCCGTTCACCCTGCCTACCGCCACCACGGCCTCGGCACACGCCTGCTCACGCGCCTCCTCGACGAGCTTGCCCCTGTCGAGACTGTTAGCCTCTTCTGCGATCCAGCACTCGCCCCCTTCTACCGACCCCACGGCTTCCAGCCCACGACCCAGCTCGTCCTGCATCGCCCGCAGCCGTCGTGGCGAGAGAACAGCGCCCACGCGGCGCACGGATTGGCCCACCTTCCGTGACGAAAAACGCGGATCGGCCCACTTATCCTGACAAAAGTGGCTCATAGAGCGTGACGAAACGTCCCCATCCAGGGGTGCGCCCCGCCCATTTATCCTGAAAACTTACAGGGAGCGTCCGGTGCCGGCCACGCTCCAGTTCAAGGCCGACGGCGTGTTCGTCTCCGTCAGGGGCAGGGACCTTATCGGCATAACACAGGCGCTCGACGGACTCCCGACCCAGCTTGCGCGCCTGGACACACGCCGTGAGGAACGTCGACTCGTGTACGCCGAGAGTACCTGGCGCATCGACCCGTAACGAGAGGTCACCCTGCGCGCCCGGCGGGGCGCGCGGACGGGCGGGCGGAGGCAGGAGGACGACCGGGCACTGGGGCGCGGCCGGGGTCACGGCGGGCGCGACGAGCACGGCTGCGGCTAGCCTGCGTGGCGTGTGGCTTGCGGCGCGAGGCGAGGAGTGCTAGGCGTGTGATACCGGCTGTCGTGGGATAAGCAGACCAACGGCGACGGCCGCGCCCAGGGCGGTGATCCCGCCGAGGTAGAAGGGGGCGGCGGGGCTGACATGATCCCATAGGAGTCCCGCGAGCACGCTGGAGACCAGCGCCATGAGGCCCGTCGTCGCGGCGTACAAGCCCAGCGCCCCTCCGCGTTGGGTCGCCGGCACGAGGTCGGTGATGTAGGCTTTGGTGACGCCATCGGTCAGGGCGATGTACAGGCCGTACAGCGCGAAAAGGGGCCACACGACGAGTGATCCCGTGGCCAGACCCATCCCCCCGTAGACGACGGCAAAGAGCACGAAGCCCGCGACCAGGATGCCACGCCGACCGATGCGGTCGGACAGGATACCGGCCGGCCAGCCCACCGCCGCATAGACCACATTGTAGACGGCGTAGGCCAACACGGTGGCAAGCGTGCCCAGCCCCAGGTTGTGCGCGCGCAGGATGAGGAATGCGTCCGAGGAATTGCCCAGGGCAAAGAGCACGCCGATGGCGAGGAAGGCGCGATAGGCGGGCGCGGCGCCGCGCCAGGTGAAGGATGATGTCGTCGTGTCACCCATCGCCGGAGCACGCGCGGCGACGTGCTGCGGCTCGCGCACGCGCCCGATGAGCAGCACGCCGATGACGGCTGGGACGGCGGCCAGGAGGAAGACCAGCCGGAAGTTCTGGGCCGTCCACGTCAGCAGCGCGTAGCCGGCTAACGGGCCGGCTACCGCGCCGATCGTGTCCATGCTGCGATGGAAGCCGAAGGCGCTGCCGCGTCTGGCCGGATCGCTTGACGCGGCGATGATGGCATCGCGCGGCGTCCCCCGCGTGCCCTTGCCCACACGATCAACGAGGCGCGCCAGGAGGACCAGTGGCCAGATCGTCGCCAGGGCCAGCAGCGGCTTGGAGAGCGCCGAGAGGCCGTAGCCGGCGAAGACCCACGCGCGCCGTCCCCCGCGCCGGTCGGTGATCCGCCCCGACACCAGCTTGAGCACGTTGGCCGTCGCTTCCGCGAGTCCTTCGATCAGGCCCACCACCGTCGCCGGCGCGCCAAGCACGCCAGTGAGGAAGAGCGGCACGAGCGGGTAGATCATCTCACTGGAGGTATCCGTGCACAGGCTCACCAGGGCCAGGACGAACACATTGCGGGAGATGCCCCGGATCGGCGACGGCTCCAACGCGGCGGCGTTCCCGTCGTCGCGCCCCGGTTCCGGGGCCGGTGTCGTGGGGTTTATGTCCTTACCTTACCTCATCGGGGACGGCATGACGCCGGGATATGCAGTCCTCGGCCCATCCGTGGCGATCTATTGTTCGTTCGTCCCTCGACACGTCCCGTCAGTCCCTTCTCTCCCTATCCATGGCGTGACGTCACATGATGCACGACTTGGATGTGCGGGGTGAGGGCGTGCAGCAGCCCGTTCAACCACGGCAACGTCGCCGTCTGCAGGACGTGCCCTGCCAGGTAGAGGCTGACGCCGGCGAGGGTGATGATGACCACGACAGCAAGCAACGTCTCCTCCCTACCGCGTGCCACGTATCGCGCATCACGCAAGCGCTGCGCCTGTTGCAATCGTGGATCGCGTCGCATCTCTCCCCTACTACCGGCGCGGATACAGAGGACGTCGGATGCCCTGGTACGCCAACTCATCCGTAGCACCATCCCACTCCGGTTGTGGCCGCTCCGACTGATGGCGTGGGTGGGATGCCCGGTGGACTTCCCACAGGAAATAGGTGATCGAGGCGACCGCGATCACGCCGTAGCCAATCGCCACTACGCCCAGCAGATGTATCATGCGTTCCTCCCAGAGCGCGTCCCTACCTCATTCATTCGTCCAGTCCCGGTTGTATCCGTGGCGGCGACGCCGCGGGCGATGGTCACGGGCCAGACTCGCCCAACGGCTCTGTCGCCGCCACGTCCGCCGTCGCGCGGGATAGCACGCCGGTGCGCACGAGCGCGTTCAGGACCTGTTGCTGGCGGGCGTGCGCCAGGGCGATGTGCCGCGTTGGGTCATACGCCGACGGCGCTTGCGGCAGCCCCGCCAGGAGACTGGCCTGCGCCCAGTCGAGCGCGCGGGGCGAGCGACCAAAATAGGTCCGACTGGCTTGCGCCACGCCCCACTGTCCATCGCCGTAGTAGATGCCGTTCAGGTACATCTCCAGGATCTGTGCTTTGGAGTAACGCAACTCCAGCTTGACGGCCACGCCTATCATGCGCAGTTTCGCCCCCAGCGTGTGGTTATCGGTGACGTAGAGCGCCTTGGCGAGCTGTTGCGTGATGGTGCTCCCGCCCTGGAGGGCGGCGCCGTGGGCGAGGTCCACATGCGCGGCGCGCAGCACGCCCACGACGTCGATGCCGTGGTGGCGATAGAACCGCTCGTCCTCGATGGCGACGACCGCTTGCCCCACCCGCGTCGGCACGGGCAGACCCGTGTCACTGCCGCGTGTGGGGCGCAGCACGCCCGCGACGCGCGCCTCGGCGTCGGCGACGCCGGGCAGCGTGGAGAGGTAGACGACACCGGCCGCGCCGAGCACGAGGAGCAGGGCGGCCACCACCGCGATCAGGCGCGTGAACAGGCGGGGCCAGCGTCGGCGTCGGCGCTGGGGATGCGATGGTACGGCTCCCATGGGACGATGGGGCGGGTGGGACGTTACGGCCACACGCGGACTCCTGTGACGTGTCGGATGGCGTCGCCCGGCGGACAAAGGTTCATGCGGCTCCTTCCCTCACTCCCTCGGGGATGGATGCGACAGCGGGGACACAGCCTCATGGCGTAGGGTGCTCCGTGGCGATAGCGGACTCCGCAGGGGTGCCAGGGGTGGCTGCGTCGTCTGTTGGGGCAGGGGTGGCCGGTGACGGCATGGCGGTTCGTTTCCTGTTTGCTTCCTCGCGCGCGTGGATTGGAGCCATCAACCACTCCTCCAGCGGTATCTCCGGCTCCACAGGTGTCTCGGTCGCGGGTGGGCGGTGGAGCCGTTCCCACAGACGCCGCACACGCCGCCAGGGGCGGAACGTGTCGAGGATGGTCAATCGTACGCCACAGCCGTCGCACCACGTCTCACTCCACTGGCTGCATCGATAACAAGGGCGCATCACCTCATCTCCGTTCCATAGGGCACACCCTCTAGCGTAGAGGCATCAGCGCAGCACAAGCGCAAAGGAACCTCAGAGGGAGGTAAGAAGTTGCGCCACTGACGTCCACGCACAAGGGCTATGTAGTGGATCGCGGCGCGGCATCGGCGTACCTGTGGCCCCGGCGCATCCTCTCCCGCCCTCGCCGCGTCGGGCGAGACACGGCCCCGTCTAGCTCTCTTCTCGGGGGTAGAGGACACACGACGCCAAGACCACCGTCGAAAGCACCATCAACGGGCCAAACGCGACGACGACAAGAACAAGGTGGACGGGGCCGGGTGGCCACAGCACAGGGACGTGTCCATCAGGCCGAGGGGTCCCGGCGCACGATCGGTCGCACCGCCGCGTCGGACGCGCGGCGAAGCGCCGGGAGGAGGGGTGCGCTCCAGGGCGCGGGGACGGGCAGCGCGCGCACGATGAGCGCCGCCACCAGCGTGATCGCCACGCTGCCGAGCACGTCGATGGTGTGATGCGCGCCGACGCCGAGGCGCCCGAGCATGACCAGCACGGCGCCGACGGCGAAGGGCACGATCAGCCGACGGTCGATCCACCACAGGCTGGCCGCGAGGACGGCCGCCAGCAACGTGTGGTCGGACGGGAAGCCGTTGTCGCGTGAGAGCGGCGTGAGCGGCGCGACATGGTCGACCAGGTAGGGCCGCGGGTCGCTGACGACATGGGTGAACACCTTCGCCAGCAGGAGCGCCAGCACCGCCAGCGCCACGATGCGCGCCGCCGTCGCCAGCGTAAGCGTGCGCCGGTGGCGCAGGGCGACGACGAGCCACACGGCGGCGAGCAGCACGATCACGACCGTCGCGCAGAGGACGGCCACCTCCCGCGTCACCGTATTCTGGGTGGCCAGGGCCTGCACACCCTGTTGGATCACATCATGCACGCGTGCGTCCTCCTGTCTGGCGAGGCCTGATCCGCCTCGCCCTTAGTGTTTTGTGCTCTCTCATTGAGCCTGCGCCCTGGTGGTCCGATACGTGGCGAGAGGGCCGGGGAGGGCGCGTTCCGCCGCATCGCTCAAGCGCCGCTCCTGGCGGCGCAGGACGACCAAGGAAACGAGTAGCGCGAGCACGCCCAACGTGAGCGTGACGGCCCCCACCGGCCCCATGAAACGATGGACGTTGTGGCCGAGCACGTAGCCGCCCAGGCCGTAGACGGTGGCCCAGAGGACGCCCCCGGTCGCGTTGTAGAAGAGGAAGCGATCCCAGGCCATGCGGTTGGTCCCCGCCAGGAAGGCGGCGCCGGTGCGTAGCACCGTCACGTAGCGCCCGAAGAAGACGACCTTGCCGCCGTGCCGCTGGAAGAGATAGTGGCCCAGCTTGAGCCGGCGTTCGTCCAGGTGGACATAGCGCCCGTAGCGATGCAGCAGGCGATAGCCGCCCTCGCGCCCGAGCAGGAAGCCCAGGTTGTCGCCCAGGATGGCCCCGGCCGCCGCCGCGGCGATGACCAGCGGGATGGACAGGTGGTGCGTCGTGCCGGCGTAGATCGCGGCGGCCAGGAGCATGGTCTCGCCGGGGACGGGGAGGCCGACGCTCTCGATGGCGACGGCGAGCAGGACAGCCCAATAGCCGTAGGTGGCGAGCAGGTGGGTCAGCCCGTGGGTGGCGAGGTGGATCATGGAATCGTCGTCCTCCGTGTGGTGTCGCGCGGCGGGCGATCGGGCGGGACACATCCCGTCCGGTTCATCGACGCTGCCGTGGGCTAGCCGGAGCGTTCGTGCCGTGTGGTGGCGCCAGGGGCCACACTTTCAGCGTAGAAGCGCATGCGCAGAGGACGCGCAGAGAAACCTCAAAGCAGGGTAAGAATGTGTCGCGGCGGCGCTAGTCGTCCGGCATGCGCGTGGGGAGGTGCACGGTGAAGGCGCTCCCGCGTCCGGGAGTACTCGTCGCCGTGATGCGCCCCCCATGTTGCGCGGCGATCCATCCGGCGATAGATAGACCGAGCCCGCTGCCCCCCACGTCGCGGGCGTCATCGGCACGGTAGAATCGCTCGAAGATGCGGGGCAGGTCCCCCGGAGCGATGCCGATGCCCGTGTCGGACACCGTGACGTGGACATCCACCCCCTCCCGACAGAGCGTGAGCGCCACGCGCCCCCCGGCCGGCGTGTATTTGAGCGCGTTGTCGAGCAGAATGAGTAGGAGTTGCTTGAAGGCATCGGGATCGATGGTGGCCGTCACCTCCGCCGCCGCGGCGGCCCCGTCAAGGACGACCTCTTGCCCACACGCGAGCAACCGTGCCTGCCGGCACGCCTCCTCGACCAGCGGACGCAGCGGCGTGGGGTGCAGCGCGAGGTGCTGGCCGGCGTCGGCCCGCGCCAGCGTCAGCAAATCGTTGACCAGCCCGCTCATGCGCGCGGCCTCGCCCGCCAGGTCAGCCAGCGCCTCGGTGCGCTCGGGGGCGTCGCCCGCGTCCATCCAGTGCAGCACGTCGGCGTTGGCCCGGATGATGGTGAGCGGCGTGCGCAGTTCATGCGAGGCGTCGGCGATGAAGCGTTGCTGGACGGCGAGCGTCCGCGCCAAGCGCGCGTTGGCCACCGCCAAGTCATGGTGCGCGCCCTCCACTTCGTGGTGGGCGCCTTCCAGCTCGGCCAGCATGGCGTTCACCGTGGCGGCAAGGTGCCCCACCTCGTCGCGCGGCCCCCCATGCGCGACGCGGCGGGAGAAGTCGCGCGCCTGGCCGATCTCCTCGGCGGTGCGCGCGAAGTCCGCGATGGGTGCCAGTGCGCGCCCGGCCAGCACCCAGCCCAGCCCGGCCGCCGTCGGCAGCACGAGGGCGCCGCCCAGGGCCAGGAGCAGCCGCAAGCGGTCCAGCAGGTGGTCGTCGGGGGTCAGGGAGCGCCCAACCTGGACGACCCCGACGACCCGGCCGTGGGACACGAGGGGCGTGCTGTAGATATGAAGGCGGTCGATGGCGCCCAACGTGCGGACCATGGGCTGATCCCGCCGCGCGGCCGCCACCGCCTGCGCCAGGAAGGGCAGCATCTGGGCGCCCAGGGTCGCGGAGCGCGCCACCACCCGCCCCGTGCGCGCGTCAGCCACCTGGACGAAGGTATCCGGCGCCCCGAAGACGTTGCGCGGCGGGAGGACGACGCGTAACGATCCGTGCGGCGGCGCGTCGAGGACGTGCACGGTGCGCGCCAGGTCCTGCGCCACGCCCACCGTCACCCCGTAGGACTCCTGGCTCAACGTGCGCACCAGCAGCAGGTAGAGTCCCAGGCCGAAGACGCACACGGTCGCGGCCAGGAGGACCGTGTACCATAGGGTCAGGCGCAGACGTAGGGAGGTCAGGGGTAGCCACGCCGGCCACCATGCGGGCCACCAGGGGGCGATCCGTGCGCGGCGCGACGGGAGCATAGCCTCAGCCTTCCCGCAGGACGTAGCCGGCGCCGCGCACGGTCTGGATCAGGCGCGGCTCGCCGCCGGCCTCCAACTTTTGCCGCAGGTAGCCGACGTACACTTCGAGCACATGCGTATCCACCTCGGCATCAGTCCCCCAGATCCGTTCTAGCATCTGGTCGCGGCCGAGGACCTGGCGCGGATGCCGCAGGAACAACTCCAACAACCCGTACTCCGTGGTGGTCAGTGCGATCTCACGGCGGCCACGCCGCGCCAGACGGCCGGCCGTATCCAGTTCCAGGTCGGCGTAGCGCAGCAGCGGCGGGGCCTCGGCCTGGCGGCGGCGCAAGAGGCTGCGCACGCGGGCCAGCAACTCGGCGAAAGCGAACGGCTTGACCAGGTAATCGTCGGCCCCGGTCTCCAATCCGAGCACCCGATCCTCGACCGTATCACGCGCCGTCAGCATCAGGACGGGCACATCCCCCCCCGCGCGCAGGCGCCGGCAGACCTCCAGGCCGTCCATGCCCGGCATCAAGATGTCCAGGATCACGACGTCGGGCGCCCAGCGCCGCGCCTTCTCCAGGCCCTCGGCGCCGCTGTGGGCCACATCCACGCGGTAGCCCTGGTAGGCCAGGCCCCGCCGCACCGCGTCCGTGATCTTGCGGTCGTCGTCGATCACCAGAATATGCGCTGTCGCCGCCGCCGCAGCCAGCCCCTCGTCACGGTGCATGTCTCCTCCTCCCTCCCCTCCGCGTTGTGTCCCTCATCCTCCACCCAGAGGGAGGGATCTCGCCGCCAGGCCGCGCGGTGAGCGCCGGTCGCCGGTCGCGGCGCTACGTCCCCGGCGCCCGGTCGCGGCGTGGTCGCCCCGTCTCACCCTCTCCGCCCATGGTACCTCCATCCGCGCCTTCCCCGTCGCCCACCCCCACAGGGCGGGTGTACTGAGAGAGGAAGACCGCAGCCAGGATCAGGAGAGCGACGATCACCACGATCGTGAGGGGGTCGAGAACCGCACCGATCCGCATCCAGTGTGCCCCGAGGGTGTAGCCGAGCGAGGCGAGAGCGAAACACCAGCCGAGCGCGCCGAGGAAGGTGCAGAGCACGAACGTCCCGACGTGCATGCGCGCCACGCCCGCCGGCAGCGAGATGACGGCGCGCACGACCGGGAGCAGGCGCGTGGCGAAGATAGCCAGGTCGCCGTGGCGGGCGAAGAACCGATCGGCGCGGGCGATGTCGCGGGGGGAGATCAGCAGGTGGCGCCCGTAGCGCAGGAGCAGCGGGCGCCCCCCCCGTGGCCCCGATCGTATAGGCCACGGCCGAGCCGGCGACACAGCCGATGGCCCCCGCGACACTCGCCCCCCACACCGTAAACTGGCCCTGGAAAGCGAGGAAGCCGGCGAGCGGCATGACCACCTCGCTCGGCAGCGGGATGCAGCAACTCTCGATAGCCATCGCGGCCACGATCCCCGCGTAGCCCAGGGTCGTGAAGAGAGTCAGCACACACGAGGCGATACTCGTGTCCATCTATCTATCCTCGTCTCCTCATCGGTGTGGTGGCCTACGGTGTCAGCACGACGCCGACGACGGGGACCCGCGCCTTCTGGAGGAGCGCGGTCGCGCGCGCAGCCTCGACGCGCCGCGTGCGGCCCGCGGTGAGCGCCAGCAGCACTCCGTCGACGTGGGGACCCACCCGGAGGACATCGGCGCTGGTGAGCACGGGTGCGATGGCGACGATCATGCGATCGGCGAGAGACGACAACCGCCGCAGCGCGTCCACTGCGTCGCCTCGATGATCCAGGTGGGCGTGGCGCGCCCCGCTCACACCCGCCATGACGACCTCAAGGCCTGGGTTTGGGGTGAGCTGAACGACCGCATGGGCGTCGTCAGTACCGTTGAGGAACTGCGCGAGACCGGGGGCCGCGGCCGCGTCGAACAGCTCGTGCAGCGTCGGCGACCGTACGTCGCCGTCGACGAGCAGTGTGCGGTCCCCACCCGCGGCCGCGATCAGGGCCAGGTTCGCGGCCACGCGCGTGGCGTGCGCCGTATCGTCGAGCGCGGCCACGGCGATGAGCCGCCCCTTGTCCGGCCCCAGGGCTAACTCCACGTTGGTCAACAGCGTGTGGTAGGCCTCCCGCACGGCGGCGGGACAGGTCGGCGCCGTGACGAGGTGTGGCGACACAGCGGCGCGGCCGGCGACGTCGGAGGGGCTATGTGGCGTGACGGTCATGTGCACGTCTCCCTATCCAGGTAAGCGTTTCAGACCACGGAGGAAGACGGCGCGCGCGGGCGCGTCCACCGCCGCGAAGGGCTGGGCGGCGCGCTCGTCGATCTCCTGCTCAATGCTGGCGTGGAGCGTGCGCCCGGGCGCGGTGATGTGCCACTGGCCACTTTCGCGCCCGACGAGTCGGCGACTATGCAAGGTGGCCAGGGCGCCCGCGGGGGCGTCCACGTCGTGTCCCACGCCAGCGTCTTCGGCGTGCGGCCTCTGGCTGGCCGCGCAGCACACGTCAACCAGGGCGCGGGCCTGGGCGGCGTCGAAGCCATGTGCCTCCCAGACGGCGGCCGTGACATCGGCGCGTAGCGCGCGCAGGGCCGCCAGGCGCGCGATGAGCAGGCGCGCGAGGGGCGCGCCCAGGGGCGCGGGGACGGCCTGCTGGACGCGGAACGCGGGATAGGCGGTGAGGGGCAGCGTGGCGGCGGCGACGCCGACGACGCGTGTGGCGATGGAGACCAGGGCCGGCAGGATGTCGTCACAGGACGCCCAGAGCGCCGTGACGGTCGCCCCCTGCTGGGCGGTGACGCGCAACAGGAGATCCTGCCCCCGCAGGGTCGGCGCGTAGGATGTCTCGCCGCCGACGCCCGCGCGCGCCACCAGTCCCCGCCGCGCATATTCCTCCAGCGCGGCGGCAAGCGTCGCGCGGGGGGCGTCACGCTCCAGCGCCGCGAGGTCGTCGAGAGTGATCGAGCCAGCGAGGAGGGGGTCGGATGCGGCGATCAGGATGGCGTCGTGTGGCGGATCGCGCGCGGGGAGGAGCGCTGGCGCGGTTGATCGCCCCGTGCGGACGAGTCGCTCCAGCTGCGGCGCGATGGCGCGCGCGTAGGCGGCAATCTCGTCGGATAATCTATCGTGTAACACGCTCTCTTCTCCCATGACTGGGGACGCACCGCAGCCTGTTGTGTTGGATCGCCCGTATCCTGCCGACACCCACAGGCGGACAGGGCAGGTCACTTTTCTAGTATCGGCGCGCTCGCTCAAGGGACACGCAGAGAAACCTCAGAGGAACGTAAGAAAAAGTGTCTGCATCGCGTGCGCGGTAGGTCTCCTCGACCCTAAATAACGGGGGCCGCGACTAACAACCATATGACATAGCGTCACGAAAGCAACCTCCCGCAGGGCACCGGACCCTGGGTGAGTAGTCCGGTTCTGTGTCTGTGACCGGCTCGGTTGAAGGCGTGTTTAACCTTGCCGTATTCAGCCAGGTGGACCTGCTTGCAACAGGGGGGCTTCCGCATATAAGGTTAGTTGCATGTCCCCGTATGCGCGACGATCGCGCGGCCCTGCGACAATATAGAACGACACAGACAGAGATAGAAAGGAACCTTACTTGGTATCGCGTGATCGGACAACGACCTTTCGCCACCACTTTGGCCTGATCATTGGTGTAAATGCGCTCTGGCTGCCCCTCAGCATGCTCTTCAATAGCCTGCAATCGCTCGTCCTGCCGGTGTATGTATTGCACTTTGTGGCCCCGGCGCAGAAAGGAACGGTCTTAGGGGTGATCCTCTTTGTTGGCCTGGCCGTTGGGGCGCTGATCCAGCCCATCGCGGGGAGTTATTCCGATCGGCTCTCGGGCGCGCATGTCTCGTCCGTCGGACGGTGGGGTCGTCGGCAACCCCTGATCGTCGTTGGCGTCCTGCTCACGCTCGCCTTCCTGGCGGGCTTCGCCGTCGCCCCGAGCATCGCCGCGCTCGCGGTCGCGTATGTCGGCGTGACGCTGATGGCCAGCATCGCTCAAGCCGGCTTCCAGGGATTCCTGCCCGATTTCGTCCCGGCCGGGCTGCGAGGCAGGGCGGCCGGGCTCAAGGGTTTTCTCGAACTGCTCGGATCGCTGCTCGGCTTCAGCATCGCCGGCATCCTCCTCAAGAAGGGACATCCAGGGGGCGTGTTCCTGGCGATCGGCGTCCTGCTCGTGCTTGGCCTCGTGCTAAGCCTCGCACTTGTGCACGAGAACCGACGGCGTCCGCTGGAGGCCCCCGTGTGGGAGGTCAGGGACGGGGGGCCATCGGCCGGTCCCGCGACGACCCTGGCGCGGCATGCCTCCCACGACCAGCCCCCTGTGCCCGACGCCGGCGGAGCGTTGAGCCACCACGCTGTCTTCACGCGGGTCTTGGTCTCGCGCTTTCTCTTCCTCCTCAGCGTCTATGGAATTGGGCACTTCCTGCTCTACTATATGCGTGACCGCTTGCACGCGAACGGCGCGGTTGGACTCACGAGCGTGCTCTTCACGGTCTTCACCCTGGTGACTGCCCTCGTGGCCATTGGCGGCGGCGTGCTCAGCGACCGCATCGGGCGCCTCCCCGTCCTTTGGGGCGCCGCGGCGCTCTCGGCACTGGGCGCGCTGTTGTTCATCCCGGCCACGACCGTCCCACTCATTCTCGTCGGGGGGAGCATCATGAGCGCCGGTTCGGGCCTCTTCGCCAGCGCGAACTGGGCCCTGACCGCCGATCTTACCCCGCACGGCACCGGCGGGCGATCCTTTGGACTGCTTGCCGTCGCGACCGGTGGGGCCGCGGCCCTCGCTGGCCTGTTCGGGATCCTGGTGGACCGCGCGGGCTACACCCCGCTTTTCGTCGTCGCGGCGGTCGCGTTTGCCCTCAGTGCGGCGGTGCTCCCCCGGCATGCCGACATCGCGGCTGCCGTAGCGCACGCCCTAGTGCCTGATGCCCGGCGTGGGGACAGCCGGGCATGGAGCGGGGAGCAGGGATAGTCGTGCGGCGGCGCGTGGCGAAGAGATGCGGGGCGAGCTGCTAGCCCTCTGTGTGGTGGAGAGGCAGCGCCAGTGCGCATCATGTAGAGCCTGAAGCATCCCCACTCGATCGCTAGGCTAGCCCACGCCGATGGGATTCTTACCTCCCTCTGAGGTGTCTCTGCGCGTGTCTTGCGCCGACACACGTACGCTAAGGAGTATGCCCTGTGGGGCGCTGCTGTGTAAGAGATCGGGGGCGCGATCCCTGTACCATGCCCCCGAAGCCCCCACGAGCGCGATAGACGCATGGCGCGGGGCTACGAGAGATCGCGCTACGGGTGGAAAGGAGTGAGACGATGGATGGACAGCGGATCAGAGCCCTCGTGTACCTCTGGACGGTCGCCCGCCGTCGGTGGTGGTTGCCCACGATTATTGTGTTGCTTGCGTCGGGGGGCGGTCTCGCCATCGACAAGCGCACGACGCCGGTCTATCAAACATCCACGCGCCTGTTCATCTATCAGGTGCATGCGCCGGGTCCACCGAGCTACGACGACACCCTCGCAAGCCAGAGCCTGGCCACCACCTACAGTCAGATCGTCCACAGCCCGTCCGTGCTGCAGGACGCGATCGATGCGCTGCATCTGACCCTCACTCCCCAGGGCCTCGACCGGATGCTCACCGCGCGGCCGGTCCGACAGACGCCGCTGCTCGACATCGCGGTCCAGGACACCGACCCCGCGCGGGCCGCACGCCTCGCCGACGCGGTCGCCCGCGCGCTCATCGCGTACGTGGAGGGGTTGCAGGTGACCCCCATGCGAGAAGCCGGGCTGCGGATCGACCGACAGATCGGCGGCGCGCGCCAAGCGGTCACCGCCGCGGCGGGCCGCCTCGATCGACAGCGCGCGACACGCTCCCCGGCCGCGCGCACGCCGGCGCGTGTAGGTAGCCTTCAGGCCGCGCTGGTGCGCGCGCGGGCACACCTCGCCGTGCTCCTCGATGCGCGACGGCACCTGGCGCCCGCCCCGGCGCCGTTCGTCCCCACAGTGATGACGCTATCCCCCGCACCCGTCCCGACCGTTCCCGTGCACCCTCAACCCCTGCTCACCCTGACGCTCGCGGCCGTCGCGGGCCTCCTCGTCGCCCTCGGCCTCGTCGTGCTGCTCGACCGTCTGGATGATCGGCTGCGTGCGCCGGAGGAACTCATCCGTCGTTTCGGCCTCGCGCCCCTGGCCGTCCTGGGCGGCGCGCGCGGGGCGAGGCCGCGAGGGCGGGCGGGCGCGACGGCGCCCGGCAGTGATCCTACGTCGGACAGCCTGCTGCTGGCGCGCGCGACCCTCGATGCGGCGCTGCCGCAGGGGTCGGCGGTGGTCTGCGTCACGAGCGCTGGCCCCAGTGAGGGTAAGAGCATGGTCGCGGCGCGTCTGGCCCTGCTCGAGGCCCAGACCGGCAAACGTGTCGTCCTCATCGACGCCAACCTGCGCGCCCCCCACCTCCATCGATCCTTCGATGCTCCCAACGACCGCGGCCTGAGCACAGTCCTCGCCGATGGGGAGCCCCTGGTGGACCCGCCGCTCCGGGACGGTCCGCTCGCCATCAAGATCCTCACGGCGGGCCCGGTCCCGATCGATCCAGCCGGGTTGCTGGCCTCGCGTCGGATGGGCGAACTTGTCGCGCTCCTGCGGACGCAGGCCGATATCATCATCGTCGATACGCCGTCGTTCGCCCCGCGCCCCGACGCCCTGCTCCTGCAACGGGTCGTCGACAGGACGGTACTCGTCATGGATCCGCATCGGACGCGGATGGGGACCATGGGCGAGGCCGTGTCGGCCTTACAGCGCGCGTCGGGCATCGTTGTGGGCGTCATCGTGAACATACGCGGACGACGAGCCGTGACGCGTGGGGGCATGGGGGCCCCCGAGATGTGGTCCCGCCGCGCTATCGACGCCAGCCATCCACTGATGGACCCGCAGTGGGAGGCCGCCCATGGGGAGTAGGACGGACGCGACGATGCGACGGACGACCAACCGAGGCGAGCGCGCCGGCCGGTCGCGGGTGGAGACCGGTGTGGGCGCCGGACCCGCGTCCATGGGATGGCCGTCCCTTATCGCCGTCGCCCTGGCCCTGTTCCTCGTCGCGCTCTTCGTCGCACTCGCCCGCGATGTCATGCTCGGGCGCTCCTTCGCCGTCGATTATGCCGCGCGCCGCGCGGCGCGCGCGTTCGCCAGCCCTGCGTTGACCGCCGCCCTGGGGGGCACGATGGTCCTCCTCGGTCCAGCGATCGTGGTGGTTGTGCTGCTGATGGGCGCCTGGCTACACGTCCGGCGACGCTCCCGGACCGCCCTCGCGCTTCTCGGCAGCGAGGCGGGGGCCTTCATCCTGTACGCAGCCCTCAAAGGCGCGATCCACCGCGTGAGGCCAACGGATGTCGCGCCGCCAGCGGATGTCTTCGGCTACCTGTTCCCCAGCGGGCACACCATGGGCTTTATCGTGACGTTCGGCTTGCTCGGCTATCTTGTCGCCGGACACCGACGCGGGTGGATACGCGCGGCGACCGTACTCGTCGTCGCGGCCGCGCTGGCCTGCGTAGCCTTCAGCCTCATCTACCTCGACACGCACTATGCCACCGATGTGCTCGGCGGCCTCCTCGTCGGCGGAGCGTGGTTGATCTTCTCCGTCCTTGGTCTTCGTCTTGCCGAATGGTCACAGGGCTTACCGAATAGTCACAGGACTTACCGACTTCGCCAGCGGTATCGAAACTGCGGGAGAGCCAGCATCATGTGGCGCGGTCCACCGTAAACGAGCCGCGGCGTGCAGTAAGGGTGTCGGGGAGTGTGTCTATCATGGCGTGTCCTCTCTCTCTGCCACGCTGTCCGCCGCGCCTCACGACACGCGCACAATCTGCCATGTCGGATGCACTTCGCGCCAGCCGTGGGCGCGATCGGTGACGAGGGCGCCCGTGACGCGGACGTGGGCACCGATCGGGGGGATGGCGACGCTGCCCCGGTCGGCTGGGGCGACCTCGACCACGAGGGTCGCGCCCTGGAAGACGAGGTTGTGCCGGTCGAGCAGCGGCCAGTAGCCCCGATCCGGGAGCAGGCTGATGTGGGTGTCGCCATCGGGCGCGTGGAGGATGAGTACGACGCGCCCGATGGCGGTCACGCAGCGCTCCTGCACGGCCAGGTGATCGCCCTTGTGCGCACTCGCCAGCACGTTGCCGGCGCGGCAGACCACGGGGCCGCCGGTCGTCGGCGCGTCCCCGTGCAGCGTTCCCTGCAGGGCGTGCCGCAGGTGTGGGAGCGCCGCCGACGGCGCCCATAGGGCGAGGACGGCGACCGTCAGGAGCGCGCCCAGGAGGACGCCGTAGCCCCGCGCGACCATGCGGCGCTCGTCGCGGTACCCCTGTACCCTCATACGCCACCCCCAGGCCACCAGCGGGGCAGTGACGAACGCGGGGCATTGAGCACCAGCCCTTGCGGAGGCCGGTCACCCAAGCGCGCGATGGCCTCGCGCACCACGTCGGCCGGGGTGACGCCGGCGCGCACGACGAGGGCCACGGCATCGGCGATGCCGGCGGCCAGACGACTGTAGCTGTGCGTGATGAGGGGCGGGAGGTCCAGGATGACGATACCCCGTGGCGCGGCCGGTGTATGGAAAGGGTCGTGCAGGGAGAGCTCGCGCAGCAGGCGCGCGGACTCATCGCCCACCTCACCGGCGGGCACGACCGCTAGGGTGTCGGAGACCGTGTGCGTGGCCGCGGCGAGCGGGCAGTCGCCGCGCACCACCTCACACAGACCGGGCGCTGGCGGGAGATTGAAGTGCGCGGCCAGGGCCGGCCGCTCCAGATCCACCTCGACCAGTGTGATCGGCACGTCGAGATCGCCGGCCAGGGTGAGCGCCAGGGCGAGCGCGACGGTCGTGCGGCCCTCGCCGCTGATGGCGCTGGTAATCCCGATGACGGCCGGGTGAGCGTCGGGCGGCAGCGTCAGGCCGACGTAAAGCTGACGGAACAATTCAGGTGCGAGCCCATCGGCCAGCGCCGGGAGGGCGGGTACGGTGGTCTCAACGTGATCCTCGACGGTGGTCATACGTTTCCCCTCGACGCGCGTATTCGCGCATCGGATGACGGTCAGTGGCGGGCGGGCCGTGCCCACACGCGGCCAAAAGGCGCGGTCGTCGTCGCAGGTGGTCCCTCACGCGGATAGGCGATGAGGGTGGGCGACGTGGCCCCTCTCTCTAAGCATCGACTCTGTAGGTCAGATCACGCGCAGAGAAACCTCAAAGGGGGGTAAGAAAATGGACGCGGCGTGCGCGTGCCGTGACCCGCGACGCGCTGGTTCGTCTATACTGGTGGAAAGGTGGCGTCTAGCAGGCAGGAGGGATGACCATGCGCTGTGCGCTCATAGTCATACGAGCATGTATCGTGATAGGGACGGTGGCCGTGCTCGGTACGCCCGGCGGGGCGATTGGGGGCGTGCCGGCACAGGCACAGCGCGCTGTGCCGCAGACCGTGTGCGGCGTGTATCAGGTCGGGCCACGCGTCTTGCCGGAGCGATCGCGCACCCGCTCTCGCATGCCGTCCACGGAGGCGGCATCTGTTCCAGGTATCGCCGTGACGTGGCCGGGGTGGATGCTGCGCGGGACGCTCACCATCTTGGCTTACAGTGGCTGCGGTCAGTCCACGGCGGGGACGTTCTCCGTGCAGCGTAGCGTCGTAGGACCGCCCATCGAGCGGCCGCAGGGCCGGGGTGCGGCGATCCCGTGTCCTATGGAGGGGCCGTGTGGGTTCCCCGTCACCGGGATCATCAGCGCCACCGGCGCCTTCACACAGGATGTGTCGCACGCCACCGATCCGCTGTACGTCACGGTGAGCGCGACCATCACCACGGCGCGTCCAGGTCCGCGACAGGGGCGACTGTGCTCGACACAGACAGGATGCCCACCAGCCACCGTCATCACATCGACAAGCACCATGACGAACGTGACGGGCTATCTCCAGGTGGCGGTGTCGGACGGGCAGCACGCCGTCCTGTCGTTCCTCCTGCCTCCCGCGCCGGCCAGTGACGCGACCCCGCTACCCCTGGTGCTCGACGGCTGGCGCGGCGTGCAGCCTATTCCAGTGCCCCAGCCCTGATCTTTCTCCACGCGGCCGCGCTCTGTGTGACACACAATGCGCGATCGCGTGGAGAAAAAAGTGAGCGACAAGATTCTGTGGGGCCTGCTTTCAAAAGGCATGGTTAAGGGTCAGGCCCAACAGCGCTGTCAACACCACCACGCTCACCCCGTAGAGCATCGCCGTTTGTCGTCCCATGACGCGCGCCACGGGGCCGAGGGTGGAGATGTTGGTGCCGACGCCGGCGACGAGCAGGGTCATGGCGCTGCCCGCGCCGAGGCCCTTGCCCAGGAGCGACTGCACCCAGGGCAGCGTGCCTAAGCTGTCCGCCGAGAAGATCCCGGCGACCACGAGGGCGGCCAGGAGCCCGAGTAGGCTGGTCCCGCCCAGGTAGTGCGTGAAGGTCTCTTCCGGCACGAAGGTCTCGATGGCCGCGCCGAGCACGACGCCGAACAGCATCCATGGCCCCAGTTCGCGCAGAGAGTCGAGCGCGAAACGCACCCCGGCGCGCAGCTTCCCCCAGGGGTCCGTGACGTCGAACAAGCGCGGAGGTGCGGCCGCGCTCGCCGTGTCGTGGTAGGTCTCCCGGCAGCCGCAACTCGGCGTGGCGAGGGTAACGGGGATCGCGACGGGGACGGCCTGACGCGGCACGATCAGGTCGATGAGCACGCCGGCGACGAAGCCGATCAGCACCGCCGACCCGGCGACGGCCAGCGCCACGCGCGGCCCCAGGAAGATCACGAGGGCGGCCAGGCCGTACCAGTTGAATCAGGGCGTCGCGATCAGGAAGGCGCAGGCCGGGCCGCGGCGGCAGCCGGCGCGGTAGAGGGCCATGGCCGTGGGGATCGCCGAGCAGCAGCACAGGGGCGTGACGACGCCGATGGTGGCCCCGAGCAGGTTGGAGAGGATCAGGTTGCCGCCCAGGTAGCGGGCAACGGCATCCTTGTTGACCACGGCGTTGATGACGCCGGCGACGACGAAGCCGAGCACGACGATCTCCGCGATCTCGCGCACGTAGCCGAGCGCCGTCTGCACGAAGGTTGCTAGCATGGCGCCTCCTCCCCCCGATTGGTGGGACAGGCCGCGATAGCCTCCCCCGTGCGTGCCAGCAGGGCATCGGCGGCGTGCAGCAACTCCTCGACCCCCGTGCCGCACAGGCAGTAGGTGACGTAGCGCCCGGACCGCTCGGCCTGGACCAGACCGCAGTCGCGCAGGCAGGCGAGGTGCTTGGAGACATTGGGCTGCGAGAGGCCGGTGGCGGAGACGATCTCGCCCACGGTGCGCGAGCGGTCGCGGAGGGCGAGCACACAGGACAGGCGGGCGGGATCGGCCAGACCCCGGAAGAGCGTGGCGAGCAGGGCCGGCGCACCGGCGATGTCGATCATAGACCCCTCCACATAACATATAACCAAGCGGGCATATATAAGTATATAACCACGCAGGCATGTGTTGGCAAGATGCTGCTGGCGAACCCTGCGCCAGCACCTTGGGACACGGCAAGTTGCGCGTTGGCACGCATGCCATTGACCTGCGCACAAAGGCCCCATCGAGGTTCGCCAGCAGCATCTTGGCAAGGGGAGTCGACCGTAGACAACGACGGACAACGGACAGCGGTGCCTTACCCCTGGTTGGACGACGCTGCCGTGCGCGTCCTACGGCCTCGTCTGAAAGGTCGCCGCTAGCCCGCATGGCGGCGTTATGGCGCCGCCTGGCGTGGTACGACGAGCCCATCCAGGGGCCTCGGATCGTGGCGCTATTTTGGTACTATGGGGGCTCCAACGGCTTCGGATCATGGTACCAACGGGCCTCAAAACGTAGTACCATCCGTAGCTCTAGTACCAAAAGTATGGAGCTACGATAAAGCCACGTTTCACACGGGAAAATGGGGCTTTGGTACTACCGTGGAGCTACTCTTTACCCTGGGTGAGTGGCGACGCGTAGCTCTAGTACCATCGCCGCG
>JAABUU010003313.1_pt1 | contig 20704 bp, 28 predicted proteins | sample 5559301 | NCBI WGS metagenome assembly JAABUU01 (sample SAMN10711884, study PRJNA513360) | rock metagenome | isolation source: Antarctica rocks | place: Antarctica: Victoria Land, Richard Nunatak white | reverse complement strand
CCTTTCAAAGGCGTCACTGGTTCATCTGAAGAGCCAGCAAGCTGCTGATGCGCCTCAGCACTATTGTCTGCCATTATATCTGAGAAAGCTCCAATGCCGCTGGGGCCTGACCCTGAAGTAAGCCAACGCTGTAAATTCTGCTTTGATCCTCATCAGTGAAGTGGCAGAGCTGATATGGTACATTGATGCCATTGCAAAGCAAGGAACGTAGCATGCAGACCACAATCAAGTCAGGACGAAACACAACTGTACTGAGGCAAAACATGTCGTCTTATCATATGCACCAGTGACAAACAAAACAGGTCCAAATGGGAGTCTTGCGCACAGACACTGGAGGTGGGGAGGCTTGAGTACATACGAGGGGTGACAGGTTCTTGCTTGGGTGCATCCTCGCCTAGGCGCATACGCAGCATACGATTTTCATGCTGCAGCTTCTCCACCTGAGACCTCAGCTTCTCAGCCTCAGATTGAGCAGTTCTGCATCACATGAACTGAGTAGGCGAGGTAAGCCACATAATACTGTGTAATGCATATGCACTGGTGCACAATGTTGATAGTCCAGTGTGAGAGTGCGATATGCATATGCTGCCAATATACATGATCAGGACCGGGTACAGCCATGCAGTCTCCTCCTGCAGTAAACCATGGTGTAACCAAGCCACACAATGATCTTGGACAAACAGCAGAGAGGCACAATGAGATGATGTTCACAGCTTGACGATGATCAGGTATCGGATGCTGGGTTTGTGCCTAAAATATGTGCTACAGGACTCACTTGAGGCCCTCGATTAAGGCTGGGTTGTCACCAACCATGCCTGCCAGAGAACTCAGCAGAGGCACAACTCTGGAGCCAGCAGCCCCCACGCCCCGCTGTAGACCTGTACCAAACATCATTGCAATTTGCTACAAGGCCTGCTCTTGCTGACTAAATCCGCATGTCAGCTGTCTGCTTGCACAGGTAAAGAGGCCAGCAGCAAGACTTGCAGCAAGTGTGTGAGACAAGTACCTGCCAGGGGACTCATCATGCCAGGGTTGCTCTGAGCTTGAATGTTGGACACGTGTCGATGCCGTAGGCCAGGTGTCATGGCTGGGCCAAAGTGCGTGCTGTCTGAAAAGCCTCTACTGGGAGAACTGGGCACGTATTCAGGATCATACTTTTCCAAGAGCTTCTGTGTCTTATCATAGCGGGTGGAGTCCTGCAAGAAGCAGTCAGTGATACCTGTGCCAGATCAGACACGTGCCAGCTTTGATAAGCAGACTAAGCATACAGAGCATGTTCTAGCTTCATGTTCATCTTCAGGTGCAACATGTCCAGGTCACCTCAATGACAAAAACAATCAAGTAATGTGCATGGTATATGGTATAGCACCTTCAAATCATGGACCATTCGTTTCATCTTTGTCTCCAATGTTTTGAGACGCCTGGTCAGCCGCTTGTCTCTGATCTTCAAAAGCCATTGTATGATGCAGTGCAAGCTGTATGCACTTAGAGGTTCTATCAGTATGGGTGATACGCGAAGAGCATGCTCCTGTGGGGTGTACGTGCCTTCAGGTTGCCGCAATACCTGCAGGATGAATGGCGTTTGCCCCAGAGCCATTTGTTGCTTTCATCAATTGTGGCAAGTCAAAGGTGCAGAGTTCAAAATCGTCTAATGTCACTGCTGCAACTCACCCACGCAGCAAACAGAACTATGAATATAAATAGCGCTGTGCTCCAGACAGCAATGAAATGCGCTACACCTTTTCTGGTCTTAAGTCTGGTCTCTGTCTGAACCTGGATAACACCCAGGCACCGTAAAGACTTTCAAAGACAAACAAGCATATGATACTGCAGAGCCGAGCTTACGCTTAATCGATCAATGTCCTTCTTCAAGCGCTGGAAGGACTTCTCGTAGTTGGCGTAGTAAGGGTCAGATCCGATCTTGGAAAAGTAAGCTCCCATCTGATCACCTGGTGTGCATGGCAACTGAATCTAGACCTCAGAAAATTACTCAGCTGTGCACCTTTGCAGATGGATATCAGGAACGCGTCTACTAAGTGTTGTGTCCCCTGGTGATTGTGTCAAAAGCAGAGGCAGCTCGCGTTTTGTCTTGCTGAATGCTGAGATGCCTTGTCATGTCAGTCATTCACACCTACATTTTACAGCCAGATTCACATTGCAGTGCAGCCCGTTGCAAGTCAACTGTCACGCAAGCAAGCACCTTTGCCGTCACCAAGCCTGGTTGCAGCTGCAACGACTACGCGCAATACAAGTCACATCGAATCGTAGTTGCAAACGCAAAGGAGTATCGGCGATACCGACAGTGATGCTCAACGGCATCTGCTACTTATTGAATGCTTTGACTGCAGCCGCAAGTTGAGGTCTGCTCCCGTCTATTCCAGGTTGGTGCTGCTTCTGTGTCACATATGCTATTGTGCAACAACGGCCTACAGATGCTGATTGCTGCAGAACCTGCTGCACATAAGAGTCATGTGCACTGTTGATCTCATGCGTGGGCTGCTTCCTGTCTAATGAAGCCCTCATTGTGCAGGAGTTGTCGCTTGAGCGTTGTTTGCAGCAGACAGCATCATGTTCAGACGATTGCTTGACTCAGAACAGAGTCTTGCAGGCACAGTAACCTCCAGTGTTCCTATGTCACCTCCACCGAGCACAGGCTCGCACACGTCTGCCACTGATTTGTTCATTATCTACATGGTGATTGGCTTTTCAGTCACGTTCGCTTGTATCCTGATCCTGACGACAATCTACCATTGCTGCAGGTAAGAGCCAGACCCTGTGTGCAATTTTCTGGTACATGCAGCAGTGAGTAATGGGTCAAGCAAACCTGGTGTATTGACTCTGCTTCTTTTTCTTCAATCCAGGCGGTCCTTTGGACAGTTTGATGTGCTTGGACCCCGAGCAACCCGGCCTCGTCGGCAATCCTCCAACCGTGATGGTCAGCCTGGCCATGAGCCAAAGCAGCTCTTTGTTGTCAAGCATCCTGGTGCGTCATGCTATTTCTTCATTGACCTGAGCTGTGGTGTCATGAACACCAAAGGTGCCGCTGCATCAATACGCAATCTGACATTATACCACTAGACTGCAGGCACATAGATGCACAACTTGTATTATGAAAAGGATGTGTTCCAGGCCATTGTCAACTTTGCTTTGTTTGCTCATACCAGGTGGAGATGCGCATCTTGCTTTCCGAGAAGATGAGGAGCTTAAGCCATACAAGAAGAAAAGTCAGGCTTCTCTGTATTCTGCCACTTTGGATGATGACTCATTCACAATACCAGCTTGGAAGCATGACACCTTTGAGCAGCAGATGAGCAGTCACTGGTGTCCAGCTGCAATGTCTGGTGGTACTGTGCAGCAAGCTGACCACACAGAAGATGGTGGCTTGCATACACATCCACCAGAAAATGATCTGGCAGCTGATGCACTAAATGAAATTGTGCCACTACACAGTCTGCACCCTGCCACACGGCCAACTGTAGCAGACACAGCTTCACAGACATCTCCTAGGTAAATCTGCTACAGTTTTTTATGATGACACATGCCAACAGGTAGTACTAGTACCCTTCTCTTTTCCTGCTCATGCCTCACATGATTGGGTGCTCGAGCACAAGCATATGCTTTCTCTCAGTAGGTAGAACCTGAGATTAAATTCGTAAACTTGTACCAATGAGCAACAGTACTGTTATCACTTGTTACACTAGTGTAAGCAGACATTATAGACAAAAACCGCAGCTTAACTTTTCAAGCGTGGACACCTACCACCACGCAGAATCCTGTGCACAACATCATGTACTGCATCTCAAGTGCGCATTGATTGTTTTTTTGGCAGACCAGCATCTTCTTGCTCGTACAAACTCGCTGCTCATTACAGCAGTCTACTTGTACAACACATGTGACTGGTCTTAGATCTGGCATTGATACAGAGCTGTTTGTGGCATTTGTGACATTTGTGACATTGGTACAGTATCATGGTGCATCATTGACATTCAAAGTGCCACAACTTGCAAGGTGATCCGCGGATGTTCATTGCATCACACTGTGAAGCGAAGCCGGACTGCTGTTCCAGGATATAGTATCTGCTGCTGCAGACAGCCAGCCTCAGTGCACATGGCCACCACAGCATGTGTAGGAGCGGAAAACGACAAGCACATGTCCCCTGCTTCACAACCTGATTGCATGTAGCGGTATCAATTGTAAGCTGTGAGTGCATAGACATATACTATATATATAAGTGACAATGGTGAAGGCATTTGCCAAACCAAAAAGCCTGGCAAGTTTGAGGTGGTCACTTTGGCAGATGCGGCTGTGCAGTGAGAAGCCTCCAACCGTTACCGCACAGGCTTGCTTTGCAGCTACTGTACAAACAGCGTCAATATTGCCAACTGACAAGCAAAACTAGCATCATGACTTGTTTACATCATGTGCCTGACAGAAGGGGCCATGTGCAGCACAACAATCTTGATGCTACATCGATTCTACTTTGACTTGAGGAACTCAGCCAGACCAGGTCTGCCAGCTGCTGGCGGTGCTGCAGGGCGTGTTGCAGCAGCTCCTGATGATGCACCATTACCAGCATTTCTGCTGCCACCGCCACCAGATTTCACGTTGGCAAGTTCATCTTCAATGCGTGCTTTGTCCAGCAGTATCTTGAAGAAGCGAGCCAGCAGACTGCAGGCAAAACACTTGTTTTGGGCCCAGGAAGGCATACAAGCATTACTAAATAGCAATGAGCTTTGCATAGCAGCTTACCACCACAGTGTGAAGCAAATGAATGCTATCCAGAAGTTGCGCTCTGAACGCCACTTCTTGCCCATGCTGCCTGCTTGAATGAGAGGGCTGTCGGATTCAGGGCCAACATTGAATCCCCTGTCCTTGGCAAGCTTTTGAGTTGTCTGCACAGTGCCTGTGAACAGGCAAGCCCAGTGAGGTCAATCAGCACACCTGCCTGTCACTGTGCTCCAAATGCGCAGTATGTAGTGAATGCAGTTCTGTTTGTAAACACATGAGCATCACGGAAATTTTCACTTACTGAGGAACGCAACTCCGGTGATGACCAGCATGAAATGGAGCAGGCTTAGCTGATTATTAACTGCAAAGCACAGAACCTAATCTGCCCCCATTCTTCAGCCTAAGTCATGCGAGACAGATGAGACGGAAGCAGTTTTCAAACTTACAGAAGCTCACGCCCAACGTCTTATCTACTACTTGCAGCATAGCACGGTGGAATTTCCTGCACAATAGGGCATGGACTTGATCAGTCCTTCGGGAATTATGTATAACTTGCATGTGATGTAATGAAACGCACCTTGGTGCAGGAGCACACAACAGGACCAGCAGCACGAAAGGTATAGGTAGGCATATGTTCATGAAAATGCCCCAGGTTCCCATGCTGAGTTTTTGATCGAGGCTGTTGGGCTATGAAACGCACAGCTCGCAAGGTGTATGGCGCAAGAAGGTATTTCTGCCGTATCGTAGGTTCGTCAAAAGCCTTCCTGTTCACCGAAATGCGAACCACTCCGCTGCTCTACAGCAGACCTGCAGCTTCTGTAGAGGTGTCATGTCGCCGTTGAAGCGAATTCCACTCAAGGGTACAAAGGCGATTTCAGGGCAACCCTAGCAGTCAACCCAAATCGACAGGTCAAATTCGCAATGTTACATGAGTGCAGGTAGCATCAAGAAACTTACAATTTTGAGTGTACAAATGGGAGTACTCTATTGCATATGGTTGATGAGTATATGTATGTTTGCCTAACTGACTACATGTGATGTGCTTGCAGGCTGGGAGTTTTTATATAAACAGGAGACGCCGGGAAAAGTGGGTGCACATGGACATCACACAGTTGATGCGAATCAACAAATGGTTGTTAGACATGTACTGAGCTAAGGTGCTTGTGTGACCCTCCGTCAGTCCAACACTGTAAAACCAAATTACTACTACTGGTACTATGTGGTGCAATCACACAACCCCTACTATCACCTATCATTACAAGGACTACACCCATTTGCCCGACCCAAAGGCAAAACAAGGTGTCATAGCAAGGTGTCATGCAAGCCTGCCGACTGCACAGTGCATCTCAACAATAGCATCATGTTGTTTGCACATACAGAAGAACAGGCCCATCAGTAACATCTGACCATCAGAGGCAGCCCTCATCATAACACAGGCATGAACTGAGCCAGTGAACAGGAGAGGGACAGGAGCTGAAGTTAGTGATGGTGGCCCAGGGTCATTTTATTTAGTCATGACATGCTGAAGCTGTGACAGGAGACCACTGTTGGTTGCAACGAACCAAATGCAAGACATCAGGTGCGTGGGTCCTTGCCGCTAGCTGCAGCAGCTTCCCAACACTTGTAGTTGGCCATCACACCATCCAACAGGGGCCTAGCATCCTCAAATGCGCTCACCATTGCCTTGTACATGGGTATCCCCACAATGCTGAAAAACCCAATCTGCAGAGGGTGCAGCAGTGTTCATTCAGATGGCAAGCTAGACATGACCATTGCAGCACAGCCATGGACTCTGATCAACATCTCATGACAGGTATGGCAACGCACATCAAGAGTGATCTTATACGAGATGGTCTACAAACGTGCTGTCTATTCTTCACATTGCACACAATGAATGCTCTGGGAGAGCAATTGGAACAGGCTGATGTACCTGAGACCGTGTGATGCCTCCTTTGTGGGTGCGATCCATCAAAGGACTGACAGATAACCCAAGAGCCTTCTCCATATCACCCTGTAACAGTCATCAATATCCAGTATGTTTGCATGCCTTTTGCCAGACTCTTTGCAGAAGCCATACAGAGGGTTGTGTTGCCTTTTGTCTAACACAGCTGTCAGAGAGACACAGCCGATGAGGTTAATTCTGTACAGCATGGCTCCAACAGACCACTTGTTTGTTGACTGATGTGCATGTCATTGATTGTTGGAGTGCAGGAGCACATGAGGTTGCATTCGTATGCTGCAGCTGCTGTTGCTGTTCTGTCCAGTACTGATGACTGGTTCTGATCAACAGGTTGCATACCACAAAAGGCTCATACAATGATTGCTCACTTAGTTTTCTTACATCAGCCATGCACTGTGTGCACTGCAAACATAGGAACACCCCATTGGCAGCACAATCTGCACATACCCTTTAGTTTAGCTCAGAGTGCATCAGCAGTGAACAGTACTGTTTACACAAGCATTTGTTTGACATTCAAGTCTATTGGTCGAATGGTGATATTTGGCCCCAGCGACCTTCAAATTCAGTGATGAATGAATGAATGAATGAATGAATGAATGAATGAATGAATGAATGAATGCATGCATGTGTACCGATCTGATGCAATCAATGAATGCGTATGTACCTATGCTTGACATCAGAACTGCACTGCTTATGCCTATTATGGAGGTAGCGGGCGCTCACCTGGCTGAAGAACTCCTCCTCCAGCTTCAAGCTCCATCGCTTGTGGGTGGCTGTGTCCGCTGCCAGATGACCAATATCCGCACACTTCAGCACCATCTGCACAGCGCAGCTATGCTGTCGGCAGTGTTCAAGGTGGACGCAAGCTTATGGCTTAGCTCCAGGCTCACATGCCATCTTGAAGTGTGGTATGACAGATGACTTGAGTGGACAGCTGATGGCAGCTGTGCCCACATCAACACCAGCACCAGCAAATGGTGTTGCCAAAACCAGTGTACTGACATATGCACAGCGTCAACAACAGCATCTAGCATACGCACAATGCCATCACTTGAATATGGGTCACAGTACATACAGCATTTGACAGCAGGGCCTCCTGCCAATGTGCACATGGAGAAACAGACCTGGTGTAGTGTGCTCCGGTCTTCTGACTTTAGGTCTGCCAGAGAGCTGTACCCCTCTCCAGCTGAGCAGGAGGTGCCTGTGCCAGTGCTAGTTGTCCTCTTGAACAGGGCCTGTGTGCAGCAGTGCATGTGCTAAAACAGCATGGCAAGCTGATGCTGCTTGTGTGTGCTCCCCAGAACTGGCTGTCTATGGATTTACCATCTTCTCATGCATGCAGGGCTTCCCAGTGTGGCCTGACAAACAGCTGTATTGTGTACAGTCAATACAGCTAATATTGTGTACATGTCAGGAGTGACTGACCTGGAATCTGGACAGGACACTGAAGTGCTTCTTCATATCAGTTCCCAGCACTTGATCTATGGCGATGGTGCGCAACGCCATCCTGTCCTCTTGCGACACATCCTGCAGGCAGGCGCATAACTTACCATCCACTAAATGGCTGAAAACAAGCAGTCATGTACTTTGGATCTGGGGCAGCACCGACTTTGAGCAGCTGCATCATAGACTGTGTTGTCTATCCGAGGTAAGAGCAACATTGAGCAGATGCATGATAGACGGATCAAGTATATCTGCCTGTCTGGCACAAGCATGCAGCAGATGATCATAATGAAAGCTAAAAACTGATGCTAGGTGTACAAGTACCCTCAACACCTTGTGCAGGACTCAAACAGATACACGGATGGGCTCATGAAAGGCATGCATAAGGAGAAATGCCTAACCCCAAGAAACTGATACTGCTTCTGTAGGAAGACCCTAGTTGACGCCGCCAGGTGGTGATTCTCCAGAGGGGACTGCAGGTTGTAGGTAATAGCCAGGTCGTGGCTGGTGTTGATCAGGAAGTCATTATTCACCCCTGAGTGCTCAAAGTCATGCACCAAGGCTGCCACATAGGAAGCAAGCAGGCTTAAGCGATCTGCACCTCGGCTCTTCATCACTCCGCCATGCACCATCAGCATGTGGGTCATCTGGAGGACAGACGCCACGTGCGTGCTGCAGCAGGCCATTTGGAAACGTCAGTACCGTATGCTTCTGATGCTATGCCAGAGTAATGTGCATGCAAGTGACGAGATTCATGCAAGAGTCCAATGCGCCTTTGTTGCTGGAACCACAGCTTGTGAATGCCATGCAAGAAAATTGATTACATGCTGGTCTCTTGAGCATACAACATCCATCTCTATATGCTGCAGCTACATGGACAGCAAGTTGCTCAGCAGCAAACTTTGCTGGCCTGCTCACTGTTCAAGCACGTTGACAACATATGCAGACATTTTGCTATGATCTGCCAAGGCGCATACCAGTTGTGGTAGGGTATGCTATCATCATAACCTTGCTCTATTCTGCGTAGGTACATGCAGAGCTTGGCCTCATCCAGCTTGAACTCACTAACAAAGCCCTGAGACTTGAGCATGTAGAAGCCCATGAGGGACAGTGTGTGGCCGGGGGTTGCCTCGGCAAATCCCAGGATGTCAAACTGCCACTGCTTTGTCGCATCCTGAACGTGCATTTCACACCAAAGTACACTTTCTATTGTAAGAAGGGCATGACTGCGCAACAACTAGGCGACAGTCAAGTGATGGTCCATCATGCAGATGCCGACAAGCCGCAGCAACAAAAGCACAGCTCAGGTACAGTAGGCCAGTGACAGTCCAACAGGAGAAAGACAGCATGCAGCAAGCATGCAAGGGACAACAGGGTCAGGGCACAATCAGCAAAGGCAGGCAAGCAGAATCACCTGCAACAGGCGCTCAATGGCAGGCGTGATGACAGCAGCCAGGTCATACTGGGCAAGTGTCGCTTGTTCCTCAAAGCTGGACCTGGAGCTAAGACGCCTGAGACCAGGCCGTCTCTTCTCGTCAGAGTTTGCTCCTGGCGAGTCAGGTTTGTTGGGCTGTTTCACTGGATTGCCCTGCAAGCAAAGCAAGAGAAGCTTCTCCGGAAGATCTATGACCAGCAAGTTTGCATCACTGCGTGAGTGAATTGAGACGCATCACGTGAAGAACAGTGCCTGCCAGGCCCAGCTATTGGTAGGCAGACAAGTCAGCTGTAATGCAGACATTCTGTCTGATTTGGGTGGCAGGACCAAGCCTTCTTCAACTTCACTGCAATCAGCAGCGCACCAAACTAGTGCAACCCAATTGCAACATGCAATGGTCATGAGATCAGCAGAACAGCTGTCAAAGGCACATAAAGCACAGTCTTGTCCAATAGATGCAATGGTACAAATGCGTCAGAGCCAACCTTCAGGAGGTGCAGCATTGACAGACCAACTTCATCATCTGTAGAGTGACTGCTTTCCAGCAGCTGCCTCTCCAACCCAATGGGCTGCCGCAGATCTGTTGTGGACTCTGTCAAAATATGCCGCAGATCCAGAATCTGTGCCATGCCAACCGTCTCCCCCTGCACAGGTCAGCACAGCAGCTGTCACGCCAGAGCCGCAGCCTGGAAGGATTATACTTGTTGAGGCAGATATGCAGACTGTACATGCATGGAGAAGGGCGCTTGTGGCAACGCAAGCCACACTGTTGTGGCAAGCATTGACCCCCCCAATGGTGCACACAGGCGGTTAAGAGATGCATGAACATAGGAACCTTACCATGATCATCCTCTGCAGCATGTTGAGCATCAGGTCCAGGGGAGTGTCAGCATTGATTCCCTGTCCAGGCGTGGGCGACTTAGCAACTGCCTCTAGGCGCTCTGTCAGGTGTGTGTTCTGCTGCAGCAACTGCTCCTTTTCTGTTTGGATATCAGCATTCAGAGTCTCCAGCTCAGCGTTCTGCCTGTGGACCCATGGTGCATGCAGATGTCAGTGGGCATGTGAGCTGTCTTGCAACCATTGCATGCAGCCACAGCCAAAACATGTTGTGTAACAGGGAGTGCTGTGACAGGCTGATGCATGTCTGGCTCACTCGCTGCCAAGCTGCTGCTCTGACTACCTTGTTTTGTTCATCACAAGCAGCACACAGTGACAAAGTCCAATGCTACAAGCCAAGAAAGCTTCTGGTGATGATGTCATGCAGCCATCCTGTGCCCTGCATCACCTTTGTAGGGAACAATGCTGGGCTGCCAGCTGCAGCTCCAGCTCCTTCTGCTCAGTCATGTTGTATTCACTCACCATGACAGCCAGTTTACCGTCCAAAGGGTCCTGCAGCATCACTACATGACTTTGCAGAGCAAACTCATCATCAGCCTTGTCATTTGTTCTGCCAGCAGGTTTGCAGCAATACAAAGATTCAGTGCGGCTTCACAAGCTTGCTATATTGATTGACACAGCCATACCCACTCAACAACCTTATGCAGGGTACATGTTACAATGCATTTTGTCTTGACTATGACAATAGTTCAGCACGCAGCTTGACTGATATGCTAGACATCTCTTCATACCGCAATAGGCCACATTTCAAGGATGGTCAATTTCTGCTTGCCAGTCTTCTTGCTGGTGTAGCAGCGCTGATGCCGGTGGCACGCGACTCTCTTCTCAAATATAGCACTCACAGCCTCATGGTAAACTGCATGCAATTCCTGGACTCCCCCTGCAAGCATTGCGCTGCTGTACAAGCTGGCATAGAAACAGAAGGTGCTGGAGCTGAGCCAGCACTGAGACATGAGATTGTCAACAGCACTAAATAGTCTCCCTGACACAGGAAAGCAGCCCTTGCAATCACACCAAATGTGCTAAGTGAGATTGATCAGGTGGCAGTCCTGCATGACGTCCCAAGCATTGTGCAGGAGATTGCTCAAAGCACGTTGGCACCAATGTGCTGTTTCATGTGGCATGCTTAAGAGGCAGCTATGCTAACCTGGATACTCGCCGCGAGCAAAGACTTCCATCAAGGTAGGTGCTATATCTGTGCCTGTGTGACATACACAACACGTAGTCAGCGCATATCAAGTCAACACTGTGAGACAGGCAACCAACCGACACCTATATTTGCTTACCAGTGCTGTATGCCTCCCAAGCTAGCTTGTTGGCATGCACCATGATGCCTTTCTCATTGCACATAAATCTGTAGATGGGGTTGTATTGGTGCATGGCTGTGATCCGAGCGTTCTGAGTCGTCATCTCAGACTCAAACTCTAGCAGTGTGGCTGTGATGACATGGCCTGGGGCAAGCTGAACCCGTATCGCCTGCATGCCATCACAGTTCAGACGCTGATACTGTATGAGGCTGAAGGGCAAAGCTCTCGGCACACTGAAGGACTGTGAACCAAAATGCTCTGACATGCTTTGCTTGATATTTTGTTGATGTTGGCAGAATTTGGCACAGACATAAGACAAGGTTCCAAATGCTGAAGCTTGAGCCATGCCCTGAATTCCATTGGCCTCTATTTAAGCCGCTGCAGATTTTAAATGGGCCCATTTGAAATCCACAGCGGCGTAAGGCTTGCAAGCCTCAGCCATCATGCACAGCGCTAATTGGCTGGCTACAGTAGCCAGCGGCTTCTATACAGCTTCAGGTGCCTGCTTTGCACCTTTTTGATGACGTCTGTCCAAGCCCTCTGATTAGACCTTTCCCGTTCTGGCATTGCATTTATGAGCGCTGTGTAGTCTTTGACAGGCTGTGCCTTTCCTATCAAGTTTAGACAAGCGAGGTTTTGGAAATAGAGTTCCTTGATGAGTCCCTCAGCTCCTGGTCTGCAGCCATGGTTGGAGTCTTTCAATGGTCACCACTGATAGCTTGCTCAGCAGTAAAAATGCCTGACAGCTTACTGCGCAGGGTCTCCTTTCTGCCCAAGCTTGCAGATCAGCAAGGGTCTGTCAACATTGTGAAGTACTTCAAGGTCCTCCAATGCCCACACTCTGTCTTGGTGCGAAATGCCGTAGGCAGCACGGGTGCTTGGCGTCGCGTCAGCTTCATGTCCTGCGTATTGACGGCCTCGTTTCAACACAACACGTAGCATGGTCAGCAAGAGAGGTGGACCTTGCATTTGCTCCGCCATGTAAGACCGAACACAGTGTGTCGGTGTTCGCTCTTAGCGAGCAGAGGAAGCGGAGCAGTCGACCGGATCGTGCAAAGACATACAGCCTATCAGTATGTCCCTGAAGAACGGCTGCGCCAGCAACAACGTGCAGCAGACTGCACAAACAGCATCGCACAGAGAGCTTCTTCACATTGCAGTGCAAGGTGTGCCTTCTGCAGAGGGCTTGACAAGCAGGTCAAAACGAAATCAGAGTATGCAGATGCAGGTGGTAGGATTGTGAATTTCCGGGACGCCGTGCGGGGTTTATATTGGGGATGGAGCCATGGAAACAGATGCAGAGATGCCTTCAAGAGTGCATCTCCAGACCAACATTTGCTTTCAAAAGGACACTGCGGCACATGCGTGCAATGTCTTTTCTTTGGCAATTTCATCGCGTCTCCAGCCATTGAGATTGCCTGTCTTATATATAGATATTTGCCTATACATTTTGTGGTTTAATGTTGCACCGTGGCTATGCATGGTTGCATTTGACCCATTGAGAGTGTGAGATTACTGCAACTACGGTGTACGCCGAGTGCAAATCCCCAAAGCTGCGCAGTTTAGTAAATATAGGGATCGAGGCTTTTCATGCAACGAACGACAATTCTGCATCACTTGTGTTGGCTGCGGGTCTTGCATCGAGTGAGCACCGTCCTGCAGCATCACTGATCATGGCGATGGCTCGGGCATTGACAGCAGTCAGAACCGGAGTTCTCAGCCATCTTCGGGTACAAGCTAGCTTAACTGCCACACAACATCAAGCAGGTCCAGCAGCGTGGCAGTCTGTACGTGGCTTTGCTGGCACGTATTTGGACAAGAACGAGGTCACAGAACGTATCTTGAATGTCGTAAAGAACTTTGAGAAAGTGGATCAAAGCAAGGCAAGCTCTCCTGCTCCCTGACCTGCATGGTTACATGCCTGGTACTGATTCTTTGCTTGCTTGAGGTCATTGTGCACCAAATTTTGCAGCAGAAGCTGAAGCTGACTATCAACATCAGAACTTGCCTGATCTCACATTTTTGTACTCGCAGGTCAGCCCCTCTGCACACTTTCAGAAAGACCTTGGGCTGGATAGTTTAGACACTGTGGAGATTGTCATGGCATTTGAGGAGGAGTTTGCAGTCGAGATTCCTGATGTTGAGGCAGACAAGATACTTTCTACTGCTGATGCAATTCAGTACATCTCAGCTCATCCACAAGCCAAGTAAAAGTTGCAGACAACCAGAGACACCTGCTTGATAACTGTCTTTGGCCCTGCAAGGGTTAGTGATTGACTGCTACATCATGGCAAAACTGTCAGATGCCAGGATGGTGGCCACATGACTATTATCAGAATGCCCACATGAGGCATTCGGCAGGGAGCAAGCTGACCTATATGATGTGCTGGCATCAAAATTCCTTGTTCTGAACCATTGTATTGTTACATAGTTTGTATGTTTGCAGCCATTACAGCATGCACAATAGCACTGAGCCAGTCAACACTGAGCATTGCCCTGGCTGCCTCAGTCATAAAGGGGACACTACAATTCTGTAAACTTTCCAATGTGCTGTAGAAACTGCATACAGTACATGTCCAGCTGTACTTCACAGGCCAACAGCAGCCCATTTGCATGACATCACACTGATAGCATATCAGCGTGGTCATGATCAGCTGAGCCATCATAAGTGACTAGATTTGCACGAGCCACAGCTGTTGAGAAAATACTGACAGTTTGCAGGCTAAATAGTATGAAGACTTGGTGGCAAAAGCTATTGCTTGCAACAGGCAAGCTGTCACACTATGTCATACGTTGATAGTGTGGTGTCATGCACACTTATCATGCATCATATAAAATGTGTCGCAGACACGTCTTACAGCTTTGGCTTTTTATTATGCTAGTATCACTACAGCTGTCGTTCCTAGCTGCATGTAAGCTGACACAGCATGATCACACATATTCACCTGCATAATACTCCTGACATAGTATACATAGACCACAACTTGGATTGCAACAGAGACAAGAGCTCAACATGCTGTCAGCTACACCACATCATAATTCAGCTTTGCACGCGCACACAGACTAGCATCTGAACCAGTCCTGCTGATACACGGAGGACTTGTACACTTAGCATCTCTATGCAGGTCGTACAGGATTGGTAAAGCCATGTGTGTGAAGCAGCCGAATCTGAGCCAAAAATGAAACTGCCTTGACAACTCGTGCGTAGTCAGGACCAATAGCCTTCAGAGCCAAATCCATGCCTAGCCAAACCCACATGGCAGGCCCCAGAAATGACAAAACCCCCCTGGCTGTGCTATACTTTGCTGCTGCTGACGTGAACCCCTGTTGAGCAGCCTGCAGGAAACCTCCACATGGTGCAGGAATAAACAGACATGATTTTGAGGTAGCTTGGTATCTGAGGTTCAGTGCGCATAGGTCTTGCTTGAAAGGCCCTATTCAAGCAGACCTTGACATGACCACGTTTCAAGCAAGGATTAGGGCAAAAATGCTATAGGCTGCATCAGCTGTCATTCTGTACTTGGCATGCAGCTAGACAGGTGCAGCATGACTACACAGTGCTGGTCAATACCTGCAGAGCAGCTCGCTTCTGATAGGTGGCTCCAGTTTTGCATACTACTGCCAAGGCAGCTTCATACCGAGCATGCTGTGCCAAGACCTGAGTCCCTTGCCTCTGAAAGATGACATGGTTGCAGCACTACCCAGCTTGGCTGCTGTTGGTACCATGTCTTGGGCGCTCAGCTTCAATGGTACACCTAGTCTGTCAAAGACCCTCCCTAGTATGTTTGGCTCCTTCCTGCAGTCACACCATATGCAACATGAACAACAGCTTGTCTGCCTATTAAGGCCTGCATCACTATAGTTGCTGCGCTTACTCTGCTGGCTTTTTGCTACTTTGCGGCGCCTTCTGCAAAGCTGCAGGTGATGCAGATTGCTCTTGTTGCTCCAGAATGTGCATGAGTATCTCAGTCTCCAGATCCTGCAAACATGATGAATGAACCTTCAATGCACAGACACCCGCTACTGCTATGACATGACCTGCATGGCAATCATTTGGTAGACTTGATGAGCCCAATGGGCAACACATGCGTAAGGTGGTTGCAGATTGCTGACCTCTGTGATGAGGGTGCTGGGACACTTGATCTCCAGCTTGTAACAGAGGCGTAGCAGCAGCTCCCTGTAACTGGGGTACTGTCCACGCAAGGTGGAAGCTGAATCTGCCTGTGATGTAGCAATTGACTGATGCCAACAGCAAGAACAGCAAGGAGCTGAACTTGGCCAAAAAAATCAGAGCTTACTGCTAAAAACCGCATACGCTGCTCAATACGGTGCATTACTGCTGCTCTTCCCCTGTGCTTCAGTGCTGCTGGCTCTCGCTGTGTCAGAAGAGACTTGATCAGGGGACTCAGGAGACTTGTTCCTGCACAACAACCTCTAGTTGTGCCACAGCAGAACTGCTCACACTTTGAGTTTGCCGGCTTTCGGTATGGCAGACAATTAACTGCAAAACGCTGTCGTTTCTGTGTCCCCGGACATGCAATACAGTGGTGCTTAAGATGGTGATGACTTACCAAACAAAATATCGTGTACTCCCTCCAGTTCGTCGTCTGAGGCCAGATCAAGCACTGTCCACAAGTCACGGTCCACATCATTGCAGGATGAAGGTTGCGTAACAGACGAGATTTTGTCGCGACGAGCAGATGCTGTTCTGACGCAAATATGACGTCCGCGTTGTTGCAAGTACAAGCTTTCCGAAACGCTTTTCGAGACGCCTTTATCTGAAAGAGGTGCGTGTCTGAAAACAGATTTGGTTCTTGAGTTATGGCAGACGCTTGCAAGTGCGTTGTTGCACGTCACTTGCATGAGAACGGGGGAGGAAGGGCGGTTTTGCATACAGTCAGGTTGTGCCAGCTTGCAACATGTTGCGCAGGTCGGCGAATGGACGGCGAAAGTGGTCAAAGTAGGTGGCAGATCTTGGAGCGTCAATTGTACAAAAAGGACAAGCGGGTCGCAGTCGAAACAAACATGGCTTTGTTCTGTTTTACCACAGTCTGTTGCGATCTGCTAATGCATCTCGAACTCAAAAGCTGATGCAGGTTCTGCCAAAGGAGCTTTTGCCATCCTCAGATTATCGGATTTAGCTTCAATACGCCAGACTAGTGACGAATCGAACTTGACTAGCCAGTGTGCTGTTCGAGGTTGACCATCGTGAAACACAACGAACGACAAGTTTTATCCATCGTCCTGCTCAAATGTCCGCACGTCACGTGTGCTACTTGAGCTAAGCTCGTGATCTTGCTAGGCTTGCCCCTATGTGTAGGACTTGAGTATTGCAAACAAGCAACCTCTGCTAATGAGTCCAGGGTACCAAGCTGCTGCGAATCGATGGCTCGATAAGTATCATGAACGTGAGTGCGGTGCGGTCACCGAGACTTCTACGCTCGATAAGGATCGTCTGGCCAGACTCGAAGAGGCTGTGAAAAAGGAGTGCAAAGGCGTGGGTGCTAAACGCATGTCATCATTATTCTGGGCGTGGAGGAAAGCAAAGGTTGCGGCACAGCAACAACAGACGTTGCAAGAACACCATACGCCAGCAGGTACGGGACCCTCAAGGCAAAAGACTGAGTCATCTGGCTGCAGTGTAGCTGTTGTCTGAAGAGTTATCTGTCTTTAGACTGCAATTTTTCCAGTCAGCAAGCTGACACTTTGAAAGCCACTTTGCCCGTGTAAAGTCTATTGCATTTTCAGATGAGCCCCCAGCTTAGAACTTGAAGCGTGTGTTTATGGCCTGGCTGCTGCTTCAGGTCTTTCCTATGCTGCCTATCCCCACAGCGCTGACAAGCTGTTGCAGTCAGCTTCTGCAATGTTGTTCTGTGCAGCAAGTAACACAGTTTGCAAGCGCAACAATGGCAAGCTTCTGCAGGCTTTGCACATGATGACGCAGGAGCAACCGATCAGGCCGGCATCGATCATGTCCAAGATGGGCAGTCATCAGTAGCTCAGCCTGAATGCAAGCTGGTGGTGTTTCCATACGGCGCAGCTGGTCTGGAGCAAGCTGATATTCTTGCTGCAACCTTGCAAAAGCAATTTCTGGGTCTTGAGTTAGTCAATGGTTTTGAGGCTTTCAGCTCCTTCCATCAGGAGGAATTGAGCCCTGTAGGCTTTCATAGAGGGGTTGTTCCAACTGTTGCAGAATGCTGGCGAAAGCAATCAGGCACGCAGCAGGCCAGCTTTGTTCAGCATCTGCAGAGTACAGATATTCAGCAAACGCTGGTGAACAGCAAGGAGGACTTCCTTGCTGAAGTTGGAGAAAACGTCAAGTCACTTTTCTGGCTCAATTCCAAGAACAGGAACAACGCAGAGCTTTCTATCCTAGACTTCAACCCCTTGTCACCAGAGACAGCCTGTGCAGCTGAACTGTGGGGTGACTCAGGCATATTTGTGAACATTCCCCTCAAAGGTCCAGCAGTAGTGTCAGATGCAGTGCAATTAGGCTTACGACAGTTCCTATCTGATCCGTCACAGAGGCTGGCAGTGCTGATGAGCACTGAGGAGGACGCTGCTGAGCTGCCAACCTTCCTAGATGAGTTGCCAGCCGAGCAGACTGTGCAGCTGCAGCAGTTGGTTGCACAGCAAAAAGGCACTTGGCAGCTGGCATCTTTGGTGGCTGTTCTGCTGCAACCCCAAGATGTAAAGTTGCTGGTTGAAAGCACCAGGAATGAGTCTGCAACTGTAGAGCTTGCAGTCATCTTGCACCTGGACTGCAAAGTCTTCATCACAGGAGCATCAGTGCATACCGTTCCTATAGACATGCGTCTGGACGCCACTGCACCAAGAGTCTTGAGAGGTAAAGCCCAGGTCTTCAGCATTGCTGGCTACTGAACAAAGAAGTCTGGGCAACAGTTCAGGCAGTGTTGGCCACTCAAAGAGATGATTTTGCAGGTTGCCCACAGCCTGTGCCGTCATGGACATTGTCTGTACAGCAGAAAGGGTCAGGGCAAGGTGATAAGCTGGACTACAATCAGTTTGTCCAGTCTTTGCAAGCAGAGCTCAGAGAAGCTGACACACTTTCACAGGTCTCTGTAGAATCTGTCCAGCTGAGCCTGCCAGAAGATGCACAGGCTCATGGTCTGATGGGTGCCAGCAACAATTGGCAAAGGTATGTGTGGAAGCCAGCAATGTTGGCCTTCTGTAGTGGTTCTGTGATGCTTCATCAGAGCTGTATGCTTGCAGCGAAGAAAGCTTCCAAGAGTATAAGCTGCATCATGTGGTGGTGGAGCAGCTCCAGTCATTTGCAGAGCAGCACCCGGTATTTTCCCCGCCGCTTTCCCTTATGTTCTGGCCTTGATGGGTCCAGGCTTGTAAGCAAAGTGTTGGAGTTCTCTCATTCGCTGCTGCAGGGCTTCATGTCAAAAGGGGTGGATGAGACAGACCCTGAGTACCCCCGAACTCTTGAGATGAACTTGGCTGCTGAGATCAAAGCAACACAGGCAAGTCTTGACTCATTTGACCTGTACTGATCATGATTGCTCCATGTGCAAAAGCCATGGACCTCAGACTCACGTGAAAGTGTCAGGCGGTTGCACAACCTTGCATAGCTTATTTGTACCTTCTGTCAGATTTCATATCTCAAGCAGATGCAAGCGCGTGTGGCAGTGTCGTGGTGCAATGGAAGCCAGTATTCACACAGGTGTTTGAGGCTGGCACCGAGGTGGAGGCAGCCGTGCCGCCAGCTCGAGCAGATCTTGTTGTAATAGGTGGTGGTGGCATCCGCTCAAATCAGGAGCAGCGTGCTAGACGATTACTGGACAGGATCATGCATATAACAGCCAGCCCGTCAGCCCAACTTGTCAAGGGGTAAGTGTACATCTCTGCATGATTTGGTCCCTGCAGCCACAGTGTCATGCTGCTCTGAACAGTGCACGTGGTCATGAACTGCTCCCGCTGTACAGTCAGGAGTCTGATGCAATGCCATACCCTCCCTTGTGCGCCCTTGCTCATGTCTGTCTCTCAGCCTTGTTGCAATCATTTTTTAGGGATATTGCGCTGCAAAATAATTGCAGGTGATTTGTAGGGTGATATTGTGAACGACAAGATCTAGGTTTGTTGCACAGGCCGAATTGGTTGGCTGATAGACGACATCAGTTCCAGGCAGACTTTTCTGGTGGTGTAGACTTCAGAGTGTTGGTGCCGCGCTTCAACACACTGGCTCAGCAGACCATGGAACGAATCAAGCAAGCAGGGTTGGCAGAGGTAAGCTTACTGCAATGTGGCCCAAGTGCATCAGTAACCCTTGCAGGTAATTGAAGCTTTGCAGACTGCTGGCATTGGTTTGGGTACAAACTTTCACACATACTTGGGAGCATGAGGCCAATTGGTGGGTCTGGTGTATCCTGACGTTGCAGCCACCAAGAATTCAGCCCTGCATAGCTATATAACCTGTGCATGGGGCTCACCTGATTCATACCAGTATGCTGGCTCTCAGTTGTACACTGATGGGCACAGTAGCAATCGGCTTGGTAAGCCTGACATCAAGTTTTGATGCTGTACTTAAGCTGTTTGTTTCTGTGAATGCAGGATGACGACACTGTTAAAGTTATCCAATACGCTGACAAGCCTCAGCATCGGAAGGAATGGGCAAAGTATGCAGAGCAGATTCGATCTTCACCCACCCGCTTGTTCATTACTATAGCTGACGAGTGTCACTGGGGCCCAACAGCTTGTCAAGCACACGACAAGATGGTGAATGACTACACAGACAGCAACCCTGATGTGGTCCAACAAGATCTGTTGGAATGCAAAAATCACATTGTGCTGCTTGTCAGCGCCACTCCATTCAATGTCCTTACTCAGAACTCGCGGCTGCCAGAGAAGTATGTCGTCTCGAAACCAGCAATTGCAGACAATGCCAAGTTTCAGCGGCTGCAGATGCAA
>JAABUU010003309.1_pt1 | contig 20721 bp, 17 predicted proteins | sample 5559301 | NCBI WGS metagenome assembly JAABUU01 (sample SAMN10711884, study PRJNA513360) | rock metagenome | isolation source: Antarctica rocks | place: Antarctica: Victoria Land, Richard Nunatak white | reverse complement strand
CCTCCAAACCGGCGCGCGATAGGCTCGGCAGGTTGGAGGGTGTTGCCATGTGCCAAGCGAATCGTACTTGCCCGCGTCAGGGAAGCCCTAAAATGCGGTCAACCCCGGGGTTTTGCCCCGGTTACCACGAACCACTACAACTCGTTGCTTACAATCGCTGCGCAAGCGAAGGTCAGCGCCATCCGCAACGCGCTGCAGAACGCGGCCGACGCACGCGACGGGAACGTCGGCCTGCCGACCGGGATGACCAAGCTCGCCGACCTCGGATGGACCCAGGCTGGGGCCTATTACCTGGAGTTCGCCCGGCTGAACGGCCAGACGCTTTCGCTGATGAATGCCACGCCCGTCGTTAACCCGCCGAGCTGGGTCGGCCTCAGCAAGTCACTGGCAAAGGACGTAGCGCCGCTTGCGACGTCCGCGACCGCGTTCATCACCCGGATGATGAGCTACGTCCAGACCACCGACGGCCTCGATGTGGCAGCAGGGAATGCCGACCTGTTCGATGGAGCCATGGCTGGCGGTGACGGCGCCGGCATCATGGAGCAGACGTTCCGCGGCCTACATTTGAACGAAAGCCTGCTTAAGCTGTTCACAGATGGCATACTGCCGAGCCAGGGAATGTGGGTCGATCCTTTCAGCACCCTCATGAAGCTGGGCAACGACATGGCCACCATAGCCCTGACTGCTCTCGGGCTGGCGGGAGTACTCAGCTCGACAACCGGCACTGCAGCGGCGATGGTTTGGAACGTGCTGACCGGCAGCCCCTTGGCCGCTGGTGGCACCCTGGTAGGCCACTTCGTCGTGAACTTCCTGGCTACTCCGATCTTCACAGGGCTGATGGCGATCCTGGTGCCCGGGCTCATGATTGCTTTCGTGCTGCCGATGATTCCCTGGCTCATGTTCATCGCCGGCGTCATCGGATGGCTGATCCTGGTATGTGAGGCCGTAATTGCCGTGCCGTTGTGGATGCTGGCCCATCTGACCTTCAACGGCGAAGGTGTGCACGATCGGGCGCAGGAGGGGTATGCCCTCCTGTTCAACATACTGGTGCGCCCGGCACTCATGATCGTCGGACTGTTCCTGGGTTACCAGATATTTGCCGCGTCGTCTTACTTGATCCGCCAAGGCTTCGGCGTCGCCGCGGGGTTCGTGCTCTCGAATGGCTGGTTCGTGACCAACGTGATCGGCGTCGCCGTGATGCTCTGCATCTTCGTGCTGGCTCACATCACTGCGGCGCTGCTCAGCTTCCGCATGATCACGTTGCTACCGCACCACCTGCCCAAGATGATCGGCTTCAGCGCGGGCAACCGGGTGGATATGGAACAGTTCGGCCGCGATGCCGCACTGCTTGGGACGGCCAGGACGCTGCAGACCCTGCAACGTGGCCTGACCCCGAGTTCACTGGGAAATGCTGGCCAGACACAGCCTTCTCCAGGTAATGGGAACCTGCGTGCCCTACCCGGCCCATCGTCACCGGCGCGGGGTGCGGTGAACGCGGCGGGGATGGACTCGACGTTGCAGGCGGCAACCGATGTGCCCCCTGGGCAGCAGGAGCCGACGAAGGAGGGATGAGATGGAAGACGAGGGGATCAGCAGCGGGCTAGGCAGCCTGGCGCTTTATGAGCTGGGCCGCGGCGACGAGCGGTGGCATCAGCAGCAGGCGAACTTTGTCACGTCCGTCGCTGCTCGGCTACGCGGCCAAGTACCGGTAAACGTGCAGGCTCTCATTGCGGACAACCAGGCACTTCGGCACGAGAACGCCGTTCTCCGGGGCAACAACCAAGCCCTGTCAAATAACCTGCAGCGCTACAGCGATAATATTGGGGAGTGGATCGAGAGGTGCCGTTGGTTCGAGCGCGAACTCGCCGTATTACAGGCAGAGAGGAAGATCGGTTCGCAATAGCAGCTCTGAACTTTGGCTACCATTCGCGCCGGGCTGTCGCATGGTGTCCTTGTCAACCTGGAGGACCACCATGCGACCCTTTGACCTTACCTTGATTGGCCTGCTGGCAACGTCGCTTGCTGGGTGCAGCGGTGCGAACCTCAAGTCAGCCAGCGACTACAGTGCCCCAGCGGCGCCGACGGTGAAGCACCCTTACTATAATCCCTACTCACCTTACGGCGAGGCCAATGCGCGATGGACGCCGCCGGTCTGGAACCGCGACGGCACGATCACTCGCCCGGCCGATCCTGGCGTTGATTCAGGGCGACCGAGCTACGAAACTGCCCCTTGGGCGACGGGAGCTTCGGGGGGCAGGATCTACGCCCCCCCCAGGCACCTTCTAGGCTACCGGCGGGGCAGGAACGGCTCTGGCGACCGGAGGTAGTCGCCAGCTGATCCAAACAGCCCCGTCCGAAGCGGCCAGTTGACGTGCGCCTGCTGAAAGGCAGCCAGGAAGAACACTAAGCAGAACGGCGCAAACTGCAGGCCAGTTATCACCCGCTGCGCCGTGCTGTCCGTATCCAGTAGCCGCCAGAACCAGGTGCCAAGGATCAGGCATCCCATCGTCAATGCCGCGTATGCAAAGGCCGCGGTCTGACTGCGGCGCTTAGCCATCTGGATGTCCAGCTCGGCTTCCGAAACTCCGTAAACGAATGCGGTTGCTGTCCGATCTAGTGCGCCACCCAGTCGGCTTTGGTCCACCGGGCGCGGCACTGGAGACCGCTTCAAGTCGGCCACCAGCCCGCGAATCAGGCGGCCATTGTGGGCAATTTGGCCCAGCGACAGCGCTGCCATCGGTCCTCCAAGGACATACTTGGTGCCGCGCCATAGCGAAGCCGCCTTCGAGCGGCGCTGTTTGGGACGGGCGGAAGCAGAGGAGCCAGCATCGGTCATAGCGTCCGGGCTAAGGGGATGAAGTGGACGGTGCCCTCCGGGGAACAAATCCATCGTCTATCTCCCGATCGAGGCAATGAGAGCACCGAGATCGTCCGGCAGCCCATCGGACCTGCCCTCCGTCCCGTCTGCCTTGCGCCAGAGGATCATAGGCGTACCGCGCAGGCCGACTGCCGCCGCGATCGCCTGGTTGGCAGCAAGGCGCTGATCGGCTGCGGCTTCCGATGTGCCGGACAGCTTGTTGCCTGTCCAGGCCGTAACCATGCCGTCCACTGGAAGGCTGAGCATGGACTTTGCCAGGACCGTGCTGCGGCCCTGGTCCTCGGAATCGAGGACGGCAATAGGAATTACGGCGAGCTGCACCTGTCCGCTGGCCACATGGGGCCGCAGCTGCTCCATCGCGCGCACCGACCAGGCGCAGAGCGGGTCGATGAACATCCACAACCTGGGTGCATTTGCGGGGCCGGCCGTGCCGAAGAAGGTGCTCTCGACCGCCTTCAAGGGCGACGCAGCAGTCCCACGAGTAGGCTGTGGCGTTCCGGGGAGGGCGTCTCCGATCTCCACGGTTGGAACGGCACCTGGGATCGGCGCGACCTGGTCGTGCGTGAGGTCCTTGCCTGCAGCGTCGAACATGGCGCCCGGGATCACCCGTTGGTTGTCGGGGGTGGCATAAAAGACTTGGAACTGGCCGCCGTTCGGCACGAAGATGCCACGCAGACCATGCACCGTTCCTAACTCCGTGAGCCGCCCTTGCGTCATGGAGACCAGTTCGTCAACCGACAGGTCCGACATCAAACCCGTCACGAGAGCCTGACCATCTGGGGCGACGTAGAGGCGCATGAACTGACCGTCCTTGCGGGCTACGACCGTTCGTAAGCCATGACTGACGCCCGCTTCAGTGAGCTGCGCGCCCGCAGCAGCGACGTGATCGATGGCCGGAGATCCTGTCGCAACAGGGACAGGGGCACCGCCAGCTAGGCGTGGCTTGTCGAGTAGGGCCGATACGGTCGGGAGAGTTACATCCTCAGCGGAAGCCGCTTGCCGCTGCGTAGCGGCCCGCGGTGCTGGAAGCACGCATTGTGGTTCGGCACTGCCCAAACGGGGTGCAAGAACAATGGCTGAGCAGAGCAGTAGATGGCGCACGATGACTTCTCCCAGATGGATACACCGACAGGTTTAGGGGTGGATGGCGCAAACGGGAGATGCCGTTTGATATCAGACGTAGGTTCGCCTGAGGCTCGGGTTACTCGGGTTGATTTTTAGAAGTCTCTGGGATATGGCAACTCAGCCGTACGTCTGACCGCGGGGAACTTGGTTTCACGGATCTTAGTGCAGGCAGCGCCAACTCGAACTCATCAGTCGCGACAAGATCAGAGTATCGCTTCAACGCATCGCATGAGCCCTCGATACCAGGGGCGGTTGAACGAAGACTGGCCCAAAGAGAGGCGGCGATCAGGCGACAGCGCACCCGCGCATTCCTGATGTCTAGAAGTCTCTCTTGAACGTTCGCCTTGCCAAAATCCTCGTTGAGGGTTCCTTCACAAGCGATCAGATTGTTGGTCGCCTCGGCCAGAGTTCGGCAGTCGACATCTGGTGATCTGATCCGAGCAGCATGATCGCATCCATCAGTAAAGTGATGCAGGCAACCATCTAACGCAGAAGATCTTTGGTCCCAGGATCGATTCGTATTGATATCTTTCATATACGCTTCCTAAAGAGCACAAGGGAAAGGCGGAGGCTTTTAAAGCCAGTTTTGAAAGGGGTTGTGGGCCTTGTCTAACGGTGTGACCAGGACGGTTGTTGCAACGCTTCAAAGGTTTGCCTGCTCAAGAACGGGAAATGTGGATGCCAGGCGTGAAAGTCACGGAAGCAGGCAATCCGCGCGACTATGACGCTGCCAAGAAGGTCACCGGGCGCAAGGGCCACATGGTCGTGGATACGCAAGGGCTACTGCTGTGCGGATCGGCTCAAATACTGATAGCATAACGACATGCGTATGACGCTTTGTCCTGTTCCACCTAAAGCCGAGCTTCGCCTCACATGAAGCCCGAGGTGCAAGCTTTTTCCGAACCACAACAATCCAGTCTGCGTCAAGAAGGACAGGTGGCCGACGGTCTGCGCCTATAGCACGGGAACCGATCACAATCTGCCTTAACACGCTGCACTGTTGAGCTGCAGTCACCCTGCGCCTGTCGCCTGTCGCTACACCCGCTTCTTGCTGAAACCGTTTGTGGTCTGAGAAGCATCTAGGAGCCACACCACAGATCAGCTAAGGCACAGTGGTCCTGTATCTGATGACCTGCACCAACACTAGACGACAACCTGGTGGTGACTTGCTTGGTGGCTGATGGACGCCATCTCTTGCGCAAGTGACGGAAATCATGGAAACCGCAGATCATGGACGACGCCCCCTCCGTTAGCTTGGTCCTTACCTCATACCCGTGGCCGCCGAGCTACTCAAGAGGAAGTTGTAGGCGATCGTAGATTTCGAGAGGATCGTGGTGCCCGATCGGAACAATCTTACAGGCAGTGCGGGGAAGGTAAGAACCTTCCTGGGAAGTGTATGACCCTTCAACGAACGGGGGCGACTGTGCATGCCCATTTCCGCCACAGTCCAGCACCGTCGGTCAAGCAAACCAAGTGCCACGCCAGGCACGGCACTGCACTCGACTCTGGGTTTGGTTACGCAACGGAGAAGGGTTTTCAGAGGTGAAGCTTGTCAGTTGCGCCACTACTCGATAGGAAGCCATGCATGGACTCACTACCTAATCGGTTGCAGTCGATATTCTTTGTGCCAAAGTTCAGCATAGTGGATTATAATACTGCGGACAAAGAAATAGCCAGGAACCGTGTTTGGCTCGGGCTAGTCTCTTTTTGCTACATTGTCTACCTTTACATGAGCGACCCGGACTATGATCTGATAACAACCTTGATGGTTCTCGTCGGATACTTGTTTCTGGCCCTTGCTCTAGCCATTTATGCGCTGCGCAATGGTAAACTGCCGAGTATCTGGCGTTATTTTGCACTGACAGCCGACATTACGGCTTTGTCTATCGCGTTCGCAACGGTTGGAATTTATGCGGCTCCAGCTTTTCTACTATATCTGTGGCTGGTCATCGGTTACGGTTTCCGGTATGGGATACATTTCCTCCGGCTTTCCTCTATGCTTAGCCTTCTAGGGGTTGGGACGGCGGTCTTTGTTTCGCCATACTGGTCCCGGCAGCCTTACATGACTGTCAGTTTTCTAGCGATGTTGCTTGTTATTCCTGCTTACATTGAATTGCTGCTGCGAAAGCTCCTCAGAGTTAGTGAGCGGTTGCAAGATGCGAACCACGCGAAAGCCCTGATGCTCGCCGGATTGGGCAGCGAACTGAGGACGCCGCTTGCCTCGATACGCTCGGCAGCTGAGCAGCTGCTCCGCACAAAGTTAGAGTTACCCCAGATGGATCTGGTGAATTCTATTCAAGTCGTGACCAAGTCCGTGACGCTGGAGTTGGACGATTTTGTAGACGTTTCACGTATCGAAACAGGTCGCACCACAACAAACCCCGTAAGCTTTTCAACCGCGAAAGCAGTCAGGGAGGCTCTCCAGATGGTTGCTGCCGAAGCTCAGGCGAAGGGTTTGCAAATGAGCTGGCATATTTCATCGAAGGTGCCGTTGAGCCTGTATCTAGATCGAGGGCATTTCATGAAGGCCCTTACAAATCTATTGAACAATGCGGTAAAATTCACCGGCACGGGATCAGTTTCTGTACATGTTTTTATTGTGGCCGGAGCTAGTGGCGAGCAAATGGTTCGCGTGGAGGTAACTGATGAAGGCATCGGCGTAGAACGAGATGCGAAGGACAAAATATGGCAGAGCTTTGTTCAGGCCAATCGTCAAATCCTCCACTCATATGGTGGGGCAGGGCTCGGTTTATCAGTAGTCCGGCAACTTGTCGAACTAATGGAAGGTACCGTCGGAGCTGATAGTGAATTGAGGAAGGGCAGCACATTCTGGTTCCAGATACCGTTATCAAGACATTTCAGAACCACATCACATGTTGAGTGGCCCCTGGGCCTGGGAGTGGTGCTCATCAGTCCAAGAACTCAAAGGGCTTCTGCGATCTATCAACACCTACGCGACCAAGGCGGCCAGGTTTTTCTAGCGGACGAGATTAAATACGTCCTGCCATCTGTTGCCGCTGCGTCCGATGACATCGATAGATTTGTTATTATGGTAGATGGAGGAGCGGGCGATGCGGTCGAGGTTGCCTACTCATTGCGGTTCGATGCTGCGCTAGGAAACGTGGCGATGATACTGATCTCCAATGGTGACGAGAGGATAAACCTCGCTCAACGGAAGATGGAACGTAAGATGTTCGTGACCACAGTGCCTGCATTCGCAAAAAAGAACGAGCTGATATCAGCCTTGCAGATAGCAGACAAATTTGAGGAATCCCGAACAGTGAGCAACCAGTTCAATCCTGCCGAGGCCGGTTCTGACACTCCGAAGGGAGCTAAACTCACGATACTTCTAGCAGAGCGTAGCGCAAGCAATCGATTGGTCTTGAAAAGGCAGGTTGAGGCGGCAGGGCATGCCTGTTTTGCAGTAGAAGACGGGGAGCAGGTGATTGCATCCTTTGCTGAAGAAAGCTTCAACCTAGTCTTGATGGATGTCGAGATATCAAAAATGAACGGATTTGACACAACACAGTTGATACGTTTCATTTCGCCGGATACTCACGACTTGCCTGTTGTAGGTATCACGGACGACATCACACCAGGGTTAAAACAGCGCTCCATCGACGTGGGAATGATAGCACTATTGGCAAGACCTGTTACGGCTGCACAGGTTGCAGCCTTGTTGGCTGAATGCGAGCTTGCTTCCCGTCCTGAGCCAGTATCTGCCCAATCAGAGCAAGAAATGGTCCAGGCGCTATCTTCGCATCCCAAATTCCGTGCCGGAAAGGGGCCGGCGTTGAACTCGGCGACATTGTCGCATCTTGGGCTGGAAGTAAGCGATGCGCTACTCCAAGAGGTGCGGCAGGCCTTTCGTGCAGATGCCCAGGGTGCGCTTGCTAAGATGCTTGAGGCCGTGAAGGGGCACGATGCTGTTGGATACGGTGGACAACTGCAGACTCTCAGGAGTGCCGCGGCGACTTTACGGGCCTCGCACTTGGAGCAACTCTGCAATGAAGGTCAAGGATTCCCGGCCTCGTCTTTGGTGCTGCAAGGTAGGGTCTTAGTCCAGAAGATTGAGGCCGAAGTCAGGCGGATAGATGAGCTTCTACGTGACGCCGTGTAGGGCGCTCTTGGATGGCGCCCCGCATCCAACCGTCCTCGGTTCACGTCGGTGAGCTAAGTGGGTCTGCTCTTGAAGCATTCATCGGGCGCCAGATCCGGCTTCGCCGTATGCTCATGGGCTTCACCCAAGTGCAGCTTGCAACGCTACTAGGTGTTTCCTTTCAACACGTTCATCAGTTTGAGCGTGGCTTTCATCTTAACGCCTCCCGGCTGTACGCAATCTCGCGGGCATTGTCCGTTCCGGTCGGAATGCTCTTTCCGAGTGCATCTTTACCGCGCTCGGCATTCGATCCGGATGTTATGCGGGCCGAGCTAGACCTTGGTCTCAAGGATGACGGACGCGAGCAGCCAGAGATCCTCGTCATTGTGAACGCGTTCCAGCGAATGAAGTCGTTGGCCGAGCGCAAGAAGTTACTTATGTGGGTAGATGGGCTAAGCCGAGATGCAAGCGTGCCTGCGCCAAGTTTGCACAAGAGTTAAATTAGGACGAACTGAACTTGTGAACGGCTGATCCCAGGGACGCATCAATACTCTTAGCCAGGGCGCAGGGCGACAAAACTTGACCAGGTTGATCGTCAAGCGAGCGACCGGGGGCCGTAGAGCGTTGCTTCCCCTGATCTGCGGCGGCAGAGGTTGGCCACGTTCATCCCTGGAGCCAGCCATTCCTCGGTCTGAGCGGACGACCCTATACCGTAGCTACCGCATCTGGCTGAATGATCCCGTCCAACGTGCGGCGGAGATTGACAGCCCGCACCCCCATCGGTTATGTCGGAATGGCAACGTACACAGTGTGCGAAAGCTCACCTCTCCTCAGCAGGGGAGCGTTGGTTTATATCAAATGATGCTATGGACAGCCTCTGAGTCTCAACAAGGCGGTGAACTATGGTGACGGTCGAAGGACGTAGGGTCAAATGCTTGGTGCAGGGTTAAACTTGTTACGGTCCATAGCGGCGCGTCTGAGAACCTCTTCAGATGGCGAGGCGACTATGACCCTAAACCGGGTTCTCTTCTGCATCGTGATGGCTGGTTATATCTGGGTTAACGAGGGACCGCAGTCATCGTTTGCTCCTTCACTACTGATCGGTGGGCTACTGTTATCTTTTGGTATCCTGGCGCATCTATTGTCACATCCAAAAGGACATTCAGGGCGCCGCGCTTTCGCAATTCTGGTCGATCTGGGCACGGTATGCTTGGTCATGCACAGAGGTGACGAGGCTACCGCAGTTTTCTTTCCTTTAATCTTGTGGGTGATGTGCGGGAACGGCTTCCGCTTTGGTCTACCAGGGCTCTGGCTATCGACGACGCTAGGCATCTTAGGGTTCTCAGCAGTAGCAGCCACAACCCAATTTTGGCGCGAGAGCTTGTCCCTAACGATCGGTTTGATGATTGGTTTGATCATCCTTCCAGCATACGTCAGCATTCTGATAAAGAAGCTGTATTTGGCCAAGGCACGCGCCGAGGCGGCAAGTCGGGCGAAAAGCGAGTTCTTGACCAACGTCAGCCATGAGCTACGTACACCCCTTCAAGCCATCGTTGGAGCTAGCGGCCTGTTGGCAGGCACTAAGATCGACAATGAGCAGACTGGTCTCATCCAGACAGTCGCCGACGCGAGCAACATCCTTTTGGCAATGATAAGCGGGCTTCTCGGTTTTTCTACGATCGAAAAGGGCAAGTTGGTATGCGAGGCTGAGGACTTCAATGTTGTAGAGCTACTTGATGAGGTAACGAAGCTCACCCATGCCGCGTGTCAGGCAAAGGGGCTCTCAGCCTCGATGCACATAGGGCAAGGCACTCCTCTTGTCGTAAAAGGTGACAAGAAGAACATACGCGAAGTGCTCATCAACTTGGCCGGAAACGCGATAAAATTCACTGATCAAGGCGGAGTTCTCCTTACTGTGGATTTGGCTCACAACGCCGAGCAGATGGAAATGCTGATCTTTGAAGTGGTTGACACTGGCATCGGTGTTTCCATAGAGATACGCGAGCGAGTATTTGAGCAATTCTTTAGTGGCGCCACTCCCTCCAAACCTAGCCGCGGTGGCCTCGGTATCGGCTTAGCCATCTGCAAGAAGCTGGTGGACGTCATGAAGGGTGATATAGGCCTACGTAGTGTAGAGCACCAAGGCGCTGCATTCTGGTTTCAAGTGCCGGTGGGACGAGGGGAATCCGCAGCACGTCAAGGACGTGCTTCAAAAGCGGATGTCGCCCTGTTCATGCCGTACAATATTGCGAAAGGAAGACTGTTTAAGCTGTTGTCTGATCAGAACCGTAACACTTTGGACGCCGGGTCACCAAGCCATTCGTTCTCGGAATTTTTACAGACCGTCCAAGGTAAACGGTGCATACTCTTCGTGGCAACACCAAAGTCGGACACGGTGTATCTCGAATTGTCTAAAGCCCTCAAGGAAATAAGGTTCGATCCACACGTGCCGGTGGTTCTGGTTGATGAAATGGGACAGGTCACGCCCACGTTTGATTTGAGGCGACTTGCACAACTTCGGCTTGCATGGAACTTTACGGACGAGGATATGGTTCGTGTGCTGGCATCCGCAGATTCGCTCCTTTCAAACACGGCGGCAAGCTCTGACACCACACAGCCTGTCCCCTCCGAACATCATAGAGTATTAGTTGTAGATGACAATCGAACGAGCCGTGTCATCTTTTCGAAGATGATCGAGAGCATTGGACATGTCTATCAATTGGCAGCGAATGGGGATGAGGCGTTGGACGCCCTTGAGCAGGACGAGTTTAGTCTCGTGCTGATGGACGTGAACATGCCCGACATGGATGGACTCGAGGTTACAAGACTACGAAGATTAGCTGAGCTAGGAGGCGCGCGCACACCCATCGTTGGTATGACCGCCGATGCCTCACCGGGACTGGTTGAGAAGTGCCGAAGTGCGGGAATGGATGACTGTTTGGTAAAGCCTGTCTCTATGCAAGTTCTGCGGCAGCTTCTGGCTAAAATCAGCGCTACGTCTAGTCAAATTCAAAGCACCGCCGGCACTGCGACAATCGTGCGCGACATAACAGGGGAGCCGAAGATTGATGGCGCCCTGATTTCTAGCTTGGAGAGCATCGGCGGTCAGGCATTCGTCCAGGAAGTCCTCTCCGACTTTCACCGTGACGCTGCTTCCCTACTCAATGATCTAAGCTTCGCGATGGCCCAAGCTGACATTGCAAAATCCCGCTTTGTGGGACATGCTCTGGCGAGCGCTTCTGCTAATATCGGAGCAGTTCAAGTTCGTCGGCTTGGCTTAGAGGTCGAGGCGGCGACGGAGCTTAGGCTGAAGTCCGAAGGGCAGAGCATCGTCGATGAACTTAGAGAGGCAACGGCTAGCTTCATGGAGGCTATACAGCAGAGATCATCATAAAACAGGTGTTCTTCTGAGAAGGCGAAGGATACTTGGCCGTTCGCTTCGCTTGCGAACGGCCAACTAAGGCACGTTAGAAGCTTGTCGTTCCAAGCCAGCTCCTTAGTTACCCAGCAGACCCGAAGTTACTTGTTATGTTCGGGTCGTGCCCCTCCAGTGCGCGCCATGCGCTTCGACTGAGCGCTTGCCAAGCGTTCCATCTTACGCAGATCCGTGTCAGAGAGGCGGAACACTGCGGAAGTCCAGAGGTCAACAACATCTTGCAGCTCGCCCAATGAAATCGGGTTTACGGCACGTTTGGTCTGATTGATTGCGTATAGACCACTATGGCGCGCTAGGTTCTTTTGCATATACCGCGTGATAGCTGCTTCTCCCTCCCCGTCCTCTGCTAGAATGTCAACAACTCCCATTTCATAAAGCTGCTCAGCCGTAAGCATATCACCGCTAGTGATCAAGCGTTGCGCCCGAGCAGCGTCGAGCTTGCGAGAAAGGAATGAGAATGCACCCATTCCAGGGAACAGATTGAAGATGATCTCCGGCAGGCAGAATTTCGCACTGCGCTCAGCTACAATCATGTCGAAGGAGAGCGCGGTCTCAAATCCTCCTCCTAACGCATCGCCTTGCACTAAGGCCATTGTAATTATCGGCAAATGCAGAGCATTTGTGTTCTCGAAGATAATGTCCACACATGCCCTCGCATAGTTGTGGATTGTTGCTCTATCTCCACTGCGAACGCATTCCGCAAAGCGGGCAAGGTCGCCGCCAAGGTTGAATATCCCAGGCGTCCGCGATGCAAAGACAAAATAGGAAAGTGGGCGGTCGGGTGTGTGTTGTTTGCTTGGGAAGACGCTCTGCACGCTTTTCTGAATGCCATCCAGTTCTGAGAGTAATCCGCGAGTTACAATGGGCATCCCTTGGGGGCGCATGTAACACCACATTGCGCCTATTGAATGGTCTAGCCTCGTCTCAAAGTGGTCGTACGTCCGGCTAAACAGCTCTGGCAATGTGTCATCATGCTGCTGAAGGAGCGTACTGGTAGACGCACGTGACAGATTGTAGTCCTGATTCTGCCGCGTTATGGCCGTGTTTTGGATCAGAGTCATGTTAGGTCCTATCCCATCGACTTGGAGTGACGCGGCCGATCAGCTAACCGACCGCCACAAACAGTAGCAATTGCTAGCGCCTAACGCTAACGTTACCATGCCTAGTACTGCAATTCGTTGACTATCGTTGCCACTGATCAGACGGGTGGCGCGCACGAGTCTGGCGTAATGCTAGGTTAACAAAGTAGCCTAGTTTCATATCTACCCTGAGGAGTCTGAATACGACATATGAATTGCTCATAATAAAAACTAAACGGGCATAGAATTCGTGTTAGTCTCAATTGTACGTGAGGCGAATCCATTAGTTCCGTGATAGTAGAAGCCCGTTTCGGAAGGAAGGAGGCGAGCGGGTGCATATAGTTTGGGTGGACAGTGTATAATCCGATCCATTCCAACCGATCGTACCTGGCGCATCCGCGATTATAGTGCGGCTAACGGAAGGCAGTTAGTTGATATCTACATGCAACAGCCTTAGTTGCTGGCTTACCGTTAGCGCTGCCGTGGGTTTGTAAGCCTGGCAACTGTCGAGGTCGATAAACGTGGTGTAGCACCAGATCGCTTAGTCGGCCGCCTACTTGGGAAGCCACGTGGTTGAACTTTGCAACGATATGGCAGCGTGTCGCAATCGGCCCGCGGCCTTGTCCTATGCAGGGCGTGGCTTTTGCTGGCTACGACACTACTCGGGGCCACTTACGGCTTATTGAGCACGCCGGCGGCTTGGTTTGGCTAAGGTTCCTTGTGGGAGGTAGCTGTAGCCGCTTGCAATCATCGGGCGTCGTGCTCGCAAACAGAGCGGATCCTGCTCGGATTCGCTGACAATGGGGCGCGCGTCGTGCTCACATTAGCTGCCACTGTGCTCGCCATCATCGGGCCGTGCTCGCCAACGGAGGATCGTGCTCACATTGCCTGCCAATGACCGAACGGAGGTCAGGATAGTGTCGGTGCTCGCCGGGAAGTCGCACATCTGGGTGGATTTGGCCGTAGCAGCACGGTGAACGCACTGGCGCAGCCGACCTGCATCCCGTGTCTTTGTTCTCGAAAGCCATCAAACGCCCAGCATTTCGGAACAAGGCAACCAAGAACAGTTCTGAGAAGCAAAAGCGCCTTGATGCGCGGCTCAGAGCAGCACGCGCCGAGCACGCTCAGAAACCTGGGTTATCGAGAACGCCCCAATCATCTTGCCACCGGTCAAATCTCATTGGCAGGCAATGTGAGCACGATCCTCCGTTGGCGAGCACGGCCCGATGATGGCGAGCACAGTGGCAGCTAATGTGAGCACGACGCGCGCCCCACTGTAAGCGAATCCGAGCAGGATCCGCTCTGTTTGCGAGCACGGCGCCCGATGATCGCAAGCGCCTACAGGTAGCGTTCCCGGTCGGTGTTCCAACCCTCACAGAGTTTGTTCAATTGGCGGGAAGTCGACCTGTTGGCCCACGGATCAGCTCGTGCTGACGGTCCGTTGCAGCAGCCAGTCGATGAGGCGCGGCCAGAGGATATCCTTGTGCTCTTTGCGGAAGAAGCCGGCATGCCCGATCCGTCTGGTTGCGGTGCTGGCTGGGTTGATCTGCCAGCGTTCGCAGCGGGTGCTGGTAAAGTAGGTTGCGAGTTGATCGATGGAGGCTGCGGGGGTCCAGGGGTCGTCATCGGCGCCGATCAGCATCAGCGGCGCCCTAACCCGCGCGAATCGAGCTGCGGCGTCCATGCTAGCGTCGTCGAAGAAGTAGTGTTGAAGCCCGATCCAGTGCGCCCACTCCAGGAACGCCGGACCGGGCACGTCTGCGCCCAAACCGACCCAGCGCTTCGGGGCGTATCCGGTGGCCCGAATCAGGGCTGGGCCGAGGACGCGGAGTAAGGCGCGGACGCGGAGGCGTTCAGTGGCGCCCTGGACGTAGCCGATCCATGCCACGGCCGAGCTGACCATTGCGCCGCCTGCGAGGTGCTGGCTGCCTTGGCAGAGGCCGATGGCGTGCCCGCCCAGGCTGTGTCCGACTGCTAGGAGCGGCAGCTCGGGGTGTGTCGTCCGCGCCCAGGAGATCACACCCTCGGCGTCGAGGTCGATCCAGTCGCGCATGCGCGCGCCGAAACCGCGCAGTTCGGGGGGGCGAGATGCGCCGATGCCGCGGTAGTCGTATGTGAGGGCTGCGAGGCCGCGCTCGGCGAGGGCTGCGGCAAACGCAGTGTAGTAGCGTGCCGGCGCCCCTGTTGCCGCGCTAACGAGCACGAGACCGACCGGCACCCCGTGGGGTAGATGCAAGGTTGCTGCAAGCGGGTAGCCGTCCTTGGCGGGGACTGTAAGCGCGGATTCTAGGGGTCCGGTGTTGCTCATCGGAGATGACGGTATGCGCCTCGTTGCGGCGCGGCAAGTGTTGGGTGGTTCGCCTTGACGCCGCGCCGGTCGCGGGATGCCCTGGACACGGTTGAACGGCGCGGTGGTAGCGCAGATGCGGCGGACGGCGTGGAACGATCCCGCCCTGTATGCGCAGACGCTGGCAGAAAGGGCGCTGGCGCATTTGCGGGAGGGGAGACTTTGTTGCACGGACCCGTCTTGTGGTGCGGGAACCTGGTCCGGAGTAGGAGTGTAAGTCAGCGCTGGGTCTCGACGCTGATCAGCGCAGTAACATTCTAAATATTCTGAGTTTCCCTGAGTCCGCTATCTGCGCTGATTAACACCCCAGGGCGCAGGGTGTTCTACTCCCCATTGCCGTCCAGCCCGAGCTTGGCCAACTCCCGCCCGATGACAAGCAGGTCCACAGGTGCGAGCGGGCGCGGAATGCCAGTGTGCTCGACCCGCCGAGGCGTTTGCGAGCTGTCCAGGGTGCGGATGCGCGGGAAGGCCACCCGTGCGAGAACCCCATTCCCAGGTGCCCAGACCCAGCCCTCCCCGCGCCGGAGCCGGGGCAGCGCGCCCAGGATGCGCCGGCCTTCGACGCGATCGGCCTGGCCCTCGATCCACCGCCCGACCGCGGCCCTGTCCTGGCTGGAGGTGAGCTTCATGGACACGAGCACGTCGGCCTGGCTCAGCACATCCTTGTGCAGCACCGCCGGGCGCTGGGTGATCAGCCAGGGCACGAAGCCCCGCACCCGCCCGCGCCGCACGATCTCCTCCACCCGGCCCAGCAGGTCCAGGCCGTCCGGCTGGGTGCGCTGCGGCGCCCACAGGTCCGCCTCGTCCAGCACTAGGTGCAGCGGCTCGGTGTTCGCGGCATACAGTGCCCCGGTGAACGCCGTCATGAAGATCCGGCGGGCTGCGCCGCTGCCGAAGTCGGAAACGTCCACGACGCAGGCCATCGGCTGCGCCCCGACCAGGCGGCCAAGGGCGGCGCCCATGCCGGGGTCGAGCGGCACGTCGGCATGGGTGCCGCCAAACACGGCCACGGGGAACGGCGGGTCGGCGCCGTCCGCCCCCTTGCCCAGCCCCCACCACACCCCGAGCGGGTCCACGACGCAGACCCTGCCCCCGCCCGCCATCACCCGTTCGATGAGGCCCTTGGCCGCATAGGTTTTGCCCGATCCGGATGTGCCCACGATGGCCAGGCGCTCGTCCAGGGCGGACGGGGGCAGGACGCCGAGGATCCGGTCTGCGGCCGTCCCGTCTTTCCTGATAGGTCCGCCTGATGCCGGTGCCGCGGCGGTCGCCCGCCGGGCGGCCAGCAGCCGGCTGATCGTGGCGGGGTTGACCTTGTGCTTCTTGGCCATAGCGGCGGCCTTGCTGCGGCCGGACAGCACCTCCTCAATCACCTCCGCCTGCTGATCGGGCGACAGCTTGGGCGGACGGCCACCCGCGCCACGCCGAACGACGTCGGGTCCGCGGCTACTGCCTTGCCCTTCCAACCCAAACCCTTCCGCGCGATGCCGCGGTGCTGGAGCATCCAGTGCTTCGTCTAGGCTGCGAAGCCCGGCGCCAGCCGCTGTGAGCTGCTGCACCTGCTTCACCACCTCGGACAGGGAGCCGCCCAGGCTGTCCAGTTGCGGCACAACCACGATGTCGCCCGGGTGGATACGCGCGAGCAGGCTGCGAAGTATGGGCCGCTCGCCAGTGTCCTCCGGGCCGGGCCGCTCAACCACGACCTGCTCGCATCCCGCCTCGGCCAGCGCACGGCGTTGCGCGGCGGCATCGTCGTCGTCGCCAGGAGCGACCCGGAGATAGCCGATCAGCACGACAATGCCGCGCACGGCGCAGCCAGGTTCAACCCGGAGCCGCCGCAATGCTCGGCTGAGTGGAAGGGGATCCCGCGTCCGTGGAATTCAGCTTCGGCGGCTGCCCCGCGGTTTGTGACTACGATGGACAGCACGCCGGCATAATTGCATATCCCTAAATTGCGCAACTTGTGTGAATTACGGCTTATATTACTGTTCATGCTTCAAGTTTGCATTTGCAGAACTAAAGTGCAAGTTGCAGTGTTCTGCAACAACTTGCCCTCAGTTCACCCGCTGGTAGCGCATGCGCCGGGCCCACCCGGCTCTACGGGGCCCGTCAAGAGGCCAAACGGTGCGTTGCTCTCCTGTCGTGGGCCGTGCGCCCAGCGCTTGCGCCCCCTTCCCTGCCCGGCTACTTTCCCCGGGGCTTCTGCCGGAAAAGGCGATTTCCGGAGGACCTGGGCGGGATTGGGGAACAAACGATGGCGGCGGCTCCGGAGCACGATGACCACGGCCAGCCCGTGACGGACCGGAAGCTCGCGGTCCCGGATGGGCCAAAGGGCGTTACGACATTCACGCCCGAGCAGGTCGAAGCTGCCCGTAACTACGCCGACGCATCGCGCGCCGCATCCACCCGGGCCAAGTATCTCCAGCACTGGACTGCCTTCGGCCGCTGGTGCCAACAGGTCGGCCACCGGGCGCTTCCCGCCGAGCCAGCCGTGGTCGCTGTCCACCTGTCCGGCCTTGCCGCCGCCGGCACCGCCCCGCAAACACTGGCTCTCCGGATGGCCGCCATCGGCTACGCCCACCGACAGGCCGGTGAGGTGCCGCCGCACAAGGTCCGCGACGGCTCAGTGATCCTCGACATCCTCGCCGGGGCGCGCCGCAGCTGGGGCAAGCCGCCGGCCCGCAAGGCCGCCGCCGACGGCGATCTGATCTGGAGCATGCTGCACGAGATCAAAGGCGACAGCTTGCGTGACGTCCGTGACCGGGCGCTGCTGTCCTTCGGCATGGTGTCCTGCCTGCGGCGGTCGGAGATCACAGCCCTGGACATGGCCGACCTGGTCCGCGCGCCCGAGGGCCTGCGCGTCACCATCCGCCGCTCCAAGACCGACCAGGAAGGTGCCGGCGCCACCATCGCCGTCCCCGCCGGGCGCCGGCTCAAGCCGGTGCAGCGTCTTGACGCCTGGCTGGCGCGCGCCGCTGTTGCCGATGGCCCGCTGTTCCGGCGCCTGTCGCAGTGTGGCACCCGAGTGCTGGCGCAGCGAATGTCCGACCGCTCCGTGGCCGAGGTGGTGAAGGTGCGCGCCAAGCGAGCCGGGCTGGACCCGGCGGCATTCGCCGGCCACTCGCTGCGGGCGGGGTTCCTGACCAGCACCGCCTGCGCCGGGGCCTTGATCTGGAAGATGCAGGAGCAGAGCCGCCACAAGAGCCTGAACGTCCTGTCCGGCTATGTCCGCTCGGCCCGGCTGTTCGAGGACCACGCGGGGAAAGACTTTGCGTGAGGCCAGAGCCGAAGGCGACGGTGTAAATCAGCGGTTTGCTTCGGCGCTGATCAGCGGGACCGTCGCAAGATTGGGGGTCAGGCGGCGCTCGCCATTGGCGGGCATGGATCGTTGGATGGTTGGAACTTCTGTCCGAAGCCGGAGCCGAGCCTGCCGTTATAGACGGCAAAACGAACCTGCAGCAGCAGATCGGCCCTGCGTCGCGACCATCTGCTCGCCTTCGCCGGCGTGCTCGACGACAGGTTGGCCGCGATCGCGCGCGCCCACGCTGTCCCCGAATCCCTCGTGCGCGATGCGTGCGTGCTGCACCGTCTGCCCAACACCTCGCCGGTGTATTGGTAGGAATGGAACCGGCTACGTGCGCAGGTCAGGGCCAAGTTCTATGCCCTGTTCGACGCAGTGTGCCGGGCCCCCGCGAACACTCCGCGCAGCAGCTCTCTAGTAGAGAACCTCAACTCGCGTCTGCGTAGCTACTTCACACTGCGCCGCCACCTCGGCGGCTCACTGGTGCACCTTCGGGCTGCCGGGTGCTGTCTCATATCTGGACCTGGTCCCGTTCTTTCTGAACCACCGCCGCTTCCTGCGCAGCCGGCATGCCATGCTATAAGGCAAGAGCAGATGACCGACCACGGCCATCCGCAATACGCCCACCCTGCTGTGCCTGGGACCGCTTCGGCCCCAGCGGGATTGACCACGGGAAGACCAGCCGCCTCCCGCACAGGACACACTTCAGATTGAAATCGACCCTCACAGGCCGGCGGTCTTCTTACGCCTGTGTGACCCAAAAATGGCAGACTCCGAACCACGCCGACGCCGCCACACCAGGCACGGTGCCATGGCTCTGCCAGACCTGCTAACCTGACAACGCCTGCATCAGAAATACCTCCTGGCGTGTGACGGGCTGATCCGGCCTGTCCTCTATCGCCGCAGGTTCAAGCCGGAGCGCACGACCGGGAACGGTCGGCCATCCGTCAGGCCTTCCCATAGGACTTGGTTGAACAGATCGGCCGGAACCCGGTCCTCCGCCGTCCAGTCAAACCCCCGCGTCGCCTCAGCCCAATACGCGGCGTCGTGCGTGGAACGCATCGCCGGCCCTTCGGCGAACAGGGTTTCCATGCCGGGGATGGAGGCTTCCGTGGTGCGGAGCAGCGGGGACCCCAGCGAGTTGTAACTCCAACCCGTCTGGTTCAGGTCGAACACGTCGGTCATCGGACGCTGGTAGGCGTCGTTCAGGTTGAGGTGGTCAATTCCAAGCACATCCTCCATCGTCCGGAGCATGCTCACCGTATTGTAGCGGGTGCTGACCAAGGCACCCTGCTTGACGTAGGGACCAACGATGTAGGCGGTGCTGCGGTGGGCGTCTATGTGGTCGGGGCCGTCCTGGGAGTCGTCTTCCAGGATAAATACCAGCGTGTCGGCCGCATAGCGGCTGCGGGAGATCGCCTCGATGACCCGGCCAACGGCAAGATCATTATCGGCCACCTGCAGTTCCGGCGTGTTGAAGCCGCCGACCGCGGTGCCGAACTGGCCCGTGTGGTCGTGCATCAGTCGCAGCAGGGTGAGGTTCGGCAAGTTGCCGGCGGCAACGTATTGATCGAACTCCCGTTTCCACTCCTCGACCCGCCACACGTCGGGGAATGCATTGTCGTAGCCGCGGTAGTAGATGTCGGTTAGCGGGATCAGCGTCGGGTTGGCCGGGAACGCGACCTGGGTGCCGGTCGCAGAGGGATTCCGCAAGGTCGGCGGGACGAAGACCGGCGTGCCGGGGGCGAAGTAGCGGGTCAAGTCAACTAGGAAACCATAGTTGCGGACCGTCAGTCCCGCCCGGATGGCGCTATCCCAGATATAGCCTCCCTGGACCTTGCCGCCGGGGCCATCAATCGCGGCGACGTTGGCCACGCCGGGCAGGACGTTCGCGGTGCCACCCTTCAAAGCGCCTGTCAACGCCGTGTAGCCCGGGAACGCCGCTTCTCGTGCCGCGGTCGTCGGTTGCCCGACGGAGATGTTCCGGTTCTGGCCCTCGGTGTCATATGACACGCCGCGGCCGGCATAGTTGACCGGCATGTTCTTGGCCACGCTGTCGGTGGTGCGTCCCTGCGTGCTCCAGGACCAGCCATCAAGGCTCACGTCGCCGGCGGTGAAGAAGTTATCCAGCGTCACGAAGGTGTTGGCGATGCGGTGCTGGCTCGGCGTGATCCGGCGGCCGAATACCGCCAGCGTCGGGTCTCCGTTGGCGCCGTTCGACAAGTCGCCAAGTACGCCGTCATAGGTCCGGTTCTCCTTGACGATATAGACGACGTGCTTAATCCGGTTCCGCAACGCGCCCATCACGAGGGTATCGGCCGGATCAGGTGCGATGTTGGTATCTGCTCAACCCGGGTAGAGGGCGTCCTGCCCGCGCAGAGTTTGCTGGATAGCCTGGTAGGCGCCCACGCCGCGGCGTGCGGCGGTGCCGATGACGGAGCGCACGCCTGCGAATA
>JAABUU010003306.1_pt1 | contig 20733 bp, 12 predicted proteins | sample 5559301 | NCBI WGS metagenome assembly JAABUU01 (sample SAMN10711884, study PRJNA513360) | rock metagenome | isolation source: Antarctica rocks | place: Antarctica: Victoria Land, Richard Nunatak white | reverse complement strand
CCCGCCGCGAACGCCGCCGGGATGTCGCCCGCGCCAAGCGCCGCGGCCAGCGCGGCGCCGCCGAGGCCGAGCTTGGCCGCGGTAGCCAGGGCTTCGCGCCGGCTGACCTCGACGCTCAGGCGCCGAGCCTGCTCGAATGGGTTGGTCGTTGAGTCATCGTGTATACTCATTGTCTATGATCACCTTTCCCGCGACAGCGGGGGAATAGTGCCGCCCACGCGCGAAAGTGCGCATGGATATGGACGGGGAAACCACGGCGAATGCGCCGCTATACGGAGGCGCGCCTGTAAAAAACGTACAACCATATAGCCTGTGATAACATACGGCGCCCAATGGTGTCAATCACGGCGCCTTTCCTGGCGCGGGCAGTAACGTGAAACGGGCAATCTGCCGGTTATTTCCAACCAAAACCGGCAATTCCTACCTAGACCCGCACCGCCTGGGATCTATACGTAAGGCCTGGTCCCGTTCCAGACAAATCAGGCGCGGGAGTGCGGCCTTGCCGCGCTTCCGCGCCAAAAGCCGTCGTGCGTCGGGGCGTTAGAGTCCCAGCGCCTTGCAGGCGGCCGCGGTCTGCGCCACGCAGATATCCGAGCGCTTGAGGACGACATCCTCGCCCGTCTGAGGTAGAACGCGCTAGAATGGCGATAGTAGCAAAGGGGTCTGAGAGGAGGGTTACCATGGTAGTCAAGGTATTCGACATCGGGAACGTTGTGAATACTGCTTGCTCCCCGATGCCGTCGGCTTCTACCCCCACGAGATCGACCCTTTGCCGCAAATTTCGAACTATTTACTAGAGATAGTGGCGTTGACGTCCGCGCCAACTAGTGGTAGGATGCCTATCATAACGCCGGCATGGCAGCCTCATGCCAACCCTCGTGTGTCCCGCGTTACGTGATAAGATGCGTCTCATACGTTCGTTGCCTCATATATTTTCACGAACAGCCCCAACTAGTTGAAAGACACGCACGACCCGACGCGCCATGCGCTACGGCCGCGTGTCGTCACTCCATCACATTGAGTGCGTTGTGTAGGTAGTTGTTGTGTAGGTGAATAGAGGAAACGGAGGCTGAGGTTATGATGCCGCGCCATCGTCGTATTCGTCCATGGGCTCTGTCCGGTCTAACGCTGCTCTTACTCCTCGCTGGATTCGCACCCGGTGGCGTTTCCGCCCTCGCCGGCCCGCACACGCCACATATATCCGCCAGCAGCCTGACCGCGGGGGCCAGCGCGCCAGCCGCGGCGACCGGGAGCGGGACGCTCTCCGGCAGCCTCGGCACGCCGCCATCGACCGTCGACGTATCCGCGGAGGGCACGGCGGACTGGATCGAGTGGGGCGACGCCGCGGCTACCAACTCCAATCGCAAGGCCAACGTGTCGCCGCAAATCAGCGCCTTTACCAGCATCGGGTCGGGCGCGGACAGCCAGTCCGGCGGCGGCGGCGCGGTCGTGACCTGGAGCGACAGTACGCCCGTTATCAGCGGAACGAACAACCGCCAAGGGGTCTTCGTGCCCGGCGCCGGTAATGGTTTCCGTCTGACGCTGCCCGCCGACCCCATCAGCCGCACTCTGCGCCTCTACGTGAACGTGTTCGCCGCGCAAATGGCTATCACGGCGGCGGTGAGTGACGGCAGCGCGCCCGCCTATACCGACAACGCGCTCGTCGACACGAGCGACTCTTTCCAGAACGGCGCCAAGGCGGGCGTCTACACGCTGACCTACAGCGCGGCCACGGCCGGCCAAACGCTGGCGGTCACGCTCACTACGGGAACCGACTACGGTGTCGTGCGCAGTTCCAACCAGGACGGCGGCGTGGTGATCGAAGCCGCGACGCTACAACAAGCCTCCGCGTCTCCGACCGTGACGGCCAGCGCCGCCGTGTCGGCTACCGCGACTGACACGGCTACGGCTGGGACCGCGACCGATACGGCCACGGCTGGAGGACAGCGACGGCCGCCACTGGAGTGACGGCGACGGCTACAACGACGGCCACGGTCACGACGGCAACAGCTACCGCGACCGGCGTGTCGGCCACGGTCACGACGACGGCCACGGCTACAACTGGCGTGACGGCGACCGTGCAAGGCAGCCTGGGCGCGGCTCCGTCTTCCTCGGTCAACCTGACGAGCGAGGGCACGGCGGACTGGATCGAGTGGGGCGACGCCGCGGCCGCCAACTCCAACCGCAAGGCCAACGTGTCGCCGCAAATCAGCGCCTTTACCAGCATCGGGTCGGGCGCGGACAGCCAGTCCGGCGGCGGCGGCGCGGTCGTGACCTGGAGCGACGGTACGCCCGTTATCAGCGGAACAAACAATGGACAGGGCGTCTTCGTGCCCGGCGCCGGTAATGGCTTCCGCTTCACCGCGGCCGCCGATACCACGACACGCGCCCTGCGCCTCTATGTCAATGTGTACCGGGCGACCGGGCGGTTCACCGCGTCGTTGAGCGACGGCAGCGCGCCCACCTACACCGACGAGTCGTTGAGCAACCAGGGCGGCGTGGCCGGCGGCGTCTATACGCTCTACTACCGCGCCGCCTCGCCCGGCCAGACCCTCACCGTGACCTGGACCGCGACGGCCGAGTATGGCGGCGGGGGCGGCGGTATCGTATTGGAGGCGGCGACGCTGCAGCAGAACGCTACGATCCCCACGCCGGCGCCGGCGCCGGCCGTGAGCCAGGACCACTACTCGCTGCTGATCGACGGCAAGCGCGTGTTCATCCGCTCGGCCGAGTTCCACTATTGGCGCCTGCCCAGCCCCGACCTGTGGCTCGATGTGCTGCAAAAAATCAAGGCCGGCGGCTACAACGCCGTGTCGATCTACTTCGACTGGGGCTTCCACTCGCCCAAGCCGGGCGTCTACGACTTCACGGGCGTGCGCGACGTCGAGAAGCTGCTGCGAATGACCGAGCAGGCCGGCCTCTACGTCATCGCGCGGCCCGGCCCCTACATCAACGCCGAGACCGACTCGGGCGGTTTCCCCGGCTGGCTGCAGACCGTTAAGGGGCAGGCGCGCACCAGCGCCCCCGACTATACCGCCGCCTACATGGACTGGCTCGGCCATATCGACCCCATCCTGGCGCGGCACCAGATCACCACGACCGACGCGGCCAACGGGTTGCGCGGCAGCGTTATCTTCGTGCAGGTCGAGAACGAGTATACGTTCGGTCCGCACGACGTCATCTACATGCAGAACATTGAGCAAAAAGAGCGCGCCGACGGCATCAAGGTCCCATTCAGCTTCAACGATGTCTACCTGGCGGGCACCTGGGCCAGCGGACCCGGTTCGGTTGACCTGTATGGCTTCGACGCGTACCCGCAGGGCTTCGATTGCTCCAATCCCGCGCACTGGAACGGCGTCCTCACGGGTATCGAGCCGAGCTTTCGCGGCCTGGCTCCGTACAACGACCCCATCTTTATCCCCGAGTACCAGGGCGGCTCGTTCGACTTCTGGGGCGGACCCGGCTATGCCAACTGCTACCAGTTGACCGGCCCCGATTTCGTCAACGTCTTCTACAAGAATGTGATCGCGCAGGGGTTGACCTTGTTCAACTCGTACATGACCTATGGTGGGACCAGCTGGGGCTGGTTGCCCTCGGACGGCCTCTACACCTCCTACGACTACGGCGCGGCGATCAATGAGCAGCGCCAACTCACGCCCAAGTACAGCGCCTTCAAGCGGCTCAACTATCTGCTCGACGCCGTGGCGCCGCTGCGCCAGACCAACGTGCTCAGCTACACCATCGGGACCAACCCAACCGTCGACTATAGCAGCCGCTACAACCCCGTCACCGGCACACAGTTCTACGTGTTGCGCCACGCCGACAGTACGTCGACCAGCGACATCTCAACGACCATCGCCATCACCACACCGGACGGCGCCTACCCGGTGGTCCCGCAACAGCCCAGTACGGCCATCCGCCTCAACCTCAACGGGCGCGACAGCAAGCTGCTCATCGCCGGCTACGACCTTGGCGCCCAGCGCCTGGTCTACTCGACCTCCGAGTTGATGACGCACGCCGCGATCGGCGGGCGCGACGTGGCCGTGTTCTACGGACGGCCGGGCGAGGACGGCGAGACGGTGCTGCGCTACACGTCGCAACCCACCGTGACCGTGCTCGCCGGCAACGTCACCTCCGCCTACGACGCGGCGCGCGGCGACCTGCGTCTGAACTACGTCCACAGCGGATTGGCGCGCGTGCTGATCCACGGCGGCGGCGTGAGCCGCGACCTGCTGCTGCTGATCGGGACCGACGACGAGGCCGCGCGTTTCTGGCTCAACCAGACGGAGGCGGGTCCGGTGCTGACCTACGGCCCTGAGTTGGTGCGCACCGCGTCCGAGGCGCCTATGAGCACGACGCTTGACCTGACCGGCGACACCACGGCCACGGCGCCGCTAGAGGTGTTCGCGCCAGTGACGGCGACGGCGGTGACCTGGAACGGCGCGCCCCTAGCCACGACCACGACGAGTTCGGGCTCGTTGGCCGGCTCGTTGGGCGGTCCTCTGCCGGTGACATTGCCGCCGCTGACGGACTGGCGCTACCACGCGGGAAATCCCGAGGCGCAACCGGGCTTCGACGACTCCACCTGGACGGTCGCTAACCACATCACGACCACCAACCCGATGCCGCCGTTGAGCCTGCCGGTGCTCTACATGGACGACTATGGCTACCACTACGGCGACGTGTGGTACCGCGGCCGCTTCACGGGCCAGAGCGACGAAACGGGCTTTACCCTCAATGGCTATGGCGGCAGCCAGGGCGTCTACGCGGTGTGGTTCAACGGCGTCTACCTGGGGAGCGTCGCCAATGGGTCGCAGACCTTCGCCTTCCCGTCTGGCAGCTTCAAGGTGGGGGCCGGCAACGTCATCTCCGTCTTGCTGGAGAACATGGGCCACAGCGAAGACTTCTCGGCCGACGACGGCTATAAATCGCCGCGCGGTTTGGAGCAGGCCGTGCTGGATAAGGGCGCGTTGTGCCCCGCCGGTACCAGCAGTTCCAATACCAGCGCGGCGATCGACTGGCGCATCCAGGGCGACCTGGGCGGCGAGAACATCCCCGATCCCGCGCGCGGACCCTACAACAACGGCGGCCTCTACGGTGAGCGCGCCGGCTGGTACTTGCCCGGCTACAACGATGCGAGCTGGACATCCGCGACCCTGCCCCAGGCGGTCACGCCGGGCGTCAGCTGGTACCGCACGCACTTCACGCTGAACCTGCCTACCGGGACCGACGCGCCGGTCGGGCTGCGCTTCAGCGATGGCTTCAACCTGCCGTACCGGGCGATCATCTTCGTCAACGGCTGGAATATGGGCCGCTACATCGACAACGTCGGGCCGCAGCGCGTCTTCTCGCTACCGGCAGGCGTCCTTAATCCCAACGGCGACAACGTGCTGGCGCTGGCCGTTTGGAACACCGGCTCCGCCGACGTCCAGCTGAACGCCCCCAGTCTGCAGACCTACGGCGTCTACGCTGGCGGCGTGCCGGTCGCGGTCAACCCCGTTTCGCCGACGACCGTACTCACGACGAGCGCGCCGGCCGCGCAGTTCAGCGCCGCGGCGATAGCCCCGGCCGCGCCGAACGCCGGCGGCATACTCTGCGGCGGCCTCTCCGCGCCGCCCTCACCGCCCACGTCAGTCGATCTGAGCGCCGAGGGCACGGCCGACTGGAGCGAGTGGGGCGCGACCTCGGTCACCGACTTCAACCATAAGGCCAACGTCCCCGAGCAGATCGGTACCTTCACCCCGGTTGGATCGGGTGCGGACAGCTGGTCGGGCGGCGGCGGCGTCGTCGCGGTCTGGAGCGACGGTACGCCCGTTATCAGCGGCACGAACAACCAACGGGGCGTCTTTGTCCCCGACGCCGGCAACGGCTTCCGCCTGACCGTGCCGGCCGACCCCATCACGCGCACGCTGCGGCTGTATGCGAACGTCTACAAGGCGCAGGCGGCCGTGACGGCAACGTTGAGCGACGGCAGCGCCCCGCTCTACACCAACAATTCGTTGAGCAGCACGGGCGGCATTGGTCGGGGCGTCTACACGCTGGCGTACCGGGCCGCTACGGTTGGACAGACGCTGACGATCACGTTGACCACGCTAAACGACTACGGCACGGTCGGTAGCTCGACGCAGAACGGCGGCGTGGTGCTAGAGGCGGCCACGTTGCAACAGAATACAGCGGCAACGGCGACCGCCACGCCGAGCGGGACCGCCATAGCCACCGCGACGACCGCCGCGGGCACGGCAACCGCGACCCCGCCGACGGCGACGGGCACGGCGACCAGTACGGCGGTCCCGCCAACCATGACCAACACCCCGCTACCGTCCACCGCGACCAACACTGCCGTCCCGCCAACGGCTACAAGCACGGCTGTCCCGCCGACCACGACTAGTACCTCTACCCCTGTACCGGCCACGGCGACCAGCACGAGCACGGCTATCCCACCGGCGGCCACGGCCACAAGCACCGCCGTCCCGCCGACGGCGACGAGTACGCCGACGCCGTTGCCGGTGTGCCAACTCTTCGTGCTGCCCGCCTTTGACACGGTCCCGCGCGGCGGCGCCCAGGCGCTGCTCGTGGACGCCGCGTCCGGCTCCGCCATCACGCTCACCGTCCGGGCAAAGTACCCGGCCCAAGCGACGCTCTACACCGACAGCAGCCTGGGCTCGTCCGGCGGCTTCGGGGTCATCCTCACCGGCGCGCACGCTTCCGGCGGCGGCTACCGCTACGCCTTCCGCGTCGCGGCGTCGGGCCTGGCGCTGCTGACCTTCGCGATCCCCCGCGCCGCGCGGACGGGCACGGTCACGATACAGGTCGCGGCCCAGGAGCCCTGCGGCCTGTTTAAGACGGTCACGAGCTTTCAGGTGCGCGGCAGGGTGCGCGGCATGGGCGCGGCGCGCGTCACAGCGGGCGCGGTGACGCTGGCGATCCCGCTGCCGCGCGGCGACACGCCGCCGGCGAACGCCGCCCAGCTGGCGCGGCGGGGCGTCCTCCGCGTGACGACGCAGGGGCACGGCGCCACGGCGCGCCGTGTCCTCCTGCTCACCTACCATCCGCACACACGGCCGGCGTCCGTCAAGGCTGGCGCGGCGCACACGCTGTTCGGGGTCGCGGTCGGGACGTAGGCCGCCACGCCAATCAGGGTTGCGTAGCCTTCGGGGGCGCCTCCAAAGTCCCTCACCCCTGACCTCTCTCCCTGTGCGCGGGAGAGGGAGAGAGGTCAGGGACGAAGGCTCAATCCCGACGCACGACAAATCAGGCGCGGGAGGTCGGCATTGCCGACCTCCCGCGCCTGATTTGTCGTGCGTCGGGGTGTTAGAGCCCCAGCGCCGTGCAGGCGGCCTCGGTCTGCGAGACGCAGATGTCCGAGCGCTTGATGAAGCCGTCCTTAATGACGGTGCTCTTGATGTTGGCCTTGGTCACGGTGGTTACGGGCAGCAGGATGGTCGGCACCTTGCCCGCGCCGTTGTCGGTGTAGGTATGGAAGCTGTAGGTCCTGCCGTTAAGGAACGCGTCGGTCACCCGCGCCGCGGCGTTGGCGAGCAGTTTGAGCGGCTTGTAGATCGTCATGCTCTGGTTGCCGAGCAGGATCTGCTGGAAGCCGGCGATCGTGGCGTCCTGGCCGGTGACAGGGATCTTGCCGGCGAGGCCCTGCGCCTTGAGCGCCGCGACCACGCCGCCGGCCATGCCGTCGTTGGCCACCAACACGCCGTCGACCCTGTTCTTGTTCTGCGTCAGCGCGGCGGCCATCTCGGTCTGCGCCGTATTGTTGTCCCAGTTGGGCGTGTACTTGTCGTAGACGAGCTTGTAGTAGCCCTTATTGATCAATGGCTGGAGCACCGACATGGCGCCGCTGTGGAACAGATGCGCGTTGTTGTCGGTCGACGCGCCGGCGATCGACACGAGCGTCCCGCCCCTCTTGACGTGCGCGATGAGGTACGCGGCCTGCTGCGCGCCGACGGAGAAGCCGTCGAACGTGGTGTAGGCGTCAACCGGCGCTCCCGTGATCAGGCGGTCGTAGGCGATGACCTTGACCGCGGGGTTGTTCTGGTGCGCTAGGCGCACGATCGCCGCGGCCTGCGCCGAGTCGACGGGCACGTCGACGAGCACCTTGGCGCCGGTCGTCAAGAGCGAGCGCGCCTGGTTGGCCTGCTGCGTCTGGTCGGTCTTGGCGTCCTTGATCGAAACGCTGACGTTGGGGTCGAGCGTCTTCAGGGCAGACTCGTAGTAGCTCTTGTCGAACTCCCAGCGGGCCGAGGTCGTGAAGTCAGAGAACAGGAACCCGACCGTCCCCGAGGCGGACTGGCGGCGCGCCGCGTTGGCCGAGTGGGCCCCACCGAGGAGCGGGGTCGCGGTAACCGTGAGGGCGAGACCGGCCGCGGCGGCGATGCGCAGGCCCTTGACTTTCTTCATTGATAGCTCTCCTATTGATACGGTGTACGTGACGAAATATGGCAAAAGCGCGTGTCGGACAATCGGACACAGCGAATAACCTGAACAGGGCCGTGTATTCTCCTACGGTAGGTGACCTCCTCGCAACGGTTGGCTATACCGTTTCAGATACTACACGATCGACATGAAAGGAAGATGACAAAAGACGGATGACGAGCGTAGTGGGCGTCATCGACGGATGGCAAGACCACCGCGACGCTTACCCACGACGTCGATCAGGATGGCCAGCAGCAGGATCGCGCCCTTGATGACGTAGACGAAGTAGGGGCTGACCGTGCCGAGCAGGTTCAGCCCGCTATCCACGCTGGCGATGACGAGGCCGCCGAGCAGCACGGCCCACACCGAGCCCTTGCCGCCGGTCAGAGACACGCCGCCGATGACGGCGATAGAGATAACGTCGAGCAGCAGGTCGGGCCCCGCCGTCGTGGTGGAGGCGGCCTGGCCGTAGCCGACCAGCATCACGCCGGCGATCCCGGCCATGAGCCCGGAGATGCCGAAAACGATCCAGCGCACCCCCGTCGTATTGATGCCGGCACGCCGCGACGCCTCCAGGTTGCCGCCGACGGCATAGATGTGGCGCCCGAAGGGTAGACGCCGCGAGAAAAACCAAAAGAACGTGGCCAGGACGCCCAGGATAGCCAGCGCCAGCGGCACGCCGCGGTACGTGTTGACGAACAGTACGAGGCCTTCGAGTAGGACGGCCAGGGCGACGACTCTGCCGACGAAGCGCGCGATAGGCGCATTGACCAAACCGGCCCTGGCGCGGCCGCGCCGGCTGTTTAGTCCGTAGAGGATGTAGCACAGCACCGCCACCGTCGCGAGACCGATGCCCACGCCGGGCGACAGGAAGGTCGAGCCGAGGCCCGTGATGAACGTATCGAACACGTTGATGGTCGCGCCGCCAACCATGTTGTAGGCGATGCCCTCGAAGATGAGGAACCCGCCCAGCGTGACCACGAAAGCGGGCATGCGCACCCAGGCGATGAGCAGCCCCTGCGCCAGCCCCAGCGCCGCGCAGATGGCGATGGCGGCCAAGATAGCCGCGGCGGCCGGGAAGTGCAGGTTCGCCGAGAACTCCGCCGTCAGCGTGATCGCCAGCAGCGTGAGGTAGCCCAGCGAGAGGTCGATCTCGCCGAGCAGGAGCACGAAGACGACGCCGATGGCCAGCACCGGCTTGTACGAGTACTCCTGGAACATCTCGGAGATGTTGCGCGAGCTGGTGAACGCGCCGTTCGTCAGGACGTCGAAGTAGATCCACACAATGATGAGGCCGGCGTAGATCGGCAGCGTCGTCAGCAGCGTGTCCCAGCCGATCTTGATACCGCCGAAAATGGGTAAGCCGATGGCCTCTTTCGAGCCGTCCGCCGCGACATCGGAGGCCGGCGCGGTCGTATCGGCGGCGCTATGGGCGGGTTGGGGTTCTATGTTGGTCGTGCTCATCGTTCTCGTTCTTGCCCTCTCACACCAATCTCACGCCAATACCGGCGACGCGAAGGTGCGCGCGCCGGTGATAGCGGCCACGACATCCTCGGGCGTACTGTCCGTCATGCGCAACGTCGCCACACGCTGGCCCAGCCGCATCACGATCGCTTTGTCGGCCACGTCGAAGACGTCGACCATGTTGTGCGTGATCACGACCACGGCGAGACCGCGTTCCCTCAAGCGCAGGATCAGATCGAGCACCTGGCGCGTCTGCGCCACGCCAAGCGCGGCGGTCGGCTCGTCCAGGATCACGACCTTGGGCGACCACAGGACGGCCTTGGCCACGGCGATACACTGGCGCTGACCGCCGGAGAGCTGCGCGACGAGGTTGCGCACCGAGGGAATGTTGATACGCAGGACGGAGAGCGCCTCCTTGGCGCGCCCCTCCATCTCATCCTCGCTGATCGTGCGCAGGATGCCAGGGATGAACGTATGCGCGCGCTCGCGGCCCAGGAACAGATTGGCCACCACGTCGAGGTTGTCGCACAGCGCCAGGTCCTGGTAGACCGTCTCGATGCCGGCGTGGGTCGCGTCGCTCGGCGTGCGGAAGTGCTGCTCCTGCCCGTCGAGGATGATCTGGCCCTCGTCGGGGAGGTGCGTGCCGGCGATGCACTTGATCAGGGTCGACTTGCCGGCGCCGTTGTCGCCGAGCAGCGCCGTCACCTCTCCGGCCGCGGCCTCGAAGTCGACACCGCGCAGCACCTGCACGGCCCCGAAATTTTTGACGATGCCCTTGCACTGCAACAACGGCCCGCTCGCGCCGGGTCGTGTCGCGCCCGTGGGCGCCTGTGGACTAGTCACGCTCATTATTGGGTACGCTCCACACTCCCTAAACCGCTACAGATAGGACTGCTATGAGAGTGATAGCACAGGACATGCGCGCGTGTCAATCTCGCGGGGCTGATACACTTCAGTCCATGACATACTCGACATTCGTAGCCACGCGCTTGCGGACAGGCGTAGCCCTCGCCGTCCTCCTCGCCGGCGCCGCTCCGCGCGCGCTGACGCAAGCGCTCCCCGTGTCAACACCGCCGCCAGCGGCGGCGCAGCCGTCGTCAGCGGTGAGCCTGAAAGTGACCGGGACCGAGCGCATGGCGGCGCCGGCGCCCGTGCTGTCGAGCGTGGCTCCTACGCCAACCAGTAGCAGCGGCTCCGAAGACCTATTTGTGTACGCCCAGTTGAGCTACACCGGCACGACCGAACTGCACTTCTACGCGGGCGACATCGGGCTGCGCGACGCCAGCGGCGTCATGCAGTCCCCGCAGCCGTGCGACCTGTTCGGCAAGCTGTCCTCGAAGACCCTGATCTCCCCGTCCACCGGACCCGCCATCGCGTCGACCTGCCTGCGCTACACTATGTCAACGAACGGCGCGTCCAACCTGGCCCTGGAGTACGACCACACCGAGCAGGCCGCACAAAACGCGACCGGCACACTCTATCACACGTCCACCCTCTTCAAGAACCCACCCTTTTCGACCCCGCGCCGCGTCTACGCGACCGCGACGCAGCCGGCCTTCAAAGCCTACGTGCTCGACGAGGCGCTGGTGGGCGGATATATCGCGTTGAACGTGGACCACCTGTACGTCGGCGGCGTCGACGCCGCCGTTCCCACCTCTGTCGGCGCCTATATAAAGCGGCAGGCCGAGAAGCTCGCCACGGACCAAACGGCGTTCCTCGCCGTCGCGTCCGGCTCCGACCTCAAAGTCAAAATGGAGCAGGCCAACGTGTCCAGGGTCCTTGCCGCCATCGAGAAAGACCTACTGGCCGCGCCCGCGCTGCGCACTAACGCGCAGTGGGCGCGCTGGCACACGACGTTCACGGCCGACAACGACTACCTGGCCAGCCTCTACGACTCCTGGCCGGCCACGGTCGCGTCGCCATAGCAGGGCCTTCTCTTTCCCCCTCCGCCCCCAAGGGGGAACCTGGGGAGATGCCTCCCCCCAGACCCCCGCCATACACTCATCGCAGGAGCCATGGGGCTTGGAAATGGGAAACTACTCGCCGCCCCTCCATGCGCCGCCCCTGTCTGTCACACCGGCGGTGGCCGCTAACGCCGCCTTGATCGCCAGGACCCTTCCCACCATCCACCACACCGTCTGTTTAGCGGGGGTCTGGGGGGAGGCATCTCCCCAGGCTCCCCCGAAGGGGGCGGGTGGGGGCGAGAAGAGAGACCCTAGTCGGAGGGGGGCTCACCCTCCCGCGCTGGTGTAGCCCGCGATGGCGCGCCGCCACAGCCACTGCGAGAGCACGGTCGTCACGACCGCACAGACGGGGGCGTAGGCGTACAAGACGGGGGCGCTGTGCCCCGTGAGCAGGCCGGCCGGGACGGTGGCGGCGACGCCGAGCGGGATCACGTAGGAGAAGACCAGGCCCAGCGCGCCACGATAGACCGCGCTGGGCAGGCCAGCCATGTTCAGCACCTCGTCGAAGAGGTACTGCAGCCCGTCCACGTTGACGACCCAGAACGAGACGGTGATCAGCATGAACAGCATGTTGTAGAAGATCACCACCGCGCATACGATCAGCGCCGCGCAGGCGGCCAGCGCGCCCACGCCCGGCGTGGCATGCAGCGCGTTCAGGCCATAAATGACCAACCCGGCGCCGATGGCTGCGTTGAAGAGCGAGCCCAGGTTGACCTGGGCGCAGGTCAGCAGGAAGCGCGCGTTAATCGGCTTGAGCAGCACGAAGTCCATCTGACCGTCGCGCACGAAGCCGGGGATGGCCGCGATGTTCTCCTCCACGAAGAAATACAGCACGCCCTTGACGATGCGGAAGACGCCGAACAGCAGCAACACCTCCGGCTGGCTCCAGCCAGCGATGCTGCCCGTGCGCATGAACAGGACCTGGTAGAAGACGAGGGCCAGCGCGAGGTAGCCGGCGTTGCGCGCCACCCCCATCGCGAAGTCGCCGCGATAGGCCAGCTGCGCCATCATCGAGCGGCGCGCCAGGTAGGCCCACAAGCGGCCGTAGCGCCGGAGCACGAACGTTGCATTCATAAATAACCTTACATCCCCGCCGCGCTGTAGCGGCGCAGGCCGTGGACCCACAGCAGCCGTGCGAGGCCGATCAGCGCGACGAGCCAGCCGAGCTGCCACGCGAAGCCGATGGCCAGCCCCGCGCCGTCGAGCTTGCCCAGGAACACCTCGATCGGGAACGAGAAGGTGTAGCGGAACGGCAGCGCGGTCAGCGGCGGCAGCAGCCAGGACGGGAACAGCGCCAGCGGCACGAGCTCGCCGGAGGCCAACACCAACAAGAGGTCGTAGACCTCGAATAGGTTGCGCGTGTTGGTCGTCCAGAAGGCCGCCAGGCCGATGATGACCTCCAGCGCGATGAAGATCGCCGCGGCGCACACCGTGGCAAACAGAGCCAGGACAACCAGCAGTGGCGTGAGCGCCAGGCGCAGGTCGTGCCGGAAGACCACCACCAGCAGCGTGTAGACCGGCAGCGCCAAGAGGGCGCTGACGATCTTCCACGTCTGCTCGCCGACGATATAGTAGGTCAGCGCGGCGTACGGCTTGAGCAGGTGCTGCGCCAGCGTGCCGTCCTTGATGCCGCGCGCGATCTGGGTATTGATGCGGCCGCCGATGATGTACCAGGCCAGCCCGACCACCAGGTAATAGGTGATGATGTCGCCGCGCGTGTAGGCCCCCACGCGGCCGCGCTGGCCGTAGACGGCCAGCCAGGCGACAATGGCGAACAGGGTCGGGACCGCGCCGACGAGCACCCAGATCAGGTTCTGCGTGCGGTAGGTCAGGCTCTCCACCAGGCAGGTGCGGAAGAGCGTCAGGTACTTGCGGCCCCAACGCGGGCGCGCGATAAACGTAGCCATTTAGCGGCCCGCCTTTGTCGCCGTGGCGGCATCTGAGGACGACGCGTCATCTGGGAGCGCGGGCGGGACGCCCGCGCTCCCAGTGGGTACGGCTATGGATGGCGACTGGTCCTGGAAGACGCGCGCGATGACCTCTTCGAGGCCGGGGTCGCGGATGTCGAGGTCGTCGACCCGATAGGCGTTGAGCAGCGCGGCGGCCTGCCGCGAGTGCGTCGCGCGGGGCACGGCCAGCGTGGCCTTGAGCCCATCCTCGTAGGAAACCACCTCGCCGAACGCCGCCAACTCATCGCGCGCGACCGGCTGGCCGAGGACGACGGTGACGTACTTGGAGCCGGCGTAGCGGTCGACCAGGCTCGACAAGCTGCCGTCGAAGATGAGCCGGCCGTGGTCGATCACAATGACGCGGCGGCACAGCTGCTCCACGTCGTCCATGTAGTGCGAGGTCAGCAGCACGGTCGTCCCGTAGCGCTCGTTGTACAGCCGGAAGAAGTCGCGGATGCGCTTCTGCACCACCACGTCGAGGCCGATAGTCGGCTCGTCAAGGAACAGTACGCGTGGCTCGTGCAGCAGGGCGGCCACGAGTTCGCACTTCATGCGTTGGCCCAGTGAGAGGCGGCGCACCTGCACATCCAGCACATCGCCGAGATCCAGCAGGTCGACCAACTCAGCCAGCGTGGCGCGGAAGCGCGCGTCGGGCACGCCGTAGATCTCGCGGTTGAGCACAAAGCTGTCCATCGGCGGGAGGTCCCACCACAGCCCGTTCTTCTGGCCCATGACAAGGGCAATCTGGCGCTGAAAGGCGGCCTCGCGGTGGAACGGCGTATGGCCGAGCACGCGCACGGAGCCGCCGCTAGGGTGCAGCAGCCCCGCGAGCATTTTGAGGGTGGTGGTCTTGCCGGCGCCGTTGGGTCCGATGAAGCCGACCATCTCGCCGGCCTCGAGGCTGAAGCCGACGCCCGCGACGGCCTGCGTTTCGGTATAGTCACGGTGGAAAAGGCCGCCGATGGCGGCGCGCAGCCCTTCGGGCTTGCGGTACGCGCGGTACGACTTGCGCAGGTCGACGACGTCGATGATAGGTATGGATGTGGACATGGTTATATTCTCCTGATCCCGAATTGATAGAGGGGATGGAGCAGGAGGATGCATCCACGCGGCGGCTACCAATTGACGTTATCCCGCCATGAGCATACGGGCATAAACCTATTGGGCCGAGAGGAGGAGTGCGTCCGTCCCGCTGCTTACAATGACGCTGAGGGCGTAAGCAGCGGGCTAGCCGTTTTTATTAGAGATAGTGGAGCGCCAGGCGCTGAGGCGCGTGACCGATCCCATCAAAATCGCCTTTCGAGTCATAGATGCCCAAGAGGTGGGCACGCGTATCTTACTATATCGGGGGGAGCGAGCGCAACCTTGGGCGCCGCTTCGCCGATTCGGGTGTACTCTATGATGATGGCGCCACGCGGCCTGGCCTTAAAAGGTCAGGCCTACGGCGCTCATCCCACTTTTTTTGGGGTACACCCAGCTTGTGGTCATATCCTGTGGCAAACATCCATTCGCTGTATGCTGCAAAGCATAGCGCATGGCTGGACAGAAGGGAGCGATACTATGCCGATTATGCCGATCACGACGAACATTACGATGCCGGACGAGGTGTATGAGCAATACGAGACGCTGTCCCAGTCGACGGGGCGCACGCGCGACGCGTTGATGATTGAAGCGCTACACGAGGTAGCCGAGCAGAAGCTCCGGGAGATCGCCATGATCCAGGAGGGACTGGAGCAGGCGCGCCAAGGTCACGCCATCCCCATCGAGGACGTTGTCGCACGGTTCAAGGCTGAAGGTATGCTACCGGCTGACTTCGTGCTCGGGACCGATGAGGGCTAGCGCACACTCGTCGTCACTCGCCACTCGCCACTCATCGTCGCGCGCCGCGTCGTCGGGGGCGGGCGCGACGACGCGATCCTCGGACCACAGCCGCGCGAGCTCGCCCTGCCCCGACCAATAGCCCGCGCGCAGGCCGGCCAGGTAGGGTGCGCGCCACTTTTTCGCGCCGACTGGGTGATAGTGTGCTGGCCGCCTCTGCTGGGACCGCCGCCGTCCCGGCGGCTCACGGTCGCGGCCACAAGGTTCGCCACATGCAGCACGGTCGCCGGCAACGACAGGCCGCCGGGACGGCGGCGGTCCCAGTAGATGCCCATCGCGAAAAAGTGGCGCGCACCCGGCCAGGTAGGCCGCGCCGAGCGCGGTACCGTTATTGCGAGTCCGGTGGCAAAGTGAGCACCGCGATAAGGAGAGCTACGATGTCTAGCAACGACCCTGACAGCCGGAACAGCGCCGCCACTAGCGACGAAGAGGGCGCGGGCCTGGCGACCAACGGCATGCTTGGAGGGCCACTGGACCTGCCCGGCGATATAAATAACGGAAACGGCGTCGAGCCCGTATCACCCGAAGACACCGGCGCGGCCACCGGCGCCGACGCGGACCCCGGCTATGCGTCCGTCCGCCCTACGGGCGGCTCGATCGACCGCGACACCGGCGCGTAGGCAGAATTCAGACAGAAAGCACATCCGCTTGCGCGAACTTCCGCGCGAGTAGGGCCGCTCCACCGACCAAGAAGAGCGTCGACACGCCAAAGACAGCGTATCCCGCCAGCACGAGGAATGATCGGTCGTGCAGCAGCGCGTCTTCGCCGACGGCATGAAGAATCGCGATCTCGGTGTCGATGCACCGTCGCAAAGTGATCGCCGTGAGGGTCAGGGAGATACCGCCGGCCATGCACAGACCGGCGTAGACTCTCGGTCGCGCTCCCGCGTGCAGTTGCTTCAACGTCCAGGAGAGGGAAAATAGCAAAGCTAACGCTGCCACGCTTAGGAATATAGGCGCGTAGCCGCCGACAAGTTCAAGCGCCGGTATGAGCGTCGCGCACATGAGCGCGGACCTAATATATGTCCGTGTGCGCCTCACCGGATTGCTCCAATAGAACGCCAGCGACGAATCTTCAGACGTAGGGGTACGGCGAGCGTACTGCTGGAGCGCGTCCGGTGTGATTCCGGCGGCCGCCAGCACTTTCGCCGCATGCCCCTCGTCGAGCATCGCCAACCCAACGAGGAGGTCCAGTGTCCCTATGCGCCCGCGCCCCATGGAGATGGCTACGCCCGTCGCCGCTTCGATTGCCGCCTTGGCGTGGCGGGTCATCTGCCCTGTGTCGTCAGGCTCGACGGTCTCGATCCCGGCGACAAGCGCGCATGTGTGGTCCGCGTCACCCAGTGCGTCGACCGCCCGACGCGCCGGCCCGCGCGGATCGGCGAGGAGCGCTAACAAGAGATGCTCCGTGGCCACGCACGCGCGCCCGGCCTGCTGGGCGGCGTCTTGCGCGCCCGCGAGCGTCGCGAGAGCCGCGCTGTTGAAGATGGATGGGAGCGTCGGCTGAGGCTGCGTGCGAACGAACACCGCGTGGAGGGCAATCCATCCGTCGCTGTACACGCCTCCATGGAACGACGAGCGCCACGGAAAAAGGTTGATCATCCCCTGTAGCCCTGCCAGCACGGCCGCTATGGCGCATAGGGCAACGACGGGGAGCGACCACAACGTCCCTAAGGACATGGCAAGGGCGAGGCGCGCGCAGCAATACGAGAGGAGAAGTGACGCGGCCGGCCCCGCGAGGGCTAAGAGCGCACGGCGCCAGCGCCAAGACGAGAGTGAGGGGAGTTGAACAAACCCGAAGGATACATTGAGCACATCCCAGAACAGGACTCGTCGCGGGTTGTCGAAACGATGGTAGCGGAGTTCGACGCGCCCGAGGCGGCCGTCCCAGACGAGAGGTCCCTGTCCAATCCGTATCCGCGCCTGGCTCCGCGTTACCAAGAGGACGACACAGGCATGACCAAGCTCGTGCACGAGCGTTGCGAAAGGAAGAAAGAGCAGGAACAATCCTATCCAGAGGGCGGACCAGGCAACAAAGGCAACAAAAAGGAGCACGCTTATCATGATGATCCATCACTACTACACCGTCGCGGTCGTCACACAGTCACGTCTATGTCGTGACCGTGGTGGATGCTATGGATGTAGACGTGGACCGAGCCGGAGTCAATAGGCCTTTCGGATTATCTCATCCCTTGCCCCAGCCCTAGTGATAGGCGACACACGCTTGGAACGCGACAGAGAACGCGCGGAACGCCCATCCCCTAGCGAAGGGGATGGGCGTTCCGCGCGTTCTCTGTCGCCGGGATATCCTTAGCTTTGCAGGTTCTCGAAGATACCCGTGGCGCCCTGGCCGCCGCCGATGCACATGGTGACCATGCCGTAGCGCGACTTGCGCCGCTTCATCTCGCTCAAGAGCTGCACGGTGAGCTTGGAGCCCGTCGCGCCCATGGGGTGGCCCAGCGCGATGGCCCCGCCGTTGACGTTGACCTTGTCGACGTCGATGTGCAACTCTTTGATCACGGCCAGGATCTGCGCCGCGAAGGCCTCATTGAATTCGATCAGGTCGATATCCGCTAGCGAGAGACCCGTCAGCGTGAGCGCCTTGGGGATCGAGTAGAGCGGGCCGATACCCATCACCTCGGGCCGGCAGCCGGCCACGGCGAAGCCGAGGAAGCGCGCGAGTGGCTTCAGCCCCAACTCGTCGGCCTTGCCGCGCTCCATCACCACCACGGCGGCGGCGCCGTCGCTGCGCTGCGAGCTGTTGCCGGCGGTCACGGTGCCCTTGGCCTTGAAGACCGGCTTGAGCTTGGCCAGCCCTTCCAGCGACGTTTCGCGGCGCGGACCCTCGTCGCGCGCGAACGTCGTGCGCTGGCACTTGAGCTTACCGCGCTCGTCGACGTACTCGATCTCCACGTCGAGCGGGACGATCTCCTCGTCGAACAAGCCGGTGTCGACGGCGCGCGCGGCGTTCTGGTTGCTGCGCAGGGCGAAGGCATCCTGCTCCTCGCGCGTGACGTTGAACTCCTTGGAGACCTGCTCGGCGGTGAGGCCCATGCCCATGTAGTACTCGGGGCGGCTCGTCACCAGTGTTGGGTTCGGCGAGAACGTGGGGTTCTCGATCGTCATGGACATCGACTCGGTCCCGCCCGCCACGACCGCCGTGGCCGCGCCGGTCATGACGCTCTGCGCCGCCGTGGCGATGGTCTGCAGCGCCGAGGAGCAGAACCTGTTGACGGTCTGCGCCGGGACGCTCTCGGGCAGGCCGCCCAGCGCCGCGGCCATGCGCGCCACGTTCATGCCCTGTGGCCCCTCAGGGAAGGCGCAGCCCAGGATGACGTCGTCGACCTCTGATGGGTCGAGGCCTGGCGCGCGGCGCAACGCCTCGCGGATGGCCACGCCTGCCAGGTCGTCGGGACGAGTCGTGCGCAGCGCGCCGCGCGGCGCTCGCCCCACGGCGGTGCGCGCGCCGGATACGATGACGGCTTCTTTCATGTAGAATCTCCTGCGTCGATGAGCGATCAGCTGTCAGCGATCAGCTGTCAGCTTATTGTGGTGAAAACGTGGGGACATAGCCCTCATACTACTAATGATACGATTAACGACGCTCGACAGTCGGCTGACAGCTGATGGCTGTCAGCTGTCAGCTGTCAGCTAATTTCGTAGCGGCTTACCCGTCTTGAGCATCGCTTCGATGCGCTGCATGGTTTTCTCGTTGTGCAATAGGGTCAGGAAAGCGTCCCGCTCCAGGTCCAGGATATATTGCTCTGGGACCCACTGCGCGGCCGAGAGGGCGCCGCCGGTCATCACGCGCGCGAGTTGACCCGCGACGACACCGTCGTACGCGCTGGCGAAGTTACCCCACTGCAGCTCTTGCACGCCGATCTGCAGCGCCGCGCGCACGGCATTGCCCGCCGCGTAGACCGTGGCGCCGCCGGCCGGGCGCTGGTAGCCTTCGGCGAGGTCCAGCGCCTGGCGCTTGGCCGCCGCGATCAGATGGTCGGGGTTCATCACGATCAGGTCGTCGTCGGACAGAAAACCCAGCTCGCGCGCCTCGACGGCACTGGCCGACACCTTGGCCATGGCGATGGTCTCGAAGACCTTGCGCACGAACGGCAGCGGCGGCGCGCCCTGCACGCTCAGCGCCGGCGACACGACGCGGCGCAGCAACTCTTTGCAGCCGCCGCCGGCGGGGATCAGCCCCACGCCGGTCTCGACCAGGCCCATGTACGTCTCACCCGCCGCGACGATGCGCGCCGCGCTCATGGCGATCTCGGCGCCGCCGCCGAGCGTCTGCCCGTGCGGGGCGGCCACGACCGGCTTGGGACTGAAACGGAAGCCCATCAGCAGGTTCTGCAGCGCGGCCACCGCGCCGCCGATCTGGTCAAACGCGCCCTGCTGTACGCCACCGGCGACCTCATACAAGTTGGCCCCGACGCAGAAGTTCGGCGCCCCGTTGGCGATGACCAGCCCGGCCCAGCGTCCGCCCTCCAGTTCCTGCAGCGCGCGGCCGCCCATCTCCACGAGCAGGCTGTCGATGGCGCTCGCCTTCGAGTGGATCTCCAGCAGCAGCACGTCGTCGCCGAGGTCGAGCAGGCTGGCCGAGTCGTTGCGCGCGACCTCCTTGCCATCAGCGCGCAGGGCGTCGAGGCTGATCGCCTCGGGATCGACCGGGACCGGCTCGTATGTCTTGGAAACGGGGCTGTAGACCACGGCCTGACCGTCGCGCGTCGTATAGAACGAGAGGATGCCCGCGTCGAGCATCGCGCGCACCCACGGGGCCACCGCGATGCCCTGCCGGTCCATCAAGTCGGTCGTCTCGCGCACGCCCAGCATATCCCAAGTACGGAAGGGGCCGGCCTGCTGACCGAAGCCCCACTCCATGGCATGGTCGATGTCCACGAGCGAGTCGGCGATCGCGGGGACGCGCCGCGCGGCGTAGGCCAGCGACGGCAGCAGCGTGTCGCGTACGTAGCGCGCGTCCTTGTCGTCGTCGGCGCGCGCGACCAGGAAGCGCAGCCGCGCGGCGAGGTCGCCCTGCTTGCGCGCCGCGTCGG
>JAABUU010003303.1_pt1 | contig 20749 bp, 23 predicted proteins | sample 5559301 | NCBI WGS metagenome assembly JAABUU01 (sample SAMN10711884, study PRJNA513360) | rock metagenome | isolation source: Antarctica rocks | place: Antarctica: Victoria Land, Richard Nunatak white | reverse complement strand
CGTCCTTGGACAGAGCCCGCAGCGCTTCGCGATCCATCCAGACGTGGAATCATGCCGCCAGACCCCCGTCAACCATCCCGTCCGCACCCACCCTCAGCAGGCCGGTCAGCAGACGTGAGCAGTTACGCGGGCAGTCTTTAGCACAGGCGTGTAGCGAGGATTATACGTGGCGTGCCTGCGCACAACCTACCTTACGCCGCGGCTATCGTTCGATCTGAGCTTGCTGTTTACAGCAGGCGTTGTTCTCAACGCCGGCTTTTGGCTCTTTAGTGTAAGCACGACGTCCTCCATTGCGGAAGATGCTTACCTCCACGGGTATGCGCCGAACGTCCATAGTGCGATGACCTTACCGTTCCTCGCTCTGGCTACGCCCGCGGGATGGTTGGCCAATCTTTTGTCCGCGCGGAAGCTGATAATCATTTCGCAGGCAATAATGGTTGGCGTCGCGGCGACCGTTGCGGGACTACTCACTTTCGGGCTACAGGCGACTACAACCCTCGGAATCGGAGCGTTCGCATATGCCGTTGCTGCCGCGCTGGCTGTTCCAGTGTGGACAGCCCTGACTGGGGCGAGCAGGCACCGGGGTCCCGCCGCACTCGCAACGTTGGATCTGGGCTTTGGTCTAGGTCGAATAGCCGGTGCTTGCCTAGGGTCGCTGGCCATCGAGGCGCAGACTCTTCCTCTAGCTTTCGTCTCTGTCGCTGCATGCGCGGCGTGGTTGCTGATCGTGCTGAGGACCGCGTTGCGCGGTCCCACATTCGAGCGCCCAGTCGGGCTCGACGTTAATGCTCAAGATCCTCCGGCCGCTGTGCAGAGGACTGCAGCATCAGGCCACGCTGGTCTAACCCTTCCGACCTTCGGCTTCTCGCTTGCGGCCAGTGCGGCGCTGGCCTTGTTGCCCTCGATAATTCGGCAAACATCGGCGGTCGAACACTCGGCCATTGGCTACCTCGCTGCTTTCTTCAGCGTCGGCACCATGGCCGCTAGCGCTGCGGTCAGCACGTTCGGTTTATCAACATCGCGAAGTGGTCTCCTTCGCATCAGTGGGGTCATTCTAGCGGTATCGTTGCTTTTGCTGGCCCTCTCCGAGAGACAACCAACTATCGCAATCTCAATGGCCATCGTCGGCGCGAGCTGGGATATTTCTTATCTGTTACTAACAACACGACGACTGAACGCGAGCAGAAATAACAGTAACGTGCGCATAGCTGGAATGCAAATCTTCGCGTCGTACGGCGGCTTTGTGGTAGGAGGCCCATTATGGGGTGCAATTGCAGCAACCGCTGGTCTCACAACGTCGCTGGCATTAGCGGCTTTGATCGCAATCATTCCGGTTGTTTATCTAAGTATAACTTGTTCAGAGTAAGATGAGAGTAGGTCCATTTCCGATAAATTGAGTGATGTATTTTGTAGTAAACAAGTTCTCCGCGCGATTGCGAAAACACGAGAGGTCACGAGAGCCTTTATTCTCACGAGGGTATCTGAATTAATCGTAATGGTCGTACTCATAAACAAATACCTGTGCGTTATCGAGCCATGCAAAACTGTCCAGGCGAAACAACGTGAAGTTAACTCCGTTGCACATGCCAAGCGGTTGAGCGGAACTTCAGCGCTTTTGGGGATCGTTGGGAAAATCTTTCTCCAATCATTTTTAAAATCTCATGCCACAACCATTGATCTACTTGACTCGGGATGTCGTGCGACCCAGCCCAGTAATTAACATATTCATCTTTCGACATAGCTATGCTCTCGCTCATACCCATATACAAGCAATCACCGAAGCCTGGATGCTGACCTAGCAACTGCTCGTAAGTCTCCATTTGCGCTATTATTGGAGCGCGTGCTCTCTTCAGAGCTGGGGCCAGTTCTCGTATACCACTCTCCACTTCGATGTGAAAGGGATCCGTCGACAGATCCATTAGCTGGTATATAATGGTGAGGTGTCCACCAGGTGTCAGGATACGAATGGCTTCTTCCAAGGCGCCACGCGCCTCTGTCCAATGGAAGGATGAACTGTAACAAACCCAGTCGACCGTCTCGTTCCCAAGAGACGTGTTTTCGCCAGGGGCGTTTATCCAAGTAACGCTGGGCCACGACGAGTTCGATCGACGACCTACACGTACCATTTCGGCATTAGGTTCTATAGCGTAGCCCGACAAACCGATGTCGGCCAGCGCGTACGCGATTGCCCCGGTGCCGGCGCCTATGTCCGCGAACCGCGCTCTTGGGAAGGATTGCCGCACGTACTGGACAAGCCACTGAAGCATCATCTTCGAGTATGGCGGCCGTTTCGCATAGGTACTGGCGACGTGCGAGAAGTCTCCGAAAGAAGGCTTCTTCTGTAAACTCATAACATCCTCCAAGGCTAATGTACCGATACGGATTTACCGCCGCGAGCAGTTCGAGAAAACCATTTCTGTGCAGGCCGCATTACCGCGTTAGGCAGCGCGTTGAACTCGTCGGCTCCCCGGCATACCGGCGGCATTTTCCCCGTCATTACAGTTCATGATGTTGCAACATTTCCCTGCGCGCAAGACGGTAGTCAAAATATAATCTGCCTATATTCGAGCCAATTTGCGTGGTCGTTATCGAGTTGCGAGGCGCGTAAAAACCAATAAGTATACGATCGGTGTATTCGTCTAACGTGATCCTTGACGACAGTCGTCGGCATCGATGCGTCGGGGTCCCGGTCGAGGCGCCTGCGGTACTGGTGGCGCGTGCTCGCCGTCAGGGTCTTGCGCCGGCGCGCCAGGATCACGCGCTCATGGCGCTCAGCCCAGGCAACCGGCATGGCCAGCGCCTCAGGAGACGCTATAGCGAGGTCCGCAACGACCTTTTCACCTCCTCTCCCAACCGATGTGCCTCCCGACAACAACAGCTCCGAGCGCGAACTTCGGCCGACCGACACCTGTCGCAAAGTAACCGAAGGCTTTCGATCCGACTGGAGCGCAGACCTCTCCGCAAGCGTCAGCTCGGTCGTCGGAACAGCCGCACGCACCGGCGTCGACGAATATGAGGCGATCTTCAATACGCTGTGCGGGTGCCACAGACCCGTGCCGGGATGAGCAGATACCGGTTCTCGAACCAGATGCGCAAAATCGGTGAGGATCGACGCGGCATGCGTCTGTTGCAGGTCGGCGGCTTGCATTCGATTCCGGCCTCGATGGCCTAGAGTTCGCCGATGCGTCGCAGCGCATCCTCGACGATGGAGGGAGCGCGCGTATCGAACACATCGTAAGACTTGCACCTGACGTGCGCCGACAGGCGGCAGGGAAGATGCACGGCGGCGCGCCGGATCGATTCACGAACAGGCAAGAGCCCGCCGCAGGCGGTTCGGCTGCCACCTGCGCGGGAGGGACACAGGGTTTATTTCCGGCGCTCGTGTACCCGGGCCTGTCGTCGCACGTAAACAGCAAGCTCCATCGCTCCATTGCTACGTCGGGCGCCCTCCAATTCGTAGGCGCCGGTTTTGCCTTTCTCTTACCGTCACACGACTGAGATGGTTTTCACGGCTTATCAAATTACGTCCTCGGGAGATCTCAATGCCAGTGCTGCACCGCCGGCTGCATCCGCTCAGCGAGGATGCTGAAGTTTTCGGGCGGACCCTCCTGGCAGGGCCAGATCTTGCTTCCTTGCTCGCCCTGCTGGTTATGCCGGGATGACCCTACCCGGCCTAATCAGTGCACGCTTTGTGTCGCAGAGAGCTTGGTATCTACCTCTTTCCCTTCCGCAAGTATGAATGTCCTGGACGTAAGCGTTCAGTAGGGGCGAACAATTTTTAACTGTCCAGCTAAGGCCAATCTATAAAGGATAAGGTAGTCTTCCTATGAAGCACAAAATAATTTTCATCCTCATTGATGCTCTCGGAGCGGACTATTTCGCGGCCCAACGCGAGCGCCTACCCTATTTATCATCGCTGGCAAAGGAGGGCCTTTTCGTAAAAAGGGTCCGACCCGCCACTCCTGGAACATCGAAACCCGGCCGAGCGACAATTTTGACCGGCGAGGATGCCTCGGTCCACGGAATCTATGGTAATTCGGTCTTAGACGGTCAGCAGTTTCGTCCGGCGACCGAGAACGATGTCTTGGTAAAGACAATAGCGCACAAGGCACTTGAGACGGGTCGTGACGTCGTCGGTCTTGGCTTTGGACTTCTGCGGGCTGAAGACACCACCCTCCAGGTCGATCCTTGGTGGGAGCACCTACCATATAAGGCACTTGCGAATAGCAAGGCCCCGTTCGGCCGTGAGGGTTCGAACATTGCACCGGTGCGTCGAGACCCGGAAAAACGCCTCGGGCGGATCTTAGATATCCCGCTCAGCCTGGGGCAGGGGCTGTCCCTCGACTCGAGGCTCCATCCGCATATGATCGGTCTCGCGAGTGACCAGCTAATGCTTCAAATCACGGCTGATCTAGCATGCAGTGATCGGCCGCCGGACCTGATCTTCACGGAATTCGCGATCACAGACGTTATCCAGCACTATCACGGTTTCGATTCCGCATCGACAAACTGGGTATATCAAACCGCCGATATGGCGGTTGGGCTGCTGATGCACCGATTGGCGGTTGCAGGACGGTTGGATGACTATGTTGTGATTATCGCCAGCGATCACGGGCAGGCGCCTATCCACACTGCGATCTTTCCTGAAAATCTGATTCCTCACGATTGCTGGACGAGCGAAGGCGCATCCCTCCACGTGGTGATGAGCGGCGTAACGGAAGCGAGGTCGATCGAAGCACGCCTTTCTGAACTAGGAGTAGAGCCACTCTCTGGCGACCATCTTCCCGATGCCGTTCGTGCAAAGGGGCTTGTGACATTCGTCGCGCCGACAGGCTTTGCTTTCGAACCGCGCCCAGCTAGCACCGCTACAGAGACGTTGACGGGTTCCCCAACCATGGTATCGACGCACGGGTTAAATCCGGGGGATCCTTACGACGACGCGATCGCGATCGTGATTGGCGGCGGTCAAGATTGCATTGAGTTTGGGGACTTGCGGCAGATCGCTCCAACTATCGCTCAGGCCTTAGGTTTGGATATCGGTGGGGTCCAAGCCTGCGCGTGGAACTGAAGCTCGAGCAATGAGCTGAGTACGACATATATCGGATAACCACGCAACTATGCCGATTATTCGTTATCTTTCGCCATCGGCCGCCGCGACATGGATGTTGCCGCCGAAGCGGATCACGTGGCCGAAGCCCAATGTCGTCAGATAGGTGAAGAGTTTGGTGTCGCCGAAACCGCGATCCGCCACACCTCCTTCGGCGGCGCTTCGGCCAATCGCGCCAAATAGAGGTCTTCATAATGGTTCCGCTTGTCGTTCAACTCGGCCTTGAACACGGTCAGCCACACCAGGGGCGTCGCACGGCCATGGCGGGTGACGAGGCTCAGCGCCAGCGTCGTCTGATCGTCGATGTCGAAGTCCGTCCAATCCATAGCCACAACGATTGCCTTGCGCTCGCCGACCACTTCGGCGACCCAAGGGCCGAACATCCGCCATGGCTCGACGCCTTGGTTGCTCATTAGACGGTCGATCTGCTTGATCGCATGTTCGTCGAGCACGCCACGAGCCTGCGCCATGGCATGTACGACCACCGACACGCCAGCGACGTACTCGTCATGACCTCCAGTATACCGTTGGCCAGAGACTCGACCCGCTTCGCGTGGAGGTCATTCGCAAAGATCGCATCCAGACAGGCGCGAATGTCTTCAACCGACTTGCCAAAATGCTTCGTCAAACCACCGCTACCCGAAGAGGAGCTTCGTCTTCCTGATACCGCTACGGATTTCGGCCAATGTGAGTCCAAGAAAATTGAGGGGATTCATGAGCCGCGCGGCAGATTTTGTCGTGGAGCAGGTAGAAGCGGAAGGCAGGCTCCGCCTTCGCCCTGCCGTAAAGCTTCCTCTGAAGGTTCCTGATCTTTTCGGGTGTTGGAGGCTCACGGCCAATCATCTTCACGTCACCTTCTTCGAAAGCGCACCAGAAGTCAGGGTCCTTCCCTCCACCGGCATTACCCGGCCTCAACAGTCCTACGACCCTGTCCGACGCCCGCTCGGGCCGCCGCCCGGAGCGATGTCGGTGCCGCGACCACCGCCCGACACGGGCCTCCTCCGATGACCCAGATCACCCTTCCAGCGTGCCTTGCCCCTACCCCGGTAGATCGGAACAGGTGCTCGTGTCGGCTGCTTCCCTGCTCCAGCGGCCCTCCACAATTTCAGGCGGGTCGGCATCCACATCTTCACTTTCGAGGCCTGCTCAGGGTTCCATCGAATTACGGCCCGCTGGATTGCTCAACCGCCCAAGGCGGCCTTTCTCGCAAGGCATCGACCCGGTCAGTTCCCCACTGGCCCGCTTGCCAGCTACCAGATCAACCGACAACTATCTGGATGCCCTGCTTCATTGGTGATCTACCCCGTCGGGGCGCACTGAGATATCCGGGATAGCAGATTACTCGGCGCGCGATCGATTACCGAACTCCAGCACGGCTGCAACGAGGGCACGCGTGTAAGCGTTCGCCGGTGCCTTGAGCACTTCTTGTGTCGGTCCGGCTTCGACAATGTGACCATCCCTGAGCACCACAACGTTTCGCGCAATGGCCTGCACCACGACGAGGTCGTGTGAGACCATGAGGTACGATGTTCCTTCCTGCGTCTGAAGATCGACAAGAAGTTCGAGGATGGCCGCCTGGACGGATACGTCCAGGGCGGAGGTGACCTCGTCGAGGAGGATCAGATCGGGCTTCGCTGCGAAGGCCCGCGCGATAGCGATGCGCTGCTTTTCGCCGCCTGAAAGTTGACCCGGGTAGCGACGCAGATAGTGCGGCCCCAGCCTGACCCGCGCCAAGAGTTCGGATACTCTCGTCCTCGCGTCGGAGATATCAAGGTTGAAGTAGAGTCTGAGGGGCGCGTGAAGGATGGCCTCGATCGTATGCCGCGGATTGAGCGAGGCGTCGGGGTTTTGGAAAACGGTCTGGACGCGCCGCAGTACATCGAGGGGGCGGCGGTTCACGGCAACATTGAGATCGGTGTCAGGGGCCAGACGGATCGTTCCGGCCTGGGTCTGCCTCAAGCCCGCAACCGCACGCAGCACAGTCGTCTTCCCCGAGCCGGACTCGCCGACGAGAGCCAGTGTTTCTCCTCGTTGCAATGTGAACGACACGTCCTTAACCGCTGGGCGAGGGGCTGCGGTGGATCGACGCCAACCGAATGACCTTTCGCGGTCGTAGGAGACGACCAGGCCTGTCACCTGCAACAGCGGAGTGGTCGGCGACTGACGTTTCTTCCGGCGACGGTCAAGCTCATCGCCCAGCCCCGGAGGACCCGGAGCATCAACCCGAAGGGGCGCGTGGCAGCGCACCACGACCCCGTCGATTCCTGAGGCGGCAGGGCGATCCTGGTCGCACTTGATGAGCTTGCTCGTGCATCTTGGGGCGAAGGAGCAGCCTTTTCGGATACCTTCCAGCCGAGGCAGCGAACCGGACAACGTCGGCCGTGCAACTGCACCCGAGAGACGCGGCACTGATTCGAGCAAGGCCCGGGTATAAGGATGAAGCGGCTGGCTCAGCACTCGAGCGACCGCACCCTCTTCGACGATCTCGCCCGCGTAAAGGATCGTCACTCGCTCGCAGAGCCGCTCGACGAGGCCAAGATTATGACTCACGAGCACCATGGCCAGATTCATCGCGAGCCTGATCTCATGGAGCAGGTCCAACACCTGAGCCTGCGTGGTGGCGTCGAGACCTGATGTCGGCTCATCGAGGAGAAGCACCCTCGGCTGGCCCGCAAGCGCCATCGCGATCGCGCAACGTTGTAGCTGGCCTCCAGAAAGCTGGTGGGGATAACGACCGGCCAGGGATTCAGGCGCCGGCAGGCGCGCGCGGGCCATCAACTCCAGCACGCGTTGGCGTCGACTTTCACGGGGTAGCGGGGTGTGAAGCGACACGCTTTCAGCGATTTGAGCGCCGACGGTCATTGTAGGCGTCAAGGCAAGCGCCGCGTTTTGCGGCACGAAGGCTATGGTGCGATCGGCTGCCCGGGCTTGGAACATCTCTCGACCCTGGAGCCGAGTTCGCCCGCTGGCAACATGCATGCCGCGCTTGATGTGTCCCATCATCGCGAGGAGCAGCGTGCTCTTTCCCGAACCGGACTCGCCGATAATGCCCGCGCTCTCGCCGGCTCGGAGACAGAAATCGATCTGCCGCAGCACCGGGACGAAATCTCTGGTTCGATTTGGCTTCAGACCGACGGTGAGACGTTCGACCAGGAGGAGTGGCGGGTCACGGCTCGCATGCATGTTGCTCACGCCGCAGTGTCTCGCCCGCTCAGGTCGACGCCAAGCGCCTTCCCCGCAGCGTCGCTCAGGAAATTGATCCCGAGGATCAGGCTGGATAGCGCGACGCTCGGCGCGAGGGCGTTCCAGGGAGCGATCGTCAGCACCACCCGGGCGTCGGCAATCATAACGCCCCAGTCGGGCGTCGGCGGTGCGACACCGAGCCCTAAGAAGGAAAGCGAACTGAACGCAAGCAACATCCACGACCAGCGCATCGCGCCATCGACCAGCAGGATATCGATGACGTTTGGCAGCATTTCCCGCCATACAAGCCCGAAAGGGCGCTCCCCTCGCGCCCGGGCGGCAAGGACGAAGTCGCGCGAGGCAAGGTCGCGGGTTGCGGCCCGAGCGATACGGGCTACCGACAGGCCGTAGAAGGCGGCGAGCGTCGGAAGTAAGGCCATCGAACCTCCTCCTGTGACGGCGACGACCACCAGAAGGAGAAACAGCTTCGGAATGGCGAGGAAGGCATCGATTGCGCCCATCGCGAGGTTGTCGAAGCGTCCCCCGAACGCGCCGCTGGCGATGCCGACCGCGCCGCCCCACGTGACTGCCAGCGCAGCCGCGAGACCGGTGATGGCGATGGCTGCCCGCCCGCCGACGAGGGTTCGGGACAACACGTCGCGTCCAAGTAAGTCGGTCCCCAACCAATGAGACATCGAGGGTGCGCGGAGCACCTCGACGCCGTTCTGCGCGGAGGGGTCGTAAGGAACCAGAATCCAGCCTGCCGCGAGCAGGAAAAGGTGGAATGCCACGAGCGTCAATCCAACGAAGCCCGTTGGACGCGCCGCGATCTCGCGGCCGATTGAATAAATTCTCCTGGTGCGGCCCCGGCCTATTCCGGATCGATTGACCGCCATTGATCCGTCGACGACGCTCAAGCGCGCACCGTGCCGGCCCGTCTCAGGCGCGGGTTGAAGGTCATTGCCAGGAGGTCGCTCAGAAGGGCGAGCACGATGTAGGTTGCGGCGAAGACCAGAATGATGGCCTGCAACAGCGGTATGTCGCGATCATAGATCGCCTGCACCATCAAGGTACCGAGGCCGGGGTAATTGAAGACCCGCTCGACTATCACCACCCCGCCCAGGAGCCATGCCAGGGTCAACGCGACGATGCTGATCATGGTCGGGGCGGCGCCCGGCAGCGCATGCCGAAACAGGACGTTGATGGGGGAAACACCCTTCAGACGTGCCATTTCGACGTGCTCGCTCTCCAGCGCCTCGACGGTCGCGGCTCTCGCCACTCGGAGCACGTGCGCGATCAGAACAAGCACTAGGGTTCCGGCAGGCAGGCCTAAGGAAGGAAGCAGTTCGCGCAGCGGGGCCCCGGGCGGGACAATAGTTACCGCCGGCGTCCACCGGAGCTTGATTGCGAACACGAGAATGAGCAGTGTCGCGGACACGAATTCCGGGACGGTCATGAGAACGATGCTCAGGGCCGACACGAGAAGATCAGGGAATCTGTCTCGGAAGATTGCCGCCATAACGCCGAGCGCCAGCGCGAGTGGGACTCCGACGATCGACGCGAGTCCAGCAAGCACCAACGTATTGCGAACTCGCGGCGCGAGAAGCTCGACGACAGACTGTCGCAATTTGAATGAGCGGCCGAGGTCCCCTTTGACCAGTGCGGACAGCCATTCGACGTAACGGACGGTTACCGGCCGCTCGAGCCCAAACTCATGCCGGCAAGCCGCAAGTGCGCCGGGCTCGACGGCTTGGCCAAGGTAGGCCGTGCAGCTGTCGCCCGGCAGCATCGTCGTGCCTCCCACGACCAGCAGCGATAACAGCAACATGGAAAGCCCAGCGAGGCCCAAGCGGCGGATGGCGTGCCCAAACATAATCGGCTTCGCAGGACGCGGGCTTATTCACCCACTGACAACTTGTTCCATCGAATTGAGAACTCCTGCACATTGGCGATGCCTTTGACGCGGGCACTCAACACGCGGACCGTGCTTTTGTGAAATGGAATGAGCGTGCCTCCTTCGGCATATAGGATCCTTTGCGCCTCGCCATAAAGAGCGCGGCGCTGTGAAGGGTCCAACGCTCGACGGGCCGCGCTCAGGGTTTCGTTGAAGTGAGGGTCGTTGAAGAACGACTCATCCCAGGCCGCGCCTGAGTGGTAGACTTCGTTCAGGACTTGGTCAGCCGGTCGCTGCGACCAATCGGTTGCAACAAAGTCCTTCTTCATCCACGTCGCTGACCAATAGCTATCCCCTGGTACTAGGCGAATGTCGACACGCACCCCTGCGGCCGCGGCCTGCTGCTGGTAGACCTCGGCCATCTTGGTCCAGAGCTCCCTCAGATCCGACGTGTAAAGAACGACATCCAGCCCTTTCGGGAAGCCAGCATCCTTGAGCAGCCGCTTCGCTTCAGGCAAGTCCTGCGGGCACTTCAAGTCGGCGCGGTAGGGATCGCCGGACCAGACGGGGTCGTCGCATGACACTACGCCGCCGTTCTCGCCAACGAGCAATTTCATCATCGCTTCGCGGTCGACAAGAATGCGTAATGCGCGGCGCACGCGAGGATCGGTGAAGGGCGCTGTATCGGTGCGCATGACGATGCCGCTCCAATCGCCAGTCTGGACCGATTGGACCGTGTATGCCGAGTTGTCCGAAAACAAGAGCTGTTGTTGTTGGGTGACGGCCGCCACGTAATCGACCTGGCCTGCGAGCACGGCCTGGACGCGCGCTTGCTGGTCAGGGATGCTGATGACCTCCACTCGATCGACGTCCGGCTTTCCCTCCCAGTAGCCAGGAAAGGCTTCAAGGATCGTGGTGCCTCGGGCATCCAGCTTCGAAACCTTGAAAGGGCCGGTGCCGACGCCCGTTTCGTTGAGAGCGTCAACATTTCCGGCCCCCGCTCGCGATGACAGGATACGTGCTCTGTAGTCCATAAGAAGCAGGGGAAAATCGGCATGTGGCGTACTAAGCCTTACCTTCGCAGTGTAATCATCGAGGAGGTCAACGCCCTCAACGATGGAGAGTACTGCCGCAACCGGGCTTTTGATCTTTTCACTCTTGATCCGCATCAGTGAGTATGCGACGTCATGTGCCGTGAAATCCGAGCCGTCGTGGAATTTGACGCCTCGGCGCAAGTTGAAGATCCAGTCTTTGGCGTCCGATGACGACGACCAGGACAATGCGAGGTCGGGGCTCGGTTGCCCGTCCTCCCCTTGCCGCACCAGTCGGCTATAGACCAGCTTAATGACGTTGTAGAAGCGCGTTGGAGATATTGGGTCGAGCGATTCCGCGCCACCGTAGCCACTATCGTCAGCAAGCCTGAACGTGCCCGCGGCTTCGGACTCCAACGGTGCGAGCGAGACTAAGAGGGCGGCGCAAGCTGCCGCGACCGAAGAGAGCGGTTTCATGTATGACGTACTCCGAAAGCCCGTTGCCAAAAGACATCCGGATGATTACATCCGTATGACGGTAAGGATAGCCGCTCGGAGAGCATCTTTGTTCGAAAGTGATCGCGACGAAATGAGCATGCGACCGGCGGCGCCCGAACGAGGGAAGGGTCGCCGCCCAGGACATGTGCTCTGGCGCGAAATCGAGCAGCAACTCGCGGCAGAACTCCAGCACGGAGCGTTCGGGCCGGGGGTGCGGCTGCCGACTGAGCCAGAACTCATGCTACGTTTTCAGGTCGGGCGGCATACCTTACGTCAAGCAATGGCGCAGCTCGAGAGCAAGGGCCTCATCCGCATCGAGCAGGGAAGCGGAACTTTCGTCAACGACGCGATCGTCCGCTATCAAATCTCCGAGCGGACCCGCTTCTCCAAGAATTTGCTCGAACAAGGCCGCGAGCCCGCGAACCAATTGACGGATTGGCGGGAAGTGGCCGCCCCATTGCAGGTCCAAACGGCGCTCGGCTTAGCCGACGGCGAGTTTGTCTCCGTGCTTGAGATCACTGCCGCTGCAGACCGCATCGTTATCGCCGAAACAGAAGCCTGGTTCTCCCTCAAGCAATTCCCAAATATCGGCCCGGTTTATCGACGGCTTGGTAGCACGACAGAAACCTATCGACATTTCGGAATTGTCGATTACGTTCGTCAGAAGACTCGAATCTATTCGCGGTTGCCCTCCGCGCGCGAGGCACGCGTCTTGAAGCTTGTGAAGACTCAGCCTGTGCTAATTACTTGTAAAACCGACACTAACCTTGCAGGTCATCCCCTTAGCTATTCTGAAACGCGGTGGGCTTCGGACCGCGTGGAACTCATTGTTGACGAAGACGGCACTGGTGGGTCCAGAAACACGAATCCATAATGCTCCGAAGCCAGCAAAGGCCAAAGGTATGTCCCCGTTTACGAACTGCATACGATGCGAGCGAAGCGACCACGGATTAGGTGCCTCTCAGGCCTGCTAAAGACATGATGGTATTCTAGTTGCCTAGAACTTTTCAAACGGTACCTTAGCTGGGCTTCCAATGAGCCAGTCTGATCCGAACACTGCACGAAAGCGCTGGATGGCGGTCCTCGCACGGGCGACTGCGGCGGAGATCGAAACGCTCGTGAGCGAGGCTGCGATGGTTCCGTCATACACTGTGCTACGCGGACCGGAGGTGGGTTTGGCCATGACCCGCGCACGAGCCGGGGGCGGCGGCGCCCCGTTCAACGTTGGCGAAATGACGGTCACCCGCTGTACGGTGCGGAGTGCCGAAGGCCGTGTTGGCCATGCCTATGTCGCCGGTCGAGACCTTCGGCAGGCCGAGCTCGCGGCAGCGCTCGATGCGGCCTTGCAGAACCCCGCACGGCACGACGCGATCGAACGCGCCGTCATCGCCCCGCTGGCCGCAGCTCAGGAGAATGCGCGTGCTGAGGTGGCGCGCAAGGCGGCCGCGACCCGGGTACAGTTCTTCACTATGGCGACGATGCGGTCATGACCGTCGACCGTCCCGGTTTCGCCGACCCCACGACCGACGCGCAGGCCTGTTTCCGTGCCCTGCTGGGTGCCATGTCGCGGCCCGGCCATTTGCGCGAGGCAGGTACGGGACTGAGGCCGCCGCCGCCGATGGATCCCGCTGCGGCGGCGGCACTGCTGACGCTCGTGGACGGGGACGTGCCGTTATGGCTCGACCAACCCCTCACACCGGCATGGGACTGGCTCGCGTTCCATTGTGGGGCGACTCGGGCGATCACGCATGAGCAGGCCATCTTCGCTTGTACCATGCATATGCCGCCGCTGGCAACCTTGGCGCCGGGCAGCGACGCCGGGCCAGAAGAATCGGCAACGCTCGTTCTGCAGGTGCCGGCGCTGGGCCTCGGCCGCTCTTATCGCCTTTTCGGCCCCGGGCTCCTCACCCCTGCACGCTTGCAAGTGGCTGGCCTTCCGAACGATTTTGCCGAGCAATGGGCGGCGAACCACGCGCTCTATCCTCGCGGTGTCGATGTCGTGCTGTGTGCGGGCGAGCAGCTTTGCGCACTGCCGCGCAGCGTACGCATTGAGGAGGTCTGAACCTTGGCCTATGTTGCAGTCAAAGGGGGGGAGCAGGCGATCGACGCGGCCCATGGCTGGCTTGCCGAAGATCGGCGCGGCGACCCGCGCGTCCCGGAAGTCTCCACGGTCCAAATCGCCGAGCAGCTCGGCCGCGCTGTGGACCGGGTCATGTCGGAAGGGTCCTGCTACGATCCCGACCTGGCCGCACTCGCAATCAAACAGGCCCAAGGGGACAGCATAGAGGCCGCTTTTCTGCTTCGTGCCTACCGTAGCACCCTGCCCCGCTTCGCCTACACCCGGCCGCTCGAGACTGCGGCGATGCAGGTGCGTCGCCGCGTTTCGGCCGTCTTCAAGGACCTTCCGGGCGGCCAGGTCCTCGGCCCGACCTACGACTATACGCATCGCTTGCTCGATTTCAGCCTGGCCGAGAGTGACCAGAACACACGGGCCGACACTTGCGCCGGCGACGGTTCGGAGCCTTCCCGCAACGAGGATTCGCCGGCGAACCCGCCCATGCCGCGCGTCACCGACATACTCGGGGACGAGAACTTGATCGAACGCGACCGCGAGGACGGAGGCCAGCCGCGCGACTTGACGCGCGAGCCGCTCGCCTTTCCAGCCGGCCGCGATGCACGATTGCAAGCGCTCGCACGCGCCGACGAGGGGTTCCTGCTCGCCCTGGGCTATTCGACCCAGCGCGGCTACGGGAATAATCACCCCTTCGTTGGCGAACTTCGCGTCGGCGAGGCGAGCGTCGAAATCGAGCCGCCGGAACTCGGCTTCGCCATCGACATCGGCGAGATCACGGTAACCGAGTGTCAGATGGTCAACCAGTTCGTCGGCTCGGCAGTGGTCCCCCCGCAATTTACCCGCGGTTACGGCTTGTGCTTCGGCCACAGCGAGAAAAGGGCGATCGGCATGGCCCTGGTGGACCGTGCCATGCGGGCCCAGGAACTGGGCGAAGATACCCTCGCCCCGGCGCAGGACGTCGAGTTCGTGCTCTCTCACTGCGACAACGTCGAGGCGACCGGCTTCGTCGAGCACCTGAAGCTGCCGCATTACGTGGACTTCCAAAGCGAGCTTGAGTCGCTCCGCCGTATGCGGGCGGACGCGACAGCCGCGCACGGGAACGCCTCTCAGGCGGTGCCCGCGCGGCGCGTTCCGCCGCACGACGTGCCGAAGGACCGGGAGGCTGCGGAATGAACGGATACAATTTCGCCTACCTGGATGAACAGACAAAGCGCATGATCCGTCGCGCCATCCTCAAAGCCGTGGCGATTCCCGGTCACCAGGTGCCGTTCGGCTCGCGCGAAATGCCCCTGCCCTATGGCTGGGGGACCGGCGGTATCCAGGTCACAGCGAGCATTCTCGGCGGCAACGATGTGCTCAAGGTGATCGATCAAGGCGCGGACGACACCACCAATGCCGTTTCCATCCGCCGCTTCTTCGCGCTCACGGCCGGTGTGCGCACGACGACGAGCACGGTCGAGGCAAGCGTGATCCAGACCCGGCACCGCATCCCGGAAACGCCGCTTCGCGAGGATCAGGTGATGGTTTATCAGGTTCCCATGCCCGAGCCGCTTTACCGGGTGGAACCGAGCCGGGCGGAGGCGCGGCTGCTGCATGCGGTCGCCGATTACGGTCTCATCAGCGTCAAGCTCTACGAGGACATCGCGCGCTACGGTCACGTTTCGATCTCCTTCGATCATCCGGTGATGGTGAACGGGCGCCATTTGATGTCCCCGTCCCCGATCCCGGCTTTCGACACTCCGAAGATGCACATGATGCCCGCACTGCAGCTGTTCGGCGCCGGGCGGGAGCAGCGGATCTACGCCGTGCCGCCCTACACGGAGGTTCGCCCCCTCGATTTCGATGATCATCCCTTTCGTTTGACGCGAGCTTCCCAGGCCTGCGCGCTTTGCGGCTCGGAGGAGAGCTACCTTGACGAGGTGGTTACCGATGACCGTGGCGGACGCATGTTCGTCTGCTCCGACACCGACTATTGCGCACAGCGCGTCGCGACCGGCGTTGAGGCGGCGGTCGCATGACGAACGACACCTTGCTTTCGGCTCGCGGTCTGCACCTGTCGTTCGGAGCCGTTCCTGCGCTGGATGGCGTGGACGCGGACCTTTGGCCAGGCGAGGTTCTCGCCATCGTGGGCGAGAGCGGGTCCGGAAAGACGACGCTGCTCAATGCCCTGTGCGGCGCGCTTGCGCCGGACAGCGGAGTCGTCCGCTACCGGGACCCGGATGGCCGATCGCACGACGTGCACCGGATGCCCGCGCCCGTGTTGCGCGCCCTTCATAGGTCCGACTGGGGCTTCGTGCGTCAGGATCCCCGTCAAGCGCTCCGCATGGCCGTTTCCGCGGGCGGCAACGTGGGCGAGCGCATGATGGCGCAGGGCACCCGGCACTACGGCGCGATCCGGGAGACCGCCACCGCTTGGCTGCAGCAGGTCGAGATCGACCCGGCCCGCATCGACGACCTGCCTCGCACCTTTTCGGGGGGGATGCTGCAGCGCCTGCAGATCGCCCGGACGCTCGTGACCCATCCGCGCCTCGTATTCATGGACGAGCCGACGGGCGGTCTGGACGTTTCGGTGCAAGCGCGCCTACTCGACCTCATCCGAACGTTGGTGGCCCGGCTGCGGATCGCGGTCGTGCTGGTCACGCACGACGTCGCGGTGGCTCGTCTGCTCGCCGGCCGGCTCATGGTGATGCAGGCGGGCCGCGTCGTTGAAACAGGGCTTACGGATCAGGTCCTCGACGACCCGCAGCATCCCTACACCCAGCTTCTCGTCAGCTCGGTGTTGCAGGCATGAGCATCTTATCCTCCGAAGGAGCTCTGCGCCGAGGTGATCTCGTCCTGCGCACCGAGCAGCTGGGAAAATCCTTCACCTTGCACCTGCGGGGCGGCTTGCGGATCCCCGTTCTGCACGATGTCGGGTTCGAGCTGCGCGCGGGAGAATGCGTGGTGCTCTCGGGTCCTTCCGGTGCCGGCAAATCCACGTTGCTGCGCAGCCTATACGGGAATTATCGCGCCGAGGGCGGGCGCATTCTGGTGAACCACGGCGGGGCCTGGGTGGACCTGGCCCAGGCCGCCCCCCGCACCATCCTGGAGGTGCGCAGGGAGACGCTCGGCTACGTCAGCCAGTTTTTGAGAGTCGTGCCCCGCGTGCCCGCGCTCGACATCGTCGCCGAGGCGCTCACAATACGCGGCATCGATCCGGACCGAGCTCGCGCGGGCGCGCGGGCGATGCTTCTCAGGCTCAACGTACCGGCTCGACTGCACGCGCTACCACCCGCGACCTTCTCCGGCGGCGAGCAGCAGCGGGTTAATCTCGCGCGCGGATTTCTCGGCGGCAACCCGATCCTTCTTCTCGACGAGCCGACCGCCTCGCTCGATGCCGCCAATCGCGAAGTGGTCATCGATGCCGTGCGCAAGATGAAGATTTGCGGCACTGCGATCCTCGCGATCGTGCACGACGGAGCCGTGCGCGACGCTATCGCCGACCGGCTGTTCCCCGTCACTCCCTTGCAGGATGCCGCATGAGCAGGCCTCTCGTCGCCGACCCCGCGACAAACGGAACTGCACTGGAGGAGGTCGTACTGACCAACGCGGCGATCGTGCTGCCCGACGCCATCATCCACGGTTCGGTGGTGCTGCGCGACGGGTTGATTACCGACATCCAGTCAGGCCAAACTGCGGTTCGCGGGGCCACTGATTTCGAAGGCAACTACCTGATCCCCGGCATCGTGGATCTCCACACCGACAACCTCGAGCGGCAGGTCCTGCCGCGGCCAAACGCCCGTTGGCCATCCCGCTCCGCCATGCTGGCGCATGACGCCCAGTGCGCGGTCGCGGGCGTCACCACCGTCTTCGACTCACTCTGTATCGGCGACCTTGGCTTCGACCCGGATCGCATTCGGACGTCGCGTGAGGCGGTCGCTGACCTTGACGATCTGACCGGCACAGGCCTGCTCAAGACTGAACACTTCCTTCACCTCCGGTGCGAACTGCCCGCGCTCGACATGCTGCCGCTCTTGGACCAGCTGGCGGACCATCGGCTGACGCGTCTCGTCAGCCTTATGGATCACAGCCCGGGGGTTGGCCAATATACCGACCTCGACCGCTACCGGACGCTGCGCCAACGGGAGGGGTTGTCCGAGGTCGAGGTCGAGCGCCGCATCACCGAACTGCAAGCCCAGCGCGTAAGGCTCGGTGCTCCGAACCGCATCGCCTTGCTGGCCAAGATGGAGGGGTGGGGCGTGGTGATGGCGAGCCACGACGACGAGACCGAAGCCGATGTTGCGCAAAACCATGCTGACGGGATCCGCATCAGCGAGTTCCCGGTCACGCTCGCGGCTGCCCGCGCGGCCAAGGTCCACGGCATGGACGTGATCGCGGGCTCGCCCAATATGGTTCGCGGCAGCTCGCATTCCGGCAACGTCGCGGCCGCCGACCTCGTGCGCGAAGGTGTCATCGACGCGTTTGCGTCCGACTATGTGCCCGCGAGCCTCGTCGAGGCCGTGTTCCTTTGCGTCGAGCGGGCTCGTCTGACCTTGCCCCGGGCGGTCGCGCTGGTCACGGCGAACCCCGCCCGGATGGCAGGCCTGAACGACCGCGGTCGCATCGCACCCGGCGCAAAGGCGGACCTCGTGCGCGTCCAAACGCACGGCGGCACGCCCATGGTCCGCGAGGTCTGGCGCGCCGGGCAGCGCGTTGCTTGAGCGCGCCGAGGGCGCCTAGCGCGCATCTGGCGTCAGGCAGTAGCTGCCGCCCATTGCCGCTCCATCGTTCTCCGTCAGGGCGCTTTCGAGCGGGCTACGATCTGGATGGGGTTGATGAACCGGAGCGCGACAATGAGCCAGACGACCGTGGTGGCCGTGTAGATGACCGCCATCGCGTGGATCGACTGGCCGGCCCGGACGCCGGCCGCGAAGACCGAGTAGTAGAGCGCTACCACGAGCGTCTCGCTGGTGGGTCCTGCCGTCAGGAACGTGAGTTCGAACATGCTGATGGTCCGTACCAGGACCAGCAGCAGCGCGGACAGAATGCCCGGAAGCAGCATCGGCATGAGCACGTGGGCGAAGAGCTGCGGCGTGCTGGCCCCGAATACGCGCGCGGCCGCCTCGATCTTCGGATCGATCTGCTCGATGAAGGGCACCATCATCAGGATGACGAACGGGACCGTCGGCACGAGGTTGGCGATGACCACGCCCCAAAAGGTGCCGCCAAGGTGCAGTTGGTAGAGAACGGTCGCCAGCGGGATGCCGAACGTCATGGGCGGCACGAGCAGCGGCAGGAGGAAGATCAGGACGGCGATCTTTCGGCCTGGGAAGTCCCGGCGGGCCAGGGCATAGGCGGCCGGAACGCCGAGCACGCCCGACAGGAGTACCACCGTGAACACGATCTCGAACGTGACCGTCAGCACGGCCCCGAGCTGGAACTCGTGCCAGGCCGAGGCGTACCAGCGGATCGTGAAAGCCTCCGGCAGCCAGGACCGAAGCCAGCGCGTCGCGAACGAACTGGTGATCACCGCCGCGATCGCCGCTGCGATATTCAGGAGCAGGAACGCGACCAGCACCCGAATCGCCACGGACCAGAGCTTCGCACCGGGCGTGGTGTCGCGGATCACGCGCTCACCCTTTCCCGCCGCTCGTCGCGCCGCGATAGAACACTTGCCGCAGCCCGAGGACCAAGATCACGACGACGAGTTGGACGACCGCCATGATAATGGCGATCGCCGATCCCATGGAGTAGTCGAAACGCTCGAATGCCGCCTGATAGGCCGCGATCGCGATGACGCGCGTCTCGCCGGCGGGAGCGCCGAGCAGCACCGCGGACGGAAAGACCGAGAAGCTCTGGACGAAGGACAAGCAGAAGTTGATGGCCAGTCCGGGCGCTAGAAGCGGCAGGAAGACGTGCAGGAAGCGCCGGCGCGGGCCGGCTCCCAGCGTCGCGGCTGCCTGTTCGAGGGCCGGATCGATGCCCGACAGGTAGGACAGCGTCAGCAGGAACGTGAACGGGAATCCGGTGATCATCAGCGACGCGAAGACGCCCCAGTAGTTGTGAATGAGCCGGACCGGACGATCGACGAGATGCAGCGCCAGCAGCGTGCGGTTGAACCACCCCTGCGGGCCGAGATAGTTCAGCAGGCCTTCCGCCACCAGCACCGTCCCGAGCGTGATGGGGATCACGAGCACGGTGGGCGGCTGCCTTCGGGCGAGCCCGACCTCTACTTCCGCGGCTTTTGCACATTGCTGGAACTCCGAGGTGGGGTCGCGCACGCTCGGCATCGCGAGTTTCTATCTCCGGGCGGTGTGCCAGAACCGCAACCTATGGGGCACCGAGTCATTCGAGGAGATCACGATCCGCCACTCGAAACACGCCGCCACGCGCTTCGCCGGCGAGGCCGCGCCGGCACTGAACAGTTTCGCCGACTCGAGCGCGAGTTCCTTCGTCAGCGGCATCCGGGCGGCGCGGGAGAAAATCGTCGCGCGCTCGGACGAGGACCGGACCGAGTTCCTGCGCCGGCGCGGTTTTTCCAAGGGCGATACGACGCGGGTGATCGACACCGTGCTGGCCGAGGAAGGCCACCCCGCGACGAGCGTGTTCGATTTCGTGCAGGGCATCACGGCAGTGGCCCGGGGCGAGCCGCGGCAGGACGCCCGCCTCGACCTCGAGCTGCGCGCCAAGCGCCTGATGGACCAGGTCGCGGCCTGATCCCCTCCCTTCGCGATCCCCCTAGCCAGCTCCGCTGGCCAGGGACCCTGGATCGTTTCGCCCTGCCCCACCATTGTTGCCGGCCTTTCCCGTCCTGCTCTGCCCCAACACAAGAGGCAGAGGAGGGCGGGATTTTTCAGTAGAGTAGGGATGAAGCGCCTTACCCCGTTGCTGAGGCAGGTTTCTTCATCCCCCGCTCCGAACCGGACGTGCGAGTTTCCCCGCATCCGGCTCTCCATGCGTGGCCATAAGCCACGGGTGGCCCT
>JAABUU010003302.1_pt1 | contig 20749 bp, 22 predicted proteins | sample 5559301 | NCBI WGS metagenome assembly JAABUU01 (sample SAMN10711884, study PRJNA513360) | rock metagenome | isolation source: Antarctica rocks | place: Antarctica: Victoria Land, Richard Nunatak white | reverse complement strand
TAGGGTGGGTGGTAGGTAGTCGGTTGATGAAAGAACGTGTGCGCGTTGTTATGATTATTGAGCTGCTAGACCTAGTTGGGTAACCGCTAGACCTAGTTGAGTAACCGCTAAACCTATCTTGGGGGGGCGTATATTTAGTAAAAAGGGGTGTATATGTAGTAAAAAGGGGTGTATGTTTAGTGGTAACCTTGATTAACCAGCTAGGGAATTCAAATCGTATCTCTAGCTTTATCTGCGAAGATTCTTCATGCGTGCTCTGTTGTCCTAAGTTAGCACATGATAGTTCTAGCTAGTAATCTTGAGCTGTTGTAATTCGCTGCCGATAAGAAGACGTTTCATCGTCACCACCGTTGTGTTTTCCATTGTGTCCTCCGTCTACGAATGACGCCGGGAGGGTTGATTTAGAGAAACTTACCGGCTAGTCCATCCTATGTATGTGTATGTGTCGTGATCTCGATGGCGATGGCGATGGCGATGGCGATGGCGATCGGGTCCAGGGGAAAACCCGCCCAAAATTAGCCAAGTCCCAAGGTCATTGGAAAGGCCTTGCCGCATGCCGCCCTCTAACGCCCTGGTCTTGGTTCAATCCTTTATTGCGGGCAGCTACATGCTATCAGCAGTTAATTCTGTCGCCATACCTCTGTAAGAGTGCTGTGGAGGTTAAAGTAGGTTGAGATCGAAAAGACGGAAATAGCAGTATCAAATTTCGGGAGGAGTAGTGCAACCGCCCAAAGAATGCAGAGTCCGTGCTTTCCCGCAGCGAACAGTCATCCACTCACATCCAACCACTTCTTCAACCACAAGCTCTCTAACCGCCGGAGCACTAACAAAGGCTTTGCTGCATTGTGAATGGCGCATTCTATGCTTGAAACGAGCGAGTCGTTGGCTATGACGGAAAGCTTGACAATCTTTGGGGATTAGCAGCTCCCAATGCCACCAGGAACCGACGGCAGTTTCACCAATCATTCCGACTACGCGCGCATCTTTCTTCAACATCCCGAAGTGAGACAGCCTGTCTGCCATGTCTGGCCGATCTGACTGGATACCGGCAACAATGCTGTTGGCCTTGAATGGGCGTCTCGCTAGAAGCAACATGCCGATGCATCGTCCACGGCAGGAACTTTGCATAAGGTGGGCGACAACTGTCACGGGTTGGTCGAGGCACGCATACTTTTTGACTCTATTTGAGGCATCACGAAGGGATTGATATTGACTTAATTTATATGACCTTGTTCAATTTCCACTAAGACACACTGTCATTTCTCTGCTAAGATCTGTTTCCTCACACTCCTTGACATTTGGCGTCATTCCTATCTCCAAGTTTGCACGGCTAGACCACAACGTCACGGCGACAATGTCTTTCCAACTAATCACTCCCAAATCTGCGGCGCAGAGGGACAGCAAACAGCCCATGTCATTCTCTTCTTCCCACCGAAATGCCAGTCTCGAGCCACCAGCGTACACTACCGATGATATTCTTGCCGCCAAATATCGAAAATATTCCAAATACTGGCAATGGATGCGGGTGGGTATTACGGTGGCCACCCTCGCAGTCTCTATCGCTGTTATCGCCTGCGCGGCAAGTTCGTTGAGGGGATACTCAGATACACATCTCGAATCAGAGTGGTTACTACCTCTATGGCCCTTGAGCGTTGATCTCCGTCCGACGCACGCAGTCCTAGCCTGCGGCATCGTGGTTGCCGTCGCAGATCTGCTCTACCTCGCCCCGGCGCTATTCCCCTCTGTAGGAAATCCTCGCTCTCCAAATCCTACATTTGCTGATGCGATCTTATCTTTAGCGTTCTCCCAAGCTCCGCCTCCTCATTACCTTCTCCACCGTCCTTTCCTTCCTATGCCTCAGCGTCGCCCTCTTCACCACCGCCTTTGCCAGCACCATCACCTCTCACCTTGCGAACAGCACCGACGCCGGTACGCTCACATCTTGGACCTGCAAATGGCAGGGCTTTGACAGCATAGCGCCGGCTGGCTTCCCCAAGATTTGCATGGAGAGCATGGTGGCGCTTGACTTGGTCATTTTACTCTTAATCATTGAGGTCTTTGCTGTTGCCGTTTCTGGATGGGGCTGGTGGGTGGAGTCTCGAGTTAAAAGGGGAATTTACGGTTCCGAGGGCAAGGTGCAGAGTGGATCTCCATGAAACTGTGGGTAATGTAGTTCAGAGGTGAACAAATTCCGAGTGGGGATAATCGCTGCTTAGCTGGCCGTGGTAGCATGTATCACTACTTTGATGAGGGTTACTATCAGAAAGCTTTTGGCATTGTGCTTTACGCACAGGACTTTATCTGAGTCTATAAGGCGTTTAGGGAGGTTGGGTTGGGGGGGGGGAGGGGGCTTGATAATCGCGAATATTCCAAGTTGATAGTCGGAAACGTCTTCGTTCATTCACTCGTACTCAAATGTGTTTCTGAACAAAACCCCCCTCCTATCCCTCCAGGGGAAATCCAAAGACGTCCTCACGTGATAATCGACAGTCGCGGGTTTTCGGGCTCACGCAACGCCGGCTTCCCCCGCAATTTCTGTCACAAGTCACAACGTCTTTTACGCGGATGTACCACTCACTCCTTGCACAGAAAAGGCTATCCTCCCCGATCATTGACTGGCTCTGAACATCTCCAAACATGCGGGGTGCCGTCATTCAATGCCGTATGGCTGCTTCAGCCAACCATGTCTGCATGCGATCGCCATCAACCAGTTCTCTTATCTCTCGAAGCTCTGGTGTGCAACCACGCTTCAAGAGCACTTGCACTCGAAGCAATCGACTCATCAAACGCTTTCCAACATGGCTTTCCCAGGGCACCGGCCTGATCACATACCCAATACAACCGAGTACGGCGCCGACGACAAGTTCACCGCAGAGCATATCTCCAACACCACCTCGTTCGAGAATGTCCAGACAGTTCGCCGAAAACGAGAGGCACCTCCTCTCGTCAGGGACCTGAGCACCGAGGAGCGCCATCGGCTTGAGATGAAGCTCGTGCGAAAGATTGATATCAGGCTCCTGCCCATGCTCGTTCTCATGTACATCATGAACTACCTGGACCGAAACAATATTGCAGCGGCGCGCTTGGCGGGCTTGCAGAAAGACTTGCACCTCACGGGTACCCAGTACTTGACATGTCTGAGTATTCTATTCGTGGGGTACTTGCTCATGCAGGTCCCGTCAAATCTCTTCTTGAATAAAATTGGGAAGCCTGCATTGTATCTCCCAACTGTGATGATTGTGTGGGGCGTCATCTCGGCTGCTACAGCAGGAGCTCAGAGCTATGGCGGGCTTGTTGCCATTCGCTTTTTCCTTGGGTTCGTCGAAGCTGCTTACTTCCCCGGCTGTTTGTTCTTTCTCTCTTCGTGGTATACTAGGAAGGAGCTAGGATTTAGGACAGCAGTGCTGTACTCTGGTGCATTGCTATCAGGCGCTTTCTCTGGATTGATTTCCGCCGGTATTACCAAGAATCTAGATGGAGCAAGAGGTCTCCGTGCTTGGCGCTGGTTGTTCATTATCGAGGGCGTAATTACCATTGCCATTGCATTTGTGGCCTACCTTTGGCTCCCAAATTTCCCTCGCACAACGACTTGGCTTACAGAAAACGAACGCCAATTGGCAACCTGGCGGCTGGATGAAGATATCGGAGAAGACGACTGGGTTGGAAGCCAGGCCCAAAGCTTTGCTCAAGGAGCGAAACTAGCTTTCACCGACGTAAAGATGTACATTTTGGTAGGCCGTGCGATATATCGTGTTTTTGTCCCGTTAACTCTTTCCAGATGGTCCTACTCTTCTGCTTCGTCGCCTCCGGCACCGTCACAAATCTCTTCCCCACAGTTGTCAAGACCCTCGGCTACTCCAACGTCACATCCCTCCTCCTGACTGTCCCACCCTACGCCCTAGCCGTCATCACTACCTTCCTCAACGCCTGGCACGCCGACAAAACAGGCGAGCGCTACTTCCATATCACCCTCCCCTTGTATTTCGCCGTCATAGCCTACATAATCGCAGCCTCCACCATCAAGCCCGGGCCCCGATATCTCTCTATGATGCTCATGGTTCCAGGCGTGTATACTGGTTATGTGGTCGCTCTGGCGTGGATCTCGAATACGCTGCCTAGACCTCCTGCAAAGGTAAGTTCATGCACACATAGGCAGATATAGGGGCGTTTCTAACAACCCTGAAATATCAGCGCGCGGCTGCACTGGCAGCTATCAACGCCGTCTCAAACACCTCCTCCATCTACGCCTCCTACATGTATCCCGACTCCGCCTCACCCCGCTTTAGTGCGTCCCCCAACCTTTTCCAAAAACTCCCTCATGTTACTAATACAACCCCCTTCGTAGTCGTCGCTATGAGCGTCAACTGTGTAACCGCCTTCATCGCTATCTGCACCGCCACACTCCTCCGCTTCATTTTGGTAAGGTTGAACAAGAAACTCGATCGGGGAGAGGTTGTCGAGGGGGCGGTTGCGTTTGGGGAGGGCATCCCTGGCGAGGCGGCGAGGAAGGGTTTTAGGTTTGTTTTGTGAGGGTCGTGGGGTTTCTATGTGGGGATATGGAGATTTCCTTTTTTTTTTACAGGAACCCCTAGAGTGTTCTAGTGATTTCGCGCTGATTTGTCTATGTGGGTATATTGAGGACAGGGACTGCTGATACCAATACAATATCTTCCAACCCTCCAAACAAGCAGACTGATAATCGATAGACTGCGCCGAGGTATCTGTGCGTGACAAGATCCTCTTTTCTAGATCAACACTAGGTCATCTCTTTCAACCGAATATATTTTGAGGACTCGCACTGCTGTTCCTTAGAACCATGCTCGCGATCGCCCAAATGAAGAAGTCGACGTACGGAAAAGACGGGATGAAAGTGTCTTTTTGAGTGACAAAAACCCCTTTTCTCTAGATAATTCTAGGTTTCGTTTTTTTATTAAGTGTGGATATTTTGAGGAAAGAGGGGAACTACTGATACTGATTGATGATCGATATCATGATATAAAGACACTGATAACACGCAAAAGATTGCATGGAAGCGCTCTGTCAGTAACAAAGCTGTCTTTCCAGGTACGGAATAATCCAAACCATGGCGCTCAACACCTCTCCAAAGCAGCAGACTGTCCGGCTCGGGGAAACGTCCCACGTCGCTAGGCCTACAGCAAATCCCACTACGCAAAATTTTGCATTATGAATAAGATCCAATCAATATCTTAGCGAGTTATCGATTGGCTGTGGGCGACACTGCAGGCACCCGTTCAAATAATCTTTAAGATCTTTACAAAGGTAGCTGCTTTGGATGTGGATGGGTAGGCTCAAACGAGCGTTCACGGTGCCGAAATCGGGTTTTCGTGTTTTCGGCGCAACAAACAAGACCTTTTCTGTCTTAGAAGGAAGCAGCTACAAGCTCTATATATCAAGACGGACGAGCCCTCGGAAGCTCCAGCCAGCTACGATACTGACAGATACAAATAGCATGAACTTCTCCCAACATTCCTCCTACGGGGAACGGAACGTTCCCCTTCACGGACCTATCTAGCCCCAGAGCTCAAGCAAATGGTGTTTGCAAACCTGGCGCCCTGCAGACTTGCCTCAGTCACCCCTGCTCGTCTCCAAGGGACTTCTACGCCAACGCCGAAGCAAGAATGCCCCCCCCCCGGCCACACCCTCACCCGTGCCGAAATTCGCCGACGCCCATACCGCCGCCGAAGCCGACCTCCGCCACCATCGCCACGAGCCCCGGCAGTTCCTCGTCTGCACGAAGTGCTGCCAGTTCCTGACCGCGCTTGGTTTAGGCGATGCGCAATACGTCAAGAAGATGCCGGCTGTGCATCCCCGTGCGGGATCCTGTACGGGGCGGTATACGAGCCGGGTGTTTTCTTGGTGCGGCAGCAGAAGTGCTTTGGGTTGCCGGCGGTGTTTGCAGGCGCTGCCGGTGGGGTAGGGGGTGGAGGTATGAGGGGAATGGTATATGAGTTGTGTTTGCGTTGTGGGTATCTGCGGAAGAGCCGGTTGGGCAATAGCGCTGCTTTCTGCTAAGGCTGAAGAGGAGATCTGGAAGGGTAGCTGGGAGGTTTTCTTCTGGTTTGGTTTTGAGGACTTTTAGAGGGATTGTATCGGTGACTAAAACGTGAGCGACTCCCCAACAGAATCTATGATGTCTCGCTTCGACTCGCAAGCCCACGCCTCGTGAAAACTTCCTTTCTGCCGTTCCCCCAGTTCTTCCGCAATCTCTTACTCCGGCTCTTCGTGAGCCTTTTTCTTTTTTTTTTTGGACTCACGTGTCCATCGCCAAATGAGTATTAATACTAACCTATAACCATGACTGAGCAGAGGTTGTAGACGAGGGTTTTCGTTTACTTTGATTCGAGAAGTTGGGAAGCTCTTTGAGAGGGTTTTAAGACGAGGATGTGTTTCAACTGATTCATCTCTCTCTCCCATAGGACCTCGGATGTTTTCAATACATGAATGTTAATTTGCACGTCGCTTTTCGGGATTCAATGCTCTGCTGAAACTGGCTGAGGCAGGTCTGGTTAGTTAATGCGTGTTGAGAAAGCGATAGATTTCTTGGAATCGGCTGCTACCTCTTTACTGGGGCTCCTGCTTGAATTGCTTTATTTCCCCCGGACTTTTTCCTTCAATATTGTTGCCTTTGATGTCTTCTCGATCTACTCTAGGATTTTATTTTCTCTAACATTACCTCCTTCGTTCCCTCCAATATCCCCTCGATCCTTCTATTAGATTCCCTTGAACCTTTCTCTTGGACATTTCTATTGCCATTCCCTCACTCGTATTCTTGTGGTGCTACTGCGACTCATAAGCCCTGGGTGGAGGGTATCATACGTACACATGACGGAACATGAATCCTGCAGAAGCTGCTCGTCCTTGTGTACGCTGATACGGGAGGTTCAGGTGGGGAATTTTACAAAGTCTGTAAATAGTAGCCTGTCGCGTCAGAGTTATCGAGATCAAAAAATAGAGTTGTCGTTCTCTTGAAATAGTAATGTTTCATTGACTTGAGAATTCGGAATAGAAGGTTTCGTGACGCTTCCAGCAGCAATCTTCGAAGACTTCCGGAAGGGCTCAAGGATAGTTCCTTAGATACAACAAACGATGCGTCCTTGGAGCCCTGACGATCAGTCCAAAAGAAACGTCTGCTGCTTTTCGATCAAAAGGCTTCAGGCAATCTTGGGGCGCTCAGACATTTTCGGTGGACTCGTGCTGTGCGTAAACGCGAGCGAAAAGAGTTTCACGTCTATTCGGTACGGCTAGCAAGCCACATCTCATGCAATTTCTTCTGCCGCTCCCAGTCTTTACGTAGTTTCTTCGTTCGGCATTTCGTGAGCTCTTCTCCAGCCGCATCTTTTGTCGGCAGACCATCATCGTCCCACTCACTGTACTCACTGGTCCTGAACATTTCTGAATGACTCACTTTCCCTTTCTCGGCCTTTTGCAACGAGTCTCTCTCTTTCTTTCCCTTCTCCAACTGCTTTTGGCAAGCTTTTTCGGCTTTCTCATCGCGGGCTTGTATCAGATTCTTGGAAGCGGGTCGGACTAGGGTGGACTGGTTTTCCCTGTCCTCGATGTAGATTCAGAGGCCGAGGAGGTCGATATCGCGCACTCGATCGCAAAGCGTCATGACCTCTTGGAAGACGTTACTTGACGTCTTAAGCGAAGATACCTCAGCTCGGAACTAAGAAAGAACGTCGTGGTATGGCTTGGCCATGTCTGAAGGCTCTGCTTCAGTGACAATCCCAGGACCGACTATGCCTTTGAGTTGATCGGGAAGCAGCCCATCTTTTGCTCTAGCAGCTTTTCGAAGCGAGTCTCTCATCGTAGACAAGGAATAGACATACGGTTTGGCAGGCTCCGGGATATCAATTCCAGCCCAGCCGATTTCATAGCTTTCCCGCGAAGCTGTACCATTTAGGCCGAAAATGTTGACCATCGATGTAACCCATAGCGCAGCCGCTTTGAGATCTTGAGCATTTAGGGTGGGCTTGTCGGCGTTGTTGTATTCAGACACTAGCTCTGAGATGGCATTCGTTGCTCGGGGGGTGTTAAACGAGTCAAGGAGGGCATCGTGGACGCTGGGTTGCGACTTTTGGAGGAAATCGGCAAGAGCACCACCTGTACCTGGGGAGAAGTCTGCTGACGCTATCGATCCCTGCGTCTTCAGAAAAAAGTTGTCTAATTTATCTTCCCAAGCGCTTCCGGCTTTGGTAAGATCTTCAGTAATCTCAGTTCCTTCGCGCCAGCCGCCAAGGAGAAAGATTATTCCAAGGCTTCGTGCAGTCCACGTGCCCTTGCTTAGGGCTTCTCGGATAGTTGTAAGGTTCTTTAGTGATTTCGACATTTTCGATCCAGAGATTGACAAATGCCCCATGTGCAAGAAGTAGTTCGCCCATTGAGATTACTTCCCTTCATCATACCAATATGCTTCGCTCTGGCAAGCTCGTTGTCATGGTGTGGGAATGCAAGATCGATCCCTCATGAATGGATGTCAATCTGTTTGCCTAGCGTGTCTGATGCCATGGCCGAGCGTTCAATGTGCCACCCAGGCCTACCTCTAACCTAGGGGCTAGGCCAGCTTGGCTCCCCAGGCTGGGACGCTTTCCAAAGCGCGAAAACGGCACGGGACCGCTTTTCGGCCACTTTCTTTGTCAAGGCCCCTTCTGTTGGTTTACGAATCGGCCAAAATGTGAACACACTTTGGAACAATCCTATTCAGGTATGTATAGCATATTTAAACACCTTCACCATCTGCCGAAAGTGTCTGGTTATTCCGATTCCATGGTTCGAGCCTTGTGTATTTATTTCCCGCAGCTTCAAATGTCTCGATATCAAAATATACCGAGCCATCAGAGGTATGTAGTATAAGCGAACTTTTTCTGAACAACCCTAACCACAAACTCGACAATCTAAGGGCCATACTCTGTTTACCCGAGTCAACTCATCCGGATCAAGCACGTTGAGATCTCGAACGTCCTGCATAAACCGATCTTCGTACTTTCTGGTCAGATCTGTAAATATAGAATGATCCTCCGCATTAATTAATGACCCTTGAAGTAGATCGAAAATATAGAGGTTCGAGATCTCACCACAACCAGGACCTGGGACCCCTGTAAATATATCGTAGTTAAGCAGGATCCATGCTAAGCCAGGAAAATTTAAGCGTACTGTACAGATGTAGAAATATCAGTTAGAATTTTTGATTCATGGACCTTTCCTCTTTTTTGTATATTTGAACGTGAGTCATTCCGTCGTTGAGCTGAACAGTTCTTTATTCTTTATTAAGCTGTCGACCTTGCAAGATACAAACATCGTTGGTTTGTCAACGCCATCGTAGAAATGCTCAACAAAAACGCCCGCTAAATGCATAAATCCTTGTAGCCTTGCTCTCACAATAAAGCGGCAAGCCCTAGCACACCCACCGCCGCTGCTCCTGCCGCCTTATAGATCCCGGTGGGCTGACTTGCCGCGCCAGCTTTGCTTGACGAACTCGTCGGACTGCTGCTCGAGGACGAAGAACTCGAGGCCGATGTAGTCATTGAACTAGTTTGGTTACTTTGCGTGGTCGATGTCGACGTCACGGTGCTCTGACCCGGCGCTGTACCCGAGCTCCCACCAGTAATGCTACCACTTGCGCCTGGTATCGTGCCATTGGTGCCACCGAGAGTGCTATTTCCTTTCGAGAATACGAGGATTGTAGGCGTGGCTGTATGGGCCGCTTTCGCAGCCGAGCTGACGCCGGAACCGTAAGCGTCTAGCTCGGTGGGCACGCTCGAAGGGAGTTTCGAGTAGTACGATGGTTGGGGGACGCTCCCGGTCGCAGTTTCGAGGGACTTGAAGTAAGAAGATTGTTCTGCGAGCGCTTGGCTGCTGGAGAGGGCGGTCGCGAGGTATTGGGTTGCGGCCACGTAGCCCGATTTTGTACTTGCGGAGGCGGCGTAGGACGACGTCGTGGAAGCCTGAGGGGGAATGATTAGATCGCTGTTTGTAGCAGAAAACTCGAGAAGGGTATAGGAGGCTTACCACGGGGTTCGATGTTGCTTGGGAGGTGAAAGCGCCGACAAGACTTGAGGCGACGCCGTTGAGATCAATGGCTAAGGAGGTCGCGGCGAGCAAGGCCAGGGTGGAGAGGGTTGAAGTATGCATATTCGTTTGGGAACACGCTGAAGCTAGGAAATAATAACGAAGCGATAGGGAAAGGTTGAGATTTTTGAGACGACGATTTTTGAGGTTATGCACAAAGACTCGAATGCAGGGTGAGTTTGCTTTACAGTGAGAGGATAGTAGGAATGATAGAGTACGACCAAACAGAGGACAAGTATATATGTATACTTGGTTGCCTGATAGCCTACGCAAGCAAAAATAGAACAAGTCACACTACCGCAACCCGCCGACTCGGCCACAAGAAGGCTGGGGGAGCATACTACAGCCGTGTGTTCCTTCGGCTGTTTGGGTGTATATAGTAGTGTAAGCCGTCGCAAGAGCTTCTCAGCGTGCAAACTACTTCCCTCAGGATCTGGATTATTGTGCATTGTCTGCCTCAGAAAAGAGCACAAGCCACAGCATTAGTGTAGGTATTGCTTCCTTGAGGTGTTTCATGTGTGACACGTCGCCAATGATTCAGAGTCTCAATAATCACAGGATTGGGGGGCGGTGGGAAGTTGGGAGGCTGAGCCAAAGCACGAAGGATTGAGGTCATCTCGTATTGGCTGATACGCGCGGGTGCGGCTAAATTTAGCCATGCCTCTTTATCGCACCAATGCCACTACCTACAATCCATCGACTGTGTTAGGCTCAGCCTCCATGACTGTTGTCGGCTGTGAAACACTTTGCGAGGCACCTGGCACCTCAGGTCACACGGTATTGCAGTCTGTCTAAGATGTAGGAAGGATCATCGCTGGTAGTTCCGCTAAACTAGGTGTTGGCAGGCGGGTGCTTCCTTCCTGGGGTGCATGATGAGGAGAAATCATATGTACCTTAGTTCATTCGTCCATCGACATAACCTGGAGTACAAAGTCTTACCAAGAGTAGAGAAACAGTGAACGGTTTCGGAAGAAACATGCTATCCAGCAGTACATGACGAGCTCGATCAAAACAAACGTATATGTGACATACACGAACGGTGGCAATCGCAACCATGGTCGAAACCTTATCGATAAATCGGAAGCCCGTTCCATGTGGATCTCTTCCTAACGATTAGTGAACATACCGGTCAATCATGTCTTCGCCCATCAATGAGGCTTTTATCCATGGATCAAACGATATGAGATAAGAGACTTGGCCATGAACAGGACGCTTATCTTTCGCCCTAGGTAATACTGATATGGGACTTGGCGGCACGTCTTTATTTCTTCTTCTGCTTCCTACATATGCGACTAATTGTCTTGTCTTCTACTTTAGTCATGCTCCCGTCGATGTGCTCGCTATCGTCACTTCCCCTCAAGCGTAGGAAAACTTAGATGCTGGTAGCTTATGACGAAGGTACGAATCCAGACAGTCTACCTGACTGTCCAAAAACCTCATTTATGAAAACTAAAACTCAAAAGGTGCACCGACAGCGAGAGTAGCCCCAAAAGAAGAGTCGGTGACTTGGATAGAGTGATGAAGCAAGTGCTGGGTAGGCGATCAGTTAGGCATGATAGAAAATGAGAATTGCATCAAACACATGAAGACCTCGATTGCTGGGAATTTACATTCCAGTCGCTAGGTAGGGTTCTCCACCAAACGATGATCCATCGATGAGGCTATTATCCAAGGACTGACTATACCCACCGTTCGGTTGCAACATATGCGCTCAGGCAGTACGTGGCTCGAGGGAGGGACGTTGGGTAAAATTGCTTGGACCGAGGACGCCTAAAACGATTTTCGCAAGCCCTCTACTTCTAGATATAGAGTGTGAACCAGTGTCATATGGAAGGAAGTGTGGCTCAATGAGAGTAAGGTAGTTGCGACTGCGGCATTCCTGTAATCTACCCTTAAATGTACCTAATGTGGTTTGTCAAGGAAGCGCCAGTCTTAACTCGAGGGCTGACAGGGTGCTAGGACTAAAACCAGGGATGGCAAGACCATGAAATATCCTGTCCACCAACGTGGATCGTGCTTATCCTGCTTTTTGTTAGAATGTAAAGTATAAGGATCTACTTTGTTGGAGACTCACAAAACAGCATAACGAAAGATTCTCGTCCATTCCCCATGTTTCTTGACGAATGCCGTCAGCCAAATTCTGGAATGTGTAACAATTATGGCGATCGAATCTCGGCACGCATGTTGAAAAGCCGTTCGCGACCGCCGTATCTCTTGGTGTCAAGTTGAGCCTCAATATACTCGCTGTGATCCAGCAAGCGGCTGCAGTCAGAGCAGGTAACCTGTTCCTCTCGGGAATGAACGGAGACATCCATGACTTGATTGGCTACCGCCGAGATGCATTTCGACGCGAGTTTCAGATTAAGGTGGTCTTCAATTGGAAGTTCCTTGATGATCATGGTCAGGATCTCGATCGGAAAATGCATGCTGTAATAATCATAAGTAGGGTCCACGTTATCTGAGGAAGTCTATGGTTTTACTTTTGGATGATTATATTTCGATATCTGCTTTGGATTGTGTTGCTGGCGTTCAGCTACAGTGGCTATCACGTAGTATTAGTAACGACCAAGTCAAAAAAGGTTGTTCTGGTACTCGCCTTGACGATGAGACAAGATCTACTAAGTTGAGGAAATTGACTGATACACAAGAGAACAAACGTCGGGAAGAGCTTTCGGACTTGAATAGTGTAGACTTTACAGCTACTTGTGAGCCCTATTCTCAAGAGGCAGTCCCGGGAAAGTACTTACCTATTGCAATACAGTAAGCCTGATTGAGCATCCAAGTATTGGGTGAAATTCGATGGATCAACTTGGTGGTCAACGACTTGCTGTTGCCCACTTTAGCTCTTGAGTGGATTAAAGAAAGAATTTAGAGCTCTTGGTGCGCCCCTTGACAGTGAATGATATCGCAAGCGAATGACTGAATGGCGTTAGTGCATGAGCCTCGGAATATCAAAGCTCCTGGTGTTGGGAATGGTAGCTTTCAATCGAACTTTGTAAAGGTGTTTTGAAGGGACTTACCAGGATCTTGAGATCTGTCATGAAGGCGGTAATTGGTCCCCAGATGCTCACGATAACGACGGTTTTAGTGGCAGCGTGTGAGAGAAAATATTGAAAGAACAGTTTCTGTGGCCAGGAAGGTTGGTTGCATGGTCCTCTCACGGTTTCAGTCGTAACTCTGAATGTACAACTCGTTCACGCACAGAGAAGTCAATAAGCATGCACAAACAAAGAGACATGAGAATAGACGCCTTGAGCTTCAATTGAAGAGGTCTACGAGGAAGGTTCCTTGCATGAGAATCTACAAGTCTAATATCACCATGGTCGAAGAGGCGTTCTGACGTTAGGGACAGAGTGCCCTCTGACGCAACGGAAGACAGGCAGAAAGAGCCCAACAGAAAGACGACTGCCGATAACCGCATTTCCTACCCACCGACGCTCTTAATACTTTGGTTCACACCCTTCTCACCCTACCTACGTTTGCCTACAATCGGTCTTAGCTCCTGCCCCGACCCTAAAACATCCCAACTGGAAACAAACACCGAATCGTTGCCTCCTCGCCACAGTCCAAATCGCTATTGGCTGTGCTGCGAGACTGTCCATAACGTACTCCGTTGCACACTCACCGCACAGACAGCGTAAATTTGGATAGCCGTATGCACACTCAGGGTGAACCGACATTCACGATTGGTGGAGGAATGGTGTCATATCTGAAGGCAGACCTATTCAATTACTACTGAGCATATGTGAGGGACTGGCTAATACCAAAGTACGTCCAGAAGAGACAGAGACGCTATAGATTTCGGTGGAGTCTCTGAAGACTGCAAGCAAAGCGCCTTCAGGAGTGATCAGTGTTTGTGTGGCGCCTTCAGTGAAGACGGTAACAACGGACGGGACTGAGAGAGGTGGAGAAGATAGATGGGATGCAGTGTAATAATCATTTGCAGAGCTGATATGAAAGAGTGCAGGGTCAAAATCACAGCTTCCACCCATGGCAAATAGCGCCAAAAGAGAAGAAGAGGAGTACGACATGCACGCACGGTCCTTTCGATAGTACAGTATTCAAACAAATACATTCCTCCCAGTACTACAAGCATGCCAAAACCCATCCGTCCTCGCCTCCAACGCCTGCATTGTCTATGATAACGCAATCCAAAGACTTCTTACATCCACATCCTCTACCCAGCAGAACCGTCTTAAAATACTCCCAAAGTTCCCAATAGCACCCACCTTTAGCCCCAACTTCCCAGCATGTTCATTCCCTCATTTCACACCGGTTCCTAACAACCACAACGCTTACAAATCAGCTCCATTTCCTCATTCAAGGATATCGTCAGTATAATCAAAAGTCAAAGCAGTGCCACCGGCGATGGTGGAGTTTGGTGGCTATGAATCTTGTGTATGTCAGGGGAGCCACAGTAAGGGTACAAAGACAGATGAATAAAAACCCTACGAAGAGAGTCATGCAGTGCCATTCCATCCACCACACCACATCACTCCAACCACCCCCCCTTCTTTATCTCTACTCCAACCCCTCCTATTTAAAAAAAACCCCCCCAAAACTCACTTCCCCACACCAAACCCTACCCCACCCCCCAACAAAAGCCCTCTCGCCCCCTTAAACCCAAATGACTCATCCTACCCTTCATACCACACACAACCCGCAATGAAAAAACACAAGCACCTCGCGCGTTTAGCTTGCTTTTTAAAAAAAAATAGAAGGGCGTCGGGGAGGGGAGGGGGGGGGTTTATCTGGGTACAGTATATTTATCTCTGCCGGTCGTAAAAAAATTAATCTGGAGGGGGGAAAAAGGACGGTGTTGGAGGATGTTCTCGGTATCAAATAAACTCGGTTCAAGTACTGTAGATATGTATGTACTGTATGTACTGTATGTAGTCCGGTCGTAAAAGCTAATGCGTTCACTCAATGAGGGTTATCGATATCACAGGAAGCTGAAGTAGTCCAGAGGTGGGGGGGGGGGAAGTACGGTGACCCGCTTTATCGAGCGTTGGGGTGGAATACGGAGTTGTGCAAAGGCGGTACATCGCAGCAGAGCAAACATCAGAAATCTCATCTACCAGCTATGCATGTGATTGAGCGCTCGCTATTGGTACCGCAACCAGGGTACATAGCTAGGGCAATCGAGCACATCCAAGGCTAGCAAACGTGCGCGACTACTGAGCTATGTATGTGTTGCTGCTGTTTTAAACGCTCCCTATGTCTGCGATACCAGGTGCCATTCTGCCCATCACACATGTGCACACAAAACCCGTCCAGTGTCCCGGATTTCTCACGTGCATGGCAAAATCCTTCAGTAGCCATCCCTATACCTCCTCCAGCGCCGAGCAACAATGCCTTATGAACGATGCACTCAGAGCACCATATGTCCAACGCCAGCATCTCTGTACTCAAACGCCTTTGGACATGCGAATGAGCAAAAGCGTTTCCTGCCATACCATCGTGCTGTCGTATACTGCGTCGCAGTTTATGTGCCGCTAACAAGAAACAATTACCTATCCTACAACCTTCACGCTCCTGGACCGTCGGCCATGCTCTGTTTCCGCTCCCTTGCTGTCAGCCCGCCGTGGGCTTCCCAGTTATCCAACAGACGGCCTACTTCCTTGAAAGAAACGGGTTTGGTCATGAAGAGGTCGACGCCGCTCGTAAAGGCCTCTCTTTGGTCGCGGCTGGATGCTAGACCTGTGAGGGCGATGATCAGGGCGGGGGATAAGGGAGATGGTTTGGGGATGTCTTCGGCGGTGGCGGTTTTGGAGGTTCGGCCACGCTTTTCTTCGATGTCACGGATGGCGCGGGTGGCTTCGAAGCCGTTCATGACGGGCATGCTGATATCTGGGAGGGCAGGTAAGTATGGAGCAAATGAGTGCTATAATGGCTTCTTACCCATGAAGATGATGTCGTAGCCTTCCTTGTTGTCTTCAGCCGCCTCGACAGCTAGGTGTCCATTGTCTGCCGAGTCAACCAGTGCGTACTTCCTCTTCTTCATGAATGTTTCAAGCAGTCTAAGGTTGATTTTGTTGTCATCGACTAATAATAACCTTGGGGGCCGCTTCTGCACGTCTTCAAAAGTTGTAATAGTGGAACTGCCTGGCTTTGTACTTCGTTCTGTCGTCTGCGTTGAAGATGGTAGAGTAAGGTCTGGTGTGGCTGACTCTACCTCAATTGTAACTATCTCTCCGGTTTTCGTAATAGGCGAGGTGTATGGAAATGCAGACTTGGTTATGTACGGTTCAGTCACTCTCTGATCTAGACTAGGACGTCTTGATTCCCTCCTCGTCAGGTCAATACGAAGGCGTTGGGAGGGGATTGGCCTAATTTTCTCATCGCCATGACCATCCTGAGATGGGAACGGGAAGTCTTCGCCGTCCTTACTTTGATAATCGCTGGTAGCACCAGCAGACGAGTTTTCAATAGCCATTTGTGCATTGGTAGAGTCAGCCGCTGTTACTCCATCGCTTACTTGGACCGTCATGGATGTGTGCTCGGTCTGGAGCGTCATCTCTTCGAATTCGGGAATAATAGTTTCAGCCTCTGAATTAGCTGGACTTTCTCCCCTAATCAGACACGCCGCTGGGGCTAGTCCGTCAGAGATGGATTTCGCCTTGTCGAGACATGTGTACATAGCTTTGGCGAGTTTGTAAGGTCCGAAGGGTTTTGAAACAAATTCCATGGCCCCAAAAACATGAGTATGCAATTTCTTATTACGAGAGCTGTTGCTAGAAAGCACAATCGTCGGGGATCTACGGTAACTTTGCTGCGACAATGCTGCGAGATTCTTTTCATCCACGATGACAACATCCGGAGCGGAAGCAGACGACGGGGACACGGCTTCGAGGTTGAACCAGTCCTCAATGTATTCTTGGAGTACCTGAGCTGTATTTGTGGACTGAAGAGTTGCTTCGGTCTTAGGATCGAATCCGTAAATGGCGACGGATCTTCCAGGGTACTCAGCTTGTAATGCGCTGATCGAATCATCGTAAAGGCGCTCAAGGGAATTTCCACTACTCGGAGTTGACATAGGAGTGTCAGATCCAGGTGCTCGCTTTAGCGGCAAACGGATCTTGACCTCTGTTCCTTGACCAACCTGACTCTTGATGTCAATGGAGCCCCCAAGCATATTGACTATACTTCGGACGATCGACAAGCCTAGCCCAGTACCGCTGGCTAAAGTGTCCTCTTGACAGAAGGCTGTAGATGTTTAGCTAGAGGTTTGATTTTACAGAAGATATAAAGATGACATACGTGTATACAGACTCGTACGGAGGTACTCGCTGGAAATGCCCTTGCCGGTATCAGTAATCTTAACCTCTAGCATTCTTTCGTTTTTCTCTTCTGCTCCAGCGTCAATAGCTAGCTCATCGAGCGCCAGTTTGACAATTATCATTCCCTTGGGCGTATACTTGAGCGCGTTACCCAGTACATTCATGATGACCTGTATGTTCGTCAATATTATGAAAGCACATGGATGGCAATATACGATGACAGCTTAGCTAATCGATTATATATGATAACTGATAAAGAGCAATGACTTTAAGGGGTGAAAAAACAGATCAAAACTATAGAGACAAAGACAAGACTTACCCGCCTTAGTGCTCCGGGTTGCGTAGTAAACGTGTAATCGGCATGAGCAATATCTAGCACGACTTCGATGTCCTTTGCAGCAAGCTGTTCGCCACCAGATCCAGCTAAAAGAGATCGATTGCTACCACGGTTAGAGTATTTACCCCTCGTATCGCTTGAGAAATCGGCGAATTCTGCTGAATTGATGTCCTGGTAGACCTGGCCTGCATAAACCCCTTCAATGACTTCTTCTGTGACCGCCGCAACATCAATAATGGCGTAAATGTTCATCAGAGGAGGCGCTTCTTTCTGCATTATCCGTTTCGCTGATGTTCTAGCTGATGCTGTAGAGTTGGTCCGAGCACCCGTCCTAGGCTTTCTGACGTTACGCCAGTTGCGTTCAAAGGTATTGATCTTACTGAAATCGAGAATGTGATTAATGGTATCTAAAAGAGTCCTGGAACATGAGTGGACCGTGGATATGAGACTGTTTTGGAAGTTATCGACATCCGTCTCCCCAAGAAACTCTGCGCTTGCAAGTATGCCATGCAGCGGTGATCTAAGCTCGTGCGAGATAGAACCAATGAAGTCTCCCTTTTGACGATCCGCAGATATACTGGAAAGTCGGGAGACCTCTGCCATTATACTATTACCAAAGGCATTCAGGAAATTGAGCTCAGCTTCTTCGGAGAAAACTTGGCGAGCCGAGGTTCCCCAGACAAAGCAACCGCTGAACCACCTTGCGGAACTAGCATCCCATAGAGGTGCGAAGAGTAATTGGCGTACGTTTGGAAAATGGTTTCGTAGCAAGTCCGCTTCCAGGAGTTTTCTTTTAGAGTAAGTGGTCCTGCTGCCTGAAGGCTTCTGTGGATCCCGGGGCGATGCACTGTCATCCTCCGATGATGAGAGGTTACCGTCTACATCAAAGCCCCACAATTTGCCTCGAGGATAACGTTGAAGGAAGCTCTGCAACAGATCTTCATTCAATGGGCTGAATGACTTAATGCCGGTCATCTGAGTCACAGGGCTCATAGCTCCCTCAGAGGTAGAAAAGCTGATTACATCTGCCGGTTTCTGGTACATCCGATCCACTAAAGTACCGCCAAAGCTGCTTTGCCTGTAGACCGCTTTGATTGCTTCGTTAGAACTTGATGGATCATTCTTCTCGATGTCATTCTTAGTCTGGTTTTCGTTGAACGCTGTAGAACTATCAGAGGATCTGTCCTCACGCCCGTGGAAACCAATAGCTGTGTCGAGAAAGACAACGCCTCCTTTACCTCGAAGATCCAGAGATTCCCTGAGAAGATTTGCTGCGCGTGCAAAGGTTGAACGCTGGCCAAGGTCAGCATTGCCACGAGCAGCCCTACTCTCATTTTCATCTCGAGAGTCATCATGGTCGTCCGAAGGGGTGGTGTTACTTGAGAACTCCGTTTTCGGTGGGACATGATCTGGCGCAACTTGAGGTTCTTGGCTGTCAGAGCTACGCATTACCCGTGGACGACTTTCGCGCTTCTTCAAGCCATGTCTAGAATTCAGGACTGAGGTGTCGAAAGTGTGGTCTTCTATATCGAAGCGACTCTTTCCTTCTACAAACGCATTCAACCCCCTTGACATCCTCATCGCCCTTTTGCGCTCTTCTGCCTCGCTGTTTATTTCCATGTGCTTCATAATCGTTCTAGCAATGGTACCGAGGAACTCCTCTTGATCTGCGCTCAGACGGGCTCGTGGCTGATCATCAATGATGAAGAGACTACCGATGTTTACATCTCTCTTTGTGGTCAATGGCGTGCCAGCATAGAATCTAAAGTAGGGCGGCCCCGTAACGAAGGGCAGTTGATTAAAACGGGCATCTTCACTTAGGTCTGTGACTGTAAAACACGGATATCCTCCCGGACTTGGTGGTAACTCGATGGTTTTCTGCGTGGAAGTGAGCTGGTGTCTCGGGATATTCAATTATTCTTGATATCATACCTCACAGAGTCTCCCTTGCTTATTGACAGTTGAGCAGCCAATCCATAAGCTGTCGCCGGCCTCTTCACATTTTTGGTCATCGGCAAGGCTTAATGTCTTGGTCGACTCAGCTATGAAATATTGATGCTCCTTGTCGATGACGCTGATTTACAATCAGCAAGAATTTCGAACGATGGCAGGCTCCTTACCTAATCATCGCTCTCTGTGCGTTCAGGCGAAGAGCACATAGTTGAGCTAGGGCAGTCAAGGTCGTATCAGGTGAGGATACTGCATTGGCACTCAGAGTGTTCTGAGCAAAATCTGCAAGGTTCCGTGATGCGACTTCTGGCGAGCCGACTGGGCTGCTTGGGGGCTGGAAGTAGCGGTATAGTTCACGTTCTCTGGTATTATCAACCTTTGTGGAGGCACTTTGCGCGATTGTCATTGCGACTCTTGCTGGTAGCTGAGAAGCTTTCCAAGTCCGGGGGGCAAAGGAAGATGCTCCTCCAGGACTTCAAGGAGTAGTAGCGAGCAGGTCTGTACCTAAGCACTCCATGAATGGGGTTTAGACAACAGTATCCTTCTGGGTGATCTTGTACATGCTTTCAGTTTGCAGTACCTTAGTGCTTGTAGAACGCGGTGAATAAGGTAAGATACACCGTGGTACTATCGATACCCTATGCTATCGACGCGAAATCCTTAGCGGTCGATCACCAGCTTTCTTTCCCCCTACGTCACTTGTCGACAGGGCATGCACATATCCAGTAAATTCCCAACCGATAGCCAAATAACTTCGTGCGCGAGGTCAGCTTCTGGACTGAGTAGTAATCATGGAATGATGAGCCCAATTCAAGATCAATGCTTGAATCATCTCATGGAAAATATAAATTCGGACATCTCAGGGGAAACCGGCTATTCTTTCCTGACTTGCTGCACCCCCTAGTGATTAACCAATCGGCATCTATAAGCTCCGACTCTTCGAGATCAACACATGAACTGACCTTACCACCCACGCGGGTAGCAAAAAAAGCCGGACTCACAAATTTTCCCCGCATTCAACCATCAAATTTACTACTGAATTAAAAGAGATATATTATATTTTAATAGCCTGTCATTCTACCCTCTCCTTCTA
>JAABUU010003301.1_pt1 | contig 20752 bp, 19 predicted proteins | sample 5559301 | NCBI WGS metagenome assembly JAABUU01 (sample SAMN10711884, study PRJNA513360) | rock metagenome | isolation source: Antarctica rocks | place: Antarctica: Victoria Land, Richard Nunatak white | reverse complement strand
GCGATCTGGGCGGCCATCGACGGGGCCAGCGACGACACCATGCGCTACGTTGCCCGGGAGGTCGGCTGGGCGCGCAAGGGGGCAGGCGGGAAGGATGGCGCCGATCCGGGCGAGGTGGGCTGGGCGTCCTTCCGGCACCACACGGCCCGGCCGACGCTGCAGGTCAAGGATGGCGTGACCGGAGTGACGTACCTGGCGGAGGTGCCGATGTCCGGCGACCCGCACGCCCACGTCCACCATGCCATGTTCAACATGGTGGCGACCGAGGGCGGCCGTGTCGGCTCGCTCGACACCAGGCGGTTGCAGGACCGGGTCCACGAGTTCGGCGCCTACTTCCAGGGCAGGCTTGCGGGGCGGCTGCGCGAGCTCGGCATACGCACGGCCTATGACGCCAAGGAGGAGGCGTTCGTGCTGCCCGCCGTCCCGCAGGCGGCGGTGGACCTGTTCTCCAAGGGCCGGCGCCAAACGGAGCGGAATGCCAAGGCATACGCCAAGCGCCAGGGTCTGGACTGGGAGGCGCTGCCGGTCGAACGCAAGTTCGGCATTCTGTCCGCAGCGGCCGTCGCCGAGCGCCGATCCAAGGGGGATGGACGCACGGAGCGGGAAACCTGGCGCGACCAGGCCGAGGCCATCGGCTGGACGCACGCGACGGTGCTGGAAGGGGCGGAGGCGCCCGTCATGACCGACGCCGAGCGGTTCAACCAGGCTTATGACTTCGCGGCCCGCCACCTGGCCACGGAGTTCAACACCGCCGCGGTCATTGACCATTCCAGGCTGCGGACCTACGCGGCCCGGGGCCTGATCCAGACCGGCGTTTCCGAACCCGAGGACATAGACCGGGTGGTGCAGCTGATCGAGGACCGGGGCATTACCCTGCGCGGCGAACGGGTGAGGCTGATCGTGGGCGAGTTCAGCGACAAGGTGCGCGTCACCAACACCGCCCAGATCAGGATCGAGACCGACCTCGCCGGCCACGCCAGGGCGGCTGCGCTGGACAGGAGGGATGCGCTGTCCGTGGCCGCCCTGAAGGCCGCCATCGACAGTTCCGGCCTGGACTTCGAGCGCGAGCCGGAACATGGGGCGGCGCAGAAGGCAGCCATCTACAGCTTGGGCACCGGCGGCCGGCTCAGCTTTGTCACCGGCGTGGCCGGGGCAGGCAAGACGACGCTGCTGAAGCCACTTGTCGCCGCCTGGCAGGACGACACCAGCCTCGATGCTGCCGGCCGGGAGGTGATCGGCGTCGCCACCGCCTGGCGGCAGGCCGACGCGCTGCAGGACGCCGGGATCAAGCGCACCTTCGCGCTCGATCCCTTCCTGCGCGGAGTGGAGGGCGGCCGCATCGCCCTGTGCCGCAACACCGTCCTGGTGATCGACGAGGTGAGCCAGATTGCGCCGCGCCCGTTTCTCAAGCTGCTGGAAGCGCAGGCCAAGCACGGCCTGACCATCAAGGGGCTGGGCGACCGCGAGCAGGCGCAAGCCATCGAGGCCGGCGACACCATCGAGATCATGCAGAGGACCTTGCCGCAGGAGGCCATGCCCGAGCTGCTGACCACGGTGCGCCAGGCCACCCCGCGGGCGCGCGAGATCGCCGGCCTGTTCCGGAAGGGCGACGCGGCAACGGCGCTGAACATGAAGCGCGAGGACGGCAGCGTGCGGATGGTCGGCGGCGACCAGGACGAGGTGGTGGCGCACGTCGCCGACCTCTATATACAGCGCCGCGACGCCCTGCGCGCGGCCGGGTCGGCGATGGGCGTGACCATCTCCGTGCTGACCAACCAGGACGCCGCCGACATCAGCCGGGCGGTGCGGAAACGCCTCAAGGCGCGCGGCGAGCTTGGCCAGGAGGAGGTGGTCCACCAGGCCATAGACCAGCGCGGCGAAACCTACGACATGCCCATCGCCACCGGGGACAAGGTTCGCCTGTTCCGCAAGACCTATTCCTTGATCGAGGGCAAGCCCGGGTTCATCGGGGCGAACGGTGACGTGGTGGAAGTGGTGGGGCAGTCCGTGGACGGCCTGCAGCTCCGCGATGCAGACGGGCGCGTGGGGGCCGTGCAATGGCGTGCCCTGAAGGACAGCCGGTCAGATCGGTTGCTGCTCGGCTTCGGCCATGCCCTGACCATCGACAGCGCCCAGGGGATCACCTCGGGCGAGCACATCAACGCCCTGCCGCGGGGCACGGCGGGGATCACGGCGTTCAAGAGCTACGTGGCCGAAAGCCGCCACGTCTCCCAGGTCTATACAGTCCTTTCCGAGGCCGCTGCGTTCGAGGCGGTCAAGCGCAGCCGGGCGGTCGGCGACAAGGAGCCGATCACCACCGGGCACTTATGGGAGCAGGTGGCCAAGGACATGAGCGACAAGCCGTACAAGTCGCTCGCTCTTGACCTTGTGGAAGCCATTGAGCGTAACAGAGATGAGGAGGTGGACCGCTTCATTCGCACCGAGCACCGGGTGTTCGCCCAGCGCGCGGCAGGACGGGACCACGCCGGCGAGCTGCGGAAGCGCCAGCGCGACGCGGAAGTGCGGGCGGTGCTGGCCAAGCACATCGTCCCGCTGGTCGCGGCCGTAGAGCGGCGGGAGGCAGCCATCCGTGAGTTGGCCGAAGCGGTCAATGCCTTCCCCGACATTGTGCGCGCAAAGGTCAGGGCTGCGGTCGTTGCTGCGAACGAGCGGCGCGAGGCGGAACTGGCCAAGGCGGCGCAGGCCAGCAGACCTGGGTTCAGTCCTGGGTTCTAGCGCGGTGGTCAGCCCTCCTTGGCATCCAGGCCGAGGAGGGCCAGATGCGCTTGGCCCATGGCAGCATACTGCTTCCAGTAGCGTCCAATACCGCTACCGTGCAGATTTACGCACTCGGGTCTTCCGGCCCAGAATGCAGTTGCTGAAACCGGAGCGCGCACGATGACCACCTTTCCTGGCGCCATGTTCAATGCGGAGGGCGCCAGCCTTGACCCCACGATCCCGGACCTGACGGAGGAAACGCTGGTCGACTATCCACACCGCTCCATGGTTGCCCGGGACGGCGGCGCCCCCATCGCAAGCGTCTGGCTCCTGGCAGACGATGCCACCTTCGCCGCGGTCAACCCGTTGATCGTTGCTGAGGCGATCAATCGGGTGCTGGCCGGCAAGGCTGTCGTGCTGTTGGCCCGGCGGTCTGAGGCCGCAGTGGACGTGCGGGATGGGCTGCTCGACGCCTTGGACGCGCACACCGTTTCCCAAAACGCGGTGGGATAGGCATGAGCCAGGATCCATACATCCACGGGCGCATGGGGCCTTCCGTGGTCCTACTATAGGGTCAGCAGGCTGGCCCACTGATTGCGAAGCTGTGCAGATTGGACGGTTTTGCACCGTAGCAGATACCGTTGGCGAACTCGCCTGGCCCACCGCAGCGCCCATTCAGTAGCTGTGGCTGGCCATCTGCAACCCCGGAAGAGTGGGGCCGCCAGGGTCCAGGTGGCGTGAACAAATGGCCAACGCTGAATTCGCCAACGGTATCCGCTGCTACCGGGCCCCCATGATCGACGCCACAAAATGCTGGAGAAGGACCGCCACTTATCGCTGAAGGTCACAGAGAAACGGACAGCGCTCCCGCTCGGTGAAGGCGGAGCGTCGGCTGTGATGCAGGCAACCCAATAGGTGAACGAGCCTGGAACAACGGTCAGCGGCGTGGCCCTGTCCACCAGTCCACCCCCGGTGTTATCCACCGCCCCCTGTATGTCTCTGGCCCGGCATGGGGCATCTCTGGCCAGCGCCGGCAGCGTGTAGGCTTGTTCCTCATGCCTGCCGTCACCTACTCCGGCACCCTGATCGTGTTCTCGCGGACGACGGCGGCAACGGAGGTGAGCAGGGCGGCGTAGTGCCGCAGGTCCGGCAGGCGCCCGACAAGGCCGTCCATGCCGCCCGGCCCGGCGGCGTCCAGGAGGGTCTGGAAGTCGGCCACTCGGTCAGACATGACGGCGACCAGAGCGGTGTCGTCCAGCCCCGTCAGGCGCAGGTAGCGGACGCGGGTATCCAGTTCGCGGGCGAACTGCTGCCGCTTGGCTGCGGTCATCGCCTTTTTCCCTCGGCCCGTGCGTCAGTTCGGGTTGAACAGGCGCAGTATGGTGGCGACGATCGTCACTTCCTCCCACGCATTCCTGGATGAGGCAATACGACAACGTGGTTCAGATTGTCGCGCGACAAAGGCCCCTGTCCGCTGGCCGCGCCTCACACAACGGCATCTTCCGCACTGCACCATGGGTCCATTGCCGCGATGACGACACGCAGCCCGTGCTCAAGGCGCAGGAGGTCGGGGGTCGCACACAGGCAGATCCGCAAGCCGGACACCAACCCGGGAGTCACCACCGGCAGGTTGGGCGGGGTGAGCGCCACATGCTTCCGCATGGCACGGCTCGCGACGCGTTCCGCAGCCAACTCGTCCATCGGCAGCCAAAGGTGGAAACTGTCCAGGTGGCCGGCTGGCAGCAGTGTCGTGGGCAGGATGCGGCGCGCCGCATCCATCCGGGCCCGCACCGCGGCGCGCATTTGAAGCACGACATCTTCGGATCGCCTACTCTCGATCCAGTCCGATACGAGGGTCGGAGCCCACTGCGGCGCCGTCCAGCAGCTTGCCCGGATGGCCTGGAGAGCTGTTTCGGCATACCGTTCACCTGGCAACACTAGGTAGCCGACCCGCAGGCCAGGCGCCATAATCTTCGACATGCTAGTGACGTAGAAGGTGATGTCCGGAGCGAGGGCAGCAATTGGCGGCGGCGAGTCGACTGGAAGCGCCCCATAGACATCGCCCTCGACAATCCAAAGCCCAAGCTTTCGCGCAACCGCAATGACAGCCTGGCGCCGCGCGACGCTCATGGTGCGGGCGGTAGGGTTCTGTAGCGTGGGAAGGGTATAGAGGACCTTGGCTCCGCTCCGCACGGCGGCGTCCTCCAGCGCCGCGGGATCAAGCCCCTCGTCGTCCATTGCCACGCCGACCAATTGCAGATGGAACTGTGCCGCAAGGTGCTTGATGCCGAAAAACGAAGCGCCTTCCGTCAGGACCTGCTCACCGGTCCGGCACAGGATGCCGAGGGCGAGGAACAGCGCCTGCTGCGCGCCGACGGTCACCAAAACCCGTTCGACCCCCGTGGACACGCCGCGTTCCAGCAGCCAGAGCACGCCGGCGTCCCTGTTCCGCCGGCTCCCGCCCGGAGGTGCATACGCCAATAGGTCGGCCGCACATCCCTGCTGGGCCAAGGCTACCATAGAGCTTGCCAGTAGGCTGTCCAGAACCCCAGAGGGCGGGAGGTTGGATGCGAGGTCGATCGGGCCGCCGGGTTCCGGTGCCGCGCCGCGGCCCGAGATGAAGGTGCCCCGGCCGACTTCGCCTGCCAGGAGTCCGCGGCGTTCCGCTTCGGCATAGGCCTTAGTCACAGTGCCGATGCTAATACCTAGTGCTTCTGCAAGGCGGCGATGAGTGGGTAGGCGCATCCCGGGCACCAGGACGCTCCGGTCGACATCTTCTTCGATCGCGGCAGCAAGCCGCTTGTAACCGATCTCCCCATCTCCGGCCACGATGGCTGGAAGCCATATTCTACTCGATTGTGTCATATTAATGATATAGCACAATTGAACCATTGACTCATAGTATGTCTCAGTACAAAGTAATCTTGACTGCTGCCCATCCTTCTAACTCCAAACTGCTAGGTGTGTGCATGTCCAATGCCGCAACGGAACTCCTAGCACACATCGTTGGTCTCGCCATTCGTTGGTCTCGCCATTGCCTCTCGCCAGGGTCGTTCCCCTGAAAGAGTGCTGGCCGTCTCAAGTTCAGTGGCTGTGTCGACGGCATCGCTGTCCGTGATGGCTGTACTGTTCCTCATGATGGCGGGGGCGAACCTCCCCACGGCGCTCTATGACGTTTATCGGGTACGGTTCACGATGTCCTCCCTGGCAACGACGCAATTGTACGCATTCTATGCGCTCATAGTCCTGATCGGGCTGCCGATATTTGGACGATTGTCGGACCGGTTCGGCCGTCGTCCGCTGCTGCTGGTCGGGCTGTGCTTTGCCGCAGGCGCCGCGTTTTGCTTCGCGACGGCAGCCTCGGTGCCTTCCCTGTTCGCCGGGCGCCTCCTGCAAGGCTTGAGCGTAGGGCTTGTAAGCGGCACCGGCACCGCAGCCCTGGCCGAACTGCAAGTGGACCGGGGCGGGGGCGCTTCTGCCGCGACCCTGGCTATGGTTTCGGGCAGCGCAGTTGGCCCGCTGGCCGGCGGCGCGATGGCCACGTTCGGCCCATGGCCGGAAGTGTTGCCTTTTGTGGTGCTTGCCGCCCTGCTTGTGCCCGCTGGCTTGTGGGTTTGGCGGTCGGTGCCCGCCGGCCTGGGCAACCGGACTGCCAGGGCTTGCAGCAGGGTCGGCGAGCGCCGCCCGCCTTCACCGCGCTTGACAGCGCAGTTCTGGCTTGCCTGTGCCGCAGCCTTCACCGCGTTCGAGGTTCCCGCGGTCTTCATGTCAATAGGCCCGATCTCCGTCGCGCAAGCAGCCGGTCTGCATGGGCCGCTTGTCGGAGGCAGCGTGGCCTTTGTCCTGATGGGCTGTTCCGCATTAGTTCAAGTTGGGTTCAGGCCGGCAAGCTCTAAGGTGGCCATGGCCGTGGGCACAGTCCTGCTGGCGACCGGGCTTTGCGGCTTTGCGGCCGGTGTCGGATCTGGAAACCTGGCCGTTATCGTCGCCGCCACTGCTGTGGCAGGGTTTGGGCAAGGGCTGGCATTCACCGGGAGCGTGTCGGTCGTCAATTTCCTTGCACCTCCCCGGTCGCGGGGGCTGGTGACGTCACTGTTCTACGTCGCGATCTACTTGGGCGGCGGCGGCCCCGTCGTGGCGCTAGGCGCCGGGGCAGTCACATTCGGGACCACGGCAGCCTTGAACGCATTTGCCGCGGTGGTCGCCGCCTCTGGCGTCGTGATCGTCTGCCTACTGGCGCGCCGGGATTTCGAGGGAGTGCATTGATGGACACGACATGTGATCACGCGACACGAGGCGGCATGCCATCCAGGGTGCGCGGGGGCACGTCATCTGGGCCATTCGGGCCGGACGCGCCACTGTCGTATTGGAGTTCGTCATCGGTTGAGGCGGATGTAACCTTCTTGTACTCGGATGGGACGGGCGAGCTGCAGCCAGGGGAGATCGAAGGGCTAATCGCCCAGCTAGCCGAACGGCTACCCGGCTACGATCCCGCTCAGTACTTTGCCTCCCAGCCCGGCATCTTCACTCGCTACGAGCATCTGGTCGTCGCCCAAGGCTCCGACGATGGACGAGCCGCCGGGTTGCTCGGGGCGCGCTGGTTCGACGACGGCGACCTCCGGTTCTTGTACCTCTGGACCGGCATAGTGGCGGCTGAGGTGCAGAAACGGCACCTGACCCAGCGGATGTTCCGCTACTTAATGAGGAAGGTATTGGAAGTGCGGCCCCGGCCAGAGGTGATCGCGGCCAAGACATACAGCCCGCTCTGGTACAAGGTGATGTCGCGGCTAGCAGGCAGCATTCCTGGAGCCTCGCTCTATCCCCGCCTCGGGCTGCCACAGGACGCCGCGCTCACCGCCTTGGCCACACGGGTTCATCGCCAGGTGGCGCCCACGCTCGAGATGTTGACCGGATCCGGTGTCATTCTAGGTGCACAGGCCGTTGTCGGTCCTGATTTCTTCCCTTTGGCCCGGCCGCTTTCCGGCAATCCAGATCTCGACCGTTTCTTCGAAGAGAACGTCTCACGCGACGATCAAGTGCTCACGATCATAGATGCGAGAAACATCGAAGACTCCGAATTTGCTCGGATATTTCAAAAGTAAATTCATAAACTAGAATGCTAGACGCGGGCTTTTGACCGGCATACATAAGCCGTAGAGGCGGTAGACTTGAAACGCCAACTCGTGGCCCGCCTCAGAAAGCCGTAGGCGATTGCCGGGAGCACCCTTGGAACTACGGAAGCGTTCGTCCTAATACACGAAACCTTAGCAGATCGGTGTAGATGCCATGCAAGATGCGCGATTTCTGACAAAACGGTCTTCCTACGGATACCAGTGCGATGTCAGGGCGACTTATGCGCACCTGCCTTTCCAGGCTTTCTGGACCTGGCTGACCGGAAAGGACATCTGTCGACTGGAGCCTCGTCGTCCATTCGATACATTGCTTTCAGAACGGCAGCTATGGCTACAATTGACCTGGTCCTGGTTCCTCATTATCATATCGGTAGTTGTAGGGGTCGCCGACTGGGACGCACGCGGGATCTCCTGGGCGGCCAAAGCGGTAGTAACAGTGCTGTGCTGGCTGCTGATCGTCAACCGGACGCGTGGGCTGCTACACACCTTCCACTACACCAATCACGGTGCTTCCATCTCAAACATGGCGCGGGCCCGGTGGATGGGCAAGTATTTCATGTCCATACCAATCATGCATACCTCTTGGGACCGTTATCACCGCATCCATGCCCAGGATCATCACTCCACAGCCACGCTGTGTAGCAGTGCGGATCCGGACGAGGTATTCATGTCCGAAAACGGCTTCCGCCTGGGCATGCCGGAGCGGGAGTTCTGGACCCGCCTCGTGCTCGCGCCGTTTCATCCGCTTGCGATCTGGCGTCACATCTCGTTCCGTCTAAAAGAAAATTTCCTTACCTGCGGATGGCGGGAAATCCTGCCGCGTGCGTTGTTCTGGACGGCGTTCATAGTTGTCGCCTACGCCAGCGGCTATGGCCTAGAAATCGCCATCATTTATCTGTTTCCGCTGTTCATTCTTACGCAACTTTCATCCTGGCTTCAGCATACGACGGAACACCTCTGGTTTTCGGAGCCGCCAGGCGACGTTTCAACCTTCGTTTACTACGGGTCCGTGACGTGGGGGCGCTTTCTAGGGCGCCCCCATCCGGGTCAGCAAACGGGATTTGCGCACAGGGTCCGTCTCGCGCGGTGGTGGGCATCCGTTATCGTCCTCGACCTTCCAATCCGGCTATTCGCCTTCATGCAAGATCTGCCCAGCCATGACTACCATCACCGCTCCCCTCGCGTAAACTTCTGGTCGATTGCCCGGGAGCGTGCGGCCAACGAGGGAAGGCCGTCGAAGTTCGGCCCGATGGCCGAGACCTGGGGGCTGCCTGAGTCCTGGATGATCATCCGGGACCATCTCTGCCGCGGCCGGCATGACCCCTTCCTGCTTTTGGCCTGGGACCGGGCAGAGAACGCCAGAAGGGACCTGCCGGCACTAGCGGCTGACTGAAGAGCCGGGCCTGGTTATTTGCGGAAAGGTGTGGACATGAAGGCAGACGATGCACGGAGCGTATTGCGCGAAAACGGGCTTATCAACCGGAAGATAAGCCGGGCGGTCCTAAATGCTATCACGCTGGGGCGTGAGGGCGAACTCAGCCACATCGCAGACCACCGTATACTGAGCCGACTTCCGAGCCTTCGCGAGGAGTACTGGCAGATCAGGAAGGGTCTTCCGGCAGGAAGCTGCAGGAACCTGCCATTCTACAAGATGATCTCGGCCCGCCATCGGAACTTCACCTGGAAACCTTGTGCGGGCGGGGTGGACATCGGTTTCACCTATGCCGGCATCAAGCCCAGCCTCTTGTCCCTACTCACCGGGCTGATCCCGCTGGAGCAGACTGCCCGACCGCGGCGGTTGGTGGCCCTTCCCGGCCTGCCCGACATGCTCATGCGGGAGATCGAGCGCGTGTTTGAACGTGTCGGCGTCGTACGGCCGGAACAGGTGGCGATGGACGCCCTGGCATCCTGGGTCAGCCGCGGCCTCGCTGGGGAAGTGCTCACGGTCGTGTCGCCGGTCTGCCCCGATTACGCGGTCGAGGCAGGATCTACGGCCGCGCATCGCTTCACCTTCAACGACGTCGGCCGGGGGATTGGCGTCACCGCGCGGCGGTTGTTCGACGCTCTGCCAGATCTGCACTGCCTGTTGCGGAAGCATCTTGGCCTCACAGTGAACCACCACGTCTGCCCCGGCGACTTCGAGGCCTTTTCCGCCGAGACCAACATCCGTATCGGGATCACGGAGGCGGAGTTCCTGGACCGGCTGCAGTCGTCCCGCGACGCCCTGCTCCAGGAAGCGCCGGCGCCAATCCTAAGCTGCCTGTTTACCGAGTTCTGCGGCGGCAAGCAGGGTTGGGAAGCACTATACCGGCCGATGCTCGCCGGCATTGAGGCGCAGGAGTTCGGGAACCTCGCTGCCGCCCGCTGGGTCCGTGACATCGCCCTGGCACGCCGGGGCCTGTACGACCGATGGCACGGGGCGGGCGACCGCGGCTCCGAGTTCTACACTGCCCTCGCGCTGCGCCAAGGTGCCGAGTACGCGACGATGGGGATGGTCGTGGCAAAGCATCCCGCCTTGATGAATCCGCTTGTGCTCGGCGCCGACGACCACCGGATGGGCATCTTCTACCACCTCGCCGCAGCGCTGCCGGTCATCTACCTTAAACGGAGCTACCAGTGACATGAAGCAAGCCGCAGACCTCGCCGCCGCCACTGCCTTTGACCCTGCCGCGGCAAAAGCCGGCCTCGCCCGCACGGGATGCGTAATGCTCCCTGCATTCACCTTGTTCAGCAACGGCCAGCTTACCGAAATGGAGCAACTCTGCCGCGCGCTGCCCGAGGAGGTCATCACGCTGGGCGACGCGGGGGAACCTAACAACCTCTATGTCGGGCGGTTCATGGTGGACAGGGCGGGCGATCTGCCGGCCTTGGTGAACCGACCACATTCAGACTGCCTGCTGGCGCTGTTGGACAATCCGGCGGCTTCGAGTTTCTTCGAGGAAGCCCTCGGCGCCCCGCATGTCATCCGGCGCTGCCAAGTCAACCGGATGGTCGATGGTTCCTTCATCGGCCGCCACCTCGACGTGGACAGCAACCCCGACTACGTGGTCTCGGTCGTCGTCCAGCTGGGCCGGTCGTTCGAGGGCGGCGAGTTCGTCGTCTATCCGCATGAGAGCGCGCAGCCCGTCTGGTTCAAGCCGGGATATGGCACAGTCATCATAGCGCGGTGCGACAAGCCGCACGAGGTGAAGAAGGTAACGTCGGAGGAGCGAAGTTCCCTTGTCTATTTTTATAGCCCCCACCGGTTGAAGAACCGGCGTGCCGTCTAGGAGCCAGGCCGCCGCCGGGCCAAGGGGCACGCCGGCGGCACGGTCCAACCCCAAGCCGGCCTGCCGCACCACTACCATGCACCCAACAGCCGGACCATGTCAGATACGCGGGTTGCCGCGCCGTACCCGACCGGTTTGCGCTCCGTCAACCGACCTAGGAACATCTAATTGTCACCTGTCCAGGTCGGCAAAGTGCATTGACACGAGCGCATAAAACCGATGTTGATAGCTGACAACCGTCGTATCGTCTTATGACAATCGAGGTAATTGCCATGCCAACGCATCAAGGTGAGTGGGCGCTTTCCGGTTCAGGCGCACAAGGCGCTGCCTACAAGTCGCAACTACGGTCGGACTGGGATGCGAACGTGCTGACGCTGGACATGCTGGCCGACTACTCCCTCCAAGAAAATGGCTTCGTCGCCTTTCAAGACATCCGGGGTGCGGCGGAAGCCTGCGACCACGGTGGCCTACAGCAGATGCTGGACGCGTTCGCGTGCCTCCCGCAGGACCCCTATGCCGCTGCGGCCAACCGGTTCAGGCGCTACGACCATGCCGTGATTCTGCCTTGGAGCCGGCAGCTCAGCTGGATTCCGCCGCTGGAGGGGCAAGGTGGGGAGCGCGTGGCTGGTTACTACCAGGGCACCTACAACCCGGAGCATCCCGGTGCCCGCCGGCTATTCCCGGCTTTCGACGAGAACCTTCGCGCCAATCCGCTGCTAAATGCGTTGGTCTGGCATGACCTCGACCTGACCTTCTGGGAAGATCGCGAGGCGGGACTGCCCCTGCATGTCGGCATGCACATGGTCAAGCTCCTCGTGGCCGAACCAGGGGCGGAGGCGGTGTCCTCGCCGAACATGCTGCACCGCGACGGTGAGCCGTTCACGTTTGCGCACCTGATCACACGCAACAACGTCGGCGGCGGAGAGAACGTCATCGCCCCGCCCCGCTGCGCTGGGTTCCACCCGGACGAGTTGGCGCCCGGGACCATCAAGGCGCGATTTAAGCTGCGGCTGCCACTTGAGTCCTACGGAGTGCACGATCCGAAGGTCAGTCACTACGTTGCCGCGATCCGGCAGCGCGACCCGGCGCAACCGGCAGAGCGAAGCGTGCTCCTGATCGACTTCGCCGTCATGGCCGTCGCGGTATGATGCCACCAGATACGCGGGTCGGGCAGCGTTTCCTGCTGCTGCCGATGCCGCCCACGCCAAACGGCCGTCTTCACTTGGGCCATGCAGCGGGTCCTTACCTGCGCGCGGACGTCCTCGCCCGGCACCTCCGCCGGCGAGGAGCCAGCGTCCGCGTTTCTTCGGGGACCGATCCTTACGAGAACTGGGTCCTGCTCGACGGGTTGAAGTCCGGACGGACCCCGGCCGAGACCTGCGACCACTTCTACGCCTGCATCCAGTCGGACCTGCATGCCCTTGACATCGCTTGCGACGACTTCGTCAATCCGCTTGCAGCGCCTCATGCGGCGCCATACAACGCGGTCCACGGGCGGTTGCTCGATGACCTGCGCGCCTGCGGCCAAGCCGTGTTGGTGGATGAGCTGTTTCCCGTGTCGCAGCAGACAGGGCGCTGCCTGGTGGGTGTCTGGCTGTTCGGCCGATGCCCCAACTGCGACCGCGACACCTACGGCAACGCCTGCGAGGCGTGCGGCTACCACTATCAGCCATCCGAGATCGTCGAGCCGCGGGGGCGGATCTGCGAAGGGCCGGTGGCCTGGGAGGAACAACCCTGCTGGTTCCTGAAGCCGCCGCCGGCTGGGGAGTTGCTAGACGGGGTGGGGCGGTACCCGCTCGACGGCCTCATCTGCTCGACGGTCCGGACGTATATCGGCCGGACAGGCGGACGCACCCGGCTGAGCCTGCCCGAGACATGGGGAATCCACCTCCCTGCACTGCCCGCGGGAACCGTCGCGAGCAACAGCTACTACGCATACTGCCTTTACCTGGCGTCGTTGGGATGTGCGTCCGGAACGTGGGGGGCGCTGCAACGGGACAGCGGCGTCAGGACGGTAGCGTTCTTCGGAATAGACAACGCGATCGCAGGGGTGGTGACGCCAGTCGCTCTGGCCCATGCACATGGCGACCTGAAGCCGTTCGACCACGTGGTGGTCAACCATTTTATGAACCTCGAGCGGAAGAAGTTCTCCACCAGCCGGAATCATGCGGTCTGGGTTGGCGCGCTGCTTGGAAGCGGGACGGTCTGCAGCGACGAGATGCGCCTGCAACTGGCCCTGTGCTGCCCGGAGACGAAGGAGAGCGACCTTTCGATCGACCAGCTCGTCGTCGACCTTAACCGCACCCGCACCGTCCTGCACGGCGGCATCTCGGCGGCGCTGCACTCGAACGACGATCCACAGGCTGCCACCCAGTTACACGCCGTGCTCCGGGCAGCGTTGGAGCGGCAGGATGACGCGCTCCGGCCCGAGCGTTTGAGCATCACGGATGGCGCGCGCGTACTGCTGGAGTGGCTGGACCTGGGTAGGGACGCCACTGTTCGGGCAGGGCGTGCATGGCTGCAGGGCGTCGCCGAACTCGGTGCGCCATATATCCCCGGCGTTTCGGCGGCTCTCGAGGCGCATCTCCAAGGCGTGCCAGACCCTGGCCGCAGCGGAAAAGATTGCGGCCGTGCGCTCTGCATCTGGCCAGGCCCGGCGCCGGCCCTGACCCGGGACGCGCTCGCGCCCTTCATCCACATGGGCTATTGAGAGCCAAGGCGATGATCGGAAACCTTGCGGAACCCCTTGATGTCGTCGGCATCGGCGTCGGTCCGTTCAACCTGAGCCTGGCAGCCCTGCTCGCAGGGGCTCCGGACGTGTCCGCGCTGTTCCTAGAAGGTAAGCCCGCATTCAGCTGGCATCCGGGGCTGTTATTCGACAGCGCGACTTTGCAATCTCCACAGGTGAAGGACTTGGTGACGCTTGCCGACCCGACCAGCCCGTACAGCTTTCTGAACTACCTGCGCCGCCAACAGCGGCTGTATCGCTTTATCGTTGCGGACTACAAGGCCGTCCGGCGCAAGGAGTTCTCCGCCTATTGCCGCTGGGTGTCGGAAAGCCTGGATACACTGGCCTTCTCCAGTCAAGTAGACCGCATTGGGGTCAAGGGCGACCTCTTCGTCGTCCATTCGGGCGAGCGCCGCATCTTGGCCCGGAACCTCGCACTCGGCGTGGGGCGGCCGCTGAACGTTCCGGCCGAGTTCGCGCCGCACCTCGGGCCGACCGTGTTCCATGGCGGCGATTACCTGACGCGGACGATCCCAGACAACGCGCGCGTGCTCGTCGTCGGCGGGGGGCAGACCGGGGCCGAGATTTTCCACGACCTGCTGACGCGGCGGCACGGCATCGCGGCACTGACCTGGTCGTCCCGCCGGCACAACTTCATCCCGTTCGACGAAAGCCCGTTCGCAAACGAGCTTTATGTGCCTGGCTTCACAAAATCCTTCGTCGAGATGCGGCCCGACCGCCGGGCGTGGCTACTCGATCGCCAGAAGCACTCCAGCGACGCGATCTTGCAAGGGTTGCTCGAAGCGATCTACAGGCGGCTTTACGAGATGGAGTTCCTGGAAGGCGGACGGGACCACGTCCGCCTCCTCACGGACCAGCACATCGCGAGCGTGCGCCGGATCGGGTCGGCCTGGCGAGTTGAGACAAGGTCGTCCCACGACGCGAGGGTGGTCGCCGACTTCGATGTTGTCATTCTGGCAACCGGCTACCGGTTTGAATTTCCGACCGTTCTGGAGCCGCTTGCCAGCCGCATGGCACTTGACGAGCAAGGCAATTTCCTAGTGAACCCCGACTTTTCCATCGTATGGGACGGTGCGCCGGACAGACGCATCTTCGTGCACAACGCCGCATTGCACTCTCATGGTTGGATAGACCCGAACTTCGCCGGAATGGCTTGGCGGAGCGCCACGATGATCAATGCGCTGGCTGGGCGGGAGGTCTACGATCTGCGCGAGCTCTCGACGGCCGTGGACTGGGCTGTCCATGTTCCTGCATCCGCGCAGGATGGCCTGGCCGGCAGCACCCGGCAGGCTGGATCGGCTGCCTGGGTGCCATGAACCTGGCCTGCGACTGGGAGCCTGAAGCCGCCTGGCACGCCCATTCTAAGGGGATCGTGGCGCTGGCTTGGGCGCCCGCGTCAAGGCTTCTCGCATCTGGCGGCAATGACGGCGAGGCTAGGATATGGGACACGTCCGCGCCCCGTGCCGTCATGGCCTTTGCCCATCCGGGGGGGGCCGTGCGAGCGCTATCCTGGGCACCCAACGAGCTGGCGGTCCTGGCTGCATGGGAGGATGGGACAAGCCGGCTCGTGCATGCCGTGACAGGGCAAGTGCTGCGCGTCCATGCCGATCATCGCGCTTGGGTGGCAGACGCGGCCCACTGCCCCGACGGCACTATGTATGCAACGGCCTCGGGCGACCGTTCGATCCAGTTGTACGATGCCCAGTCCGGTCGCTGCATCCGCACGGTCTGGTCGGAGTACGGGGGCTTCATGAGCCTGGCCTGGTCGCCGGATGGCCGGCACCTGGCCACGGCGAACCGCGGCACCCTTGTCAGCCTGTGGGATCCCGCCAGTTGGCGGTTGGTGGACAGGTTGGAGTTCGGCGACACGGTCTGGAGTCTGGATTGGCACCCGGACTCGTCCACTCTTGCCGTCGCGGGCGGGAGCGGGCGCGTTTGCCTGTGGCGGACGGGAGGCGGACACGCCGAGTGGCTGCGGCCGCACGGGGACACCGTGGCCCGCGCAGCCTTCGCCGCGGAAGGCCGGTTCCTTTTGACGCTGTCGCACGACGAGACCCTGGAGGCGCGGGAAGTGCCCGGCTTGGCCCGGCTTGGTATCGTCCGGTCCACCTATCCGGGCGCGGCGCACTGTCTAGCGACATCCCCGCGTCATGCGCTGGTCGCCGGCACGGACCGGACCGGTTGCTGTGTCGAACTCCGGCGCATTCCAGATCGGGGGCCGGCACCCGGGGCGGGACAGCTGACCCGGCAGGGCACGGAACTTCAGGCGTGCGCCGTGGTGCTGGCGGAAGCGGCGTTGCTGCGCGGGCGGCGGGCCATACTGTCGCGCGCCGGGGCTTTGCTTCCTGCCGCACTGGAAGGCCGTTCGCAGCTCAAGCTTCATCGTTCGGCGTTGGACGTCCTGGCGCGGCGGGGCGCCTTGGTGAATACCGGCGCCACGGTGATTGCCGGCCAGAACGCGACGTTCGCCCGGGCGGCGCGGCAACTCTGGCTCGTCCGCGCGCCAGGCGAGCCGGCCAGGTGCGGGCCGGTTGCTGAGACGGTGATACCCGGCATGAGCGAGGCCGAGTGGCGAGCTGCGCTGCGCAGTTGGCTCTGGACCACACGAGATCCGTGGGTTCCGTTCGTTCTATTGGGTGAAACCTGCTTTTTCGACCTGCAGGCGGCGGACAATCCACCACCTGCCGTCGAGGCGGCGCTGGCGGGCCGAGACCTTTCAGTGTTCCACATGACGGGGGCCAGGCTCGCACGCGTTCTGACCACGCTCTTGATGTCGCGGGCCGCCACGGCGGCCGGAATTTGGCACGGAACCGCCGCGATCTGCCTGCAAGGGTGCATGGCGGTCCTTGTCCGGTGGAGCAGCCGCGGTGCTGGCCCAGTGCAGGCTGGGCTGGTCATGAACGGTCCCGCGTTGCTACTTCCGGCGCAGCATTGCCTGCGGACGTTCGTCTCTGCACTCCTCGCGCCACCTTGGGGCGAGGTCATGGCAACGAGGCAAGACCCGGCGGCGATCGAGGCGGCGGCACCGCTCAAATTCTGGGGTGGGCCGTCGGTTGACGCGCTGTGCAAGGTTCTCGGCCCCCCCGCTGCGGCTGCGGCCTTGTGGGAGGAGGCGGCCGACAGGCGATGCCGGCAGATGCGCCGGGATACCCTGGCAGTCCGGCGACATGCAGGGCTGGCCGATGTGGTCTGCCTGCACCACCCAAAGGACGCCGCTGCTGCTGCCGCCTTTTTGGCGGCCATGGAGTCGGAAGGGCTGTGCGCAACCGGCTTTCCGCTACTCCATCTGACGGGAGATGGCGCGTTGGACCGGCTGACGAAGGGACTGCCGGCGATTGCGTTGCTGCTGGGCGATGATGCGTCGGCGCCAGCGGGGTTTTGTGCGGCGTTTCGGGACTTGGTCGAATGCCGCGACAGCCGGCTGCCGAGGTTGCGCTGGCTGCCGGTTGCGCTGCCGTCGTTCGACCGGGGCCGGGCGGTGTGGGTGCCCGACTTCCTGGATAGCTTCGACTGGCACTCTTGGGACCCAGGCGCTGGCGGGGGTGCCCTCCCGGGCAGCCTGGTTTTTGCTGCCCTGGGCGACCGCTCCCGCGCCTGATGGAGCCCCGATCGGAGAAAGTAATGGCAAATCCCGAAGTCGCCTGCCGCGGACCGCGCCACTCCGACATAGCCGACCTGCTGGAATTAATGTCCGGCAAGGGGGTGCGACACGGTCTCACCCTCCTGCCGCACGTCGGCGAGGCAGAGTTGGGCGCCATGCTGGCGCTGTCGTGCAACAAGCGCTGGATCGTTGCGGTAAGCGGGAATTCCGTGGTGGGATATGCGACGCTGGAGTGGGGGGAAGGCCGCTGGCGGCGTTCCGGCCGGCTGGGGATGGCGGTTGCAGATGGGTGCGTCCGGCAGGGCGTCGGCGCCAGCCTTGTGACCGATGTCCTGGAACTCGGCTTCCTCAACCTGGATCTACAGCGGATCGAGCTTGAGGTGTACGCCGACAACGCAGCCGCCTGCGCGCTGTACGAACGGATGGGCTTCCACTATGAAGGCCTCAAGCAGCGGGTCTCGTACCGAGACGGCGCTTATGTCGATGGGTATGCAATGGCCATCCTGAACCCGGCGGCGTTCGTCGAGCACATCCGCGCGCCCCGAAGCCTCGCCGAAATCATTAGGGCACCTTGCGATGAGGCTGGTTGACATCGGACTGATCACGGCCGCCATGGCGATCTGGGGGGCAAACCTCGCAATCGCCAAGCTGGGTTTCCATGACGTACCGCCATTGTTCCTGGTCAGCGCGCGGTTTGCCATCGCTGCCGCCGTGCTCTGCCCGTTCACCCGGATCGGCCGCGGCCAGGTATGGCCGGTGGCGGCAGCGTCGTTCACCTTCTCGCTTTACTTCGCCCTGTCTTATATTGGGCTTGCCGGCCTAGGGGCCGGGACGGCTGCCTTCCTAACCCAGTTGCAGGTGCCGTTCGCCGGCATCGCCGCGGCTATCGCCTTTCGTGAGCGGCTGACGGTCGTGTGGCTGCTTGGAGTCGTCGTCGCCCTGGGTGGGACGGCGCTGGTGGCCGCCGAGGCTGCCGTGCACGGCGACGCATGGCATGTTCTGCTGTTTGTGCTGTCGGCCCTTGCCTGGTCCCTGGCCCACCTTCAGGTCAAGCGCATGCAGGGGGTGAATGCACTGGCCCTGAACGCCTACGTGTCGTTGTTCGCCGCCATCCCGATGTTCGGGGCGGCACTGGCCCTGCATGGGTGGAGCGCGGTCCGGCTGACCGACCCGCTGCTGGATGGGCTCGTCATTGCGTACCAGGGCCTGTTCGTCGGCGTTGCCGCCTATGCGCTGTGGTACTCGGTGGTCGGCCGCTACCCGGTCCATCTTACTGCACCGTTTACGATGGTGATCCCCATCTTCGGACTGGTGACCGGCGCAGTATTCCTGGGAGAGCTGCTGAGTCCGACGATCCTCACTGGCGGAGCATTGACGCTGTTCGGCGTCTGCCTGGTGCTCATCCGCCCGAAGCTGGCCGCAGGAGACGCGTTGCGCACGGCGGGCGGCGCGAAGAGGGTACGCGACCGCTCGGTCTGATGCGGCGGCACGTGCTTCCAGGGGACCATAAGGAAGTGCGTGGTGTTCACGCCGCTGCTGTCTGACCGGCACTGGCGGGATTGTCGTTCGCCAGCCCTGGATACCAGCGCTCGAACAAGGGCCGGAGGGTGCCGTCGAGGGCCCGGGTGCGGGTTTGCAGCAGCAGATGGGCACCGCGCCGGGTCCACTGCATCTGCTGGCGCTTGGCGAAGCGCTTGCTGACCACCGCGTTGACCGTGCTCTCCGCCATGGCCGATGAGATGCGCTCCCCCGACCGGAACCGCTCGCCGTAGTTAATGAGGCTGCCTGCGTTCAACGTGATGTAGACGGCGAACTCCTGTGCCGACCGGGCAAACTTGCCCAGGTGCGGGTAGTCCAGTTCCAGCCCTTTCGCGTCGTCACGCAGGCCGTCAGCGTGCTGCCGTGTGGGTCAGCAGCGGGTTTTGGTGCTGATCAGCACCCAACGACTTGGTGCCGGAGCGGCTGCAGCCCCGGATGCTGTTCGCCACGCGCGACCCGGCCCGGTCCGCCAAGGTAATGGCGGCATTGGACGCGGTAAACGCCCGCTACGGCCGCGGCACGCTGCGTCCGCTTGCGACAGGGATCGCGCGGTCCTGGTCCACCCGGCATGACAGGCTCTCCCAGCGATATACGACACGGGTGGAAGAAATGCTGACCGCGACGGCTTGGTGACATCGAGCGCACTCCGCGATGGTTCGGCAGCTGCGGTCAGACCGACTGCAACCCCATCGCCATGCCGGCCAGTGCGGCGGCGGCTTTCGTATCAGCGTCACTACTTGTGCTGGCACGATCCGCCAGCAGCATCCAGACGGTTCGTATCGTCGCTGGCTTGCTTGCAGCCTGGAGCGTGGCCTCTGCGCGGTTGAGCGGCGCCAGTGCCCGCTGTTCGGCGTCGCCCTGGATGGCACAACGGCTGCGCCAGGCTTCCCGCACGTCCTCTTGCATTTCGGCCAGGGCGACGCCCGGAGGGCGGTCGTAATGCTGCAAGATTGGCGGAGCAGCCTCATCCTTCACGGGGTAGTTCCTCCTCTTCGGCCTGCCTGTCTTCCGCCACCGCTTGCTGCTGCTTCCAGATGAGATAGCCAGCGCGCCAGCGTGCCATCCCCTCTTCGATCTGTGCCGCAAAGGGGCGAACGGGATTGGGCTGATCCTGAATGGCGGGATCGTCTAGCGTCATGCTGCCACGTCCTCCTGGACGGCTGGTGGCAATACGTCGGCAATCACTGCCTCGATGAGCTGCGCGAAGCCGCCTGGCGGCAGGGGTGGCGGCTCGACCCAGTGTTCGGCCATTGCGGCGTCGCGTTCGGCCAGGACGTGCATGGCGCCAAGCCGCGCCTCCGCCTTGGACCGGCCCGCGTGTTCCTCCACCTTGGTCAGCAGGGCCAGCACGTCCATGTCGGCGGCCCCCGGCGGCAGAACCGGTGCCGCATCCGCCTTCCCGGCCGGCGCGGCGCTGCTTTCCGCCTCCATCATCGGATCGTAAGCAGTGGCGGGAGCATCCGGGATAGGCTGTCCTGGCGCAGGAGAGGGTGTCAGCGGCGCAGGCGCGACCGGGGTAGGAGCAGGGGCGGGGGCCTGCTCGCCGGCGGCGGCGATGGCCGCGGCCACGCAGTCGGCGACGGACTTCTTCTCCGCCCGCCCTTTCCGGAAGCCCTCCAAGACGGGGCCGACCCAACATTTGCGCTGTGAAGTGCAAAGTAAGGGTGCGGCCTGAGTCGGGCGGCTACGCCGGCTGTTTCTGAGGCCGGAGTGCGCGATACACGCTGGTCCGGCCGATGCCGCG
>JAABUU010003300.1_pt1 | contig 20765 bp, 19 predicted proteins | sample 5559301 | NCBI WGS metagenome assembly JAABUU01 (sample SAMN10711884, study PRJNA513360) | rock metagenome | isolation source: Antarctica rocks | place: Antarctica: Victoria Land, Richard Nunatak white | reverse complement strand
TGATCTTCAGCTTCTTCTTATCTTTATTCTTTTTCTTATTCTTATTTTTGTTCTTATCTTTACTCTTATCTTTATTTTTATCAGTGTTCTTGTTGTCTCAACAGTCTTTAACTATATATAAGAACTTTTTATAATGAAAGTACACTTTATTCTTTTTACATCAGATTCAATAAGCTTTCATATCTAACTTGTTTAATTTAGACATAATTGATCTTTCATGACTTTGAGACTGATCTTAAGAATTATTTAATGAGTTGTTATGATTTAAATTTGAGTCACTGAAGACATTAAGATAACTCTTATTATGTATTTCTTAAAGACTTTATTCAATTTGATTAACTTATTAAATTAGCTCATTAAGAGTAGTCACTTCAATCTTTAAATACTTTTAGAGTTTAGATCAGATCTTCTGCTTTAAACTTTGAGTGAACTGCTGTTTCTGTTTGTATTTGACTGATATAGATTGAAGAAGTTATACAATCTTTATAAACTTTACTTCATATTATTGAATTGATTTTGTTTGTTTCAGTGCCTTATAATGATGACATTGATGTTTCATTTCATTAACATTTTTAAAGATCAGTAGAAATACTAAAAAGAAGTTGTTTATATTTTGAAATTTAATGTCTAATAAATCTTCTCTGACTTGAAGTCATTCTTCTTTTTAAAATCATCATACATTGACAATATCTTTTAAATAACTGACTATAACAGTAATCTTTGCTTTGTTGTTTAGAAGTCAGTTTGTCAACATTTTGTAAAATTGAAAATAAGCTTTCATTTTAAGAGCTTACATCTTTGCAGTGTTCACTTTTTGACTATTTTTATAGATAGATGATGTCTTTATCTTCAGAGAATTCTTGAACATTACTGTAGAGAAAGACACTATCACATTAGATATTTTTTAAGTTTCTGAAGCTGCATTAAATAGAGATATAATCTCAGACATAAGAACTAATTAATTAGCATAAATATCTTTTAATTAAGTCTGAAGAAATGCAATTTAACTTGTTATTGTCTTATAATTACTTAAGAAGTCATTTCTGACACTGACAGCTGATTAATGATAGTAAGTTCATTCATCATTATAAAAATAGAATTGAGCTTCATACTGAGAGATTGTAAATGATTAAAGACATCAATTAACAAATCAATTTCAGTTTAATTTGAATTGCTGTTAAACATATTACAATATAAGAGAGATAGAACTTTTCTATATACAATACAGTGTAAGAATTTATTTCTTTATTCTGTAGTCTTAATGCTGAAGTAGTGATGAACACTGAAGAGAGAATAAATATGTAATTTATGCATTATTGTATCAGAACTTTCACAATCAGAATACAAATTAAATCAGCTCAGATCAAAGCCTGAATCTTAAAATTGCTTAAAAGTGTGTCTCAAATCTTTGATGCTATCAGATGTGAATTGATTTGTAGAAAGTTGTCCCTTTTTGTTTACACTATGTAGAGTATATATAGGAAATGATGACTAAGACATAAATAGGGGCGCTTAGTAAGAGATGAGTAAGCAATGATATCACATCTAGATGATATATGTGTCACGTGAAAGCATTCTTGCGCTAAGCCCCGCAAAGCCGAACCTCTCCAAGCCCTGTTCCCAATAGAGCAAAACACATCTTGATGCCATGTTCGACCCAACCAATTTTTAATCACCAGGAATTTAACTCTGTACTGTACCCGCTAATCCACGAGTAAAAGAACTCGTCCCACCTACACCAAAGCCTTGGGCCTCTGCAGCACCTGGACCTTTGTCTGTAAAGGACTATCGGATTGACGAGATGAAGCTGAGAAATATTCCTCATCTTGAGCTGCCGCCTACAGTAAGCAAGCCCCTACTCTAAAAAACCTCCTTACTTTTCTGAACCCAGCCGAAGTTGTGTGCAATACTGCGGGAGATATATACTAAATTATACTTCTGTTGAGCTGTAGGCAGACTTCCATTGCCACCTCCGACAGGAGGCGATGATGGAGCTCTGTGCGCCGCTCATACGAGACGGCGGATGTGATACAGTATATGTGATGCCAAATCTCCAACCACCGATAACTCAAGTCTCGGATGCTGTCTCTTACCATGACAAGCTGACTCGCCTGGCGCCGGGGGTAACATTTTTGATGTCTCTTTTCCTTCATCCGGGCCTGAATGCAGCCATCATAGCTGAAGCTGCTCGGACGAAGGTTGTTCACGGGGTAAATCAACCCTGCGCTACAACGCTTTCTATCTATGCTGTACTCCTCAACGCAATCTGACTGCGCAACGCGTCTCATCACCGAAAGGAAAAGATATCAGTGCTGATCTGAGCTCTAGGTCAAGTTCTATCCAGCCGGGGTACAGTTCAATTCCTCAAGCTCCTCCCCAGACCATAAAAGCTATCCTTGCTGGATCGGACGCGGCTGATCCCAGGGTAGGTAACTACAAATTCCCAAGACGGAGTGCTAGATATAGAGCAATATTACAACGTCTTTGAGGCAATGGAAGAGCACGGCTTAGTCTTGAATCTGCACGGGGAAATGATGAGCTCCCCTCCTGCTGCCTTTGACAAGGCGGATGGTACAGCAGCTGTGACGGTGCTCAACGCCGAGCCTATGTTCCTTCCACAACTTCACAACTTACACGCGGCATTCCCTAAATTACGCATCATTCTCGAACATGTCAGCACCCGGGAAGGTCTGGATGCAGTACGGCGATGCGGACCAATGGTATGGTACGCCAGGAGAGGCTCGACACAGAATGTGCGAGCTTCCAAGAGACAGAACTTGGCTAATGGCGAGTGTAGGTGGCTGGAACCATCACAGCGCACCACCTGTGGATGACGGTCGATGATTGGTGCGGGGATGTCTTTAGCTTCTGCAAGCCTGTTGCAAAGGTATGCATTGGACTTGGTGTTGTGTCTTGGGACAAATAAGAGATCTTACGGAACCCAACCTACCCTTAAGCACTATGCTAACTTGGCACCAGACGGCAGAGGATCGTGTAGCACTGGTGAGGGCAGTAGTGGAAGGTTCAGGGAAATTCTTCTTTGGTCAGTCGACCGCCCGTCTCACATGCATTGCATAACTAATGAATAGCAAAGGGAGTGACTCGGCCCCACATCCAGTTCAATCGAAAAAGGGGGCAGGTGGCACTGCGGCAGGGTGCTTCACCCAGCCCTGGTGCACCGCTCTGGTAATCGGCGCTCTAGAACAAGCAGTTGATCATGGATGGATCACGGAGGAAGATGTCACACGCGAATCACTCGAAGGCTTTCTTTCTGGCCACGGACGGGCGTTTTATAGAATTCAACAGCCAGCGGAGTTGGATGGTTCAAAGATCCGACTCGAAAAGAAACGAGAGACTATACCAGAGGTTGTTACGTCTAAAGACGGGACAATTGAGGTTGTCCCGTTCGGGAGAGGGAAAGAAATCTTATCAGTATCGTGGAAGAGCTGATCGGAGATATTCGATCTATCATGGGCCTATTCACGATGCACACTGGCAAGTATCAAGTTAGTCGGCGATACAGCGCTTGTGAGTGAATGTCTTAGATTACTTCATCCCACTCAAAGTCTGCACGAGACATTTCTCCTTCGAACGTTCAATGTCAGATTTACAATGAACTGATTAGTACCTAGACGCAAATCACTATCGGTGGACAGTGGAGTGATAGCTCCATGGTAACGATAGCCAGTCCCATGAAACCCCCTCGAACGATATCAAGGGCCTTATTGTTGCCTGCATTTCGGGGCTGTGCTGCAGCTTTTACTTTCACTGTGATGAGTCAAGCTTTGGGACGTTACATTTCCCGTCTGATGCCTCTCTCTTCATCCTCTTCCGCCGGTCATAGGTTCGGTCCTTCTTCCAAGCTACATCACTTTGTGTTACGTTAACGGCAGTACCAATATCCTATACCCTCCAAAACGGCGTTGTCCTCATCTGGTCTTCATAAGTTATCCAGCTTTCCTTAGAGACCTGATTGCCTGAGTACAGAAGCCACCTGCTGCTATCCTCATCAGTCAGTTTAACATTATCACATCACCACTCATGATGAAAGGACTGTTTGTCGTCAAGCGCAGAAACATTGTTACGAATACCATACACGTCACCGCTGAATCAGGTAAATCTTCTTGTAATTATTGGATCTTAGTACTTACCGCTTCCATTTTGCAATCTCACCTTAGCGCTTGTGCTCTACGATTCCCAAATTGCAACCTGCCTCATCTGCTTTCAAATCATCGCATCATGGTTAACCCACTCATGCCTAATCTGGGCCTCATTTCAGGGCACGACAGGAGTATGGTCAAGGCTCTATACAAGTTCTTTTTCATCGTTGAGAAGGCAGACCACCCATAGCGTCTTGGGTGAGGTTATGTCGGGTGCGTTCTCGTGAGCATGGAACGCCCACTCACAAACTCAATCGTTGCAAGCACTCAAAACAACTTCTGGAACATGTCGAAAGGCCCATGGGCGAGAGAGAGAAGTGCCAAGTAAGAGTTGAGCGCAATTTCCTGTCGATCCCGCTTATAGGGCGGCGAGTGAACACGTTGGCTCGGTCGAATCTTCTCAGCTCGGCGTACTCGATTTCAGGAACCGGGCCTGAGTGGGCCGAGCGTCTACACGAGCGATGGCGAAGAGGAACTCAAATCGGGGTTGACGTTGAGATCTGGCCGAGAAGTACCTGAATGATAAGAACAGTTCGGAACACCTTGCTAATGGAGAAGGAAATCTTAGCCATTGACCGGGAATAGTGGTGCATCAGCCAAGATTACAAGGGAGAAGTCCTAATCGCAAAGGTTTCGGGGGAACAAGATCGAGGGCACCCACCGAGCAATGACACGTTTGAACACGCACCAGATCTCGCACCAGCTTAGCCATACACAAGTGTGATCAGTTGTGGAAAATAAGTCGAATCTTGATCAAGGCGTTGGAATGCGGAGGAACGCGCCAAGGCAAGGATTCTTTATACATTTGCCAGCAAACCAAGGTCATCCTACAAGCTCGAGGCACTTGTACGAAGAACCCATCTCTAGGAGTTCCCGTCTCACAAAGCTACCTAGGCCTCTACCAAGGCACAAGAAGGAGAAGATACCATGAGACCATGAGGCGATTTCAAGAGCGGGAATAACTACTGCGAGACCGGGGAGCATATAAGGGCGCTAGTCGAGAAGGAGTACAGTGCAGTCATTCATTGATATTCCAATGCGTGAATAAGGGAAGGCCACAGGACCTGGACCCAGTCAATCTCACTGCAAGTGGTTCTTACCCGTACTATTCTACCTATCCAAATACCTGTTATCAGTGTTCTAGTTGTGACGCAAAAGACGCACTGACAACAGAGTAGCTGGGTCAGGAACTATAAGACTGTCTAAGAGGAGAAAGGAAGGAATGTGACCGAATATAAGTGAGCAGTGCTGGCCCAAAGTGTGGGCAAGCCGAGCAGCTCATGAGCTAAGCGTCAATAATGTCTAAGGAAGGGTGACAATACAGAGTAAGTAGAGCAGGATGACAGATGAGATTCTTCTTATCCTGGTAGATTTATCACTTACTGCCAAATGGCTGCTGGTTTCTCAGCCATGGAAACCAGTTCATTCCCTGATTGTCCGCTGAAACTGCGCTTGACGCTCTTGGCTGAAAGACTTTCAGACTTCGAACACAGCCCAGTACCAGAACTTCAAATTGTTTACAGTGTTGGTTTGCCGTTCTGACTCTTTCTTGTCATACTGCAACGCCTCAGTCAAATGAAAGAACCTTTTCCGCCAAACTGGTCTCACGGAATACCCCCCAGTGACAACAATAACTGCATCTTTCCAACAGCCATTTCCACTACATCTAACCTCCACAAGACAACTGAGATGGGTCCTAGAAAAGAAGCAACACGGAAGAACTTCGTCAAGCTCATGGATGAGCTTAAATACAATGAATCAGACCAGAAGTATTCAAAGGGAGTGAGCTTGAGCAATGTCACACTGATAAATCACCCAATCTACAAATGAAAAAGCAGGGCAAGTAACATGAGCTGAATGGCCGTTATTCCAGCAAGACGGCAAGCTCCAATAACATCAGACAAGACGACCAAGCAATCCTTGGACTCACCAAAAGCGAATGAAAGTTCCTGAAAGGGGTAAGGCTTGGCTAGCCCACTTCGCACGATCAGGTGATCTCAGGATAGAAAGAGCGAATTGTCTTGTTACATCTTCAGTATCCTCGTCGATTTCATGGTGTGATATCACTTTAGAGATGAAGATGACCTCTCTCGAGACAGTCACCACGGTGGACTCACTCCGGTATCCTTCATGTTGAGATCGACGTTCGTTTAGGACAAGGGTACACGGCAGCAAGTGATGAATTAAGATGACTGTGAGAAGTTGCCTGCGCCTATCAATCAACTTCTCAATGCTTCCAGAGTTTTCAACTATCATGTTATTGGATTGTGGACAGGGCAACAAAACTATGATCTTGGATCAACATGTGCAAGCTGAGTTGGCAACTGCAGCAGAGTACAAGAGCGAGCAGATGTCAGGAACATTGCCTTAAACTCTAAAGGCTATGACAATCGATCAATCTGCTACCTTACACTTGGTGAAGCATGTCCTTATCTCTCACGACATATTTCTCAAAATTCGTGTCTCCGTCTAGGTTCCATGCGATCGAATTCAACTGCCATCAGGAAGTAGTGACCGACGATTGTCAAGTCTTTCTGCGGTTGAGAAAACTCATAGTGAGCACTGGGCGCATCACCCAACAGACCGAAGACATCTACAATCTAGCCGGCCTAAAGGGCCCTACAAAAAGAATGTTAGTCGGGACAGGCCAGCGACATCCTCTGGAACATAGAGCCGTATCGACCCTGATTGCTTTGCAGTATCGAACTAGTCCAGTGACAACTGCTGGCTCCAAGATCAGGGTGGACCTTCTGGCCCAGCAATAGGCCAATCTGCCACAGGTGACCGCACACTGGCTGCGGTACCAGGATTCTATAACGCTGTATACCAACAGCTTGGAAGTCTGACATCTGAGATTGACGATAGTTTGTGCTATTTAGACCAGGAAAGAGAAGGCTATATTGGTTTGAGACGCCCACTGCGGAGTCCAATGCTGCGAGATGAATGAATAGAAAGAGGAAGCTGCACCAATAGTCAGTATATATAAGACAGAATGCGCAGACGCAGGCTCAGGCTACTATCTCTTTGCGAATGCTGATCTGGACGACGTGTGAGCAAGACCCACACGTTATGAACCTCGGTGGAATGAATGGAAGAGGTCGGTGAGTTATGGGTACTTAGAAGAAAGTTTTACCATGGGACAATCCGCAACAATTTGACACTTCACATCTATACAGGAACGCAAGGTATACCAATTCATACAGGGGGTCATACCAGCGCCGCCAGATCTTTTACCATCAGCAATATGTGCCAGGTCACAATGCTGGAGAACCCATGACTATCAATGGCAATTGGACTCGCTCTAATCGACAAATACTTTCCCGAACAGGTCAAGGAAGAAATGAAAGGGCTACTATGTCGATTCATGACAAGAGAAATCTTGAATGTCATGTTGGTGACACCGCTCAGACCCCTATGTACCCTGCACCAAATACCTACAGTGGAGACATGTTGATCTATTGATTGACACCAACCAGACATAATCTAGAGAGCCTACGCCCTAGTGAATATTGTAATGATATGATCATTCAAACAATTCTTGGGTTGAAGCTGGACATATTATGAAGACTTGTGCGCTCAGATCACAGTAGAATATCCACTGTGGCGAAGACAGTCTACCAAGGCTTATGCTCAGAGCAAAAGCGGAAACGAAACCCGATCTCTTGGGTGCAACAGCCCAGAAGGTCAAAGCTGCCTTGGGCCAACATCACTGAATGTGTGAGAATGACTCGCCCTGTCCGCGTCTGACAATGATCAAGTGACCTGGTGTCTATTTTGATCATGTTACAGGGCTGAACCGCCAGTATGAAATACACATGGCTCAGACTGGCGTGTCAGAGAGCTACTGTTCACATTATCCCTGCGGTAAAATAGCAGTGGAATGAACGGTTTCTTTGACAGAAAGGTATTGTGCACCGAACAAGGGAGAGCCAAGGCAAGCAAAACAAGCTTGTATATGGCCTGAGCACAGACAGCAACGAGTTTCAGTGAAATCCTACCAAGTCCGAACGGCTCTGTGCTGTCTTCGAGTGCAACCTAGGAGCTGACGTTATTGGAAAACATAAGTACTCTCATCAATATAGCTGTTTCCCTTGCCCGGTAATGCTGTTGCGGACGCAGTTATTTTATTGAGACAAGGTTGTCCTCTTCTCACTGCGCATTCTCCGATGGATAATTATACATACTTGGTTTCTGGTCCACGCCGCCGTGCTTCTGTCGCAGTTCTCGCCAGACGCAGAGGTAAAACAGCAAAATCAACAGGAGCTGTTCTGCCAGTGTTGTGATGATGATTTCAGGGATGCTCCCCTTTGAGTCTCCACACGCTTTCAGTCTTTCAAGCAATCCTAACCTTAGGGGTGATGAAGCCAACGCTACAACGAAAGCAGAAGCAAAAAATCCAGCTGAAGCCTGAAGCGGAAGAGAGGTCACTCATGGTCTGTCTCAAGGTGTCGTGCCAGCTCCTGCCCCAAGCGAAAGCGTACTGAAGACGGCTCTGCCACATCTACGGCTTACAGCCCTAAGAGAAGAGCGCTGACGGTGGAGGAGTCTGCATACCTAAACCGAATACTTGAGGAAGCTCGTGCCGAACTCATCACTGCTCACAGGAACAAGCAGTTTGACAAACATCTGGCTTGAGGAACATCTGACTCACCTCAGTCGCCAGACACAGTGTCCATCTGGCAGGAAGTTTGGCATCGAACGTCCTTGTGTTGATGGTGGCCCAGCAACTCATTTAAAACGTCAGAGTGGCCCTAATTTGATTGAATCTGTGTGCAACCCCGAGAATATTTCAATCACCATTTGAGCTGAGGATACCGCATGCATTGATTCAGCTGCGATCAGTATCCGATGTCACTGTTGAAGCTTTTTCTTTGATGCGAGCAAGAACAGAGATTGTTCTGCGATCAGTGCTTGGATTGTGCAAAAATGATGTGCTCATCTTTTCTTCCATACAGTGCACTCCTCTTTGACCTATAAGATATGAACTTGCCCATAGGCTGTGTTCAACAACGCCGGGCAAGGAGGGAAGTGAGGGTGGCTCTGGAAGAGACAATCTGTCCATGGGCGTAAGAAGTGTTTGCAAGAGTCATTCTGGTGGCGATCTGTTACAATACCAGCTCATAATCCATCGGGCTTAGTTGATGCGGCCATTAAAAAAGACTGCTCCTCTAGTTTTCCAAAAAGGTTCTAGTATCAAAGAGGGATCATATTAGGACAAGCCATCCGAGAGAGAAAAAGGTTCTTAATGAAGCGCAAGAGAAGTTGCCCTGTGATCTTCGCAGTGCTCTTCGCGAAAACCGTGGATATCTAATATATGAGGAGTACCACAGTGTTCCAACATATTATGAGGATACCTGACGACTATATAAGGGTAGCACCGGTTAAGACATTGGTGATCAGTATATGGCTAATTGTCTGTCTCTCGGTACGTAAGGGAAGAGCACCCACAGTCCTCACTCGACGCCAAGGTTAGCACAGTCTTGGTCGAAGAAAGAGATTTGTTTCCTTTGCTCTGGACCAAGCTCGTACAACGGGTGAATGAGCGGTCTAAAATGCTGCACATATCAACCTCTTCATCTCTGGATTGTCATCAATGATGATGCGACCACAGATGTTACTGGGGGATTGCATTTTGCCAACATATCTATTGATGTCAGGGTGCTTGGCGCTGCGATAAGGAGCTCAAGCCTCTCATCAGGGTGGTGTCGACGATATGCAGTGATTGCGTGGCTCTGCAACAAGCAAGACAGAGTAACAAATCATCGGACTGAGCTGATAACCTTGGCGCCAACAGCTTGGGTGTCAGTCACTCATTTACCAAGGTCAGGAAGATGTCGCTCCTCGATACAGTATGGAACAAGGCGCTTCACAGGTCGGGAGGCAAAATCGATGCTTGAAGAGTGGAAGGGGCTTGCAAGGCATGGATAGGGTGGAGCTTTGCAATGGCCTGGGACAGGGTGTGGGATTCTGGGGTAGTGGATGTGGATAAAAGTCTTTATCTCAGTGATCTTCAAACTGAGTCTGCATGGAGTCTTGACTGTCTGTAGGCAACCCCGAAGAACATTGCAATCACCACTGTCAGCAACTTCGATGAAATCATCTTCGATGATTTTATGGACCTGATCAGATACTGGACTGGAAGGATTGAAGTTTTGAGACCAAGCTGCAAAGACTGGAATGATTTCAGTGGGTGGAAACACATTTTCCGTTAGCATGAAGCCCTAATAGTTGATCTTTTTATAACATCTTCCCTGAGCATCTTCTCTTTTCTCTTTTTCTATTTTCTCTTCAAGTCGTACGAGCTACGCGAACTTACAGAAAAGGATGCCTCTATCTCTGCCGTAAGTATGGTGACAATGTTGTTCATCAGTTCGATTTCTCATTTTCTACATCCTCCTTTCCTCACTCACCACTCACACCTTCACAGCCGTCCGTCCGAAATCACCCACCCAGTACAGAGCTTCAACGGCCTTGATCTCACCAAGAGCATTACTCTTTAAGCTCGGGAATCCGAGCTTAAAGTGAGTGGACGAGATGGCATGACTTGAAGACAGCCTTCGCCAGGCGCTCCTGCAGGCGATCATTATGTCTACCACTCAAAGAACCCCGAGGAACACCTGGGCAATGTTTCAGCTGCGAGCCATGGTAGGAGAATCTGAAGCGGGGCGCCTACTGTTGGCTCTTCCACCAAGTCGGCAATTGCATTGAGTCCGAAGAGCTTCGGCATACTCGTGTACCGCCCGGAGCCGACCGTGCAATACTGAGCAGAGTGTAGCGGAATTGAAGTTTGTCTTAAGGAGAGGACCTGTCTGAATGTCTTGACCCATGGAGGTCTCACTGTCTCGTTGAGTTTGCCGACTTTGTATTGAAGAAGGAGTTTAAGAGTTAGACAATCACCTCTTGATGGAGAAGCCAGAGATTTATGTCACAAGATCTAAGAATGTGATGATTCGATTGGAGTTATCAAACACTCAGATTTGTGGCATGAAGAGAACGTGAGAAGCACCTGAGAGTGACACCGCGGAGAGCGACGATGACGGTAAGTTTATACAATAAAACAAGTGACACTTACCTTGCTGACGCACACATCATTGAAGATGCTCGACACAATGGTTCTTGCAACTGAGGAAAAGCGTAAGATTTGCCACAAGAGAATTACAGTTAACAGAACCTTGCTTGGAAGTCTCGAGGGACTGAGTGTATCAACAAAGTTGAAAGGCTCGTCCCATTCGGGTTGAGAGGCACAAAACTCATCCACAGCCAGATTTGCATCTTGCTTTCAGCCACTATTTGCTTCTATTACTGAAGTGTACACCTGTTTCAAACAAAAAGCCACATGGTTGATTGCTGATGATGAAGAAAGCTAATGAAAAAAAATCTGGTGTTCATTCGCGCAAGATTTGCCAGTCAGATGCTTTCATGGGAGTCTCTGTGCTCTGGTTCGCGTTGGGACAGCCGCTTCGCAGCGCAAAGCTTGGGGAAAGAATCATTGACCTTGGTTGCTGGGCCGGATTTGAGCGGAATGCAATGCCATACTCACTGCAAAGAGGATATGCAAACTTGCTGTACAACAACATACCAAAGATACAATGGCGGAGTTGGAAATCCGCTTTGAGCCAGGGAAAAGTAACATAACACCGGACGCCCTATCTATGCTGCCTAGTGGAAATGACATTTACGAGCGTCTGGCCAACCGAGAACACAGACTCGAAACGGACGATTCTATACTCGAAGTCTTACAGGCAGATCCGTCAAGAACGGCTGCCTATATTGAGACTTCTACCAAGGTCTCAGAGCTAAAAGGGCAAAAGGCAACGCTGGAGAAACGCTTCAAGGTATACCCTCGAGGATGTTAGAAACCACCAAAGCCCCACAGAGTACACCCGAGGTCACCACTCTATACGATCAACCGCCTGTTAGGGAGACTCGATCATCTGATCTGCACCTCCTTAAATATCCATCCATTCCTCTTCCAGAACCCTTTACTAGATAGCCTCAATTCTCCTACAGTGCGGATAAGAATGTTGTTGGCACACGTGTGGGTGAAGCAAAGGATGACGACAAAATGCTTGCAGCCATGTCAATGATAAAATTGTCAATTTACATGAATCTGATGACAAAAATGCCTCAGTCTGAGCTTACAAGCCTGATCTGAAAGGGCAATTTGTTGAAGTTGATGATAAATGGATCGATGTTGGTCTTCTGGAGGAGAGTAGTCAATTTGAAGTGGCTAAGTATGGCTAAGTACAACCGCTTCGATTTGCCTGTGCTGCAGTGAGTGTTAAACAAGACAGTGGTCTAATATTCAACTCGGACATATCTGTCATGCAATGCTTTCTGAACAGAATCATAACAACTTGCAACCCTTATAAGGCTGCCTTGACGGTCCTTGCGCCTGAACCTTCTCAATCATTCCTGATGATCATTTCGAGGTGTGCCCTTGCATTTCACTAGAGAAAGATTGTACTGCGGGACTGACTCTAACCCAGTCAACGACAAGAAGCTCAAAACAAAAAGTCAATTGCATAACCACCGCTGCCCCAATGATCTCTACCCCGAAAGTTGAGTCTACCCTTCCACCAAAGAAGTCTAGACTGTGAAGGCTTCACGAAGGCGGGCATAGAAAAGACGAGTGCCCTAAATATCACCGGGCGTGTGAGAATTGCGCGAAAAACGGAAGGGTATGCGCTATCTTAAGTGGTGTGGATATGGCCCGAAGACACTCTAGGGTCGAATGCAGAAGAGGTCAACGCCCGCCAGGCACAGCCCATACCAGGCTCTACAGTCTGCTTCCCCAAGTGGGGGAAGCGGTAGCGAGGGAGAAAACATTGGTCGGCTTGACGGCAAGAACAGAATTCGTCCCGATGCTCAATCTACCCAGCCGCATTGCAACAGAGCTTAGGACCGTCTGATAAATAGGCAGGTAGTTCTGGCCTACACATGGGGTTACCAAGCGGTCCTAGCATGCAACAGCAGCAATTGTGGTGCCACTGCCTCCCCTTCGCTATCACCACTCCTGGAAGTCAGTCATAAGCTAAAGCAGAGCGTTACTGGGCTCTTGCGGACATTTATGGACCAGAAGTGATGAGGAAGATGAATTGAAGGACAATATAGCTATTGTGGGCAGCTACGCATCGCCCATATTAACATGCTTGAGCCACACCCTGAACTCCAAGCAATTGGCAGATACATCACGTCCAGACCCCACGATGATATCATCAACGGCCATTTTCGCGTTAGTGACCCGATAGGAGGGCAGTTGCCTCTGCTCAAGATCAGATTTGTGCACATACAGATGTAATGGCCCGCAGCACATCTCCACCAATCGGTGTGTTGGTGCAGAGCGATTAGTTATGGGAGACGTTGAACAAGATCGACGTCCTCGAAATGACAGGAGAGAAGAAGGAGATGGGCCACAAATGCGATAGTCAGGTTTACGAGAGATCAACAGCCCTAACCCTGACCTTCAATGCTCGACTTCTCCGCCAAGCTCAACGCCCACCTACAGGACGAAGCCACAACGCTCCAGTGAGCACACAGTAACCTGAAAACGCTTACCCGCAACATCATATGGTCCACCTAGCTACGGGCTTACCGTTCACTACCTTGTATATCTAGCTTATCCCGATAGCTTGAAGAATCCTTCTTCCTAGACTATTCACTTCGCGCCCTTAGCAATTCACTAGCAATGTCTGCTCCAACATCAAACGAGGACCACAACCGTTGACTCACTGTCTGTCACACCAAGTTCTTCAACACCTTTGACTGTGGATTCTACCGAGACCTGCAAATGAGTCACAGTGTCACCGTTACCTCATCTCCTTAAGCCTTTGCATGCCTCCATTTACCCCACATCTACCAACCCCATCGACCTGCCCATCCTCGCTGGGCAGCCCGCTGATCCGATTCGGATTGAGCTCTCAACAACAATGGCCGGCTTCAGGTTCAGGTCCTGGTTCGGGTTCAGGTTCGGGTTCGGGTTCGTTCTGGCGCGATTTTCTTCCAGAGGGCGATGAGGAGAGTAGAACAACTCAAAGGCTGGAATGTGGGTGGGTGACTCGCATCTTACGAGTGGATAGAATCGGTCTTGTTTACATCCAAAAGTAAATCTATCAAACGGCGATGTCAATTTCTCCTGGTGCACACACTTCTTCCAACTTAGAGGCAGGTAGACCGGCATCCTAGAAAGTTTCTACGTAAGAGCATTGCCTGATCAACGAAGTTCAACTTGATGTGCCAAGGCACCAGCGTTCAATACCTTCTTCCAAGACATCCTTCTCTATCATTGTTTCTCTTCTTTACAATTTAGTCTCCACCAGTGCCCGGTTACTCCCTATCCCCATCGAAGTGATCCATTCCTGAACCCACTTGTGAATCCATTCTGCCTTGATGCCCTCCATTGCTCGGAGCTTCGCACTGCTCATCATGGTCTCCTTCATCTCCAGCCTGTTCGCCGGCGCCTCTTTGCTGCCTAGCACCTGCCCGTAAAAGTCCAGTAACTTGACTGCCGGGTTCACACGGAGGAAGGCCTCGAAATCCCCGTCTTTAAGAGCAGTGTGGCTATCCGCCTTCAGCTCGATGTCGTGACGGACTTTCTCCAGCCAGGAATCGAAGGGGACAGTCTCCAGTCGCTTCCCCGTAGAAGCATAGAGTGCGTCAGTCACAATCGGTCTTACAGCCTCCCAAGTCGTGCGATGCGGGTTTAGAGGATGAAAGACACGAGCTCGTCCTTGGGGCACCGTTGTGGTAAAATGGTCGTCCTGTGATCGGGTCGCTTCGATGAGTTGGTCTTTGCCAAGTGCCAGCTCAACAATGACCTCCGCAAGCAGGTCGACAGGAACCCAGTCGATCGTGCCTAAACTTGGACCTAAAGAGTCTGGAATCGCACCCAGGTGGACTGAACTAATAATCAGGCTTGGAAACCATTCGGCTGTGTTCCAGAGTCCCGCATAGTTTACCGCGCCAGCTATCTGACCGACGCGCGCAAAGGACGCATTGATAGATAGCCGCTGTGCTGCATGGTTGAGGAGGCGTTCGGATATATATTTGCTCTCCGCATAATCATTTGGACCGAGGGCAATGTCGGCCAGGATGACTTCTTCTGGAGTCTGCAGCGAGGCGCTGCGGTATGAGATAACTGAGCTGATGGAGGAGATGAAAAGAAGATGTGGCGACGTGGCTGCAAGCGCGGCAAACTCAATGAGGTTGACGAGGCCAGCAAGCTGTGGGCGGAAGGAATCAATGGAAAGGTTGAAGTTAACGGGCCAAGCGTTGTGGATCACAACGGTAGCTGCGTTTAACAATTTGCTGTAAACTTCAGCCTGAAGCCCCAGATGTGTGTGCGACAGGTTGGCCGTCAGAAAGGTGACCCGACTAGAACTTAGTTGGGTAGGCAAACCACGAGCTTGATTTCTCGCGACCTGAAGCGATAAGCCGTCGGTCGCTCTGTTCAGGCAGTAGACATGGGCAACCGCTCGATTTTCCAGAAGAGAATGCAGAATGTAGGAACCAAGTGCACCTGTCGACCCCGTAAGAATAACATTTTGTGCACGTGGCTTTTCGGGCCGCTTCGACGGTATGTGTATTCGATCAATCATATCTTGATACTCTTTGAGTATACTGCTCCTCGCTCGTAACCGCAATTGCTCGTTTGACATCTGCGATACTTGGTGCTGTTTCGAGAGCTGAGCAATTGCACTCGTGAGCGTGGACACAGAAGGATTGGTATAGAGTGTGCTCAGTGCAATGGTAGGCATTGCAAAGCCTTTCTTCAACGCGCGTACCGCCGTAATAGCTTGTAGTGAATCCATGCCAAGAGTGAAAAAGTTATCGTTGTCATCGAGATCCTGCCAATTAGTGATAGACGAGATACACCCTCTGACAAGCTGAGACGCAGCATCCATGTCCTCGAAACTAACAGGACTGCCAGGTAATCCTCCACCGATATCCGCAGACATGAGCTCTGCATCAGCATATAGGGCATCAAGCTCGTTTGCATATGATTGCAAAGTCGCCGCTCTCCGAATCGTGCCCTTCCCTGCACGTAGCATGGGCTTCTGCGGATGCGTGAACAAGATATGGGATTTTGCTATTCGAGCATGCGCAGGACATTCTTGGTTGGCATCTGCAATGGTTGGCCAAATTTTCTCGATAAACGCTGCTCGCTCACTCGGAGAGAGCTCCCTTCCATCCCCATCTGTGACGGGTTCGATCAAGAGAGCTGCCTGGAAACGCTGAGCGCCCGCGACCAAAACAGCAGCGACTCCAGGATTGCAAGAGGCGATATGTTGCTCCATGGATACGGGATTCGTCTTTTCCCCATTTAAGAACACAATGATGTCATCAGCTCGAGCGACCCACTTCCAAAGATCCGGCTTGTCTTTTGATGGGTGACGAACGAAAAGATCACGAGTTGGGTATTCCTGCAAGCTAGGGAATAACGTAAACGTAGGCTGCTGCTTTTCAAGCTTAGGATCGCGCACTATATATAGTTCGTGTGCACCGTCAGTAACAGGACGGAGTTCGGACCCAGTATCTGGATGAAAGTGGACATATTTCCAGTCTTCTAAGTCGCGATCGCGTTCTGACCAAAGGAGCGCTGAGAGACCGAACTCTGAGCCCCCGAACTGATTTACGAGTCTAATCTTTGAGGCAACCACATCGCCCATCGATTGAGGAAGGTCACCGCCGCAGTAGACGATCATTTCAAGATTCTCGGCACAGTAGTCTAAGAGCTCTGGACTTTGACTAAGTTCGTGTACGATCGACGGGACAACGAAGGCAATATCTGCAGGAGTGTTCTTCAGCCCTTCAACAAGCCCATGGGCTGATGGAATCGCCCCCGACGTAGGAGCGATCATGACGGTGTTGAACGGAACAGCGTTGAACAGGTGGCATACAAGATAAGCGCCCTGTTAGATGGTTAGGACAGGTTTTGAACCCTTGACGGACCTTGCCATTGCCTAACACGTATAACAACTTACATGAAAAGGGGGAAAGGTCAAGAAGACTCTCTTGCCTCGGTGCATCTTATCTTGGCTGTCAAGCCCCGAGGGTGGATCCAGTGCCATCATGGTCATGTTCCGAGCCGCAGTATCGTGAGTAAAGATCAGGGGTTTGGGCAGGCCTGTTGAACCGGAGGTATGACTGCCGTCATCAGAGCGGTTTGAGCGAGATCTACGGCTGCGACACAACTCACATGGCAAACAACGGTTCTGAAAGCGCCTCTTCAAAAGTCTTTCCGATTGGAAAATGTGGAAACTGCTTGTCGAGTAAATGATCGACACTTGGAACCTCCAAGACACGAAGGTCATGGGCGTTGAGGATCGCAGTCACAGGCGGTGGCCTGGGAGTTGGTGATAGCATGGTTTTGCACTTCAGCCGACCGAAGAGGTTGATCTGGGCGGCGACGCTGTTACGAGGCGATGTGAGAAACATCTACATCAATGAGTGTTTTCGTCTCTTGGCGTGGAGGATCGTTCAACGTACCACGTAGCCAACTTTGACGGCGCCTAGGATCAAGGCAAGATATCTCAGATCATTGGGACCGATGTATGCCAACGTCTCGAAGTCTTTCCCAGGGCCAAGCGCCTCTTGTAGCCACCATGCCACTCCGTTGACGGCGTTTGCAAGTTCGCCATAGGTGATTCTGCGGTAGCCCTCCTGGTAGCTCAATGTCGAAACTGGATACTCCGCATAGAGCGAGTTAGGTTTGACCAGAGCCAGATGGTCAGCTATGCTGGGAACAAGCTCCCTCGTGTAGCTGGAAAGCTCCACATCTTGTGCTTGATCGATGACCATGAGCCCGGGGAGAGCTGTAGCTCAATATGAGAGAAGATTGAGAGTCGCCCACAAGATACAATGGAAGGGTTTCGGACGCTCAAAGGTGGATGTAAGACTTTTGATACGAAAAGGATAGCTTTTTCTCCAATGTGCTCCTTCACTTGTACCCCGTCATCGCCTTCCCACCTGGCCTACCGTACTCGGTCTTATCTGTTATCTGTCATCCTGCCGTTATGTAACCCGTGCTAAGGCCGAAGGATTGGTCACACCAAGAATGTAACCTCCCTAAGGTATAGTGTGCACTAGCGCTGTTGTCGATCAGCAGTCCTTGACGAGGCGGTGCAAGCATCATTAGCCCCAGCATGTCTGTGTACTGATATGGATATGGAGTAAAGTTACAGTGCCTTAAGGTGACTCAGGTAAGCAAGACCGTTACATGCAGCTGATGCCTGCAAAGCGGAGTGGCAACATCCCACCAATTCCAGTTCTTAACTTACACAGTACTTGTCAATCATGGCTCGAAGTTTGATCCCGAGCGCCATCATTGGCATTGGCTGTCGCCCACTTCGGTAGTCGGACACAGATTCTTTTCTCCAGTTCCAGTTACGAACCCCAAACTAAGCTGCTGCTGCTGCTGCTGCTTTAACCTGAGCTGAGGGCGAAGGGACAGAAATACGCACCCCATTCTCTAATCCGCCGAAGAGTCTATTTTTAGCCCCCACACCGCTGAAACGCGAGATGAGAACATGGCTGCCCAACGGCGACCTGGAATTAGGTTGCAGTTAAGTGTGTGGCAAAACTCCACCCTATAGATTCTTATCTTCGCACCTTTGGCATCTTCACATCGCGTGCTACCCTTCCCCGCCTCTCCATCACCATCTTCCCTCGCTATGGCGATCCAGATTCTCTCCGACCTGCATTTGGAGGCCCCAAAAGCCTACGATGTCTTCAAGATCGTCCCAAAGGCACCCTACCTGGCGCTGCTTGGCGACATGGGCAACATTGCATCGCACAGGGACGACTGCCTTGCCTTCCTGACCCTACAGCTCAACCAGTTCCGCGCTGTGCTCTTCGTCCCTGGCAATCATGAAGCGTATCATTCCAACTGGCCTCGCACTCTCGATATCCTTCGCGCTTTCGAACAGGACGTCCGCAAGGACAGGTCGCTAGGAGAGTTTGTCCTGCTCGACCGCGCAGCCTTCCGGCTGCCCGGCACGAACGTTACCATCCTAGGCTGCAGTCTCTTTTCTTCCATCCCGCCCGAAAGTCAAATGGCGGTCAGTTTTGGGCTCAACGACTTTTTCCAAACAAGCGACTGGGACGTCGGCATGCACAATGAGGCGCATAAGCGGGATCTTGCCTGGCTCAATGCGCAGGTCGCCGACCTCGAACAGTCTGACGTGAACATCATGATCTTTTCGCATTGGAGCCCATCGCTGGATGTTCGTGCGGTTGAGCCGAGGCATGCCGGGAGTCCCATCACGAGCGCTTTCTCGACGGAACTGTCCGATGAGGCATGCTTCAAGAGTGGAAATGTCAAAGTTTGGGCGTTTGGGCATACGCATTACAACTGCGATTTTACAGTTGAGCGGGAGGGTGGCGCTGGACGGTTGAGGCTGCTTGCAAACCAGAGGGGATATTACTTTGCTCAGGCTGAAGGTTATGACGGGGAGAAGACTGTTGAGGTATGAGCGAGAGGCAATTGATGCCCTACACGGAATAGGTGGAATCGCTAGAATATATGGAATGCGCGTAATCCCTGGTGGATGGGGATTGTGGGCCGGCGACGCCTGAGGTGGAGCAGAGCACGTGGACTAGTACACCGCTCACTGACTGACTGGATACTAGATCCTGCGCAAGATTCGACTGGAGTCCATCATGGAACGCAGGGCCAGGGACTTAAATGGAAACAGTAGACAGACACCAGTGTGGCTCTAACAATTTCCCCCCACCTAGCACATAGCTATGTCACTCGACGCCATCTTCTTTACACTCGTGAATACAAAATTCGACCCCGAAACAGAAGGAGACACGAGAAGCACAAGAGTCAAGAACCATCCTCAACAAAACAACTAATAATTGCAATCACCGGCTAGTGGGCAGATTGAGACGCTCCCGCCACCATGCCTCATTCTTTGTGCCATGTGCGACTACATCCCTTATGCAGGGCTCCACAATGACTCGCTGAGCATCAATGAGATTGAGTGAGGTGTGCACAGTGAGCCTCTCTAGCAGGACCTGGGCATTAGTGGCATCGGTACGTTTCTTGGGTGTTTGCGCCCACAAACCACAGGAATTCATCTTGAAGACGACGAGGTCGGTTGCTGAGATGCATGAAATGACGCCTGCCGGGAGGTCTCTCAGCTTCATTGCAGCAGGAGGCATGTATGGGGACTAAGTAGCAATGTTAGCATGTAGCAATGTTAGCATGCAGGAGTGTTCATTGCACCCCTATTCCTCACAAAACAGAAGTGTCTTGAAGGGGTGTACAGACCTGCCACTTCAAAGTGATGTCAACTTAAATGTGGGATCCACTGAAGGTCTTGTAGTAGAAGAACTGAGCCTGCTGAATGAAAGGGAAGTTGAGAAGAGCCAGAAGTAGGGTGGCCGTCGGGTCGGGTCGGGCTCAACTTTCAAAACCCGACCCGACTCGTAATATTGCGTAATTTTCATTGTTTGTTGGGTAATTTTGGTAATTTTTACATCGTTAGAAACCCCTCACAATTCTCTACAAAATGAGCCTAAAATCATAAAAATCGGATCGCTTTCAAGCTTAATGCACACAGCTGAAGTTTTGTTCAAATTCTTAAAGTTCCTGCCACT
>JAABUU010003299.1_pt1 | contig 20772 bp, 19 predicted proteins | sample 5559301 | NCBI WGS metagenome assembly JAABUU01 (sample SAMN10711884, study PRJNA513360) | rock metagenome | isolation source: Antarctica rocks | place: Antarctica: Victoria Land, Richard Nunatak white | reverse complement strand
AATGTCGGTCATGGGCGTAATAATGGGTGCAGACTTCGGTCGTGATGGTGAAGCCGGGAGGCACCGGAAGGCCGAGATGGGCCATCTCGGCGAGGTTCGCGCCTTTGCCGCCGAGGAGATCGCGCTGTCCGCCCGAACCTTCGGCCTCGCCGCCGCCGAAAGCGTAAACCCACTTCGTCATGCGTCCCCCCAAAGGATGCGCGCCCTGCGCCAGCGGCCTCGCAGGCCGCGCGCTACGGCCTTAAAGCACGCTCGTCGCCGCCGTGCGAGCCGTTCAGGCGTGAGACCGCAGGCGTAGACCGAAAAAGACCCAGTTCACGCCGCTGAAAACCAGCTCGATGCCGAGGAGAAGACCGATCACGAAGAAGCTGTTGCCGGGCCAGCCGGTCACGATGATGAGGCCGAGCAGGGCCGTGACGATGCCCGACAATATGAGGGGTCCGCGTAGGCGAGATCCATGCAGGCGGAAGCCCGACACCGCGCGGACGACGCCCGTGGCGAGGAGGCCCGCACCGAGCAGCAGGGTGATGACCAGAGAAGCCTCGGCCGGCTCCGCCCAGGCGAATATGCCGGCCACGACATACAGCAGGCCGCTCAGTTCCCAGTACATGGCGCGGCCCCAACTGCGGGCTCGGAAACCGAGCACGATCTCGGTCACGCCGACCAGGACCACGAGGATCCCGATGGTCAGCACCGACGCTATGGTTGCGAATTCGGTGATGGCCAAGGCAGCGAAGCATGCAACGACCGCCGCGATGCCCAGGCCCAGGAACCATCCCCACCTCGCCCGTAACTGCTCCGGCGGCGGGAGGTGCCCCGGCCCGAGCGAAAACCCAGATTGCGGCTGCATCGTCATGAATCGTGTCTCCACCCAAGGGGCTCAGATGATCAGTGAACAAAGTGCAGCTTGCGCGCTGCTTTGTTCTTACAATCTGTGACCTGGAAGTCGACGTCACAGACTTTAGCCCCGGCCGACGCATGCGGGGTTTGCGTCGGATGGATCTTGCGCCTAAACAGCGCGAAAGCTGCAATACCAGGATCTTCCATCCATGAGGTTGTCGTGACCGTTTCCACGCCCCTTCTCGACCAGATCGATGAGCCCGAGGCACTCCGGTGTTTGACGGACGCCGACCTCCGCCAGGTGGCCGATGAACTGCGTGCCGAAACGATCGGTGCCGTATCGGTCACGGGCGGCCACCTCGGCTCGGCGTTGGGCGTGATCGAGCTGACCGTGGCGCTTCATTCCGTGTTCGACACGCCCGACGATCGCCTGATCTGGGACGTCGGCCACCAAGCATATCCTCACAAGATCCTGACCGGCCGACGCGCGCGCATCCGCACGTTGCGGCAGGGAGGCGGGTTGTCCGGATTCACGAAACGTTCGGAAAGCCGATACGATCCGTTCGGTGCAGCCCATTCCTCCACATCGATCTCGGCCGGTCTCGGCATGGCAGTGGCCCGCGATCTTGCTGGGGGCGACAACAAGGTCATCGCGGTGATCGGCGACGGCTCGATGTCGGCCGGCATGGCCTATGAAGCGATGAACAACGCCGGGGCGCTGAAGTCGCGCCTCATCGTCATACTCAACGACAACGACATGTCGATCGCGCCCCCGGTCGGCGCCATGTCGGGGTACTTGGCGCGTCTCGTCTCGGGCGGCACCTACAAGTCGTTCCGCGATTTCGGCAAGCATCTCGCGGCCCACCTCCCCAAATTCTTCTACGAGAAGGCCAAGCGGACCGAGGAATATGCGCGCGGCTTCTTCACCGGCGGGACGCTGTTCGAGGAACTCGGCTTCTACTACGTCGGCCCGATCGACGGCCACAACCTCGACCAATTGCTGCCCGTGCTGCGCAACGTGCGCGACGAGGCGACCGGCCCGGTGCTGATCCATGTCGTGACCCAGAAAGGCAAGGGTTACGGCCCCGCCGAGTCGTCGGGGGACAAATACCATGCCGTATCGACGTTCGACGTCATTACGGGAACCCAAGTCAAACCTAAGGCCAATGCCCCGGCCTATCAGCGCGTGTTCGGAGAAGCGTTGATCAAAGAGGCCGCCAAGGACGACAAGGTCGTGGCCATCACGGCCGCCATGCCGTCGGGCACCGGCATCGACCTTTTCGGGCAGGCCCACCCCACCCGGACCTTCGATGTCGGCATAGCCGAACAGCACGCCGTGACCTTCGCGGCCGGCCTGGCGACGGAGGGGTTCAAGCCCTTCGTGGCCATCTACTCGACGTTCCTGCAGCGTGGCTACGACCAGGTGGTCCACGATGTCGCGATCCAGAACCTGCCCGTGCGCTTCGCCATGGACCGGGCCGGTCTCGTCGGTGCCGACGGCCCGACCCACGCCGGCTCCTTCGACCTCGCCTATCTGGGTTGCCTGCCCAACATGATGATCATGGCGGCGGCCGATGAGTCCGAACTCGTCCACATGGTGGCCACCCAGGTGGCCTATGACGATGGACCCTCGGCGCTGCGCTACCCGCGCGGCGAAGGGGTCGGCATGGACATGCCGGCCGTCGGCGTGCCGCTCGAGATCGGCAAGGGCCGAGTCATGCGCGAGGGCAAACAGATCGCCATCCTGTCGCTGGGGACGCGACTGGCCGACGCCCTCAAGGCGGCCGATACGCTGGCCGGCATGGGCCTCTCGGCCACGGTGGCGGATGCGCGTTTCGCCAAGCCGCTCGATCGCGACCTCATTCGCCGATTGGCGCAACGGCACGAGGTGCTGATCACCATCGAGGAGGGGTCGATCGGCGGCTTCGGCTCGTTCGTCATGCAGTTCCTGGCCGAGGAAGGCCTGCTCGACGGTGGGCTCAAGATGCGGGCCATGGTGCTGCCCGACACGTTCATCGATCACGACAGGCCCGAGAAGATGTATGCCCAGGCCGGGCTCGACGCCAAGGGCATCGTCAGCAAGGTCCAGGAAGTGCTGGGCATGGCGGCGGCCGAGCCGGCCCGTCCCACTGCGGCCCGGGCGCGCCGGATCCCCAAGGCGGCCGGCTGACCGGCTCACGGCAGGCTGGCGTCGGGGCGTCGGGGGACGATCCCGGGACGGAACACGCGGCCAGCCGCCGCTGCCGACGTGCTGCTGTTCCGCGGCGCCGCCCATGTGCTGGCGGTCGATGTGGGCCAAGACCATTGGCACCCCTTTCTGCGCGGCCATCCGCGCGCTACCTGCGCGAGGCGACCGATATCCGCGCGCTCGGGCCGGCGGCTGTCGCGGGCGACCTCGTGGTCTGCGACCCCAGCTTCGTGTTGCTGCGGATCGTGCTGCAGCCGGCCTTCGCCCTGGCGCGCTCAGTTGCGACGCTGGTGGTCCTGATCAAGCCGCAGTTCGAGGTCGGCCGCGCGGCTTTGAAGAAAAGCCTCGTGCGGGATCCCGACGTCCATGCCGCGGGTACCGTGCCGTCGCCGATCGCGGATGGCGACGGCAATCGGGAATTCCTGTTGGGAGCGCGCCGCCGTGCCGCATGAGGAGGTCCGGCTCGTGATCGAGCGGCTCGGACGGCGCGGTGAAGGCGTGGCGCGGCACGGAGCCTCGCCGGTCTACGTGCCCTATGCCCTGCCAGGCGAGACGGTGCTGGCCGCGCGCGACGGCGAGCGGGCCCATGTCGTCGAACTGTTGACGCCACGCCCAGACCGGTTGGAGCCGATCTGCCCCTATTACGGCGTCTGCGGCGGTTGCGCGGTTCAGACCCTCCCGGAGTCCGACTACGCGGCCTGGAAGCGCGACCTCGTCGTGGCGGCGCTGGCCCGGGCCGGGCTCGACGCTCCGGTGGCGCCGCTCGTGGACGCGCACGGCCTCGGCCGGCGTCGGGCCACCTTCCATGCGCGGCTCAAGGAGCCGCGCGCCCCGCCTTGCGTCGGCTTCATGCAGGCTCGCGCCCACAGCATCGTCGATCTCGCATTCTGCCCGATCCTGGCCCCCGCCATGGCGGGCGCGCTGCCCGCGGCGCGGCGCATCGGGGCGATCCTGAGCCAAGCCGGCAAGCCGCTCGACATCGTGGTGACGGCGACCGATACAGGGCTCGACCTCGACCTGCGCGGCCTTGGCCGGGCCGACGAGGCGCAGCGTCGGGCCTTGGTGGCGGCTGCGGCCGCGCTCGACCTCGCGCGCCTGTCGAACCATGGCGAGGTTCTGGTCGAGGCCCGGGCGCCGCTGCTCCGCATGGGCCGTGCCGGGCTGGCCATACCGCCCGGCGCCTTCCTCCAGGCTACGGCCGAGGGCGAGGCAGCGCTGGCCGCATACGTGTCGTCCGGCGTCGGCGAGGCCCGGACGATCGTCGACCTGTTCTGTGGGGTCGGCACCTTCGCGCTCCGGCTCGCCGAACGCGCCGCCGTCACGGCGATCGACAGCGAGCCCCACGCGGTGGGAGCGCTGGTCCGCGCGGCGGCCGGCACGGCAGGCTTGCGGCAGCCCCGGACCGAGGTGCGCGATCTCGTCAAGAGGCCCCTGTCGATGGCCGAACTCGCGCGCTTCGAGGCGCTGGTGTTCGACCCGCCCCGCGCCGGCGCGGCCGCTCAGGCGGCCGAGATCGCACGCTCGGGCGTGCCGCGCGTCGTGGCAGTCAGTTGCGACCCCGGCACCTTCGCGCGCGATGCCGCGACGCTGGTTGCCGGCGGCTACCGCATGGAGAGCATCGTGCCGATCGATCAGTTCCGGTATTCGGCCCATGTCGAACTCGTGGCGGTGTTCACGCGCCCGCCGGCACCGGCAAGACGGCGCAGGCTGCTGTCGTGATACGAGGGTGGCGGAAGTACCGGCGGGCCGTTGGATCCGTCACGCCGCGAACTGCCCGAACGCCTCCAGCACCTTGAGGTAGCTCGCGCGCTTATGCGGCATGACGCGGTCGGGCAGGGATGCCAGTGGAACCCAGGCCCATCTGGTGAACTCGATCACGCAGCCCGGCGGCGGCCGAGTGATGTCGATCGCGCGCTCGTCGCCCTCGAAGCGCAGTGCCGCCCAACGCTGCGTCTGCCCGCGGAAGGCAGAGAGCTTGTGGGGCGGTCCGCCGTAGGGCGGAAAGTCGTAGGGCCACCATTGGTCCGTGATGGCCAGCACCGAAACGTCGACGATGCCGGTCTCCTCCCAGAGTTCCCGCCGGGCCGCGGCTGCGATGTCCTCCTCGGGATCGATGCCACCCTGCGGCATCTGCCACGGATGATCGGCCTCCACCATCTCCGGGCCGCCGTTCACTGCGTGGCCCGCGAACACCAGGCCCGCCGCATTGAACAGAGCGACGCCGACATTGGGCCGGTAGGGCAGGGATGATTCGGTCATGTCGGCATCGATCCTGTCGGGCAGGGGCGGAGACGGGCAACATCGGCTTACCGCCACGGCCGGCAAGGGCGCGAGACTCCGGCACGGTCGGACCAACGTCGAGGTCACTGTCCGGCAATCGGGATCACGCCCTGTTCAAAGCGACGGCCGGCCGGTGTAAGCTTGGGGCGAAGGAATGGTTCCCCATGCCTGCACCAAAAACATCCGCCCGTGACGAGGAGCTTGCCGATTTCGTTCAATCCCTCGACGAAGGGTATCGAGAGCTGTCGGCCAAGGGCTGCGTGCCCGCCGAGGATGTCGAACGACAGTCGAACGAAGCGATCGCTCGCGGCTTGAAGATGCGTGAAGGCTCTCCGGCACCGATGGTCTTTGAAGGTGAATGCTGGCGGCCTTCAACTCGATTGGGCAGCCCCGCGGCGGACGGGTGAGGTCGATTGAGCCCTCGTGGCGCTCGGAGCCGGAGGCGACGGCACTTTCACGTCCGCCTTCCGGTCGGGAAGTGCCATGCCGCAGCACAGGTGCTGCCAGTCTGCAATCGCCTTGTGCTCCGGATCCGAGAGGCTCAGGCCGATATTCCCGGTGCTGCCATCGCGGAGCGTGATCGGAAGCACGAGCCAAGTTCGGTCATGCAGGGCCGTCAGGAAGCTGTCCTCCGCTGCGGTGATCCAGAACACGGCATCGTCGGCCGCCAATCTGCCGAACCTGGCAGGGATGGCGGGTCCGGTACAGGTCTCGCCGTCACAGAACTTCGGCTGCCCGACGGTGGCCAACTCGGCCCCTCCCGCGTCGGGCGGCGCAACGACGCTGATCGTAAGGATAAAGTTCGCGCCCTTCGCGGGATCCGTGTTTCTGGCGAGCGACAACGTCCCATGTAGGTTCCGGCCCGGGATGTCGATCGCGCCGAGGAGCATCGGTGCGTTTTTGGCCGCGGTGGGGGCATGGTCGATCCGCCAAGCGACCGTTCCGTTCCACCATCGACCGTTGCCGAGGGTCAGGGTGGCGGCCTGGGGAGCAACCGTCGCCTCCTTCGGGACCGCCGGCCCGGGCTCGGCCGAGCGGGCCACCAGGATCGCGGCTTGCGTGGTATCCGTGGCGATCCGCGTCATCGCGAGTTCGGCCGGGGCCATCCAATGGATCCCCGTCGGCGCGGCGGAGCGCATCAGCGGCATGATGGACTCGCCGATCCCCATGCCGAGCAGATAGCGGTCGACCTCCGAATAGAGTTGCTCGGGCGCGGTGCTTTGCACGGTGCGGGAGGAGACCGGACGCGTCGAGATCAGCGTGCGGCTCACCTCGACGACATGCCCGCCGACCACGCGGCGCACGACCCGGAACAGGTTGAACACGCGGTTGAATGTCCTGCGCGTCACCATCTGGTGGACGCCGACGTAGCTGTTCGGGCCGACCGAGCGCTCCGTCCCGGCCGCCAGGACCAGCGGGCAGGCTGAGGCACAGGCGGCGACGCCGCCCGCCACATAGCCGGGCCGCTCACCGGTTGAGCGCCGGGCCAGGCAGGGGCGGTCCGCCTTGCCGCAATCGGTCAGGGCCGTCCCGGCAACGATCACGTCGAGCTTTCGGGCCCGGATCATCTTGCCCATGGCCATGGCGGCCTCGACGCTCCCGCCGGGCGAATCGACCAGCACCGGCACCGAGCGGTGTCCGAGGTGGTCGAGCGCGGCCCGCAGGAGGGCCGGCGTACCGGGTACGATCAGGCCGGTCAACGCCAGCCATTCGGCGCAGTGCGTTCCGCAATCCGCGGCGTCGCTGCGCACCAGCGTCACGGTCATCGGAGTCTTGCCTTCCGCGGGCGTGAAGGCCGCGGCGGGCTCGGAAGCGCGGACCAGCATCAGCATCGCAAGCAGCGTGGTCAGGGCGTGCGGCACGAAGCGGCTGGACATGGGAGATCGTCGGCGGTTGAGTCGCGGAGGCGCCAGCCATAGCCGGGCTGTCGACCCTCGTGCAACCTGGGATGTCGGAACCCCGGCTACTCGTCCAAGGCCAGCACCGCGAAACTGGCGAGCCAATGTTCCCCCATATAGTGGCCGGCCACATGCGGCAGGCTCGCCCCGAGGTGCGCCTCGGCTGCGGCCTCCATCGCGGCGCGGCGCGGGTCGCCGGCCAGCAGCGCTTGCGCGAGGCTGCGCCAACACCAGGCCCGGCTGAGATTCAAGCCGTCGAGATGGGCGATCTTGCCATCCGTGCGGTCGCTCACGAGGGCGGGGCGGAACAGCGTTGCGGGTCTGCCCTCCCCGAGCCCCGGCAGGAACCGGTCGAACCAGGCCAGCCATTGCGCGGCGGGCAGGAGGCGGCGCATGCACTCGGCTTCCATCAGCGCCGGCGACAGAAACTCGTCGCCATCGGGTTCCCAGGCCTGGCAGTCCCGGTCGTGCCCGTACCAGTCGACGGCCTTCTCCCACAGCAGCCCGAGCAGGGCGTCGTCCTGGCTCGCTGTGGCATAGTCGCGGGCGAGCGCTAGCGCAAAGGCGGAACTGTAATGCGTGCCTGTGCGGATCGGGTAGGTGGCGCTCGGCAGGAAGCCGGCGAAGCGATCTGCGAAGGCCTCGGCCAGGGGCGTGATCGCGACTGCCCAGGGGTCCTCGAAGCGCTTCAGTTCGGCCGCGAGCTTGAGCAGCCAGGCCCAGCCGTAAGGCCGCTCGAAGCCGCGCGACGAGGGGCGGCCGAGATAGGAGAGCTCCGTGCCGAGCTTGTCGGCAGTCAACTGCCGGTCGAAGAGCGTCCGGATCTCGCCGGCCGGGCCCATGGCGGGGAAGCGGCCGAGCAGCCGGGCCAGCATCCAGTAGCCGTGCACGCAGCTATGCCAGTCGAAGCTGCCATAGAAGACGGGGTGCAGGGCGCGGGGTCCGAGGGCGTCCTCGGGGCCGTCGAGCACGTGGTCGAGCTTGTTCGGATATTCGCGCTCGACATGGCCGAGGGCGGTCCGGGCAAAGTGAGCCGCCTGGTCTTCCGGGATCATCTCGCGCATGGGTTCACAATGGCCTGAACACGAGCCAGTACATCAGCAGCGTGTTGCAGCCGAGCAGCATCAGGGCGGTCGGGATCTGCACCTTGATGACGCCGTTGCGGTCCGGCAGTTCGAGCAGGGCGGCCGGCACGATGTTGAAGTTGGCCGCCATCGGGGTCATCAGGGTCCCGCAAAAGCCCGACAGCATACCGATCGCCGACATCACGATCGGGTCGCCGTGCATGGTCTTGACGATCAGCGGCAGTCCGATCCCGGCCGTCATCACCGGGAAGGCCGCGAAGGCGTTGCCCATGATGATGGTGAACAACGCCATGCCGACCGTGTAGGTCGCGACCAGCACGAAGGGGTTGTCGAGCGGGATCGTGCGAGTCACGACATCGGCCACCGCCTTGCCGACCCCCGCTACGAGGAACAGGGCGCCGAGCGCCGCCAGCATCTGGGGCAGCACGCCGGCCCAGCCGACGGCATCCATCAGCCGGCGCCCTTCGGTGAAAGGCGCCTGAAGGGGCGGGCGCAGCTGGGCATATCCGGCCGCGAGTGCCACCAGCACGCCGAGCGCCAGCGACACCAGCGTCGCCTGTTTGGGGTCGATGACGGGTTGGCCGCCGATGGCCACGTCCTTGAGCACCAGCGTGCCGAACAACGCCACGGCCGGGATGATCAGGGCCGGAACGAACAGCTTGTTGCCGAAGGCCTTGGCGCTGTCCATCCGCTCCGCCAGGGTCCCCGGTGCAGCCTTGCTGCCGCCGACGCGGCCGAATCCCGCCAGCAGCACCATGACGATCACGAGCGCCCCGCTGGCCGCGTCCGGCAGCACCGAGCCCAGCAGGAACGTCAGCGCGTAGGCGCCCCAGAAGCAGGTGTTGGGCCAGCGGTTCGGCGCATCCCGATCGAAGGCGTGCTGGAGCGCGAAGGCGCCAAACATGAGTCCGGCGAGAACATAGACGATGTCGAGCCCGATCATGCGGCAGCGCGGTCCTCGGTCGTGGGTTGGCGACGGCGCTTCAGGCGACGGTCGAGCAGAAACAGGCGCGTGCCGTGAATCAAGAAGGCCAGCACTGCGGTGGGGATGGCCCAGACCGCGAGATCGAGGGGCGCCACCACGATGCCGTTCTGCTGCAGGAAGCCCTTGATCAGCAGGATGGAGCCGATCGCGATGAACACGTCCTCGCCGAAGAACACGCCGATGTTGTCGACCGCGGCCGCGTTGGCGCGGATGAGCATGCGGGTGCCTTCGGAGATGGATCCGTGCCGCTCCTCGGCGGCCTCCGCCATGGGGGCGATCAGCGGGCGCACCATCTGGGCATGGCCGCCGAGCGATGTCAGGCCGAGCGCGGCCGAAACCTGCCGCACCACGAGGTAGATCAGCAGCACGCGCCCGGTTGTGGCGGCGTGAATCCGCGCGATCAGCACTTGGGCGCGCTCGCGCAGCCCGCATCGTTCGAGCAGGCCGATGACCGGAACCACGAGCCAGACGATGCCGATGTAGCGGTTCTGGACGAAGGCCTTGCCAAAGGCCGCCAGGATGGCGAGCGGGTCGAGCCCGGCCAGCAGCCCCGTGGCGAAACCCGCGATCGCCACCACCAGCAGCGGATTGAGGCCGACCACGAAGCCGACGACCAGGATCGGGATGCCGAGCAGGACCAGCAAGGGCGAGACTCCGTTTCGACGCTGTCGGGGGCCGGCATCTGCCGCATCATCGCAAGTCGCGTGCCGCATGAACAGACGAAAGACGATCGGCCGTCGGCCCAGGAGATCGGGATGAAGCGCCGACATGGCGTTCTATCGCGAGTCTTCGGCCGTGCCCGGCGCCATGCTGGAGGCCGCGGCTCAGCCGCCGTCGCGCGTCGACGCCCCGCCGTCCCGCCGGCCGAAATCGGCCGCCGCCGTCTCCTGGCCGACCGCCACGATGGATCGGCGGATGTCCCGGGTCTTGGTGAAGAGGTCGAACAGCGCGTCCCCCTCGCCGTAACGCACCATGCGCTGCAGGTTCGACAGATCCTCGAGGAAGCGCCCCAGCATCTCCAGCACGGCATCGCGGTTGTTGAGGAACACGTCGCGCCACATGGTGGGGTCGGAGGCGGCGATCCGGGTGAAGTCGCGGAAGCCGCCGGCCGAGAACTTGATGACCTCGCTGTCGGTGACGGCTTCGAGATGCGCCGCGGTGCCCACGATGTTGTAGGCGATGAGATGCGGCACGTGGCTCGTGATGGCGAGCACGAGGTCGTGGTGGGCCGGCGTCATGGAGTCGACCTTGGCGCCGAACGACAGCCACAACTGCCGCACGCGCTCCACCGCGTCCTCGGGCGAGGCCGCGCATGGTGTGAGGATGCACCAGCGGTTCTCGAACAGGGCCGCGAAGCCGGCGTCGGGGCCGGAGAACTCGGTCCCGGCCACGGGATGGGCCGGCACGAAATGCACGCCCTGCGGAAGATGCGGCAGCACCGCCTCGACCACGGACCTCTTCACCGAGCCGACGTCGCTCAGCACCGTGCCGGGCTTCAAGTGGGGCGCGATCTCGGCCGCCACCGCGCCGATGGCCCCGACCGGCACGCAGAGCACCACGTGGTCGGCATCGCGAACGGCATCGGCCGAGGTCTCGGCGACGCGGTCGGCGAGCCCGAGTTCGCGCACCCGGGCCCGCACCTCCGGCGCCGCATCGTAGGCCGCCACGGCGCCGACGCGCTTGCCGCGCCGCGCCGCCAGTGCCATGGCCGAGCCGATCAGTCCGACGCCGATGATCGCGACGCGCTCGAACACCAACCCGCTGCCGTCCGGCTCAGACATGGGCGCGGCTCGGATCGAGGAAGGTCTTCAGCGTCGCGACCACCAGCCGATTGGCCTCTGCCGTGCCGATCGTCAGCCGCAGGTGGTCGGGAAGGCCGTAGGACGCCACGGCCCGTAGCACCAGGCCGTGCGTGGCCAAGAAGCCATCCGCCTCGGCGGCCGTCGTACCGGGAGCCCGCGGGAAACCGACCAGCAGGAAGTTGCCGACGCCCGCCACCACGTCGAGTCCGAGCGCCCGCAACTCCGTGGTCAGCCATGCCGACCATTCGGCGTTATGGGCCACGGCCGCGTCCTCGTGCGACTGGTCCTGGATGGCGGCGATCCCGGCCTCGATGGCGGGTGCGTTGACGTTGAAGGGGCCGCGCACCCGGTTCATGGCATCGCAGATGTCGGGATGGGCATAGGCCCAGCCGACCCGCAGGGCCGCGAGCCCATGGATCTTCGAGAAGGTCCGGGTCATCACCACGTTGTTCTCGGTCGCGGCCAGTTCGAGCCCGGACGAATAATCGTTGTTACGCACATATTCCGCATAGGCGGCGTCGAGCACCAGCACGATCCGCCCCGGCAGGCCGGCATGCAGGCGCTTGACCTCCGAGAAGGGCAGGTACGTGCCGGTGGGGTTGTTGGGGTTGGCCAGGAACACCATCCGGGTCCGTTCCGTGACGGCGGCCAGGATGGCGTCGACATCGGCCGTGAGGTCAGTCTCGGCCGCTACCACCGGCGTGCCGCCGGCCGCCTGTATGGCGATGCGGTAGACCAGGAAACCATGGGTCGTGAAGATCGCCTCGTCGCCCGGCCCGACGTAGCAGTAGGTCACGAGCGACAGCAGGTCGTCGGACCCGCAACCGCACACGATGCGGCCCGGGTCGATGCCGTGGCGCCGGGCGATGGCGTCGCGGAGCCGCACCGCGGCGCCGTCGGGGTAGAGTTCGAGCTTCTCCGCCGCGGCCTTAAAGGCCGCCACGGCTTTGGGCGAGGGGCCGAGCGGGTTCTCGTTGGAAGACAGCTTGTGGAGCTTGACCCCCGGCGCCGCGGCGCTCTTGCCCGGGACGTAGGCCTCGATGGCAAGGATGCCGGGGCGGGGAACGGGACGGGGGCTTGGGCTCGGTGACATGACGGGATGCTCTACGCAGAGGATGGGCGGTCAGCCGACGTCCGGAACTGCCGGACCGCGAAAATCGTAACGCGCCGCGTGACTGCCCACGCAGGTGACGCGGATATCGCCGGCATCCGCGGCCAGGCAATCGTGCAGGCGACGGGCAGAGGCTTCGCCCATCGCTCCACCGCCCCGCAGCCCGTCGTCGCGCGGAAGGGCGTTGTCGCGCGGAAGGGCGTCGTCGCGCGGAAGGGCGTTGTCGCGCGGAAGGGCGTCGTCGCGCGGAAGGGCGTTGTCGCGCGGAAGGGCGTCGTCGCGCGGAAGGGCGTTGTCGCGCGGAAGGGCGTTGTCGCGCGGAAGGGCGTCGTCGTGCGGAAGGGCGTCGTCGTGCGGAAGGGCGTTGTCGCGCGGAACGGCGTTGTCGCGCGGAAGCGCGACCAGGACAGCGAGGCCGCCGTCGTCGGCCGCCTGCTCCAGGATCTCACCCCCGAGAGCCGCGACCGCGGTCGGGATGCCGTCCCACCATCGATCCACCCAGAGGCTGTGGACCATGACCTCGGTTGCGGGGGTGGCGGCCGACGGCATGGCGATGACGAACACCGGCATGCCGGCTGGGTGGTCGGGGCGTTCCACGAAGGGCAGGCGCGCGATGATCTTGGGACGGTCGGGACCGGTAAGGCGTTGCCACCAGGCACCCGCGCCGGTGCCGCCGTGCAGCCGCAGGAGCCCGAGATCGGCGGGAGCCCGCTGCACGGCCGCCATCACTGCGGCGGCGCCGTCATGGACGCGGAGCGGCACCGTGAAGCCAAAATGGAAGCGGGCCGAATCGCGTATCGCCGCGTCGCCGGCCGACACGTCGGCATGAACCGCGTAGGCGGCCTGCACATAGGTGAAGGTCGAGATGATGATGCGCCAGATGCCTTCGACCGTATCGAGCGGCAGGCGACCGCGGTGCCGTTCCGCGATGTGGCGCATCATCGACGATTCGCGATCGGGTCGGAACGCCGAGCCGCCGCCGGCCCGGGCCTTCACGGCGATCAGCCGATCGATGATGGCGCCCCGCGCGATCAGGCTCTCGTGCATCGCGGCGTCGATGCGGTCGATCTCGATCCGGAGGTCGCCGAGCGTTTCGGTTTCGGGCGCGGGACGGTGGGTTGCGGGCGTAGATGTCATGGCGGGTGTTCTGACAGGGGTGCCGCCTTGTAGCGGGCGTGTCGCGGCGGCGCAAAGGTGTAGCGGCGCCTCATTCGAACCGGCGCTGCCCGACCGGCGTTGCCGCCGCTGTTGCAGCGCTGCACCGCTTCCGAAATCGTCACGTCGGCGCGACATCACAGCCTTGTCACGGCCTCAAACAGCCGTATGATCTTCATACGGTCGTAGGGATCGTGGAGCGTTTCGCGATGGTGCGCACGACGTCTGGCCTGCCGCGGTCGCTGGGCAAATGGGTGTCGCAGGTTTCGGCCTCGGCCGGAGCCACCCTGATCGCCACCATGATCTATGGTGCGCTTCCTCGGCCCGCCGCGCCGCCCCCGGCCCCGCGGCCCGAGATGACCAGCGGCGGCAAGTTCGCGGCCCGCGTGGATCATGCTCCTTCGGACGCCGACGGCGGGCTCGACACCATGCCGCTGCCGCATGTGGCGGCGCACCCGACCCCGGCCGCATTCCTTGTGGCGCCGGTTTCTGCCGAGGTCAGCGGTTTCGGCGGCGCCGATGAGCCGGCCGCGGCCGGCCAGCCCAGTCCCGCCGGTCATGCCGATAAGGGGGCCTGGGTTGGTGCCGTCCTCCCCCGGGACCAGGATCGCGGCTTGAGGACGGCCAGGATCGCGAAATCGGCAACGCGGAGCGAAGCCAAGGCCGCAGCGGCCCCGGCAGCGTCCGAGCCGCCCGCTCGGATGCCGGCCGGTGCCGTGGCCATCACGTTGCCGGCTCCCGATGTCGCCCAAGCCGCCGGCGGCCTGCTGACCGGAGCCATGTCCACGGCCCGCGATGCCTGGACGTTCACGGCTTCGACCAGCGGAGCGCTGGTCTCGCACCTGATCCCCTGACCCCTTGCCGGACACGATGCCCGGTCCGGGGCACTCGGCCTGCGACCCCGGCAGGGCGATGCCGAGGCGGCAGAGCGACGCGACGCGACGGGCCCTGATCCAGGCCGCCGTCTCGGTCTTCGCCGAGCACGGCTACGAAGCCGCTGCGGTGCGGGTCATCACGGCGAAGGCCAAGGTCAACCAGGGCGCCATCACGTATCACTTCGGTGGTAAGGACGGGCTCTACCGCGCGGTTCTCGAGACCGTGCGCGACAGCCTCGGCGCGCAACCGCTGCTGTCCGTCGCCGATATCGACCGTCACACCCCCGAGGAGACGGTGAAGCTCTTCATCCGGCAGACCCTCGCGCCGCTGGCCGGTGGCGCGAGGGTCAGGCGCTACTTGCGGGTCATGGCTTGGGAGCAGCTGCGCCCGACGGCGGTCCGCCGGCGGCTTTCGGCCGAGAAGCCCTTCCCGGCCGTCGTGCTGGCCGGGAAGATCGTGCGCCGCCTGCGTCCCCAAGCCGACGACCGGGCGGTCGCCATAGCGACGGCCTGGCTCATGGGCCAGGTCGTCACCTTCGTGCGCGACGCCGAATACCTCGCCGCTCCGCCCTTCTATCTCGTGCTCGACGCAGGATCGCTCGACGGCACCGTGGAGACTTTGGCCGGGCTCTGCCTCGCCGGCCTCGGGGGAGTCGGCCCGGAACGTCAAGCTTAACAACAATTAATGCGTCACGCGGGGCTCCGACCGCCAGGGGCAGGGCCGGCGGCCTTGCCGCTCCGACGGGTTGGGGCCATATTGCTGGTCAAGCTGGGGCGCGCGATGTCGTGATCCAGCCGACGCTTCCTCGAAGCGCCGTCACCAGAGAGGATCCCATGTCCGACTTCGACCGCAATGCGACGTTCCGCTCCGGCGGAACCGCGGCCCGGGCCGGCGCTGCCGTCGACCAGGGCCTGCGCACCTACATGCTCGGCGTCTACAACAACATGATGCTCGGGTTGGGCGTCACGGGCCTTGTAGCGATGGCCACCAACAAGCTGGCCGTGACGGCCGATCCGGCGGAGGCCGCGGCACGTTTCCACAGCATGTACCTGACGAGCTTCGGCGTGGCGCTCTATGGAAGCCCGCTGCGCTGGCTGGTGATGCTGGCACCACTGGGTTTCGTGCTGTTCTTCTCGTTCCGCATCGATCGGATGTCGGCCGCCTCGGCGCGCAACCTGTTCCTCGGCTTCGCGGCCGTGATGGGGCTGTCGCTCTCGTCGATCCTGCTCGTCTACACCGGGCAGTCCGTCGCCTTGGCGTTCTTCGAGACGGCCGCGACCTTCGGGGCGTTGAGCCTTTACGGCTACACAACGAAGCGGGACCTGTCGCCGGTCGGTTCCTTCCTGATGATGGGTCTCTTCGGGCTGATCATCGTGATGGTGGTCAACATCTTCATGCAGAGCTCGGCACTGCAGTTCGGCATCTCCATCCTGGCGGTCGGCATCTTCGCGGGCCTGACGGCTTGGGACACCCAGCGGATCAAGGAGATGTACTGGGAGGGTGACGGCTTCGAAGTGGCGACCAAGAAGTCCATCAACGGCGCCTTGATGCTGTACCTCGACTTCATCAACATCTTCACGGCACTGATCCAGTTGACGGGCAACCGCAACAACTGACGGCATCCACGGCTGATTCGTCGACGAGCCCCGGAGCGATCCGGGGCTTTTTTTTTGGGCAGAACGGAACAACGATGAGCGGCCCAGCCATCTGCAGCGCCGCGGGCCGGCGGTGACGGACGCTTAAGCATATCGACCTAACGTCTGCCGAGGATGGGGTAGGGAAGCTTGCGCGGTCGGTGGACCGCCGGCCACGCCCGGGACGCCGCCGATCCATGGGTCTAATCCGGGTTGTCCGTGCGAATCACGACGTTCATGCCGATCGACTTCATGCCGGAAACCGCGCGCGAGTTTCTCGGCCGCCGCGTCGCCGAACTCGGCGGAGCAGCGCTCCTCGGGAGCGTCGCGGGCATCAGCTTGGCACTGGCGACATGGTCGGTGCACGATCCGAGCTGGAATCATGCGGCGGCCGGCGCCGTCCGCAACCTGGCGGGACCGGCTGGCGCGGTGACGGCCGACCTCATCATGCAACTGACCGGCGTCGCCGTCGTGGCGATCCTGCCTCCGGTGGTCTGCTGGGGCTGGTGCCTGTTGACCCGGCGCAGGCTCGACCACTCCCGCCTGCGGGCGGCGTTGCTCCTCGTCGGTGGTGCAGCCGCCGCGGCTCTGGCCTCCTCGCTCCCGGCGACGGACCGCTGGCCTTTGCCGAGCGGTCTGGGTGGCATCATCGGGGACGGCATGCTGGCGCTGCCGCGGTATGTCCTGGGTCGGTCCGAGCCTGCACTGATGATCGTGGCGCTGTGCTTCGCGGGCGTCGCCATCCTGGCCTTGACGGCTTCGGCCGGTTTCGGGCTCAGGCGGGCGCCCGGCGAAGACGACGAGGAGGTCGCGGCTGCCTATGATTGGGTGCCGGTTCCGAAGGCGCTCCGGCAGCCGTTCGAGGACGATGCCGACGGCGAACCCGGAGTGGCTCTCGTCTCGGTCGGCGCCGCCATCCATGCGGGCCTCAGCGCGAAGGCTGCGGTGGAGCGGCTGTTCCGGCGGGGGCGGAAGACCGGTGGAGAGGCACTCCGGCCCCGCGCGCCCTGGCTCGACCGCGATGCCGATGCGCCCTTCGCCGAGTCTGACGCGCCTGCTGCACGCAGGACCGAGCGTGTGGAACCAAGCTTCGGGACGGAAGATCACGCGGCGCGCGAAAGGCGCGAGCCGACCTTCTCGGCGCTGGGCGGTTCCGCCCGGCCGGCGCCCGGAACATCCCGGCCCGCCAGTCCGGCCGGCCCGGTCCGTAACGATACGGGCTCAATCCTGCCGCGCACCGCCGCCGTCGCGTCGCCCGCACACAAGGTCGCACGACAGGAAGCCGACCGGCACGGCGCCGACTGGCCCGGCTTGGAATACGCGTTGCCGTCGCCCACCATCCTGACCGAGCCGAAACGCACGACCGCCCACGTCGTGTCGGAGGACTCGCTGAGCCAGAATGCCCGCCTGCTTGAAGGCGTGCTCGAGGACTTCGGCGTGCGGGGCGAGATCATCAACGTGCGGCCCGGCCCGGTCGTCACGCTCTACGAACTCGAGCCCGCGCCCGGCATCAAATCGTCCCGGGTCATCGGACTCGCCGACGATATCGCCCGCTCCATGTCGGCCGTCTCGGCCCGCGTGGCCGTGGTGCAGGGCCGCAACGTCATCGGCGTCGAACTGCCGAACCAGCGCCGGGAAACCGTGTTCCTACGCGAACTCATCGCGTCTGAGGACTTCACCGAGAGCAAGCACAAGCTCGCCGTCGCGCTCGGCAAGACGATCGGCGGCGAACCCGTCATCGTCGACCTCGCCCGCATGCCGCACCTGCTGGTCGCCGGCACGACCGGCTCCGGTAAGTCGGTCGCCATCAACACAATGATCCTGTCGATCCTCTACCGGCTGAATCCGGAGCAGTGCCGGCTCATCATGATCGACCCCAAGATGCTGGAACTGTCCGTCTATGACGGGATCCCGCACCTCCTCACCCCCGTGGTCACCGACCCCAAGAAGGCCGTCGTGGCGCTGAAATGGGCGGTGCGCGAGATGGAGGACCGCTACAAGAAGATGTCGAAGGTGGGGGTCCGCAACATCGACGGCTTCAACGCGCGGGTCGCCGAGGCATTTGCCCGGGACGAGACGATCACGCGCACGGTGCAGACCGGCTACGACAAGGAAACCGGCGAGGCCGTCTACGAGCAGGAAGAGATGGAACTCTCGCCGCTGCCCTACATCGTGGTGATCGTGGACGAGATGGCCGACCTCATGATGGTGGCGGGCAAGGACATCGAGGGCGCGATCCAGCGGCTCGCCCAGATGGCGCGCGCGGCCGGCATCCATCTCATCATGGCGACGCAGCGACCCTCGGTCGACGTCATCACCGGCACCATCAAGGCCAACTTCCCGACCCGCATCTCCTTCCAGGTGACCTCCAAGATCGACTCGCGCACGATCCTGGGCGAACAGGGTGCCGAGCAACTGCTCGGCCAGGGCGACATGCTCTACATGGCGGGCGGCGGGCGCATTTCCCGCGTGCACGGCCCCTTCGTCAGCGAAGGCGAGGTCGAGAGGGTGGTGGCATATCTCAAGACGCAAGGCCGTCCCGACTACCTCGATGCGATCACCGACGATATCGAGGTCGACGCTGCCGCCAATGCGGAACAGGAGCCCGGCGCGCCCGGCAGCCTCGATGCCGAGGAAGCGGGCGACCTCTACGGCCGCGCCGTGGCGATCGTGCTGCGCGACAAGAAATGCTCGACCTCCTATATCCAGAGACGTCTGTCGGTCGGTTACAACAAGGCCGCCTCACTGGTCGAGCGCATGGAGCGTGAAGGCCTTGTGGCGCCCGCCAACCATGCCGGCAAACGCGAAATCCTGGCGGTCGGCGGAGATGCGGACCGCGGCCGTTACCCAGCGACCGACGAGGAGTGACGCCATCTCGCGAGCCGTCATCTTCGCGGTATTGGCCCGCCCCTCGGTCGACTTGGCGCAGACGTCTCACAAACGCCACACCGGGCCCCTATCGCGCGGCCCTTGGACTGCCGGAAACGCTGCATGATTCGCCCTCTCTCGATTGCGCTGTCGCTTGCTACGTTGATCGGAACGTCCGCATTGGCTGAAACGTCACCGCTCAACCTGCAGTCGGGTAAACTCGCGACCCAGAAGGTCGTGGGCACGCCTGAGCCGGTCGACGCCGACGCCGTGGTGGCCAAAGCCAATACCTATTTCAACGACGACAGCACCATGATCGCCAATTTCACCCAGATCGGGGGAGACGGGCGCCGGACGGACGGCAAGCTCTCGATCGAGAAGCCGGGCCGTATGCGGTTCGCCTACGCGCCGCCCGCCACTCTGGAGATCGTCGCCGACGGCAGTTCCGTCGCGGTGATCGATCGCAAGCTCCATACGCAGGACCTCTATTTCATCGGACAGACGCCGCTGAAGTTCCTGCTCAACGACCATGTCGACCTCGCCAAGGACACCAAGATTACCGGCGTCACGGGCGATAAGACCTCGGCCACGATCGACATCGAAGATAAGGCCACCTTCGGCGGCACCTCCAAGATCCGCCTGACCTTCGAATTGCAGCCCTTCGGCTTGAAGCAGTGGACCGTGGTGGATCCGCAAGGGTACGAGACCTTGGTGTCCTTGTCGGACGTCGATCTCAGCACCAAGCCCGACGACAATCAATTCAAGATCAATACCGAGCGGATGCTGAACACCCGCAAATGAGCCGGACTGCCGCGCCCCCGCGGCCTTCGGCCGACATCAGCGAATGCGAGCGTCCTTGAGTCTCACGATCGCGTCCTGGAACATCAACTCGGTCCGCCTCCGGCTGCCCTTGGTGAAGCGCTTCGTCGAGTCGGCCCGTCCCGACGTGCTGTGCCTGCAGGAGACCAAGGTTCGCGACAGCGAGTTCCCCTTCGGCCCGCTACGGGAACTCGGCTACGACCACATCGAGATCAGCGGGCAGAAGGGCTACCATGGGGTGGCGATCCTGTCCCGGCTGCCGATCGGCCGGGTCGAGCGTGGACCCTTTTGTCGCGAAAGCCATGCCCGCCATATCTCGGTCACGCTGGCCGAGTCTGCAGGATCGGCGGCCGGCATCACGATCCATAATTTCTACGTGCCGGCCGGGGGCGACGAGCCCGACCCCGCGATCAACCGGAAATTCGCCCACAAGCTCGATTTCCTGGACGGCATGGCCCGGGGGCCGCGTGAGCGACACCTGATCCCCGAGCGTGCCGTCGTGGTGGGCGATCTCAACATCGCCCCGCTCGACACCGACGTCTGGAGCCACAAGGCCCTACTGAAGGTGGTCAGCCACACCCCCATCGAGGTCGAAGGCCTCGGGCGCGTGCAGGCGGCCGGCGGCTGGATCGATGCCATGCGGGACCACATCCCGCCCAGCGACAGACTCTACACTTGGTGGAGCTATCGCTCGCCCGACTGGCAGGCGGCCGACAAGGGCCGTCGGCTCGACCATGTGTGGCTGAGCCCGGACCTTCGCGGGCATCTCGGCACCGTGACGGTGACGCGTGAGGCCCGTGGCTGGGACAGGCCGTCCGACCACGTCCCCGTCATGGCCGAACTACGGCTCTGAAGGCTTCCAACCGGCCGCTCAGGCGCTCCGCCCAATAGCGGCGCAGCGCGACGGCGTTGCTCGGATAGGCTTCCAGCACGCGCATCACGACGGATCGGGGGATCGCCACCGTGGTGGTGGGCGCGGTCGCGGTCGCGGTCTCGGTTCGGAAACCCGGCGCCAGAAGGGCGCTCTCGTCGAGCAGCGTGCCCGGGCCGACGCGGCGGATCGCCCGGGTGTCCTCGCGCCCCACGTCGAGCGCCAAGGCGCCACTCATACGATTTCCGGTTGATCAGCTCTGTTTTATGGTTTTGGGCCACCAGTGGAACGAGGTGCGAGACCTGATGGTGTCGCGCTGTTGGGCAAGGTAGAGGCAACGCTTGTCGACGAGGCTCTCGA
>JAABUU010003294.1_pt1 | contig 20785 bp, 18 predicted proteins | sample 5559301 | NCBI WGS metagenome assembly JAABUU01 (sample SAMN10711884, study PRJNA513360) | rock metagenome | isolation source: Antarctica rocks | place: Antarctica: Victoria Land, Richard Nunatak white | reverse complement strand
ATGCAGTGGTCTTGCTTGTATGCTTCATATACACTTCAGGCTTTTCGCTGCTGCTATCTCTGATTTGCGCTGAGGTTTGGTGCAGGGGAGGCAATGTACCGTTCAGGCGACTATGTGCCTCTTTTGGTGCTGATGCCACAATGTCCGAGATGAGCTATGCACGAAATCTTAACAAGGGCAATGTGGTGGAAAGGACGCACTTAAGACAGGCTGCCAACGAACACTGCTTTGGTGAGCATGTCAGGTGTATCATCTGAGCTCATGCCATCATCTGCACTCGCTCACATTCAATCCCATCATGCATGCCTTAGCTCAGTTGTATGCAAACGCTGCTTCTGAAAGCCTCAGCAAATCTTCTCTTTGCTAGCCCGTGCTATGCTGCACGCCTGACAGAGACTACGTTTCTCATCAGACACACATCCCGGCATGGAAACAAACATGTTTTTGATGTATTCCTGTGCTTGTAACAGGTGTACAGATAGCCACAAAGCAGATTGATGAGGGCATTGCAGCAGGGCAGCTAGCTGCTGAAGCAGGAGCGGCATGGATGGACCTCAACTGTGGCTGCCCAATCTATGGTTGGCAGTCCTCCCAGTGCCCTGTCAGCACCTTGGCGCATTTCTCCTTTGCATGTGCACCACTGACCATCGTGCTTCTCCCATGCAACGGGCACATTGCTTCTGTGTTGCAATGGGCTTGTGAGTTGAGCATGGCGCATCTGTAGCATAGGCTGGTGCAGCATATTGATCTGTCAGTGGACTATGCTCAAGAGGTGATGCGCAATGGCAATATATTGTAGGGCTACCAACACATGGTAAGTAGGCTGAGACCTGATCATGAAAGGAGACTGCTACAGCTTGCATCATGTCTGCAGCGCCTCTGTATGACCCAGACTATTCGACCGCCTTGCTCAAAGCTGCGCCACAACATCTTGGGACCATTGCTAAGTATACACAAGACAAGCAGGCATAAACAGTGAATGTCAGCGTCAGTGTCAATGCTGGTGTCCTGATTTTGTCCCTCTGCATGCAGCAGCATCTGGGAGGGGTCTGCAGGCCGCCTTGCTGAATGCACTCAGTGCTTGATGTAACAACTTGTTTAGTTTGCGCAAGAAGAGACAATAAGGAGACCCTCAGGAGCTGCAGCATTGTGCAGATCCACAATGTGTACGACAGCTCCTTTGCGTGGTACATGCAGAGGCAACAAGGAGGGGGTTAGGAGCTGCTTTGTTGCGCAAGCCCACAAAGCTGGGCAGGCTGGTGGCAGGCATTGCTGAAGGTATCCCCATTCCCCTCACTGTCAAGATCAGGACTGGAGAATCTGCCTCAAAGATCAATGTCATGCAGGTACTGTCTTGCTAACTTACTGGGCCATGCATGCCATGCACACCCAAACAATGAAATCCAAATTGCTTGCATCTGACCAAGCTTTTAGAACATTCTTGTCTGGTTTGAGTATGGGTGAAGAACTGCTGCATGCTGTTTTGAGACATGCAGTGTTGGGTGTGGCCCTTGGCCCAGCCCCCTGCCTCATTGCACAGCAAAGAACAGCTGTCTGACATGTGAACAGGCCTGTTGAAGGGCCTGTTTTGCAAGCACAACAATGGACCATCAGCACACTTGGCATGTTGCAGGTGGCGACAGCGTTGCAGAATGCAGGAGCAGCAGCAGTGACCATTCATGGCCGCACCATGGAGCAGCGGTACAAGAGAGCAGCTGACTGGGGCCTGGTGCAACAAGCTGCCCACCAACTCACTGTCCCCATCATTGGCAACGGAGATGTCCTCACCTACTATGAGGTGTACATCCTTCTCATACTTATGACACTCCACCAATGATGTTGCAAGTATGAGGTGTACATCCTTCTCATACATATGATACTTCGACAATGATACTGCAATAACATGTGGCCCAATGATTCTGTGTTGCAAGCACAGCACGACCCTGCATGGCAATGTACTCACTGCAGTTTCTTTTGGCAACGCTGCCAATACTTGATCAAGCCCCAACGGAATGGTGAGATTGCATTCTTGAAAAGCTGCAGTGTTCTCTAGCGCGTGTGCACTTCTGCGTCCACAATGGGTTTGTTCCTTGACATGTTGTGTCTGCCCTAGACACCAGGCTGTGTTCATGCTGCTGTATATAGCATTCACGGACTCTTGTCCCTGAGGGTTTTTTGCTCAGTCACCAAATTCGCTTTGCAATGTGACACAATCCTGTGCTCTGGGGTGAACAAATTTGAGATGGCATCAGAGTTGTGTAAGTTGTGACGAGGGGTGTTGCAGGCCAACAGACGCATGAGTGAGCATGGGTGTATAGCCGTAATGACAGGGCGGGGCGCTCTCATAAAGCCCTGGCTCTTCCAGGAGTACAAGGACCAGCGCGAGCTCAACCCCTCCACTCTGGAAAGGTGCTTTCACTGACTTGCATCTCAGACCATGTAACAAGAACATTGGCGTCTTTGTGCGCAAGCCCGCATGTGTACCTCATTGCCGACATGTACAAGATCTTTGCATAAGATTTGTATGCATGATTTGGCAGTCTTCACAATAGAGGTTCTCATGCAGCAACATGTCAAACAAGGTGCATGCTTCAAGACCTGACAGATCAACTGTGTGTTTGATGAGGGCACATGAGCACACCCACCTTTCTTGTCCAGACAGCCGGTATCATCTGCATCAGGATTAAAATAATATGGATCAAGTCAGAATTCCACCATGCAGACTGCACTGTGAATTCAACTGTCTGCAGGGTGGGAATATATTATCAGCTGGTGAGGTACATGAAGGAGCACTTTGGAGACGATGCAAAGGGCCGCAAGAAGGCGTTCTACTTCCTGCCCTGGCACTTCAACTTCTTCTGCAGATACAGGTATTGTCCAAAGCTCAGCAGCCTTCTGGCTTATGTCCGGCTTTGGCTCTCAATGTTCCAGGCGGTTCACCAGGCTCTGTAGATCAGTGCATCCACGGGGACATTTTGTCGGACTCAACCATTCTGGAAAGCTCACCAGCCTTTACCATGCTGTGAGCCCTCATTGGTTCCTGGACATGGCAAACAGCTGCCAGTGATCTTGCATTTATCTGGGCACTGCAGGCCTGCTGATATCAAAGGTATTGACATACTATGTGGTGGCTGTACCACAAGGTGGCTGTCTCACCTTGCATGAGGTCAATTCCAGTGGGCCAGAGCAGGCCTGCAGTACTCTGACAAGTGCAAGATCACTGACAGCTGTCTGAGACTGACCCAGTCAGCAAGGCCAGCAGCATCTCAGCATTGGTCACTGGATTCATTTCAGTGGGCCTTGTGCGGGCAATAGGGCTGACCTGGGGCTATGTCTGCTTTGACAGCATAGGCGTAGCACTATGATGTGTCTGCATGTGCAATCAGATGCCCGCAGTGCTGACTAGAGAAGTTGTTTGTAATGCATGAGTGTCAAACACTGTGCCTTCTGCAGCTCCTTGTTTTGCATATGAGCTGACAGGGCATGGTTGCAAGACAACAGCTGGTCCTGCAGGTCCCTTCCTGAGGAGACATATGCAACCAGGTCCTTGCAGCAGCCTCTCATATCTACCCGTGTGGAAATAGCAGATGAAAACCTGGGTGAAAGCTTGGACAGCTTGTCATATCTTGAGAGGTTGTTGCGATGTGAGAGTGAAGCTGCCCATGAGCATCTGGCTGCAGCTCTGTGGGACTCTGACAATGAACAGCATGCTGTGAGCGAGCTTGAGAAGCTTGCTGGGGAGCATGTGCCAGAATGGGAAGCCAGTGCAGCACCTAGCAGAGATGAAAGGGAAGGAAGGATAGATGAAAATCGAGGGTAGCCTTACTTTTCACTCTATCTAGATCTGACATGTTCAGCTTATGTGTGTGATGCGTCTACCATCATGTTTATAGCCTCCAAAATGCATTTGACTGCAATCCAACGCATTGCGCGCTCAACACATCCTTGCTTGAATGCATATGTAGCGGGGCACGTGTCCTGACTGATAGCTAGGGCTCATCAGAACGTTTCAGGGTTTCCTGCTGGATGATATGCATTGCAACTGACCAGAGAGAGGACATATTATCGTTGCGCTCTGGTTGGTGCCTTACAGCATCAAGCCAATATCTTGTAACTACGTTGCTATCTAGCCCTCTGCCTACAAAAACATACTGTACTAGGCACAATATCATTATGACCCAGGGATTTCACAAGGCTCTGAAGATCTGTGCATCCTTGGGAACGTGTATCTGAGATTCGAACTGTCAAGCAACCATCATACTTGTGAAGCTTGATCGATGTGCCATGTATGAAATTTGACGTCAGCATTGCCGATCTAACCTTTCAAAGACACTGATTACATCTTTATACTCGTCAGCGGGACCTTCACTAAAATGAATCAGTCCTCGTTTCCTGTTTGACAGCAATGTATGATTGTGTTCATAGCAGATTCATTTGATCGAGTTGAATTGGGTCCTGGTTCTTTGTATCTCTTGTGAAATGGCAGAGGATGCAGCCAGTCAAGCACGTTTGTAAAAGCGTTGCAAGGCAGTGGGCACATCTTCTGGTGCTTGTTTCCTGAGCTCAGCATTGGCGTTTGCATCCTGCTGCGCACTTTCCTGCCTGATGCGGCCTTTCTTCTCCTCAATGACATTGATCTGTTTCTTCTTGTGCTTCTTGCTGGGCTTGTTCTTGCCCTTCATCCTCTTCTTGCCATCATTCTTTTCTTGCTGCTCCTTCCGCTGAGCAGCATTGGCTTCAGCCGTCTGCTGCTGCCGCTCCAACTGCACTTCTTTTGGCTCCTTGCGTATCTGCACGACACACACACAAACACCTCAAGCTGCCACAAATGGTTGCCTCTTGACACACATGGCAGCTTGATGCTTTCAACAGCGTACAATGCATTTTCCAGCATGATTGGGGGACGTGTATCTGAGATCCAATCTATCAAGGAATGCATTTTCCAGCATGATTGGGCCCACTGCCAACCAAGGCCTGGCTGCTGCAGAACAAGGTGGACACCGCCAGACAGCATCAACTGTACAAAATGCCATGCATAAGCACGCGCCCAGCACACGCGAACTGCATTGTTGGTTGCACATGCATGGCCTGCTGGAAGACATGCCAATGTAGCAACACTGTTGAGCAGACTCTCATGTCAACAGCCCCATGCACCACAAACTGAGCTGCACAGGCAGCAGCTAACCTGGCCAATGGTGGTTGGGTCCAGCACAATCATGTCGGGCTGCAGCTTCTCCATGAGCTGGTGGACCTCCTGCTCTTGTCGAGCTCGGGCTCTCTGGTATGGGTCTGCCACGTAACTGTCAAAGTTGGGCTCTCCAGAGCCTGGAACTAGCATTGTGGACACGCCGCCTGTGTGGCCCACCGCCACCACATCCTGCATGTACAGCAGTCAAGGCTGGCAATGATGATCGCTAGCAAGATCAAGTAGGTACCAGAACAGCCCAGTGTCCCACACGTCAGTGGTCTGTGCTGATGATGAGATGAGCCTTTGAAGCAGAACACAGTTGTGCATGATCGAGGCATGTTGAGTGGTATGTGCCAATGATGAGATCAGCCTTCAAAGCAATACACAGTTGTGCAGGCTCAAGGCATGTTGAGTTGGATGGAATGCAGTAGCGGCAAAGGGGCAGTCGGCAATAAACAGCAGCGCTGTCACAGCTGCTTGTAGTTAAATCAACAATGCTCCAGCATGCAGAACAGGTCAAAATGTGGTGCTTATGAGGCTCCCATTCATGCTATCACACCAGTCCTGCAGGAACCTCTTTGCACGTGGTGTACAAACAAGCCAAAGCGTAGACAAGCCAGCATCAATTCAAAGATCTGAGAAGCCAAGCTGGCTGAGGGGGGCAAAACAACTTCCTTCCTGCATATCTTGCAACAGTGTCCCACCTCGTACGGACAGAAATGGAAGTCCCTGAGCTGCCCGCCCTGCAGTTTGTGACTCATGTACGGCGACTGCTGCTTGCTAGTCAAGGCGTCCTTCCATATGTTGATACGTCTGCCCCAACCCACAGCCAGCATGCCCCTCTGGCTGATGTCACACCAGGTGGCAGGACTGGGGGAGAAATAGGAGTGCAGAGGCTGGTAGGTGCGCAGGTCCCACACTTTCACTTGTCCATCTGCGCCTGTGGTTACCATCCTATGGCCTGTGGAGTCTGCTGCCACTGACAGCACAGGACCCTGCAGACATGCACCTAACTTGCAGCTGTGACTGCGCAACTATCATATAGCATCTTGCTATCATGTTACTGGAGGGCTTCGGCTTGATGTTGGTACAGACCAGCTGCATCAGCAAGGTGAAGGCCGGTGCTCAGCTGACATTGAAGCTGAGAGATGTGGCAGACCCATCGCAGCCATCTGCCCCTCGGGGTTGATATGCAAGGGGGGTAACTGACACTGTAGAGCACAGCACAAAGGTGTCCTTTTGCTGGAGCGCAAGGGCTTGACTGTGCTGGTGCAGTGCTGGTGCATGACGTCGGAATCTGCCAGCTACGGGTTGCTGTGCAGATTGCAGGTTGGCTGGAAAGCTCAGTATGGGACCAGCCAAGCAAGATTGACTACTGCATGTACCGTGACAAAGTGGAGAAGTGCAAGTGAACATGAACCAGCAATGCTGATACTGCACAAATACTGACAAAGTGAGAAGTACAGCTGTTACCATAGTAACGAGGCACTGCACAGAGTGACTGTACAGGTGCATGGTTGTAGGCCAGGCGGATTACCCTGTGTGCCAGCATCTTGATAACAGGGCTGGTCATGTTGGGCGTCCACATGGTGACCACTCCTTGAGCATGGCCCAACAAGCTCACAGCATTATAGGGGTTATGCCGCAGCACGTCACATGGGCCCATCTTGGTTCTGTGTTGTGCAATGATTTGGCCAGTACTGGTGTCCTGCAGCACACAAACCCACACACCTGAGGGAGCAGCACGATTGTGCATGATTGTGCATGATTGTGCAATAGCCTATTGCCAACCAGCTATTTGAGACTCCAGCCAGTAGACCGACAAGCAATTGAGACTGAGCCAGAGTAGGCAGGCGAATACTGTCAAATGGGTTGGTATGAGCAGACGAATGGGGGAACAAAGATGTGGTGAATGCTGACCTGGAAGCGCAGAACGCCCAAGTCACCCACTGAGCCCAACAGGAAATGGTAAGGGAGGAACTCCAGCCGTCGTACATCTGTGTGTGCCTGTGCGATGCACTTTGCCATGAGTGCCAAAGGGGCAACACATTGGTGTCTGACGTAAAGGTTATGAACCATGTCTTACTGGTTGCACACACGATGCAACACTTTGATGCATTCACCATGGCAGTTACACAGAGGTTGGGAAGAAAGGCAGTATAGGAATATAGACCCAAGCAAAGCAACACCAGCGATGAAGAGCAGTGGTGCTTGCATGCCCAGAGCCGACACAGCTTGATGTAGCAAACGCGTATACCAGCTTCAGTTGACTGCCACAGCTGCCTGGTAATGGTTCATTTGCTATGATGCAATGTGACTGGACAGCAAGATGATATCAACGAAGCGGTGGCTGATGCAACATCACAGCAGCGTTCCCAGGCAGCGTGGATATGTTGCTTCATGACTGTTGCGCTCAAGATGTACCTTCAGACAATGAACTTCCAGGCCTCTTTTGTCATATATGTACACATACTTCTTCTGAGCAGCAGCAAAGAACTGCTCATTGTGCAGCAGCTTCACATCTCTGACAGTCTCTTTCACCTACACATCATGCTGACTGTCACCACAATTCTATCATTGCCAGCAGATGGCACATTTTGATCAATGTTTTAACCCATACAACAGACATGTGCCAGATTTTTCGTCCTTAGACTGGCTTATGCCTTGTCCAAGCTGAATCAGCAGTTGTGTCAATAGCTACAATGTGTGAGAGCAGAGACATGCACACAGCAGGTTTGAGGCGACATGCAACACATTGAGATGTGAAATGTAGCAGAAGTGCAAAGAGCAGTCCGTGATGGGATTTCACAGATCGCCCGCTTAGATCTGACCAACATTTGATCTGGCACCGCCGTTTTATCGAGGCAGACTGTAAAACATCTGATTCGAGGGTAAGGCAATGCTATTGATTTGACCTACTATGGGACAGCATGCAAGCTCATAGCAATGACAGGCAGTGATATGCAGGTGTCTTGCCAAATGCATGGCACTATCAAGAGCTTGAAATCTGTTGAACTCTTCAAAAGGCACAGCCAGCTGAAATGCTCAGCACGCCAAATGCTGAATGACACATCAGCTTCTATGACTCAGCATGTGTTCAGCAGCAAAAGCTTGACGTAACAATCATGTGGCAATTTTATACAGGCATCTTACCTATCACTGAGAGACAGCAACAGCAATGCCCCAAGATGACTGGTCAGCCAAATATGCTATCAAGACAAATAAAAGGTAAAAGAGTCAAGAATTTTGACTGACCTGCACTTCACAAAAGGTTCGACCAGACTGCCAGTCCATCAGACCCAGATGCCCCTTCTTCCCCCCTATCAACATGTACCTGCCACTGCGACTGAAGTCTATGTTGTATGGCCCAAGACCGCCAAGGCGCAAGTCAAACACCTTTCTTGAGGCACCAACTTCAACTTCATTGACAACGTCTGCCTGGAACCAGAAGAATGGCAATCACCCAAGCACACATCGAACAACAGCTGCATGACTCCCAGGACAATCTCATCAACAACACAATGCAGACTACAGAATCATGATATTTCTGCAGATTAGACCTCAATGCAATGCTGTTTGGATGCTGCATGTGCCAACTTAAAATGCTGGCCACAAGCTGTATTTCTACATGTACAAGTTCACTCCTTGCACTATCAGGCATGAAAAGCAAAGTAAATGGCCCAAAAGACATGAGCGTTTCAGACCTTTCACACTCCCGTCCTGTGGTCCTTGATCTTGGTGCTTTGGGTTTTCAGGACAGGAGCATGAAAGGTCTGCAAATGAGATTACCAGCACTCAGTGTCACTTGCTTTGCAAATGCTGCTCATGCTTACGCTCAGTCAGGCGTGAATGCCGCGCATGTCAAACGCTTGTATTGCCATCACAATAGATGCTTAGCCAGTCTTGCAGACAAACACACCTGCGAGAACCGCCACGTGCGCTCCATGCCTTCCGCTTCCAAAGTGCCAGCTTCAGCAGGCAGCAACCACTCATCAGTCTTGGCAGCTGCAACTGCTGCCTCACTGTTGAGGCGCTCAGTGTGCTGCATCCTGCCCTTTAACTTCTTGTCAGCAATCTGCAGCCAAAAGTAATACTGACTCAGATAGTCTGACAGACATTGCAGCAGGTGAATTGCAAGCTGAAGCAGGAGCAGAAAGGCCTGGTTGACGCAGGAAGGACATACTTGCTTGACATGCATGGGCTCGCCGCGCTTGAATTTTGCAACCTTCTTGTTGAGTTCCTGGTTTCGTTTCCTGCAGGGCACAATATCATGACGATGCTGTAGCATAACTGTATTGTATTTCCCCTGTGAGACTGCCTTAAAAGCTTGACCCAGCCTCAGGGCAACAAAAGATGGGTCTTGTACCGCTTGGCATTCTTGCTGGCGCTGGCAACCTCGGCTGCTAGCTGCTGGTCTCTCTCAGACCCCGGACCAGGGCCCGCAGGCTCCATGTTTTCTCGACCAGGAATGTTGCGATCGTTGGATGCAAAATTGCTGATGTGTCCAGATGCCGCGAGAATGGACGCAACACGCGGCCTGCCCTTTCAAGTCGAATGACACTGGTCTGCTTGCTTTTGGCGCTTCTGCTGAACGTGAACAGTGGTGCAACAGCAGACTGGCTGCAGAACCCTAGGCACTGACGGTCATAAACCTACTCATAAAGATCAGGCAGCACACTCTATGGCGCTGCCAACGGATTGTGTATTTATTTCTGGCCAAGGCGTCTACACCTTGTCTTGAAATCGTGCCAAGTATGCTTGCTATTTAGCAAGTTGCTAAATCCATGGTCATCACACAGGCTTGTGCCAGACTCTAGCACGAGTATAAGTTGGGCTTTTTGACCTCAGACTTGAAATATGGTGCGGCCACCAGATTCTACATGTTTAGTATCAAGATATCTACATGCCTACAATACTCTGTGTAATGTCAAGATTGTGCTATATCAGCATCAGTCAACTCTAGCATAAATTATATTTAGTGACTAGTCTTGTAGCCATCTGCCTCCTGTAGCATATGTTGTAGCTTACTGGGGGTCAGCCGCAGGGCAAGGTAACTTCTGCCCCATATGACTGCAGGGTCTGCATGCAGAAAATTAAATACTCTGTGTGCAGAGTTAGACATTCTAGATCTACAGATCTTGCGCTGCAGAGGAAAGGTCTGCCAATGTCTAGGATGTGATAGAGTTGATTATCTTTCTGTGGATTTTAGGCATGAACGGGGCATTTTAGTCCCCAGAATCAGGGCACGCAGGGTAGGTATGTGGGCCTTGTATGGTTTACGTTTTGACTTGGACTTGGCCACACATCTTAGCCTTACGCTTTCAACGTCACACGGCAAATGACAGGAGAAGTCCTAAGGTTCAGTGGTACTTGGACAAATTTGTGTGTGTGCATGTACATATTTACAAGTATATGCATAGCTCAATGACAGTACAGTAACTTGTTGAAGTACAAGTTTTCTGGAGATTTCGTCATTCAATTTACAGATAGTCAGGATTTGACTGGCACAGTTTGCATTGCGATGCCAACACCACAAAGCTGTGCTTGCGTTAGTGCATGCATGCGCAATCTTGCCTGGAAAAGCCAAAAATTTCTGCCTGTACATATCAATGCGCTATTGATGAAACCAAAAGCTGCCTGTAAAGCGCCGTTTACCGTTTGATCAACGGCATTCGTCTTGTCAGCCTGTTGACTGACGCACGGAAAGAGCTCGTCTGGTGCCTTGTATAGGTCGTATGGCTGTGGGTCTTGCTGTACACGGAGTGCGATCCGTCTGCAGCGGGATTGCTGTACCGCAACGACACCAGGCTGGCCTTCCCGGTGATGGTCCGTACGCACCTAAGGAACTGTTGCGGTCGTCTGCCAGCAAGCATTGTGCACCGTTTCACAAAACATGCTTATCACAAGGTGAGCGCAGAATCGTCACTGTTCAACACCAACCGGTGCTGGCCCGTAACAGCTTGAATCACTGTAGGTCAAAGACGATCAAGAAAGGGTTTTCCCTGCTGCGCTGGACTAGCACAAAGCATAGAAAACAGAAGGACATACAGCTCAGCGCAAGCAGATGTACGTGTTCCTCCAGTTTGGAGCCTGCATCCTGCATGATTGCAAAGAGCGTGTCAAGCTGGCTTTGACTATTGCAAATGAAACATTTTGCTAGCTTGTTCTCAGATGCAGTACACATGATGCACGACAGTACAAACAGTCTGCCATTGCAGTCAAGAGCCATGACATTGTCACTTGAGCGGATCTTAATTCATGCAGCCTGTGTCAGAGTCTGAGACTGATGAGGACCCACCCCCCAAGCAGAGCTTGAGTCTCTCACCTCTGCCTGACCGCATTGGATTCATTGGCGCTGGCCAGGTGTGTATGACTGCCAGAATTCAGCTTGTTCAGCATTGATCCCAGATCCAAAAAGTCCACCAGTGATCAGTGCAGATACTATTGCTCAGTGTGAAGTTCTGCAGAATTTCGTTGTCCAGGCCTCCTTGCTGCACTTGTGCAGATGGGTGAAGCATTGATACGAGGCTTTTGCAAGTCTGGCGTTTCTTCTGTAGAGCAGATCTCTGCTAGCGTGCGCAGCTTTGACAGGCAGAGAGCTCTCAGCAATCTTGGGCTCCGCGTGTATGGGAATGCCCTAGAAGGTGGTGCTGCAGATCTTGCAGCAAATTCAGAAATCATCTTTTTAGGAGTGAGTTACATTGGCTCTCCAACTACATGCATGCAGAGACCAAGATCTGCACCTTTCTACTCTGGCTTGCACCCTGCAACACATATTGCATTTTGACTCATTGTTTTGCACCCCTGAGTGCATCTTCCACTAAAACCTGCAGGATGACAATACTTGCAGTCATACTATGGTGCAACCTGCTGCAGGTCAAGCCTCAATATCTGGATACCATCCTTGAAGCGTTAAAACCGCACATCTTGCCTAGCCACCTGGTGATCTCCATTGCTGCTGGGATCAGAGTAGCCAGCCTGGAAGCAGCCTTACCTGAGGGAACACGTGTGGCAAGTGCTTCCATCATCTACTGCAGTCCCACTGCTTGCATTGCAACAGATGGTGTAGTCTAGCATGCAAGTCACGGTGGGACAAAGCCACGTTTGTGCTAACATTGGCTGCCTTCTGGCTGGCTAGAGTCTGGGTCGTGTCTAACATTAGTGGGTTATACTGCTGCCAAGCAGACCTTGTAGGTAGCACCATACAGCAATGTAGCACCTGTGAAGCAGCATCAATGCATTGGTGTCCTGGCGGAACAAATTGTGTGCTTTTTGCAGATGCGGGTGATGCCCAACACGCCTTGTTTGATTGGGCAAGCAGCATCAGCGTATGTTGTTGGCACACATGCCACAGATGATGACGCCCAGAAGACGTATGCCTTGATGTCCTCTGTTGGTAGGCCTGCATCACTGGCACCACAGGCCTCTGCCTGATCCCTGAACTTAGTCAGTTGGCACAAGCTTGCATCATGAGTTGCTGGTTAGGCACAACCAATCTAGTACTGCTGCTGATACTTGCAATGGGCTCAGGTCGTGTCTGCTGTATAAAGCAAATGTTTAGAGCTGGACATTGTTTGCAAAAACCACCAAATCTAAAATCTGGCACAACAGCAATTGACAGTTATTGCAGTTATCAAGTAAGCAGCATTGAAAAGCAAAACAGCAATTGAGTGGGTTTACAGCACCCGCACCGCCTGTGCTGTACAGGGCTAGCATTGTCTGTGGAGGAGCGCATGATGGATGCTGTGACTGGTCTCAGTGGCAGTGGCCCAGCGTATGTTTTCATCATGGTTGAGGCTTTAGCAGATGGTGCTGTTGCTGCTGGTCTGCCAAGAGACAAAGCCATGGCTCTCGCAGCACAAACAGTTGCTGGAGCTGCTCGCATGGTAGGTGGCGTGCACTTCATGGAGTTATTGCAACAGGGCACAGACTGGAGCTCCAGTGTATCTGTACTGCCTCCCATACACATCAGTTTGCATGCACAGCTAGAATGCTTGCACATCAGCGTGACGTGTACTGGTGCATTTTGATTGCCATTAATTGGCACTGCATGTCTTGCTGTGTCACAGCACCTTGCTTTCCCCATTTACGTATGATCATGGCAGAAAACAGCTTGAGCAAGCAGCATTCTGCCTGCACGCATCACTTCAAACACGTCATACAGCCCGCATTCAAGCAATCTGTTTTGTAGATTTTTGAGTCATCAGAGGACGGCAGCATCACACATCCAGCAGTGCTGAAAGACAAGGTGGCCTCGCCAGCAGGCACCACCATCAATGGCATTGCAGAGCTCGAGACCAGCGGGGTCCGTGGTGCACTCATCAGGGCAGTCAGAGCTTCTGCCAAACGCTCAGAAGAACTAGGCTGACAGCAGCGCAGCTCATGCTGTACTGCAGCCATTGGAATGCTTGCGTAATTAGTACAAGTGCACTGGTCCACTGCAGGCTAGCCATGCAGGCATTGACCAAGATATCACTAGAGTGAGAGTCAAGATAGCCTAGCTAGTTGAGAACAATTAGTTGTGCAAGACAGTTGTGAAAGGGCTACATATGGATTGCCTTGTTGCCAGCATGCGTTGAGGAATTCGTAGTCAGCAGATCACCGATCTGATACCATTTGACATCAAGGTTGTTCTTGCTTTGGCCTAACCTTTTGCAGGAAACAGAATTAGCTCTGAAGCCCAGCTGGACAGTACATGCCGCATTTACCTGTATCACAATCTTTCAATGAAGCTTTGGCGTGCGTTCTATGTATGCGTGGCGTCTGCTGGGATGGCTGTATGCAGTAAGTGATTCACTTGCGTTGGGTAATTCCGGCATCCGAATGAGCTATGCTTGACATGTGGTTCAATCTAAACTGGAGTCACACGCGCTCCGCCTGATACGGTGATCGTACACAGCTACCACAGCAGATGCCACAGGTCTTGGTCAATCGGCTGCTGACGACATAAAGCCTACTGTCATCGTCATGTCTCGAGTTGTCAATCAACCTATAGGTACGATGCCGTGTTTGCTCTTGGTGCTGCTGTCCATGGTTTATTGTCGCGACGTGACTGCATGCCTGGTGCCGATCCATATTGCACTGAAGCAAAACACACAGACAAGACCATCAAATGTGTCTGTGATTTGTATGGAAACTGATGCAAATGCTGCATATGTAATTTTGATCTGGCTGCAGGGCAGAAGCGCCTGACAAACGTTGCTGTTGTGCGATACAAGAAAAAGGGCAAGCGATTTGAGGTAGCTTGTTACAAGAACAAGGTTTTGAACTGGAGGAATGGCGTGTAAGTGTGTCTCTTCCCTGTCAGCCCCAAAGAAAGTTAGCTGATTTCAGAGCCAAACCACCTACCCTTCTGCAGAGAAAAAGATATAGATGAAGTCTTGCAAGCCACCACAGTATTCGGCAATGTCAGCAAAGGTACTCTAGCCAAGCACGAGGACCTTGTCGATGTGTTTGGCACAGATGACGAGGAAAAGGTCTGCCGTATTATTTTGGCTGAGGGTGACCTGCAGGTCTGTTCCAGCAATGCTCTGCTGTCCGCTGTAGCGCATCTGCCTGTGATCAGAACAATCAAAACGGTGAACGACAGAGCTATGCAGGTGCTCTCCCAACAGCACTGTGCTGTTGGGCCATCTCTCTGGCCAATCAAGAAATTGTCAACATCATGCATTTCCTGGCAACAGTGCAGTCAACAGCAGTTCAATCACGAGGTCCAAGCAGCAATGCTGTGTGCTGCTGCAGGTCTCCGATAAGGAGCGGCAGCTTGAACTTGATTCCCTCTTCAAAGATGTGGCCAGTGTGCTGTCAGAGAAATGCATCAATCCTGACAACAACAAGCCATACACAATATCCATGCTGGAAAGGGCTCTGAAGGATGTGCATTTTTCAGTGGATCTGCACCGCAATGCAAAGCAGCAGGCCCTGGAAGTAAGCTGATGCTGGATCATGCATCTTGCAGACAAACTGTGTCTCTGCTTGCTGGCACAGCTGCACCACTGCCAAACACTGTCACCTTTGATAGGAAGCGTACATGTGCCCAGCTGTAGTGGTCGTGGTCAAAAGCAGCCTGTTGCAGGCATTGCCAGTGCTGCAAGCAAAGTTTGCTATCAAGAGAGCGCTCATGAGGCTACAAATCCAAGTGCCCAAGTCATGCAAGGCTGAAGCTATGGATCTGCTGGAGAAGCTCCAAGCTGATGTGGAATCTAGGGATTTCTCCTCCTCTCAGGTAGGCTCACTACAGATCGCCATCTGCAGAAGCATAGCAGACAGCAAAGACATGCAAGTCCTGTCATGGGGCACCTCTTGACTACACTGCCAGCTAGAACAGCTACAATTCATTGTTGCTGATGCTGCAAGGTTGCTTGCCCTGCAGCCTGGTGCGGTCTTCAGCTGTTCATGTTCTGCACAGCAACCTGATTTAGCATCATGCAGCAGCTGTCCTATGTGATGTTATTGCTGTGTGCTGAAGCATTGCGAAGTTGACATGTACGTGGGCACATGCATAAAGTTCCCCAGCTGCAGTCCATCCTTACCCGCTAGTGTACCACATGCATGTGCCTGCATACGTACCAGCTTGCACTGCTGCATCACGCAGCAACAACTCCGTGTAGGGCGTGAACAAAACAGCACCACATTGCTCCTTGACTCCCTTTCTGCCACGAGCACAGCACAGGGATCTGCAAAAGACACTGACCTTGCTCCCCTTCAGATGCAGCCTTAGCTTTAGCATGCAACTTGCCCAGACTTGACACTTCTGCCATGCAATACACAGTGCTGATTTGGGGGTGGTGTGACCATCAGTGCAGATGATTGTGACCTGCCTGGTGGAGCCCGGCCACTTCAGGCAGATCCACAGCTTTGTACAGCAGTCCTCAGAGGGGCAGGGCCGCCTGGAGGTGCTCTCCCTGGCTGCCATTGATGACACAGACAGCAGCGCTGCCTTTGACTCTGGCACGCCTCAACACCTGCAGCCTCCAACAACCACTGCTGCCGTTCCTAACGCTGCTGCTGCCACCATAGCTGACCCTGCAGCTGCAAGGTGAGATTATGGGCTTGTACTGCGTGACTGAGCAGGTGATGTATGTGTGTCTCACCTGACTCGTGAGTTAACCTCCTATATTCTGCTGGACTGGTGAGGTCATGTCAGTGTCCTCTGTGGCTCACCAGCATGATCAGCACTGCCACTACTCACTCCTGTCACTCGTATGCAAGCAGGGCTGCTGTTCAAGTTGCTGCATGCACAAAATTGCATTTTGCATGGGTCTGTTTGCTCTTTTGACATGGTTGCCTGCTGCGTCTGTGGCTTGCTTGTCTTAAACACTATCCCTGACTCAGGAGCTTTGCACAGCCAAGCAGAAACTGCAGCAAATTCTTCTGAGCATGCGTCATTGCATGTGAGAAACAGCACCGATCTTTCATGCAGGGCTATCAGCAATAGTGGGTTTGTGGCGCCATCGAGCGCGCTTCCCAGTCGCAGAGCAAACCCAGCAGACACAAGTGGCAGGTGAGCCTTGCCACACTTGTCAACCTGGCTGTGGGTTTAGCAGCAACATGATGTCCTCCGTGCCTGCAGACAGTGTTCAGGCTGACATGCACAAATCCCTCTGCTTGTTATCTCTGTGAGCAGAGATTATGCATGAGCTCAATAGCTTCGCGTTACATGCTTTGCGCCACCGCAGCTGAATGGCACAAGTGGACATTTGTTAGGTATACATGTTACTCATACAACATGCTGAGATGTGGTGTGATAATCCACACTGTGAAACACTATGGATTCAGCAGATAGATATTGCTTGGGACGTTTGATACAATCTTGACAAAGAATGTTCTGATGTTATCAGCAGGGGGCTTGTCATTGGTCCTGGGAGTTGATATGTATAGATCTGAATGATGCATACATGTAGTACTGTTTTACTGGGTAAAGTGCACTTTGACTTGGGGTGCTTATGTACTAATGACTTTCCACAATGAGGGATTAGTCCAATGCACCGCATCATGCATTGTTGTCCACAAAACGATGCTGATGCTACAAAGGGAGGAGCCAAGTCCTGGAGAAGTAGTATACCCAAGAGGAAGCATATCTGGGCTACCAGAGGCACATGCATCCAGGAAGGAACGCTTTGTGGAACTTGATGACTTGCAACCAGGCTGGGAAGTGGAGTTACGTGGCAGGAAGGGTGGCACCACTGTTGATGCCACCTTCTATTCACCAACAGGTAACGACATTCCTGTAAAACCTGCACATGACACCATTGTGTGTTCTGTAAGATGCAAGCATAAACTTGATGCTTCTTGTCTTATATGCAGAATTACCAGCAGACACGTGTGAGCATCCCGCAAAATAGTCCTGTTATTGCGGCAGAAGCATATGTGCACACCGAGTGCAGCAGTTTGGGTATTTGTAAATTGTTGTGTGTGGTCAGAGTTCCCACATTTTTCACACCATATTGCACTGTGGCAGGTGAACCAGTTGGTGCTTATGTAAATGCACGACGAGCAGCTTTGAAGGCAAGCAAGCAGTAGTGCTCCGTCTGTAATAAATGTGCCCAGCATGGTTGCTTGACACTTGCAAGGGCTGCCCTTGTGTAGTGCTGTTGGAGTGGTTGTGCTTCAAAGGGCTGCTCAAATTTGGCCTCTCGTTTGGATCATCAGGCAAGTTATCCTTGAGATCGGCAGCTTCCAGACATGACAAGGAGCATCTTTCAGAGGTCAAAACTCGGTACAGACACGTTGGCGTAATCGGAGCTGCGTCTTTACTGATCCTTGGGAATCTCCAATCACCTTCAGTACATTAACAAAGACACTTTGGGATCCCAACATGTTCCGCACCACGGCTGCGGCACAAATGCGAAGTAGCCTCGCGGTGTTCATTGCACCGTTGCACGCGCCTGCACAGGCGAAAGGCTCACCGAGTCTGTGCAATGTTGCAAACCCCTGCGTGTTGACGTCCGAGATGTCAGTGTGCGAGCGAAGCGGTCTGGCTCTGTTGTAGATTGGTGTGGGGCGAACATCTCAACTGTAAACTGCGTCGCAGTGCACTGCAATGACGCCGATGTGACACATACCTGAAAGAGAAATCGGGTGTTGATCTTGCATGGCACCGTGTTCATTGCCCAAGGCGACAAGCTTATTGTGCCGTGACTGCACACGGTCAACGCATGTGCAGCTACTGCTCGCTTATTCAGAAGCTTCGTGTGTCTTGAGCAACTCACACTCCTCGGTATGGCTTGTTCATCGTTACGTTTTGCCCGCGAAGTTGTGTTTGAAAGGGTCCAAGGCCTCTGCGCGGCTTGTATGCAGCTAATATCGTTTACCGTGCCGTCGCTTCAGGCAACAAGCCCTGTCTGTCATCAGTGGCTGCCATGCGCAACGCAAAGCCGGACTGTCAGACGACGCTGACGGCAATCATGTGTGCCTTCGTAGGGTACTCGCGCACCCGAAACTGTGCGGATCAATGACTAAGACCCTGCACAGGATGTCTGCGGGCTTCAAACTAGCGGCGGCACGGCAAGCGAGCACCGGCTCCAGCGACAGCTGTCAGGATTGCTTCCAATGTACTCGGCAGAGCGTGATGAAAAACAAAGGGTACTGCGAAGACACGAGAGAAGACCCTGTGCCCCCACAGGCCAAAAGGTACAGCCACAGAGGAACAGTTCATCATCATCTGCTAGCCATTGACAAGAGTAACAACTTCGAAGCACTTTGGACTGCATTGCTTACTTTGAAACAGTTGTTCACTTGCAGGCAAAAGTTTTGCTCACAAGCCTTTCAAGGGACGAGTACTGCTTACCACAGAGGCATGTGCCAAGAGGACTTGGATCTAGGCAACGCCCTATATCCATCTGAGCATGCTGCAGAAGGTTCACAGCCAAGGCAAGAGAACAACCCAGCTTGCCAGCTGGATGCCATGTCATGTAAATCATCAGCAGGTAGGCTGTGCTGATATGCTTGCAATGATAGCAGGTCACAAACCAAGCAGCTTTTCATTCAGGGCATGTTGCAGTTGGACTGCCCATTAGCATGAGGCATTCTGCTGACGGTAACAATGCACATCAAAGCCTCCAGTTTGTGACATAGTGCCTGTGCCTGCCTCTCAAGATCCATATGTAAGTATACTCCGTGGAGTTTCTATTGCCTGTCATTTGCAAGTTTGAGTGCGAATCTGAACTCACTGTGACCTTGGACAGGCCTGTACACCGCTCACTGCTTGCAGGAAAGTCTTGTGAAGCATCCAATAGCAGAGTGCAGTCAAGTCTTCTCGCTCAAGCACGAGTTGCTGAGGCTGATGCCATGCAAAAGGTGTGACTGCTCAATAAAATTCGACACTTGGATCCATTTGTTACCAGGCTTGTTGAGGAGTACTAGTGGGTTTTGTCACGTGCGTCACCATGCAGTTACATATTATCATTAAGTGCACCGCAATCCTTTGTCAATCAATGTCAGAACTATTGCTTACAACACACCCACATCTCAAAGGCTGGAAATTGGGCAATGCATGAATGGCATCTTCTCCAAAGCTGTGTGTTGCAACAGGCAGAGATAGCTGTAAGGCTGATAGCGCAAGCTCAGCATATGGCGAGAAAAGCCAAACTCCAATCTGTCAAAAAGGTCATGTCACAGGCCTGTGCAAAGCCAAGAAGGACCAGAAGCGACAATAAGTCAGTGCAGCGCAGGTCATATGATTGTGAGGAAGCTGCGGCATCAGGTGGTGTCCTACAAACGCATGCAGGTGCAAACCAGGTGACATCAGGTGAATTTGAGGGGAAACATACTGATTGGCAGAGCTTTTGATTGCCTTCCTGACATACGCATGAAATGGACCTTATTTAGTAGAGCTACACCATAGTAGTACTGCACTAGTGCATGTCAGATGGCCTCTCAATGCAACATCAGCATTGAGATGCCATCTGACATGCTACTGAGATGAGCAGTGGCATGATCTGTACCTGTGACTGTTTCCTCTTATCGCCTAGAACTTCAAACATGTTCGCAGACTGTATTCAAGTGACATCGTATAACATCAAGCCCATTGTGACTCTTTGACATGACTTCTGCAGTTGCACGGACGCATAGTAAGACCAGGGCTGGTTCAGCAGCAGCAGCAGCAGCAGCAAGCAGCAACTGCTGCCTTCTGACACACATCAGCAGCTCGGTGTCTGCACACAGCACTCACGCCCAGCAGCAGCCCAAGCAGCAGCAGCAACAGCAGGGCAATGAACATGAGGAACGCTCAGCACCTGCTGTGTTGCATAGCTGCAGTCCACAGGCTCATTGTGGCCTTGCTACAGCATTTCACTTTTCTCAAGTGGGCGGCCGTACGCCTCAGCACCCTTTGAGCTCTGCCTTGCCAATGTGCCCCTTCAGCTGTGAGTCTGGTGCCAGCACTGCACAGGGGCCTTGCCTCGACAGGCAGGACTCTGTGTCCATGGCCAAAGCCATTCAGCAAAAGAGGGAACAGCATACACCGGCGCAGCATGTCTCTCACCGGCTGATTTTAGACAGGCTTGGTCCAGCCACAAACCAGAGCAATGCATTCCACATGGCAAAGCCTGGGTGCAGCCTCCCTCGAGGAGCTGACCCCAAGCATGAGTACGCTTG
>JAABUU010003293.1_pt1 | contig 20791 bp, 25 predicted proteins | sample 5559301 | NCBI WGS metagenome assembly JAABUU01 (sample SAMN10711884, study PRJNA513360) | rock metagenome | isolation source: Antarctica rocks | place: Antarctica: Victoria Land, Richard Nunatak white | reverse complement strand
CACACACACACACACACACACACACACACACACACACACACACACACACACACACACACACGTCTACATCACAATGCTGTTCATGGACGTTCTCCACATCATGCCAACTAATGATCTTGCCTTTGCTGATGCAGCATCCGGCGAAATATTTGCTATGGGCTGGAATTGGAGGACGGGGTGGCGGCTGAGGAGGTGCCCACCAGCTCAGACATTGAGGAGGCTGCCCGCCTGGCCAATGCACATGACTTTATCATGGCTCTCCCTCAAGGCTATGACACTGTAAGCCCTTGCTGTGCTCCATACAAAAAAACTGCTAGACTTCCGCCGTTTGCTCAAGTTTGCTCTGTGGTGACATCCTTTGTGATTTGACTCACCCACCTGTTCTCTTGGTGACAGAGCTGCATGTCAGCACATGCGATGGAGTCAACAAGCTGTACGATGTAAGGCCCGTGTACCAATAGTCGCGAATGCTGCATTCTACCAATAGTAGTGACTGCTGCATTCTGATGCAGGATTGCGGAGACAAAGGCGTTGCTTTGTCAGGGGGCCAGAAACAGCGGATAGCCATAGCAAGGGCCCTGGTGCGCAAGCCAACTGTACTGTTGCTGGATGAAGCCACCTCTGCCCTAGATGCAGACAGCGAGGCTGTCGTGCAAGAAGCTCTGGACAGGATGATGAGAAATCATACTGTTCTGGTCATAGCACATCGGCTCTCCACCATCCAGAATGCAGACAGAATTCTGTGAGTGGCTGCAACCAGTAGCTGGTGTACAACAGTCTCGTGTGCTCAGTTTGAACATCACACGAAATGCATATGTCTTGTACTTGCTCTGCTTGCAAGGAAGAGTATAGTAATGCTCTTCACACTTATGCACTACTTCTGCATATGTGTGAGTCCACAGACAGTTCACGCCCTGCCCTTGGTCAGCATGAGTGTTAAGGTGTGCATTGGCCTGCAGGGTCATCAACAAGGGAGTGGTAGTGGAAGACGGTAGTCATAATCAATTGCTGGAAGCAGGCGGTGTGTATGCCACGTTAGTGCGTAGGCAAATGCAGAAAAACACCTCCTCTGCAAGTTTGGGTTCATTGGCACACAATGAGAGCTCTTCATCTCTAAGAGACCTGATTCCACGCCGATAATTGACTTGACTGTTGCTTGCTTCATTGTATAACATTCTGCTGTACGTTCAGATCGCACTCAAGCAATATAAGCTTGATTCTAGAGAGTATAGTGTTCTAGATAGGCTGTCATCGTTAACGTTGAGCAAGGTGAATGCACTGCGCCAAGTCTTCTGTGCTGTGCAACTTAAAAGTTTGGATGTGCAAACATGAACCCAACTCGAGAAGTGTTGAGGCTCGATAAGCTACTACACCAGGTGGATGTAAATGCTAGCACGAAGATGCATGTAGTAAAAGCTCCTTACAACGACGCCCTTTACACTGACAATCGCGTTACAACGACCAAATTTCCGAAAACGGTTGGTTTGCACTGCAAATTCCCTCCCTACAACAGTAACGACGCCCGATACAACGATTGGCCAAATGTCGCTGTATAGTGATTGGCCAGTGGCGGCAAAACGCGCTTGTAGGCCGTTTCTGCTGCGCTTAGGTGCGTCAAACTGCGTCCAACCAGCCACATAAGAGCACATACATGTCTTGCAGCCCCTGCCGACGCTAGAATGTCTCGAAAACGTGTGCAGCTGAGAGATGTGTCAACTAGCTGTTGAGCATACAAGTCTGTCACAGGACAAGCTGAATGCACCGCTGCAAACGCAACTAAAGAAGCCTGAGCTGGCCCGCATTTGTCAATGAAGACCCAGCTGACAGTGACTCAGACTTGGATGTCGAGGAGGAATTTGTTGAGGAGACTATCAACGCCCCATCATTGTGAGATGCAAGGCAGCAGCTCAAAGGCCTAGCAGTGTTCTTGGCTGACAATCCTCAATTTTCAGCTCAAGATGGAATGCTATTGCAAATGCTGGCAACCAAAGTGTCAAAAATGACAGTCTCCAGGATCAATCAAAGCCATCAGCAAAATATTACAGCGTTCTTTTCTTCAAATCGAACAGCCCAATCATGTGCTTGATTTGTGGACAAACCAGCTGTGCAAGTGAATGCCTTGTATTGTCAGCTGACAACACTGCTGCAGCAGTCCAAAACTGGTGTCAGAATCAAATTTGACTGAATTCTTGATGACTTATGGCCATCTTTCTATACAGTGACATTTGACAGTCATCATATGTCGTTATATCGCTTTAACAACAATGCGCTACAGTGACCAAATTGTTGCAGACCAGTGTGGTCGTTGTAAGGAGCTTTTACTGTAATGAATAGAAACTTCAAACATTGAGGATCGTGCGCTAGGGTCAGTTCTATGACCGCTCCCGTGAGCCGGAAGGCTGGAATGAGTTTCTCAGGCACACATCGCTGCATCAAGCCACTGAAGCCTGATGTGTGCTTGCTTGCTCTTTGGTCATCTCGCTACTTGACCTTCTCACTTGTTTTCAATTGCGTTGCCCGCTCACATCTAAAATTTTCAAAACGCACAACGACAGTCCGTTGGCAACTGATGTCCCTGCCAATCACATATGTGCGTGATTCTCTAGAGGCCTCTGGCAAAATAGTAGCTCAGGTGGACACAGTCGCTAGCGCCTTTTGTCTCAGCCTCTTGTTTGGCATGGACAAGGTGTTAGTGAGCAGAGATCTGGATACAGATTGGAAGGACTTGCAAGCCAAGCTGGCATCTGGATATCCTGTTTTTTGGTAGTAGACAAATTCTGTACCTGCTGGTACTTGCAGCTGCTGGAGTCAACATTCACTTTTGCTGCCTGCTGCCCCTTGGCCAGGTATGCCTGAGGTATACCTGCATGCCTGGAAGGGTGAAGCATTTTCGAAAGACAGTACTATGTTGAGCAACAGGGGAGTTCGATGTCTTGGCCATAATCCGCCCTGAATGTGAACTGGCTGTTGTGCAGGGTCTATGTCAGCAGCTGTGAATGGCACGGGAACAACTGGCAGCTGCCAACCGTGCCAATTTTGACCAAAAGTGCTTTGTGCACTGTCTCAACACAGGCTCTGCTGCTGTCACAGCCAGGATCCGCAGCAGCACCTTGGCAAGCTTGGTTCTTCTTCTGCTTTTCTGCCTTTCCAGGTCACTGCTGCTGTCCTTCTAACAGCAAGAATCAAAAAAGCATCGACAAGCAGCAAAGGTGCTACAGTTGCGTGTCTGGCTTCTTTGGCCAGGAGCCGGCCAACTCCATCCATTGTTGCCCTCAGCATTCTGTGAGCGTTATGTGGAATCACTCAGCTCAGCTTCAAACTAGCAACGCTCTCATTGAACGATTCCAGAGCTGGCACAGCTGATTCCAGCTCTGCTGGTAACTAAGAAGAGCGTCACCAGGGTTCGACCTCCACAGACATTGTCATAACATGCAGGACTGGACACTGTTGTCTGAGAGAGGGCAGCACGTACCTCAGAGCAAGCTGGATGACTTGAAACTACGGTGCAAGTTGTGTTGCAGTACTCTGTGCTTGGGGTGAAGCCCGATGCATCTGTGAAGAACATTTCTCGTTTATTCAGGTCAGTGCAGCCTTCACAGCCCTGATTGAGCCGTGAGCTATGCTTGCAACCTTGTGTGCTTCATTGCTGTGCTTGTGAAGCCTGGGAGCTTCTTGACGCTGACTCACTGCCCATAATCTACTCGCAGGGTTGAAGGCACTTTCTGCTCAGCTCACAAGTTTGGCTCATGTCATGCTGGGTCAGGCAATAACGGCGTGAAATGTGTTTGTTTCAGGCAGTTGATGTTGCAATACTACACAGGATCAGCAGCTGTTGTTGGCAGCTCGAATGCTGTCAGTGAAGAAGCAGCTCAACAGATCACACAATAATCTGGAGGACGCAAACAAGCATCAGAAATGTAATAGGGCATTGGGGCCTTACTTGAGCTGCAGCTGATCTGGTACATGAAGACATGTAAATTCAGATTCCTCCGAGTCCTGAATCAGTATCAGTGTACAGTAGCACGGCTTGACAGCAGCCTGCCGGCTGCATGTACCAAATCAATGATATCCGCGGCGGATGTCGGACTGCTACAAGAACTGGATGCAGGCATGACTGTGCTTGCACACCAACTGTCACTCCACCGTTTGCAACAATGTTTCTGGATGTACCACAAAGTGAGCTGCACAAATTTGTGCCAGATTTGGACTCTTTGTCTTGGTGTTTATGTGTGTCTGGATTGCATGTTCACTCATGCGCAACGTGTGACTCATAAATTGCTTTGAATTCTTACATGTGATGCACGGCCAAGGAAGTTCTCAAGTGGTGTGCAAGTGTGTGTGGTAGATTACGACTTCAGATTGCTACATCTGAGAAACTTCACAGTAGTCTGGCCTACACAGACACCAATAAAGGCTTGTGCAGAAGCAAGTTTTGTCTCGCAAGAGATATTGCATGTGCTCAAAAAACATTCATCAATCACACATCTGTCATCAATGCCTTAGACGTAGTATGCTAGTAGCAGCAACATCGAGCACTGTCAAAGCAGGATCCCATCACCACGCTGAAACAGCAACGTGCAAAGACTGGTGTTGTAGCAACTGTTGTGCAAGTCTAGCAGTACTGAAAAGTAAGGACGCTACACAAGGAGTCTATGTAAGAAAACTATGTCATAATCATGTCTTCCCCATCCATTGCCTCAGGCAGAGTGCCACAGTCCGTTTGCATGTCCTCTGGCCCAGCAAGTGCATCATGGGATCTTGCCAACAGGTCTTGAACATCTTGGCCAAGTTCTGACTCAAGAGTTTGGATCCTTTGCTTGAGAGCTACAAGCTGATGCCCAGGTTGAGCTCCAGGATGCACAGCCATTGCAGCAACTCTGAAACTGTGATGCAGGCTCTGCAGTTGCCGAAGTTTGTACATCATATACTGCAGCTCCTCAGGTGTGCGAGCATAAGGTTGAGAAATGTCAGCAGTGGACTGTGAATGCTGAGACTGCTGATGCTCTCCTGAGGCCTGCAACACTTGCTGTGAGCTTGCAATTAAGGACTGACACGCACTTCCTGATGGCAGCTGAATCTGCAACTGCTGTTTCAGTGGCTCTGCCTGTTGATGCCCTTGCTGCTGTCCCTGCTGCTGCTGCCGCACAACATCTTGTGACTGCTGCTGCTGCTGATGCTGCTGCTGTGCGCCGGGTATTGGCAGGAGTGGATAGTTGCGTCCTTCAGGAGTGACATGAAGAATGGTACCAGAGTGAACTGCATGCGTGGGACTTGATGACATCCTGTTAGCTGATGACCCTGATACCGCACGCTGACTCAAGACTTCTGAAAGTTGCGATTGACCGTGGTGGACGCAGTCACCATTGCCAATGCCACCTGCATTGCAAGCAATTATTGGGGTTTCGTCCATGCATGCTTCAAAATCAGGAAGCTGTCATATGCAGAATCACTGATGCATTCAATTGCATACAACAAGGGTGACACAACAAGGCTGTCAAGGTCACAATGATGTTGTCAGTCATCATACCTGGCAGCCCACGAAGCTCATCATGCATGGCACTGGACTCCTGCTGGATGACAGGGTGTGACCTAGGCTTTGCCAAAGCACTGTTAGCAACCTCTGTTGAGACACCCGCCGGACTTGGCATGTTGTTGCCTGGCTGGTTTGCCTGGTTGTGAAACCTGTCAGCTGAAACCCTGTCTGAGCTGCAGGCTTGCCCACCAAAGGGCTGCAAGGCATTATTGCCAGACGGAGCTGTGTCCTGCCTGTTGCTGGCACTTGCAGGCTTTGGGCTGAGCTGAGTGCAGGGCAAATCAGCAACAGCAGATGAACCTGCCACAGATAGCCCTGTCTGTGATCCTGTCACTGCAGTACTTTGCGCTTGAGTGCCTGCTGATCTGGACGCTGCAAAGGGCTTTGCAGGGGACGCTGGTACATTGGTGGGCGAACGCACAGCAGCTGCATACGAGGCAACTCCAGATGGTTCTGCCGCTTGACCACATGGTCTACCAGCAGATGTGGGCGGTTGCAAAACAGCTTTGGCTCTTGATGGTGCGGCTGTTGTACTGACTGACCCTGCCATGCGGCTGTTTGCTGCCCGTGCATCCTGCTTTGCAGAGGTCTGACCTGTTGGCTGCTGCCTTGTCTGTGACAGGGGTTGCCCAGTGGCACCAGAACCAGCAGGCTGCCTGCTGCAAGCTGATGATGCAGACCTGTGCTGTGGTGCTGGTTTGTTTCTGGTCCCACTCTGCTTTGTGGAGCTTGTTGCAAGGTGCCCTGTGAATGCACTGCACAGATTCCTTGCAATACTAATGAGTGCAGACCCCCGGCTTGAAGATGCATCAGGACGCTGATGATGGTGAGCTGACTGGGTTGGCTGCTGCAGGCGCTGCTGATGCTGAGGGGATTGCTGCTGGAACGACTGCTGCACTGGATGCTGTACTGGCATCTCAGGTGGCAGTGGTGAGTAATCGGCTTGCATACTGTCATTCCCACGCTGCCGCCAGTTGGGTGTGTACACATCACCCTGGTTGTAGCGGATCTCAACCTCACTGCGCCTATGCTTGCGCTCAACACCAGGCTCGCCGGGCAGCACAACTGAGAATGGATGTTTGGTCACCTTGAACTGCTTGGATAGCAAGTCACCAGGGTGACCTGCAGACCTGGCCCCGTCCACCCTAGCCTTTGCAAGGTCTGTAACTCCACCCTCCCTGACTCTACCTGCTTCTTTGGCATGTACAACCCTGTGGGAAGGTTGTTGGGCTACAAGGTCGGCAAGTGCAGCAAGGGGCTGCTGCAGACGTAAGTGTGGCATCTGTCTGACCAGCTGCTCTTGTTTGTTGGTAAGCAGCCTGGTAATTCTCTGCATGCATACAACAATTTAGTATCCAATAGCTGAGCATCACAATAAATACATGACACATGATAACCCAGAGCCAGCGTAAATGGGCTTGTATGCGGCAACTGGCTTGTGTGCCATAGCTCAGTCAAGCATTGGCCAAGCTTACACACAAGACATAGCACAAAGATATAGAACACTCAATGGCCGCCAAGCTGCATTGAATTGTTGCTGAGCAAGACTATGCCTGACTTGTAGACAAGCAGCTAGTTACTTTGCAAGCAGCTTTCAGTCATGCCAAGTGCATAGATAGTCAGTATCATGGCGTCTGAGCGCCAAAAGCATACCAGCGCTGTTGCAGCAGATCCTGGGCTTGCAAGCTGCCCACATGTGTCCTGAATCACACCAAGCTGCTGTTCACTGAACAACTGGTCACATGTCTGTGGAAGAGGTTGGCTGCATGCCAGTATGATGACCTGGCAGATGTTCAGCATGGCTTTGGCTGCAAGGGGACCATAGTCCACAGGCGTTGGACTGACTGCACACTCATACAGCACTTCAACAAGGCTTAAATTTGGGCCAGAAGGCTTTGTGCATGATTTGTCACCGAGGTAGTTATCCAGCAGGCATGACAGATCAGCTGCTTTATGTGGTCTGCGCGCATACACTCTCTGACTGACACGCAGCAGCTGAAGGACTACGTCAAGCCAGTCACCCTGGACTGCAACTGCGAGCCTACTTGACTGGACCTGATATGCTGGATGTTGTTTGATATGTCTTTGACACAAACAGCATTGGATGCTTGCAGACCTGCAGGCAACCAGCACATGTCACCGAAAGAACCGTCATTGCAATACCAGAATGGAAAGTGTATACAACTCTTGATTGTACGCGTTACTGTATGACTTACATGTCCAGAAGCTGCAGCAAGCATGGATACCGGTAGTCCTCAAGCGGCTTGCACCGCAATTCTGCACCCAGAAGGATCACATAGAGCCTGGGTACAGCTGAGAGGTTCATGTGGTTCATCAAAGTTTGATGTGCCTCTGATGTGAGCAATGCTGCACTGCCAACTGCTTGGTGATACAATCCCTTCCTGCACAGAGCCAAACAATTCTGTTTAGGTACCAATTAGTGTGGGGAGCCAAATGATTGGCAGCAAAAATGGGCAATTTTTGAAAACAGCGTCTCTTACCCAAACTCGTCAAGCTCTTCACAATTTAGCAGCCCATCATACTTTGCAAAGACAGCATCGAAGGCCACAGTCAAAATCTCAGCTATGGCCTTCACGCAGGCTTCTGTAGCTGGTGAAGTCTGTGGTGATTGCTGTACAAGCTGCAGGTTTGCATGCTCAAGCAGCTTCAATAGCAAGGTGACCGAAGATGACCTGACCAATGCCAGCAAAGCTGCATGCACCACCGGATTTGAGACGTGAGGCAAGAGGCTTTGCGCGATATAGGTCGTGCTTTCGTCGCTGTCAGCGATTCCTGACCAATATCTCTGCACCAGCAACAGCAGAATCCATGGTAACTCTTTGGCAGACCAACAGGCAAGACCCTGGCAGTTCCGAAGACCTCTATTCAGCTTAGTGTCTATGACTGACCTTGATCTCTGGAGAGATCGGACAAGGTCCTCTGCCTAAGGGACAAGCGAGAGTCGTAGCCTCTCGCGGTTCTTTGCCTCGATACGCCAGGTCTAAGGCTAGAGCACCTGCAGCCTCAGTTCCACAACCAGAAAACATTCTCGGGGTTAAGATGCAGAAGATCTGACTCAACAGCAAACGACGGCGGGCCAACGACGTAGCTACGTGCTGTTGTTCAGCTTCTTGGCATAACGTCGACAGCACAACGAGTTTGCACAAGCTTGTGGCTTCTCGACGTACATAGCGACGCGAAGGCCTCGAAGTCATGTCATTGTTCAGCTGTGCACACGTGCACGTGAGCCACCTGGCGTATCGTTGACAGGTGTCCTGCAAGTCACAGATACTCTGATTCCACCGTTCAAGTCAGGTAATCTAAGCCTGCCTCTTAGAGGCGTTTTCGAGTCTGCAGCTTGTGTGACAAAGGGTCTTAGCAGCAGATGTCGTTGTTCACCGTCAAATCTTTTTTGTGAGCCCATATGGGATCCAGTGCATTTGCATGTCATGTTATACTAGCTAGTGTTGTATCAGAATGACTTTGCAAAGACAAGCTGCCGGCTTTCATTGCATTGGCTCCATCGGCAGAACAACATCAAGACAGGACACAACGGTTGAGAACTGCTTGTTGCTTGCAAGGCCCTGGCGTGCCTCTAGATCAGCCAAGCTGACAGACGCTGTGTGACTGCACTGAGTGGTAGAGTGTACAACCAAAATGTTGCTTCTTGCCATCCATTGCTGGTCTGGGGTTGTAATGATACTGGCCCAGACACAGGTTCTCTGAAGCAGATTGGTGCTGTTCACCAAGTATGCAGCCTAAGCACACATTCATCAACCTCACTCAGTGTGTATGACATAGAGAGATATTTGTAGGTCATGACCACAAGCAACTTTTGAATTGCTTGCTGACCCTCCTGGAGTATGTATTGCAAAGTCTAATGACAGTCGCACCACTTCCAAGGTAAGAGTGCATACATCACATGCTGCTCTGTCAAAATCAGCAAATGGTGCAATTCATGTTGGTGAGCTGCTGCTGCAGCAATAATATTCATTTCACTTGCAGTGGAGATTACCTGCAAGTGGTGTGAGCCATGGCAACATCATGCCATCTGTGGGCATCTGTCAGTCAAGACTGTCAGATGCCCACACAGAGCAGAGCACTAGAAACAGAAAGACCCTGAGCAAGGTGATGGCTTCTAGGCTTGTAGCTTCCTGTTCTGTTCTGGAGAGACATGCATCTACCAGTTACAGACTACACCTCTGCTTCAGGTATATGACGCTTTCTGCAGCAATTTTATTGTTTCCTTTGCTGCATGCATTGCAAGGCCTGCATGAGTCCTGAATCAACTGAATTGTGCATGACTGCAACTGACATGACCAGTCTCTGGACTAGATGCACACACGCAATCCCCAGGTCAAATTTTGCCAGCAGCATACAAAACAGTGTAGCATGTGTTGGTTATACTGTGTGATCACAAATGGCATCTAGCAGTGCCTGCCCATTGAGTAACACCACATGCTGAATCAGCTCTGCAGTGGCTAGAAAATGCCCTTTTAAGCATCTGCTACTGAAACATATAAGAACCCTTCTCTTCTTTTCCATAGTTGTGAGTTATGATTTTTCACTGCTGACTTGTGAGCAGCATTTAGATGTGCAGGCTTTGTGCTTGTGCTACTGTTGCTGATGGTGGACCTTGACATCACTGGCAGGCTGCTGATAGGCATGGGAAAGAAGCTGAAGCCTGTGGAGCTTTGCTCTTACACTTTGGCACACAAGCGTGGCGACGAGCTGATGTGGTCTAGGATGCACAATAACAGCAAAGCCAGGTGGGGTGCTGTTGTCTTCCTTTATTTTTATCAACATCTTGGCTAGTAAGTAATGTGATTACCTGTAGGTCTGCCTCACAAAGCAAGCTGGCAAGCACACATCTTGCTCACACGTTCAATGATGCCAGCTGGCACTTGTCTTTGCAAGCAGTCATATTAATGTACTCGTGTCAACACAGTTTCATCAGAGCTCAATTGTGTCAATGCCTGTGCCCTAATTCAGTCAAAGTGCAGCAGCCGCATCATGCACACCCTCACTGCAGAGTGTCCTTCTATGCCAAGCTGCGCTTTGTCAGCTGGCATGACACAGAAAGCCTGTTCATAGCTGAAGTCCACCACTTCTTGCGGGGCATCAATGCAGATGCAGAAGTGCTCAGGTTGGCAGTGTGCAAGCTATACCCTGCTAGGTATGGCAGAGCTGAAGATGTCATGACAGCCAGCCTGAGCAGCCGCACGCAGCAAGTGTTGGCTGTTGGCATCTCAGAGTGAAACATCAAGCTGGTCACAGCCACGGAGGGAACCAAGCTGTTTGGGCTGGTTTACAAGAACACGTCTGGCATGGCATGATCTCAAGATGCGGGTTCAGTGTGTTCACGCTGGTGCAACGCCAGTACTAGTGTTAGCATGTAGTTACCAAAGTATGCCCGTTTAGGTCAATTTTACTTAGGTCAGCGGTAGTATACTGCAGTAGCTCTGCAGGGCACTTTGTTTCATAGCTACACTTTGACAGTGTTCTGCTTCCTGATGCGCATAATATAGCTTCAGAGCACATCAGATATTGCAGCACTTTCAGCCGTTGTTGAATAGGATCAGACGCTGCAGGCTAGACCTTGCTGATCGCACTCTAGACACTTTCAGCAAGCATCAGATCCTCTAGACAAGGCTGAAAGCATTCAGCCATGTATCAGACACGTAAGCTGAAAGTTGCTGATCATACTCTAGTCAGTTTCAGCTAGTATAAGACAAGGCTGAAAGCGTTCAGCCATGTATCAGACAACATAACACATGTATGCTGAAAGTTGCTGATCATACTCTAGTCAGTTTCAGCTAGCATAAGACAAGGCTGAAAGCTTTCAGACAGGGGTTCAGACGCGCTTCGTTCCCATAGTGCTTGGGCTGCAATATTGCAGTTAGTTGCAGCAATGCCATGCATCATATGCCATGCATGCCGCAGTGAAACCCATTTCACAAAAAGTCTTGCCTGATAATGACAGTGGTTACACAAGGATGCAATACAGCCATCCCAAAGAAACACAGGCCCTCACTTAAGCACAGCATGTTTAGGAGAAAAATATTGCATGCAGATGACCCAACTTCGGACATGATCAAAATGCTATTGAGCTGATCAGTTCACAAGTCTCACAGCTGATAAGAGTGACGCCTCAAACACGTTCAAACAGTTTGTTGTCACATGCACAAACCTCAGAACTCTCGTGCAACATCAAAGCAAGTCTTTGAAATTGGATTTATCCCAAAGCAGCTAACATGTCTAGCTTGTAGTAACTACACAACATAAATGAGAAGCACTAAGAGAATGAAGAGCATGGGGAAATTGCAGTTCATCCTTTTCATAAACTAATCATCAAGCTACGACTCATGGTCATCTAGTTTCAGAGCACGGCATATGTGGGAGCACCTGTGTGCTTTGAAGAAGGCATTTGCTGCTGAGCGAATGCCATAATCAGCACCTGCAGGTCTAGCTCCACGAACTCGGGGCCTGCAGATCGCAGGATCAATGAGAGTTGTACTGCCACTGGCAAGCTGGAAGCCTTGTATATCTGTTATCATGTAGCGGCGGTCTCGTCCCTTTTTGAGGGACATTTCATAGCTGAAATGCACCATTGCCTGAGTTGTGTCCAGCACCTCCTGACCACAGACAGACGGGGCTGCATTGATGTCGCCGTTGTTCTGGATCCACTTGCAGTAGTCCCCCTCAATGACACGTTCCAGGAAGTAGACGACGCTGCCACAGGCTGGGGCAGACTCATGCGCCTTGACAATGATGAGAGACACAGAGCTTGTGAAGTGCATGGAGGCTGTGGACGCATGTGCCTTCTTGGCCCTCCTGTGAAAGTCACGTATGCACCTGTCAGCAGTGAGATGGTCCTTGATGTCTGCCTCCACGTCCTTGATGTTATTTTCTAGCTCATCTCCTTCAGCGTACAACCTCTTGGCAACATACTGTTCACCTGAGTCAGTTTGTGCATAATACACGTAGCGGAAGCCACCCCTTGCAAACAAGTCTTGGGAACGCCTGAGGCGGATGTGGCTGATAGACGGCTTGCTGAGCTGCCCATTTTCTAGCTTGTATACCTGCTGTTGGACCTGCTGATATGCCTCCCAATTTGTGTTGCCGTCCCAATCTGGTAAGCTGTGCATGGTTGGCAGCTCCAATACCTCAATGTATCTCTTGCGGTGATTGATATCCTTCATCATGGCAGCCTTCTCTTCATTATTGCGCTGCAATGCTTTCACTTTCTTGACCTGATGCTCAATCTTAGCTTGCTGAGCTTTGGCACTGGCCAAGCCAGCTTTGGCTTGCTTGTGCTGCTTTTGTCGCTGCAGCTCCTGTGCTTTAGCCTGAGCTATCTCAAGGGCGTACTGCAGCTTCTGCATTTGCTTGACATGCTCCTGCTTGTTCTGTGCTGCCTCAAGCTGCTTCACAGCTCCGTCATGATCTCTTTTTGCCAAAGTTTGCAGCAATGCCACAATCTCTGACTCAAGTGCTGCAATTTCAGAGTCTGCCATGACTACTGGTTGCTGCTTTTTTGTGCTATCCTGCAGGCCAAGAAAGCTTGTTCACAAGCATGGAAGCAGCACGATCAAGTGAAAAAGGGATACAAACTTGTAGCAGCTCTACAGTGTGCGCAAACGACAGTTGGACCTGACAGGTCCTACAAGGCAAGACTTTCGTACAGCAATGCGGCCAAAACACTGTCACAAAGCCAAGTGGGCTCACCGGCGAAAAGCGATCACAGTCGGCAGACTGCAGAAGGCGCCGGGTAGGTTGACAAGGCTGCTGAAGGAGGACCTGAGATTTTGCGGGTTGAAAGCTCAGCAACCTGCAAGGAAGTCGCGGACTATTAAGCTTTTGCCTCATGACCCTGTCACAGCGCTTTTGTGCAAAGAAGTGCAGACGCAGGCGCAGCAAAACAACAGTCGCGGCGCACCTGTTGCGGCATGACTTCCAGTACCACAATGTAAGACTTTTATCAGTTTATGCATGGCGTAAGGTGAGTGCAATGCGAGTCTCAGGAGACACTTTGGCCGCTTTCTTTGTCCGTTTCTCAGTCATGTCAGCGCTTGGGAGCACGCGTGCCACGTGGCTTAGAGCTTGAGTAAAAAGATCCGTTTCCAAGGTTCCAGGTAAACACGCATTTCCACGTGTCAAGGCAATGCTTTGCTTGACATGACACATCACGAGCCTACACACGAACGTGAGCCTACAAAACGGCTGGGCTTTACCTTGGAAAAACGCCATCTTCCCCCGAGAGCGCATTTGCCTTGTTCGAAATTGACAGTGTGACAGTCAACTGAACCTTGCTGCAACGCCCCCCAGCTTGGCCTGCGTCTAAAGCTACGGCAGGTATGGTTTTCGGCTGGTTCCGCAGCAGTGTTCCGGAGGACTCAGGTGTGCTGATTTTGAACTGGCCACTTGAGACATCTTCCTTGAGTGAAAATGTGATTGCACACTGCTTGTCACGCGTGTGCGTTGCCGCGCTTAGATTGCTTCATCGGACTGCAGCACAAACGGTGCATGAGGGTCACAGATCTGCTGTTGCTGACCTGCCTCAAATTTTCCGCAGATGTATCAGGCGCGACGCAGAGTACTCCTAAACAGCAGCGTGAATCTCTTAGACTACTTGAGGAGGAGGCTCGTCAGTTAGAACAGGAAGTGGAGATCCAGGAAAAGAAGGACCGTGTTGCTCGGGCGCGAGCTCGACTTGCGCAGTCCAGGTAGGGATCCAGGGTCTACTCCAACAAGCTGTTATGCACTAGCAACGAGCCTTGGTGCCCGATGTTGATTGTTTGCAACTTGGGTTTTCTAGAACTAAATCTGAGTTAAGTTATCACTTCTTGCAGGAGTGATGAAGCTGCAGTGACAAGTCCTGCTCCTGTTCCTGTAGGAACATCATCAGACATGGCCCCAGGTATTGTGATCCGTGCTGCTGTGTCGTTTTGGTGCAGTTTGTTTCCTCTAAACACATTTGAGCCTTAAGCTTGACTCAAGCTTCAGTGAAGAGCTTGAACAGCTTGCAGTGCTGTGTTGCAAACATGGCATGCATTCTCATTGCATGTATGTCCCTTGACACTCCCATTTGGTGCAGGCTTGGCACAAGCAGTGATGGAGCTGAGACAGCAACAAGCTGAGGCAGCAAGACAGCAGGAAGAGCTGCGCAGACAGCAAGATGATTTCCGCAGACAGCAGGAGCAAGTCTGTAGAGAGCAAGAACAGGCTCGTAGGCAGCAAGACCTGGAAAGGCAGCAGCAGCTTGAGGAGCAAGAACGCAGAAGGCGTGAAGAGATTGAGAGGAGAGCTGCAGCAGAGGAACACCAGCGTCAAGAACAGATTGCAAGGCTGAAAGCAGAGGTTCAAAAGTGAGTTTTTGCTTTGCCCTGCACATTGCCTTTGGCTCTTTCACGCCCCTTGCCATTTTGCTTGTCTGCCATATTGTTTGCAAGCTCATGACTTGTTTACTTCTAGGTATTGCTGTGGTGCACTGCATGCAGCAAATGCACAAGCTAATCCACACACTGGAGACTCATTTTAGCAGGTCTAGATGAGACTTTGCAGGGCCCTTCTGTCATCAGCTTCAGCAAGTATTACTTTTGTTTGCAGGCTACAAGCTGCAGCAGCTGCCCCGTCACTTGTTGCCCCAACAGCCAGTGTGCCTGCTTCAGAAGATATGAGGCGTATGGCACGGCAGATTGCTGCTGTTGAAGAAGGTAACATTCCAACCACATGCATGCAATTCATCTTGAAATCCCAGATTGCATTGGCCAACATTTTGGATTATCTTGTCTCAAGTCATGGGCTGATTAGCCAGTTTCAAATTTAGGCTTGCTGAGTTATAAATGTTTAGCCTTGCTGAGCTGTCATACAGCCTTGCTGAGCATTTGTGTCTGGATGTGATGCAGCCAACAGGAGAGCTGAACAGAGCCTCATGCGTCCCAGCAGTCATCACATCACAACAGCTCGTGATGACTCTGCCCATGATGCTGAGCTGCGGTCCATCACGCGCAGAACAGAGAACATGCGGCGTGACGCAGCTGCACAAGAGCACAGCCTTGCTTCTACAATGTCCCAGCAGAAGAGTCTCAGCAGCCGCCTGCCTTCGGAGTCAGTTGTAACTGCTCAGTACAACAGAAGCCAGCAGCAGATGGACCAGGCGACCAAGGGCATGGACATCCTCATCATGATGGACTGCACAGGCTCCATGGTACAAACAGCATGTGCAGCAATTGATCTTCTGCAACATCATGCATGCATAATTGGGCATTCATGCAAATGCAGCAAACTACTGCAGGCATCTGGCATTAGCTCTCCTGTGTTGTCAGGCTCAAGCAACGTGCACAATGTGTCATGCTGTTTGTTTAAACTGGGTACTGACTCAAGCTTGTGCATGCTCACTCAGGCTTGGGCCATTGCATCATGCAAGCGACAGATCAAGGCTGTCCTGGAGAAGGTGCAGAATGACTACCCAGAGGCCATGATCAGAGTGGTACGGGCAGCTTCCTGTTTGTTCTTACTTTCCTTCCATGCAATCACAGTCCTCTGCCTCACAGTCATGCCGTGCAACTTGTCTGCTGCTTTCAAAATGTGTGTTTGTTTCATGGACATTCCTTGCACGCCATCAAGCTTGCATGCGTATCACTGGAGCATGCCTTGCAGGCCTTCGTTGGGTACAAGGACCATGGTGATTCAAATGAGCGAATTCTGCTCCACAAGTTTGTGGACAAGCAGGACATCAGCTCTGTGGAGCAGTACGTGGGCAAGATCATGGCTAACGGTGGAGCTGACGGCCCAGAAGACATTGCGGGAGCCTTGCAGGTACTAAGCTTGATAAGCATGCCATGTTGTTATGCATGCTTATGTTGACATGACTAGTGATGCTGGTGCCTAATATTTGTGATACAGCAAAGGTGTGCTAGCCGCTAGCAGTTTGGCCCTGCATGTGTTTCAATCAAACGTTGAGTTCAGGTGGAGGTCCACCACATGGACCTCACCCTGTGCTGGAAAGTTCTCTTCCATGCGTCAATGCCTGTGCGACTGCCTATTGGAACATCAAGCTCGGTCCACACTACACACCAAAAATGCTTTGCTGTCTTGTCCTGTGCAGCCAACTAACTTTCAGAAGTCTATACAATGTGCTGCAGACAGCATTGGACCTGCTCAAGGACAGAGTGCAGGGCTTCAGGGCTCAGACCCGGATGATCATTCACTTTGCAGATGCACCATGCCATGGCAGCCAGTATCACAGCATGCGCGATGACTACCCTGGAGGTGACCCCCATGGTGAGCAACTCCACGCCCCACTTCTCCCATTGTGTCGTCGGCTTGCACACGTGTGTTCTGTGTCAAACATGCAAGCTCTTGTGGCTTACCTATTGTGGGCTAGTAGGGATTTTTTGCCAGCTGGCACTGTCACTGTAGCTTTCATTGTACGCACCGTCATGCATTCTGGTTTGTGGGTTGTGTTGTTCTCTAAGTGCTGCTATATCTGGTCACAATGGGTTGAGCACATTTGTTCCAAAATGCAGGTCTCGATCCTGAGAAGATGCTGCGGGAGCTGGCTTCCAAGAATGTGGACTACTACTTTCTGGAGATCCAGTCCCAAGACACCACAAAGATGACCAACATCTTCAAAGGCTGCTATCCTTCAGGAGGCAATGCCTCATGTGGCTTCCATGTGCTGCCTACTGGAGCCAGTCCAGACAGCTTCATGCCAGCAATGTTGCGTAGCATCACCATGTCTGCATCCCGAGCCAGTTCATACTTCTCTCAAGCATCAAGCAGGCGTCCCGGCTTTACAGGTCATGAGTATGACTCTGAGGGCGAAGATGCCGCTTACCATGACTACTAGCAAGTCAACTTGTTTACTTAGGGCTTTGAATTTTTGGCAGCTGTGAAAATGAGTTTGGTACACTGTCATCTCAATTTGAGTTGTGATGAGAAGAATGTCAACAGCCATTTTTGAACTTGGTATGTGTGTAAAGTGATCCAATGATTTTTCTCTTGCTTTCGCTCAGCAATCAAGGTGCTTATAGGTCTGCAAACAGATGAGACTGCAACATTCTGTATACTACGCAGCTGTCTGACAGTTGTACTACTTGTATTCTCTGATGGGGGTTCTTTGCATAGGTTTTTAGGACTTGATGTTACAGTGGTGGTTGATGCCTTATCAGTAGCCTGCAGGTGTAGGTGTCTTACATAATTTTTTGACTGAAGTAGGTGGATTCCTATACAAATTTGCCAAGCCTGGACTAACGCTGAGAAAAAATATTTGATCAAAGACCATGACCATGACACAGTCATCAGTTCAGGTCATGTTGCTGTAATAAAAAAGGAATGACAAGTTTTGCAAATACTGCATGCTACGTGCATACCTGATACTTTGTTGAGAGAGAGAAAGGAGGTTCTACATCCGTTGCCCAGCCTACAAGTTTGATAGATGTGCCAGGGTGTTTGAACCCTGACAAACTTATGAATGTGCCGGATTTGTCGGATGGTACTGGTGCTAAATAAGCCCCCAACAACTCAGGCACACAAGGCATACCATGCCGCATGCTATGATAGCAGAGCAGCAATACATGGCCTCCATGCAAACACGACAAGATAAGCAACAAACAAACAGCCGTTTACCACGGGACAGCCAATGACAATGCAAGGACAACACGCCTAGGTTTGTCCCCCTAGCAAATGAAATCAACAGAGGCAAAAAAGACGTGTTCACGGATATGGTTCTCCCGTATTTAATATATGTTGGTTGAGCAAAAGAGAAGACTCTAGGAAACAATTAGAGGGCTGAAAAGAATTCCTGTCGCTTGCTGTAATGACCGCAAAGTGGGAAAAGCACAGGCCTTTCAAGTAGTACCAGTAATTATAACGACAGGCTGTAGGACAAGGGAAGCCAAAAGCTAAAAGCAACTGGGCAAAGGCAACCAGACATTATCAATAGGCAAAACCGTCAGGACAGTGTCAACAAGCGAATCGGCAGGCGCCCCAGCACGTCCCATACCGCACTGGAAAAGCCAACCAAACAAAGCCCAGCAAAACATATCACAAAACAGATGACTGCAACACAGATCTGTGTTGGAAATCCTGATGTCTGCAAAAACTGCACAACCGTTGTGCACATCCAGTTTTACTGTAACAGTTGCCTGAGCAGTCACTTTCAGGTGAGTCTCAAACAGATTGGTTGAGAGGTACATACAGCGAAATACCAAAAAATGTGTGCTACAACTTGAAGACAAGCTATGCCTACACATACATTACACCTGGCATTGCAAAGACTTGGCATAAACCAGAAAAACTCGTTACTTTTGATGCATTGTGGTAGTATGTACACCAAAGAGTAACCAGGCTGTCTTTCTACACAGGAGGACTGTTTGCCTGGACACAATTCTACCGGCTCCATCACAGTAGTAGTAGCTGTAGGGCTAATGCAGTGCTAGATCAAATTGCATCTGCAGGAGCGCAGCATCATGCTCTGCTAACATGACAGCATAAGCATGTACACCTGGCGGCCATGAAATCTCAGGATTCATAAAGGGGGGATATGTCTGTTCTCCTGCCACTCCTGCCCAATCAAAGTCCAAGAATCTGACATGCCATTGTTGGCCATCCTGACGTACTGCCACATTTGGAAGTCTCATGTCGCCATGAGCTCCTGAAGTGCCCACGCGGATCTCAACACTTTGAGCCTGTTGCAGTGCTTGCAAGACATACGACTTTGATTCCAGCAGCTCTGAGTCCGACAAATTGCTCAATACCCTCCACATTTCAGGTAAAAGCTCCATGGTTATTAAGAAACTGTGGTAGTCAACTTGCACGACATCAAACAAAGTTGGAGCAAGACCAGCTGATGCCCAGGCAGCATGAACATCAGTCCCATATCGGCCAGCAAACTTTGCAAGACGTGTCTGTCCTGATTCAGGGTCCGTATATGAGTACAAGCCTGCATGTTCTGCATTAAGACGACTTACATTTGTAAACCTGCAAGTAAAGAGCATGGGTCAGGCATCAGATTTGCTGGACAACGCTGAAACAATGCACAAACATTTCTCAACAGTCTGTAATTATATTCCAAGAGAGTGAGTGAACAGATGTATACCTGTGTGTGTCATGGAGGGCAATGGGTATGCCGTCCCAATACAATCCAGCACGCTCATTCTGAGCCAGTGATGCAGGAATGCTGTATTCAGCAAAAAGCTCCTTGAGGCAGGAGAGCAGTGCAGTCACTTGCTGAGCGAGGCGGAGCATTGCCGGCTCTTGACCCCACAACCCAATTATTATGCATGCCAACTCTGCTGCTCTGGGACGAACATTGGGTTTACAGGCTTGTGTTGACATTGTAGTGTGTCACTCTGGATCATAGTGACACGCTTTGACCCACTTCGTATAATCACACCGTTTGTGATTACTGTGCTGCAAGAGAAGTGCACGCATGGAATGGCTAATCCTTGACAGACTGCAGCAGACACTCTCTGGCAAAGGAGCTTCTTAACTTCAAGTGGTCAGGCTTGAAAAGGAACAGGCAGAGGCAACACAGTGTGCTCATCTGTGTCTGCCAGCCTCATTCTTTTTAATTAACGTAAGAGTGCTGCATGAGTGCTAACAAAGTGTGAGAACAGGAAAAGAAAAATTCATTTCATGATGCTAGGGGAAGAATCAGGCGCCTGCAGAAATGAACAAATCAATAGCGCAGTGTCTGCAACCACAGTGTCTTCACCCCTGACAAACATTGTCTGATGAGACTGGAGTCAACAGCACAGCGCATAAATGCACCAACATTTGTGAAGCAAAGTTTGCACTGGACACTGAAATATGGGGCTGACAGCATGCCAGCAGCCTAGGCATTTTGATCACGCTGCTGCCCGCAATTTCCTGGGTGACCGTTGCCGGTGTTGTGGCACAGCAGCACCTTTTGCATTTCCAGGGCTCACCCACTCATAGCTGTTGATATACTTATGATTCTTGGCATCGGCCAAATATGCTAACGCCAAAGGATCATGTTTCAGCAGCAGTTGTGCATTCGTATTCTGGCCCCTGACCCGTACACCTGCTTTCGGGCTTTTCCTGACTTTTTCCTTGTTGGCTTCACACATGCGTGTCAAGCCTTGGTTCATGAGCTCTATGATAGCTTCTGACTTGGCAGCAACTGCCTCTAAGCCAGGGAAGGCCTCTGGTCCAAAGCGGTGGCTCAGCCAAATCCAGAGAGACATCACCTACACAGCAATGAGCCATTGGGACTGTATGTGAGGGGGG